>Ga0268298_10002123_pt1 | contig 22147 bp, 16 predicted proteins | sample WWTPWeurt_MetaG_FD_194462 | JGI IMG/M metagenome (GOLD analysis project Ga0268298, IMG submission 194462) | Activated sludge microbial communities from WWTP in Nijmegen, Gelderland, Netherland - WWTP Weurt | ecosystem: Engineered > WWTP > Aerobic digester > Activated sludge | place... | reverse complement strand
CAGCATTTTGACACAAAAAATAGGCAATAAAATCGACAAATTAGGATTTGAATCTGATGGCTTTTTATTCTCACCGGATGGTAGCAAACTTGCAAGATTTTTATACCGGGACGGCTTATTTTTATTTGACTTCGATAGGGAGCATGGCGTATTGAGCAATTTCAAAAAAGTTGATTTTCCAAATTCAGGATCAAAGTTTGGTGGACTTGCTTTTTCACCATCGGGCCGGTTTTTGTATGTAGCGACGGATACCATTTTATATCAGTACGATTTTTGGGAAACCGATTCCACCAAAGCCATGGTAGAGGTAGGCTGGTTTGATGGTTATTATGAACGTTATTATACCACCTTTTACACCATGCAACTGGGTCCGGATTGCAGAATTTACATGGCCACGAATCCAAATTCCAGATACCTGCACGTGATCAAAAAACCAGATCTCAAAGGCACTGCGTGTGAGTTTGTGCAGCGGGCAGTGAGATTGCCCTGGTACAATGATTACTACATGCCGTATTATCCTAATTTCAGATTGGGCTATGCGCCGGTGTGTGACAGCACCATAGGGTTTTTAACAAATACGGAAGTATTGCCTAAAGGAAGCATTTATTTCAAGATCAGTCCCAACCCTGTCCGCCATGAGTTAAAGATTGAAATGGAATTGCAGCAGAGCGAGCCCGTATTGTTCATGCTCGAAGATCTTCATGGCCATGTGGTGATGAAAAGGGAATTGAATAACAATGTGATCACACAAACATTGGATGTGCAGGAACTTCCCGCCGGAGTGTATGTGTATACACTGAGTTCTAAGAAGGAAGTGCTGGCGACTGGCAAGGTGATGAAGTATTAGTCTAAGGATGAGGCTGGAATGTCGGAGTATTGGGCCCAGAAAAGAAATGGGTAGTCTGTAAAGTTATAACTTATGTATTTTCATGGTATGAAGAAGGCAGGGTGGTGTGATGAGAACAATGAATTGAATGAACGCACAAAATGTATTCGCCTGTGAAAACCATGAAGAACAGCAAGACTAGCACGAGGCTAAGCAGTCAAATGCTCAGGAAAATATGGATAACGATTCATCTCTGGCTGTTGGCATTTTCTGCCAACAGCCAGTATAAATACGACTATACCTGGGCCATGGGCTACGACTGCTGCCGGGGGGATGAGAATGATAATTATCTTTTGAATTTTAAATCCAAAAGGTTGGAAATTGATACAATTACTTTAAAAGTGGAATTTTCAAACGCTGGACAAATTTGTGATAAACAAGGACATTTACTACTATATACAGATGGTTCAAAATTGTATAATGGGCTTAATCAGTTAGTTATCAATGGAGATAGTTTAATACAAAGTGATTCAATGTATTTTTATCGATTTTATTACGGAAGGCAAGGTATAATATTAATCCCGGATTCTTATAATGACCAAAAATTTTGGATGATTTATAAAAGCAAATTTATTAGGTTTTATATTGTACCACCTGGAGCTCATTTGTTGGTACGTGATGCGATGAGGTATTCTTTAATTGACATGGCTGAGTATAATGGAAGAGGAGCTGTTGTTGAAAAAAACATACCCATAATTCACGATACTGCATTGACGTATGGCGATATTACTGTGGTCAAACATGCCAACAATCTCGATTGGTGGTTGGTGACTGCGACTGATCGAATGGACCTGAATTATTATATTGTCAAATTGGGGAAGAATGGAATTGAAAACATATTAACTCAAAGAATTGGAAATAAAATTGATAATTTGGGAAATGATTCTGATGGATTCATATTCTCCCCGGACGGCAGCAAACTTGCAAGATTTTTTCACAAAGACGGCTTATTTTTATTTGACTTCGATAGGAAGCATGGCGTATTGAGCAATTTCAAAAAAGTTGATTTTCCAAATTCAGGATCAAAGTTTGGTGGACTTGCTTTTTCTCCATCGGGGCGTTTTTTGTATGTAGCGACGGATACCATTTTGTATCAGTACGATTTTTGGGAAACCGATTCCACCAAAGCCATGGTAGAGGTAGGCTGGTTTGATGGTTATTATGAACGTTATTATACCACCTTTTACACCATGCAACTGGGTCCGGATTGCAGAATTTACATGGCCACGAATCCAAATTCCAGATACCTGCACGTGATCAAAAAACCAGATCTCAAAGGCACTGCGTGTGAGTTTGTGCAGCGGGCAGTGAGATTGCCCTGGTACAATGATTACTACATGCCGTATTATCCTAATTTCAGATTGGGCTATGCGCCGGTGTGTGACAGCACCATAGGGTTTTTAACAAATACGGAAGTATTGCCTAAAGGAAGCATTTATTTCAAGATCAGTCCCAACCCTGTCCGCCATGAGTTAAAGATTGAAATGGAATTGCAGCAGAGCGAGCCCGTATTGTTCATGCTCGAAGATCTTCATGGCCATGTGGTGATGAAAAGGGAATTGAAAAACGAAGTGATCACACAAACATTGGATGTGCAGGAACTTCCCGCTGGAGTGTATGTGTATACACTGAGTTCTAAGAAGGAAGTGCTGGCGACTGGCAAGGTGATGAAATATTAGTCTAAGGATGAAGCTGGAATGTCGGAGTATTGGGCCCAGAAAAGAAATGGGTAGTCTGTAAAGTTATAACTTATGTATTTTCATGGTATGAAGAAGGCAGGGTGGTGTGATTAAAATTCATTCAGAATACACTTCTCCGACAAATCTGATGTTGGCCAATTCTATGCTGGAAACTGCGTATTTTCCTGATGAAGAATTTACTCAGTTAGAGAATATTAGGAATTCACAATATGGCCTATTCGAATATTTGATTCAAAAAAAATTGCAAAACAAACAAACGTTAGTTGGCTGTTTACCCATAGCCAAGAACTTACTAATTACATACTTCCTTTTGGGAAGTTGAATTAATTAGTGATTATCATTCTTTGCGACATTGGGTTCACCTCACCTCCAGCTCCTCTCCGCAGAGCGGAGAGGAGAGCGGATTGTACTTCTATTAAAATTATTCTTATAATATCTGACTGCAGCTCTGTGTAGTCTTCATCCCGCTTTATTAATGTAAAAATGGGAGTTCATATTATTCAAAGCGGAGTAAGCTGGGGCGAAAGGAAAACTCCGTTTTTCAGACGGATGTTTCATTGAATTAATATTTTACCCAGCTCGTTATGGTAATTCGAAGAATCAACATCTATAGTCTTTATGGTCTGGAGTAGGTTATTCAGAATTAACGAATTCACAGAGTTGGAAGGAGACCTTTGGTGAGAAATTCTGAAAATCCTAAAATTCTGATTCTGACAATTGGTTATGGTTCAGTTCATGTGCAATAAAACAAAGCAATCAATGTGTAATGATTTGTTACTGTACTGTACATATACACTATATTCGAATTTCTTTTCGGATACACATCACGTATAGGCTACAAAAACCAAATACTAACAAGTGTTAGTATTTTTTAAGTGAACACGTAAACCCTTTGCCTATGTGCACATTTCAAACCCAGTTATTTTTGTGACCCGGAGTCACCCCTGAGGTAAAGTCTATTGGCTTTGTACCGCTCTATTTCAGACCTATGAGCGATGTTCTTTACATCGTATTGCAGAATGGGTCTGATTGGTTTAAGAAACCACGAAGATTGCTTTAATTTTTATTTTACTAAACATGGAATTCTATCCATGCATTAAATTATATTGTCATGAAAAAATTAATCACATTCATACTATTTTTATCGTTATATTTGAGAAATTCAAATACCCAAGATTGTTTGAGCGTTGATCTGGATTTTGGAAGTACTTTCGAGTTATGAAAATTATTACATTTTTAGTAGGCATCATAGCCACCCTTCAATTGCCTGCGCAGAAGCATGATTACAATGTATTGCTAGGATATCGAAGCAATGACACGATTTTTAATTCATACCGTGGTATTACGCGCTTTGATTTCAATACATCGAGTTTAAATCCGAAAATAACTTACGATAGTTTCAGGCGAATAGATTTTAATTGGGCTATAAATAATATGTCGGATGTTGATGGGCAATATCTTTTCAGTTACAATGGTTTCATCATAGAAGATTCTGCAAATCAGGTTATACAAAATGGAAAAGGAGGCTTTACAGGGCAAACCGAATTTGAAGATGTTGTTTATCAGTCAGGAGTAATTTTACCTTTGGAAAATAAAGGAAATTTTATGTTATTGCATGAATTTACTTATGTGCTCCCTAATCTTGGATTTGTTTTTTCAGATGGTTTACATTATTCAATCATTGATATGGGTAAAGGTGCGGGAAAAGCTGCGGTTGTTTTGAAAAACAATATTGTTATTTCAGATACTCTGGATTATGGAAGAACCATTGCAATCAAGCATGCCAATGGCAGAGACTGGTGGATATTAAAAGGAAGACACGATATGTTATCATTTTACACGTTTTTACTAGCTAATGATAAAATTATCCAATATGGATTGCAGACGATAGGCGACCGTCAATATATTCCCTTTGGTTGTGTAGCTGTATCTCAACAGGGTGATAAGATTGTTTACATTAGCCAACATGAAGGCCCATTAGGTGGCCAAGGCGGTGTGCTGGGATTATTTCTGCATTTTTTTGATTTTGACCGCTGTACGGGTTTGTTATCCAATCCGAAGAGCATAAAAATTGATGGAAGGAAAACACTTTTAATGGGTGGTGCCTTTTCTCCAAATGGGAAATACTTTTATGTATCGCGAGTGGAAACCATGTATCAGATCGATATGACCAGGCCTGATATCATATTGGACACGGTCGCCAATTATGATGGATTTTCATATATTTCACCGGGAAATGTAGAATATCATACCTGGTTTGGTTTTATCCAGCCTTTGCCGGATGGAAGGATTTATGGAAGTACGAGCAATTCCGGACAGCAATATGTGTATTATATCAATAAGCCCAATGAAAAAGGAAAAGCTTGCGATGTCAAACAGCATTCAATAAAGATTACAGCTTTTTTAGCAATACCAGATTTTCCAAATTATCGCCTTGGGCCAATAGACGGCAGTGCATGTGACACCTTGAATATAAATAATATTCCGGTTTCAGAGTTCAGGTATGATCAGGATTCCACAGCGTTTTTAAAAATCGACTTCACGAATCTAAGCTACTATGAGCCAACCGAATTTTGGTGGGATTGGGGCGATGCAACAACGCCCTATTATACCACAAATAAAGATACTTCTATATGGCATACTTTTGCTAGGGAAGGTGTTTACCGAGTGTGCTTGCATGTTAAAAACAGCAACGGCGAACATACAACTTGCAAAGAATTAAAACTCGGAACAACCGTTACTAAAGATGTTGATATTGCAGATCATATCAGTATTTATCCGAATCCGGTAAATCAGCAATGTATGATCCATATTGAAAACTATTTACCAAAGCGAATGAGCTTTACCCTATTCAATATATACGGTCACCATGTATTATCAGAGCGATTATTTCATGGGTCTAATACATTGGATATGGGTGCGCTCAATGCAGGCATTTATCTGATTGAGATAAAAGAGAATGGATTAGCGATATGTAGTAAGAAACTGATAAAAATATAGCGTCCCGAAGCTTGGACTGGTCAGTATAAAATGAACTCTGATAATGGCTAGAGCTTCACTCTATCCATGCAATAGAGAGATTAGCGATGCTGATACCCTTTTATAGTGTCTTGCTTGACACTTCATTTGTAATAGTCACGACGTATTACCACTATTGAATATACAGCTATTCCGGTCCGCCACATTGGTCCCCCGTTCAATAAACGGTTGGAAAAACTCTTCTCAACAACCTTCCTCCATGTTACAGACGTCCTAGACTGTTTTTTACGAATTGATGCAAGGCCTCACCTTGAAGCATGTGCTGATCGAGCAAAGCAAGTTTAAAAAGATAGTCAGCCATCTCTTTTTGTTGGGTTTCGTCTTGCAAGCTGACTAACTTTTGTGCAATCAAAGGATGATTGCTGTTGACCACGCATTCAAAATGATTGAGGAATGGATGATCTTCGTTTTGCATAGATTGCATCATGAATTGCATTTCCGACATACGGCGCATGAATTCAGGCTTTACAATCAATACGGGACTGGCCTCGGGGGACAAGGGCTTCATTTGTGTTTTACTGGCTTGGTTGTCCGGAAGACCGCTAAACAGTTGTTCGATATTTTTCTGGTCGCTTTCAGAAAGAACAGATTCCGGCACATCTACTTTTTCAATCAAATGATGGATGGTATCTGAATCAACCCGCTTGAATTGCATTTCGGCTTTCATTTCAAGATGCTGAATGAAGTGGTTGTCCAATACATTGTTCATGATCAGCACATCGTATCCATGATCGCGCGCTGTCTGGATATAACTGAAGTGTGCTTTCGAGTCATGGGTATAAAGTACAATGAGTTTTTGGTGCTTATCCTTTTGATTGACCCCAATTTTTTCTTTGTATTCTTCAATGGTAAAGTATTCTTTTTCGGTGTTTTGCAACAGGGTGGTCCCCATAGCTTTTTCGCCAAATTTTTCATCAGATATCAAACCATATTTGATGAAAGTACTGATGTCATTCCATTTGTTTTCAAATTCTTTGCGGTCTTTTTTAAACAACTCACCCAGTTTCTCCGCAACTTTTTTGGTAATGTATCCACTGATTTTGCGGACGTTCGCATCGGCCTGTAAATACGAACGCGACACATTGAGCGGAATGTCTGGCGAATCAATCACGCCATGTAGCAACATCAGGTATTCTGGTACGATTTCTTTGACATCATCGGTTACAAAAACCTGGTTGCAATACAGGTGAATCCTGTTTTTCTGAAGCTCTAAGTTGTTTTTGATTTTTGGAAAATAGAGCACTCCCGTTAAATTGAAAGGATAATCGATGTTTAGGTGAATCCAAAACAAAGGCTCTTCACTGTATGGGTATAATTCGTTGTAAAATCCTTTGTAATCTTCATCGCTTAACTCTTGAGGTGATTTTTTCCATAAGGCTTGTGTGTTGTTGATGATTCGTGGAACTTCAATTTCTTTTTCTTCATCTCCTTCCTTGATTTTCTGCTTCTCGGTGCCAAAATGTATTTCAACCGGTAAAAATTTGCAATATTTTTCAAGCAATCCTTCCACTTTGTGATTTTCAAGGTAGTCGAGGCAATCCTCTGCTAAATGCAAGACTACATCCGTACCACGATCGATTTTGTCACATGGTTCAATAATGAATTCCGTGTCGCCCGAACAGGACCATTTTACAGCCTTGGCGCCATCCTTATACGAAAGGCTTTGCACTTCCACGCGCTGAGCCACCATGAAAGCACTGTAAAATCCTAAACCAAAATGACCGATGATGTTTACATCGCCTTTGTATTTTTCGATGAACTCTTCTGCCGAACTGAAAGCGAGCTGGTTCAAGTATTTGTCCATTTCTTCTTCATCCATTCCTATTCCTCGGTCTCGGATGGTAAGGGTCTTTGCATCTCGGTCAATGACAACGTCAATGTACAATGATCCGAGTTCACCCCGGAAAGCGCCTTTCGAAGACAGGGTCTTGAGTTTTGAACTGGCATCAACCGCATTGGAGATCAACTCACGCAGAAAGATTTCCTGTTCCGAATAGAGAAATTTTTTAATGATGGGGAAGATGTTCTCGGTTTGAACTGAAATTTTTCCACTTCGCATAATAAAATACTTTGGGCATGAATTCGCAAAGCATGTGCCAGCTGAAAAATTCTGCCAAAATGTCGGATTTTGTGCACAAACCAAGCTGGCGCCGGACAATCAGCAGCGACCCAATGACAGTTTTATCCTATGCGGCTACGAGCAGCCAAACCAACATTATTCGCCCAATACGCAGTAGAGATTCATTGCATATAATTTTCAATAATTAACTAAATATCTGTAAATCAATACAATATAATGCCTTTTTTACCATTAAGTGAAAAATATTTAATTTTTTTTTCATTTCTAATGACTTTGGCAAGATTTATGCTTTAATTTAGTTGCCTGGGAAACCAGGTACGTACCCAAGAAATAGGTACGAGACAATTTTTGAGATCGGTTTGCTGGGGGGTATAAACCGATCTCTTTTTTTTTGCTTCACTGGACACAAAAAGCAATCATCTGCCCCCATCGTTTGTCCATCATTTGTTCCCTTATCCTTCTTTGAAATGGAAGCTTGTTGGTTAAAAGCCAGGGGATGCTTCAGAATTTTCGAATACCGCCCCGTCCAATTCCGTTCATTCAATGAAAACTAACAAATGTTAGCTCAATCCATCTTGGAAAAAAACTGAACGATTCTGCCATGCATCTCTTTGATTATATAAAGTCCTCTACCTAAAGATTCCAAGGGTATATTTTTTCTTGCTTGATCCATGGTGAATTGCATCAGGATCTTTCCACTGATGTCCAAAATTTGAAAATCTTGGGGCTTACCTTCTTTAAACATTGGCAATAATAAGGTCATGAGGTTTTTACCTGGATTGGGCCAAACTCGAATCATATCCATGGAATCCAATGAACCTACGTAGCTCGGCTCCCACTCCAAACGATAAAGCTGCCTTCCCAAACGGAGAGTGGAATTGTATTCATCAGTGAAGTATATGTTTCGGGAATTTGCGATGCATATCCCTTCTTTTTGTGTGTAATTTGGAAGAACAATTTCTCTGCTTCGGCCTTTGAAGAAACGCGTTCCCTCGAATTGATCAAACAACCAAAATCGGTCATGAGAGGTCAAAGCCAAGCTTGCAGGATTTTCCAGGTAGGCCGCACCGGTCACCCAATAAAACAACATGGGTCCAGCGCCTGTCTTGAATGAATCAATGGGATGCAACGAAAAAGATCCTGCTTTTGCTGGAAAACTGTATTGATAAGTATATCCACTAAAGGGATCTGTTCGGTTTTTAGAAAACAAATGCAGGCTGTCGTGCGCCCAAACCATCGCTTCCATATCAAAGTTTCTGAAAGGAGCGGCAGGAGGAAAGTCGGTTTGGTTTGCATAAACGATGTTGATCACTTCGGGGGTAATGCTATCAACCGTTAGTTGCTCGACGTTTTGCAATATGAAAATTTTTTGATCCTTCCGGTTGTTATTATTGTTTCCAAAATCACCAATGTATAGATTTCCTTTGGGGTCAGACGCAAGATCTTCCCAGTCACGCTTGGTTACGCCCCGCACAACGAGTGTTCGCAGGATGTTGCATGAGGAATCTATTTCATACAGTTCACTCGGGCTGTTGTTGTCAGCCATTACCCAAAAACTATTGCCTCCATTTAGACTGGTAATCCCGGAGATCCCTTCAAGTCGGCTATCCAAGGAGCATAGTGTTTTCCATTGAAACAACTGGCCCAAGGCGCTTTGAGCCATGAAAGCTAACATCAAAGAAAGTACTATACACTGCTTCATTCCCTTCAGAAATATTGTTTTACCAAGGTAGTGGAAAACGATGGAACCAATACATATAATTTGTAAAGTAAAACAATTTACAAAGTGTACACATTGTTCATCTGAAAAGGAAATGTTTCCAGAAGTCCAAAATCTTCAGCATAAGGCCTATTTGTGGGTAAATGCTCATGGTTTCATATTGATTTTATCAACCTTTAATAATGAGTTTCATTAAGCTCTAAGCTTCGCTATTCCGAAACGCAATTTTACATCAACAATCACTGGTGAAAACCTACGAAAACAAGCGAAATATCAAGCTATTAAAAGCCAGGAAAAGCTTTACATTACGGGCTTTTTGGTCTATCTTTCGAACTTAAACAACCAAGCAATTTTACCTATGAAATTTCGACTTTTCCTCTGTTTTATGGTGAGCATCGCAATGCTTATCCCGGTCGCCGACGCGCAATCCAAAAAAACCAAAACGATCGAGTCCATTTCACCAAAAGATTCCATCGATCCGGGCCTGGTTTCTGCTTTTCGATTTCGAAGCCTTGGCCCGGCGATCACTTCGGGACGTGTAGCCGATATTGCAGTGAATCCGAAAAATATATCCGAGTATTACGTGGCCGCTGCTTCCGGAGGGGTGTGGAAGACGACCAACCGCGGGGTGACGTTTGACCCGGTCTTTGATGATGCAGGTTCTTATTCCATAGGTTGCCTTGCCATTGATCCCCTCAATCCCAAAGTCGTCTGGGTGGGTACCGGCGAAAACAACAACCAGCGGAGTGTGGCGTATGGGGACGGAATTTATAAAACCGAAGATGGAGGCAAAACATGGAAAAACATGGGTCTCAAAAACAGTGAACACATCGGACGCATTGCCATACATCCTACCAATCCAGACATTGTTTACGTAGCAGCTTATGGCCCACTTTGGACGTCAGGAGGCGACCGGGGGATTTATAAAACAACCGACGGCGGGAAAACATGGAAACAGATTTTGCAAGTGAGCGAACACACCGGATTCAATGAAGTGATGCTGGATCCTCGTCATCCGGATATTCTTTACGCCGCAGCCCACCAGCGTCAACGCAAGGTATTTGCTTACATCGGTGGAGGCCCCGAATCGGCTTTGTATAAAAGTACCGACGGCGGTGCAAACTGGAATAAAATCATGCAGGGTTTGCCCGGTGGAGATTTAGGCAGGATCGGACTGAATTATTTTCCTTCTAATCCCGACATTCTGTATTGTGTGGTGGAGGGCGCAGAAGGCAAAGGCGGCGTTTATAAGAGCACCGATCGCGGAGCAAGTTGGGAAAAACGAAGCGGTTATACCACTTCGGGAAATTATTACCAAAAACTTTACTGCGACCCCAAAGATGAACAAAAGATATTTGTAATCAACACTTACATGGGCGTGAGCCGCGATGGGGGAAAAACATTTTCGATTTTGGGCGAAAAAAGCAAACACATCGACAACCACGCCATATGGATCAATCCAGACAACACAAATCATTACCTCGTTGGTTGCGATGGTGGCTTATATGAAACTTATGACGATGCAAACAATTGGCATTTTAAACAGAATTTACCGATTACGCAGTTTTATAAAGTTTCAACCGATAACGGTTTTCCATTTTACCACATCCACGGAGGTACCCAAGACAACTTCAGCATCGGAGGGCCATCGCGCACAACCAGTGTAAACGGAATCGTGAATTCAGATTGGTACTTCACCAGCATTGGCGATGGATTTGAAACACAAGTAGATCCCACAGATGCCCATATCATCTATGCACAATCTCAATACGGTGGACTCATTCGCTACGACCGCCGGAGCGGCGAATTTCTCGACATCAAACCCGTAGAAAAAGAAGGCGAAGCCGCATACCGATGGAATTGGGATGCACCTCTGTTCATTTCAAACTTCCAACCGCAAAGACTTTATTTTGGAGCAAACAAAGTGTTTCGATCAGACGATCGCGGAAATTCATGGACCGCCATCAGCGGAGATCTTTCCCGTCAAGAAGACCGCAACCAATGGAAACTCATGGGAAAATTATGGAGCGCCGATGCCATCGCAAAAAATGGATCCACTGATATTTTTGGAAACTTGACCAGCATCGCCGAAAGCAGTATGGATCCAAATACCCTGTGGGCAGGTACAGATGATGGATTGATCTACCTGACCATCAATGGAGGAAAAGATTGGGTCAAGTTTGATAAACTACCTGGAGTTCCCGAACGGTCGTATGTCCACCAAATCATCGCATCGCGATTTGACAAAAATACCGCCTACGCTTGCTTCAATCACCATCGCTATGGCGACTTTAAACCCTACGTCCTGAAGACAAGCGATGGAGGAAAAAGCTGGACATCCATCAACGGAAACTTGCCTGAGCGCGGATCTTGCTACTCCATAGCTGAAGATCATGTTGCCAAAGACCTGTTGTTTGTTGGAACCGAGTTTGGAGTTTATTGCAGTCTCAACGGAGGCAAACAATGGATTCAAATGAAAAATGGATTGCCTACCGTTGCCGTACGCGACATCGAAATTCAAAAACGCGAAAACGACCTGGTACTTGGAACGTTTGGACGCGGCTTTTATGTATTGGACGATTACTCCGCCCTCCGCGCCATCAAGGCTTCGGAAATGGAAAAGGAAGCACTTGTTTTTCCAGTAAAAGATCCTTGGATGTACATTGAATCGGTCCCATTAGGCGTTCGTGGTAAAGGCTTTCAAGGAGAAAGTTATTTTACAGCGGAAAATCCAAGACCAGAAGCCGTGATTCGATATTATTTGAAAGAAGACATCAAAACCATTCGCGATAAACGCAAGGAGCGTGAAAAAGAATTGTCCAAGCAAGGAAAAGACATTCCTTATCCAAACCTTGATTCATTGCGTATGGAAGATGAACAGGAACAGCCGCACTTGCTGTTTACCATTCGCAATGCAGATGGACAAATTATCCGTAGATTAAAAACTGCTGCGAAGAAAGGAGTGGGACAAATTGTTTGGGATCTCAGAACGCCTTCCTTTGGCCCGATAGATTTCTCTTCGTTTGATGAATCATTTGTGTTTTCTTCAAAAGAGACGGGCTATCTGGTGGTTCCAGGAAAATATTCTGTCAGCTTGTCCAAGTATGAAGATGGAAAATATACAGAGCTTAATCAATCGCAAAGTTTTGAAATTAAATCGTTGAATGCCGCAAGCCTTCCTGCAGAAGATAAATTGGCATTGGATGCCTTTTCGAAAAAAGTGGGGAAACTACGCATCATTGCCGGATCAACCGATGCTTACCGCAGCGATCTGACTGAAAAATTGAAATATATGCGACAAGCCATCATTGATGCTCCCAATTTAGAAACAGGTTTTTCTGTAGAAATCAAATCCATTCAGATGGCACTGAACCAAATCAATACGCGATTGAACGGAGATAACACACGCGCAAAAAGAGAATTTGAAACCTTGCCTTCGATCAATGGTAGAATTGGCAATATCGTGTATGGCCTCTGGTCAACTACGGCCGCTCCTACCCAAACACATGAGGAATCTTATGTTACTGCTTTCAAACAATTGGAAGCGGTGCATACCGAATTGCTTGCGATAGGTGAACGCGTAAAAAATATGGAAACCCGGCTGGATGCAGCAAGCGTACCTTATACGCCCGGTAGAAAACCAGCATGGAATCGAAACAATTGATATGGTTGTTTCACATTCATGGGTCTTTGCGATAAACAAACATACGTTTGTTAGTTGTATCCAGGAGGGTGTAGCCCTTTAAGAGCCGATCACGAAGTTCTTTTTCATCGGATCGTGGATCCCACAATACATAGGTCGGCGATTGATTCCGAATTCTATCGATTTCGACCTCTTCATTGAGATTCAATGCTCTTCGATGGTCTTTGTTCCATAAGAGACTGGAATGGATGTAGGGCGTCGGACTCTTCTGGTTGAATTTGAAATAGAGTAAATGATATGTATTTCCGGTATAAAATCCCTCTCCTGGCCGAATGATGCGGTGAAGTTGATCGTAAGCTTCTTTAGCAGGATCGGCTTTGTGTACAAAGCTTCTCCAATGACTGTAAAACAGCAAACCAATCAAAATGCCAATAAGGCCTTGCATCCAGCGACGCGTTTTGAAAAAGGCAAACAAGTGTTCACCCGATTGGGTGCTCAAAGCAAAACCGGATAACAATGAAACAACCGGCATGCATTGAATAAAGTAATGCTCAAAGCGCTTTCCAGGATACAACACCATGATCAAATCGAGTAGCAACCAAAGCCATAGCAAATGCTTGATGGCATGATGCTTCGATTCTTTTTGAAAAAACCCCCAAAAGGCCAAAGCTGTAAAAGGTAAAAATCTCAATGCAAAATCCAGAAGGAACAATACGCGATCGAAAACCGGAATGGGTGAAGCATAATGCTGGCCAATTCTCAAATTCGTATCCACATATACATTCCATAGATCATGGTGAATAAAGTAAGAAAAAACTAAAAAGCTAACCAACATCCCACCGAAAATCAGGAGACTTAGTCTCTTAATCATAAACTTTTTGAATGCCTGGTCACGATACGCTTGGTGCATTAAAAACAATCCAATAGCCAAAATATCAGCAGCAGCCACATATTTCACATGAAAGGCGAAAGCGAGAAGACAGGCCGCAATGAAATCTTTCCACCAAAGCACTTCAATGAAAAGAAGGACCAATGCAAAAACAATCAAAGCATTGAAATATATTTCGGTATTGGGTCCGAGGCCCCAACGCTTATACAGGGAAACAAATGTAATGTAAATCAATGCCGTAGAAGCTGCTGCAACATGATGATTTGTCCAATGTTTTTGTAATAAATACAGTCCGTAAGCTGTGATACCAACGACCATCGCGGCCAGTGCACGAGTCCAAAAAATGGAATCGCAGCCAATCTTTAATAAGAAGGAATAAATCCAAAATATGCCAATTGGTTTTGTGTCGATCACATCTCTTAAATAAACCATTCCCTGGTTCAGAGCATGCCCAATGACCAGATAAGTGGATTCGTCATGGTCGATGACCCAGGGAAAAAAACTGAAAAGCCGCAACACAACAGAAATGCAAACCAAACAAAGCATGACGACAAGCGATGTTTGGAATATGGATTTCATGCGATGATTGTTATTTGGGTGCAAGATAATTAGAATGGATGGCTTGGGAAATATCGGTTCGTCGAAGTGTATGCCTTGAATTAACTTTGAATTCAAATTGAAAAAAAAATAGACAATGGGAGTTAGCGTATTTCGAGCATCCATCGAGCAACTGAATGAGGTGGTTGACCTATTTGATGCCTATCGATGCTTTTATCAGAGGCCTTCCGATAAAATAGGAGCGAGCGCATTTATATCGGAGCGATTGCAGCGAAAGGAAAGCATTATCTATTTGGCCAATTGCGGCAATGAGGTTGCAGGTTTTATACAAGTTTATCCCTCGTTCAGTTCTGTGAGCCTTTGTCCGATCTGGATACTCAATGATTTATTTGTTTATCCTGAATATCGTCGTCAGAAAGTAGCAGACCAATTGATGCAATTTTTGGAAGCAGAAGCGAAAGAACAGTGCGTACGTCGAATTGTTTTGGAAACGGCATCAGACAACGATACAGCTCAAGCGTTGTACCGAAATCGCGGATATCAATTATCTGATTTTCATGTTTTTGAAAAGGAATTATAATATGATAACAAACTGCTGCTTGCGATAACGACCAATCTTGCAGAAATTTTTAATAGAAAGGAGTTTAATATTCAGCTTACTTAACTATAGCCTTAAAACCAGATATTTCTTAAAGTATTTGCTATCCTTTGTCGGCTAACATGCGTGAGTACCAAGTACAACGTACTCGTTCTGGCTGGAGCCATTTTTCAGTTTAAGGAAATAACTAAACTTATCCACTGACAATGAAATAAAAATATATGTTTGAAACTTTGCATGTCACCATGATGCAAAAAAAAATCCGGGGTGCTTACTCCCCGGATCGTGCGAAATTTTGGTTATTAAACTATGCTAGGAACAAAGATAGAAGAAAGCCTGATTATTTTACAATTATTTTTTGGCTGATGACTTTATCTCCCTGCGTTACCTTGAGGATCAAAGTGCCTTTCACATCATCAATTTGAATTTCTTTATTATACGTACCATTAAAATTGTCAATCTTTTCTTTGAAAATGTCCTTGCCATTCAGATCTACAACTTCAATCAAGGTAGGTACCGATTTGCCGGCAAAAGAAATTTTCATGTTGCCATTGTTTGGGTTGGGACTTCCAGTTAGTACTTCAACGTTAAGCGATGACTCCGCATCGGCTTTGATGTCAATCTGCTTTTCCTCAGCTCCTTTTTCATCGCTTTTGATTTCAATTTCTTTTGCATCTTCTCCTGCTTTACCGGATTGATGAATGATGATGACTTTATTTTCATGGTCACCTTCCAGTTTCCGCAACATTTTGATCTTCTTTTGTCCTGGGGCATCCTTTAGAATGATCATGTCTTCATGCTCTCCCTTGGGACATTTCTTCAGGCATTGTGCTTTGCAGGCTTTCATTTCCTGACAGCCCGATTTTAGCAGAACCTCTTCTTTTCTTTCTTGTAAAGTAGCGTTGGCCGACTTTACATCGGTATCGCGTAAATATTTTATTTTGACTTTATCACCAGGTTTATTTTTGGATAATGCGTCTATCACGGACCCGACATCGGTTGTTTTCTTTCCGTTGACCGAAATCAGTATATCTCCTTCTTTCAATCCAATTTTTTCAGCCGCACTGCCTTCAAAAACTTCAATAACCTGCGCTCCATTGGAACCTTCAACGTTTTGGAGTTGAACGCCCAGCACCGCCTTGTTTGGAGATGACTGGGAGCCAGAGGTGGTCACCCATTCCATTTCTTCACCGCGTTTGCCATCAAAAAACATTGCATCCTGATCCCCTTCACCTTTCTTTTTTACAATGACTTTGACCTGTTGATCGCCATCATCCAAGCCCTTGATGTCAATGTTGTCAAAATCGAGTCCTTCGATTTGAAGATCTTTTAAATCGATTGAATGCAAATCTGAAAGATCAAGGGTATCAACGACTTCACGGGTGGTTTCAACACCGTTGACGTTCTCCACTTGGATTTTTTTAATGATTACTTTAGATTTTTTAGGGCTGCTGTTATCTTGGGCGACCATGAGGCTTGAACACAAGATGGATAGCATGATACAATGGATCAATGTTTTCATATTCCAGTATTAATTAGTTAATAAATAAATCATTCGTTGGATTTGAAACAGACTCTGGGTTTGAAACTTCTGTATCTTTTGATTTCTTTTGATCGTTTTTGATCAACAATATTTTATAGCTTGGTTGCTTATGAAAGCTTTTTCCCTGATTCGAAATAATCCACGCACCATCGCCATCAATTACCTGGATGGAATCGAGTGTGATTTCATCCTGGGTTAGCAAATGAATGACCTCCTGATGAATATCCTGTGACACCGGGTGCACTTGAACAACCGGAATGGTTTCCTGAAGATAAACCTTGACCACGGACTGTTCATTCGTCTGACTTTTTAATTCAGCTACCATTGATTGTGTTTGCTCCAAAGCGGTTGATGAAGTTTTCCTTTGCACATGGGCCAAGGAATTCCACTTTTTAGCTTGAACTTTCGACTTTTTTTCAAGCTCAGGAAGCGAAGCATCATTGGTTTCACACATATCCCAACAAAAGCCTTCCAGTTTCGTAGAGAGGGTTTCTGACATTTCCGGTGTAGCCGTCAAAAAGACCAAACAACAGAATGCAGCGATGAGACTGAATGAATTTTCGCGATTGTTTTTAGGATTGTACAGGTTGAGCACTGATTCAATTCTCCTCCGCAATTGATTGCGTTGTCGAAAGAACGGTATGGAAAACAAAGGAACCATTCCGCTCTGTTCTTCTACTTTTAAAATGAGTTTGGCGTACAGAATAGGCGAGCGTACGTAATCATTGGCATGGAGATCTGCCTGCAATTCGCGGTCAAGTTTGATGTGGCTAATAAAAATATGCACTGCAGGATTGAAATAAAAGACCATTTCCATCAATTGGATGAATAAGTTGATCCAATGATCTTTGCTTCGGATATGCGATAATTCATGCGCGAGTATGCATTCAATTTCTTTGGCATCTAACTGATTGATCCAGGACGTGGGAATAATGATCGCCGGTTTGATGACCCCGGTTACAAACGCCGAACAAATGCGACTCGATTGAACAAGCATGATTTGCTTGCCTTCATTAAAATGGCTGCGAATTACTTCGAAACGCTGGACCCATCGTTGATCTTCGATGCATTGAGCTTTGGAAATAAGATTTTTAAGAAAAATGTGACTGGCTATGAAGCGCAACAGGAATCCCAGAGATCCGGCCAACCATAAACGATAAATCCAAATTATGCTTTGCTCAGGAAGAAAGATTCCGGGAATGAGGCTGGGCTGAAGTCCGTTGGTACCTTGATGCTGATACAGATGAATAAAATTGAGTACCGTCGCCAGAAGGAACCCTGCCAAACCAAAGATGGAAAGCAGGTACCGCTTTTGCGGGTCTGGACCGATGATATTCCGTAAAAACCACGAACCTGCAATGAACAATGCGCCTATCCAAAGCGAATCGATCAGCGACAAGACCAATGCATCGCGCAAAGGTGTTGAAAGATCAAACAGAAGCATCGTCATTTTCTATTCTTGTTTTCGAGTTCTGTAATCAGTTTTTTCAAATCGCGTATTTCTTCAGGACTGGCTTTGTAATTTCCCAAGGTTTGAACCACCAATTCCATGGGTGAACCCTCGAAAACATGATCAATCATGTTTTTTACAAAGCTCTTTTTAACCAGGCCTTCCTTGATCGCCGCCGAATACAAATGAATTTTTCCGTAAGCTTCACGATGAACCAGGCCTTTTTCAAACATGATCTGAAGCATTTTAAGACTGGTGGTATAGCCTACCTCCCTTTTTTCATTCATGCATTCGTTGACCTGTTTTACTGAGCAAGACCCATGCTTCCAAAGAATTTGAAGGATGTCAAGCTCCCCCTCCGTAGGCCTAAATTCCAATTTAGTCATAAAGAAAATGTATTCTGGTTAACAAATATGGTAACTCACCGCCAAATCTACGAATTGTTTCGTAATATTTAATAATATTTTAACCAAAAGACTCAATGCTTCTCCCTGGGAGCGATGACCAGGCTGGATAAATAGAGTTTCTGATGGTCTATTCAGGGCTATGTTTCCATCGGTTGTGGCTCCAGAGCCAAAGCTCTGGTGAACCGATGATCGCATTTTCAAGAGCCCGGGCATAACGCTCCACCAGCTCCTCAGGCCCAATGGATGTTTGACCATTCCACAACTGCAAAAATTTAATTTGGTAATAACCGCGGCGCACTTTTGTGACCTGTGGAAAATACACGGATACACCCAAGCTCAAGGCCATGTTTGCGGTGCCCGTGAGAAAAGCAGTGCGCTGGTTTAAGAAAAGGGTCCAATAAACGTGATCGGTATTCGGCGGACTTTGGTCGCCAATGTAAAAACTCAGGTTTTTTTCTCCAGCTTGATCTTTTTTGAGGAGAAATCGGAACGCTTTGCTTGCGGACAATGCATGTATTCCAAAGCGTTCGCGGTTCTTTTTCATCCAGCCATCAAAATATGGATTGGACAAAGGCAGATAAAGCGTGTACACCGGAAACGTCATCGTTCGACCCAATCCGCTAAACCATTCCCAATTTCCGATATGTGCGGTATACAAAATCACAGAGCGACCAACTTGCAAATCCTGCTCTAAAATTCCAGGATTCAGGTATTGAAATCGTTTTGAAAGGGAATCATACGATATGCTCGATCCTTTCAAGGATTCCATCAGTAAATCGGCAAAATGCCTGTAAAAAGCTTTGCATTTATGAGCAATCTGATGAGGCGTATCATCTGGAAATGAACGAATAAGATTTTTCATCACCACTTTTTTGCGGTACTGCAAGACGTAGCAAAGCAAATAATACAATACAGACGAAAACCAATACAACACCGTCAAAGGCAAAGTTGAAAGCGCCTGCAATGGAAAATACTTAAGTCGCTGCATGGTGAGCATCAAAATTAGTGCGAAAATTGAGTTTGTCCTTCAAGATTATCCAAAATCCATTTATTATAAATCCTCACTGAGGCAGAAAAACGACAAAGAACAAAAATTAGTAAATAATGGTGAGTGGAAAAGGGAGAGTAGATGATGGATAAGAGGGATTTCATTCTCTGATAAAGTGCCGAAAGGAAGAAATTACATAAAGAAAAGAAAATTGATTATTTTTACCATCATTCAAAATTACAAATCCAATGAAAAATCAACTCATTGCTACACTGGTTGCCGGATTACTCATGTTTATCTGGCAATTTTTAACTTGGGGTATATTGAACCTACACGAAAAAGAATTCACCTACACACCCAATCAGGATGCCATCCTGGCGGCATTGAGCAGCAACCTGACAGAAGATGGAAGCTATTACATGCCGAATCTACCGCCAGGAAGCTCACATGAAGAGCATGAAGCTGCCATGAAGGATATGATGGGCAAACCCTGGGCAATCATCAAGTATCAAAAGGCCGCAGATTACAACATGGGGATGAACATGTTCCGTGGAATATCGGTAGACATCCTGGCAGCTTTTCTTTTGATCTGGTTGTTGTCTCAGTTGCGCCAAAACAGTTTCAAAACAAGTTTGATCGCTTCCCTGGTGGTTGGATCCATTGGTTACCTCTCCATCACCTACACCAATGGGATTTGGTTTGATGCCAACACCCTGGTGCATTTGTTGGATACCTTGGTCATGTGGGGGCTGGTGGGCTCATGGCTCGGCTGGTGGTTGAATCGCCCATAAGGCTATTCAAATCGGGTATACTTTCAACAACCTTTCTCGTATTATTTTTGTGTATGTACTAACGTTCGTTAGTAACTGCAGAAAATCCTTGCACCTAAGGCAGAAAGGGACTAAACGCACGGAAATTACCACCCGTTTTAAAAATACAATTGAAATTGCAGTCCATTGTTTAATATTGCAAGATGAGCGATCGTTTCATAACGCTTCTTCTAAACTTACACATCGCTTGTGGAAGCATTGCGTTATTGATTGGTCTCGTCCTTTTAGGGAGGACAAAGGGAGATCCCACGCATAAAAAATTCGGCAAATGCTTTTTCTTGTGCATGAGTAGCTCGGCCTGGATCGGTATGATTTTGTCTTGTATGAGACCACAAATGTTGCTCACCATCATTGCCGTGTTTACCTTGTATTTGGTCCATTCGGGGAAACGATGTATGAAGTGGCCACAATTGGATAAACCTTCCATAGAGGATTACCTGTTGGGTGCTTTCGGCGTATTGGCAGGTGTCGCATTATGCCTTATAGGACTTCAAATCTTGTTTTCACATGAAAAGCAAATGGCCTATGTATTGTTGATTTTTGCAGCGATCTGTATATTGATGTCCTATCAACAAGTGTCCGTCTTGAAGGATTTTAAACGAGGTAAAAAAAAATATTTACCAATGCATATTCAACGAATGGTAGGTAGCTATATCGCAGCGTTTACGGCATTCTTGGTGGTCAACAACCGTTTATTACACGGATGGCTTGCTTGGATGCTGCCTACCGTCCTGCTGGTGCCATGGATTGTGCATTGGTCCAAAAAATATGTCCAGGACGCCGAATGATGGTTGCTTAGACAAAAATGTTGAAGAGCAGCAATTCATCGAGCAGGTTTGCGTTGAGTTATGAAAAATTGTAAAATGGCTTCATTTAATACTTCAGAAGATTTCGTGCTGGAAGACAGCCGTGTAAAGTTGCGTCCCTTGATTGAAACGGATATCGAACCATTATTGCCATTTAGTTTAAATGAACCGGAAATCTGGAAACATTCCCTGGTGACAGCAGCGGGTGAAGAAAAACTCCACGCATATGTACACGCAGCGTGCGAAGCCCGTAAAGGTGGGAAAGAATATCCATTCATGGTGTGGGACAAGAGGACACAGCAGTATGCCGGAAGCACACGCTTTTATGACATTCAATCAGCACAAGGTTACCTACAGTTGGGATACACCTGGTATGGAAAGCAATTTCAAGGAACAGGTCTCAACAAACATTGCAAATTCCTGCTGCTTTCATTTGCTTTTGATCAACTGGCCTTTGACCGGGTAGAGTTTCGGGCTGATGCAAACAACGAAAGGAGTATCCGCGCGATGAAAAGCATCGGCTGCACCGTGGAAGGCATCCTCCGTAGCAATGGTATTCGACCCGATGGAAGCCGCAGAGACAGCATCGTGCTCAGCATTTTGCGCAATGAATGGGATGAAAGAGTGCGCAAACATTTGTTGCAACAATGCCATTGACTGCAAAATCCGGTCAAACTGACCAACCCGCGCCGGAGCAAATTGACCACCCCCCGCCGGTCCAAATTGACCAGGCTATAAACGGGTTTTTGTTCTTGTTGCATAGGAGCCAAAAATGATTATGTTTTAGGACACTAAAACTAATCAAATGTATCCATCCGGCCAACTGCATATTGTAGTTCCCCCCAAAAATTGGACAGCATTTATAATAACTATAAAACCATTAAATTGCTGTCATATCACGAAGGAAATTTACCCCCAATTTCAAACTTAAAGTGGTCCTGGAATCACTTTCCGAAAGGTTTACCATTAACCAAATCGCTCAAAAGTACAAGTTAAGCCCTACCCAGGTT
>Ga0268298_10002122_pt1 | contig 22147 bp, 16 predicted proteins | sample WWTPWeurt_MetaG_FD_194462 | JGI IMG/M metagenome (GOLD analysis project Ga0268298, IMG submission 194462) | Activated sludge microbial communities from WWTP in Nijmegen, Gelderland, Netherland - WWTP Weurt | ecosystem: Engineered > WWTP > Aerobic digester > Activated sludge | place... | reverse complement strand
AGCTCGCGGTCCATCGGCCGCAGCATCAGGTAGTCGAGCATCTTGTAGTTGGTCAGCAGGATGTCGGGCGGGTGCTTGCGCAGCGTGGCCCGGTCGGTGATGACCGCGTGCGGCGTCATCACCATGCCCTCTCCGCTGTTGCTCGCGCTGTTTCCCGTATTGCCGCCCACATACAGGCCAACCCGCAGCCCCGCGAACGCGGGCACGCTCGCCACCAGCTCCGCGATACGCCGCGCCTGGTCGGTGGCCAGCGCGTTCATCGGATAGATGACCAGCGCCTTGATGCCGCCCTCGCCGGCTTGCCGGGCGCGGGCGCAGTGGTCCAGCATCGGATACAGGAAGCACTCGGTCTTGCCGCTACCCGTGCCGGTCGCCACCAGAGTGTGGGCCGCCGCGTGCTGGCTGGAGAGGCGCTGCCAGGCCAGCTCCTGGTGGCTGAATGCAGGGAACTCGGTCTGGAAGCCCGCAAAGAAGTCCCGCCCAGCAGCGCCCGGCACAAAGGGCAGCCCCACCTGGACGTAAGGCCCCTTGAGCCAGGCGGCTTCATCCTCGACGAAGCGGCTCATCAGCCCATGCATGAAGGGGTCGGCAGGCTCGAAGGCAGCGACGAGGAACTGTTTCAGGCCGGTCTGGATGTCCTTGGCGAGGAGGGATGGAAGCATGTCGTCCTATGTTCTCAGCGAGGCCCGGTTTACTGCCCAGGTGGCAACTGCAAGCCCCAGCGCTCAGCCAACTCCGTGGCCAGTTCCTGGTTATCGAACTGCTGGACGCTACCACGGGCGCATTCCAACTCAATTCGCGGTGTCCAGCGCAGGTCGAGTGCTCCGGCCTTAGCAAGGTCGAAGAACACAAACGACACCACGTCCTTCACAAGAATCTTGGCGTCTGCAAGAACGAGAAGCGGCAACATCAGGCGCGAATGCCGAGCTTCTTTGCCAGCGCCTGCGCACGTGCGCGAGACTGCTTACGCTCCTTGGGCGGCATACCCTCGGCATCATTCTGCCGATTCAAACCCAGCGCCTTCCGGGCTTGAGCCAGCGTTCTGGGCGCATCAGCAGAAGCCTGCGCCACCAGTGCTTCGAACTCGCCGGCCAGCACCTTGCGGTGGCCGGCAGGCGTGCACCTCACCTCACCTTGATAGCACCCCGAATCGAGCAGGGCCGCGACAAAAGGCGGCGAGAAACTGCAGCGCTTGGCCGCCTCCTGCGTGCTGATCCATTCGTCCTCGGGGGCGGTGGCTTCGGTACGGGTCAGCACACCGCCAGCTCCACACGCCCTCCAGCGCGAGTCGCAAGCGTCACCAGCATATCGAGGCTGAACTTGTCGTACTTGCCGCGCACCAGGTCCGACACCCTGGACTGGCCCACGCCCAGATGCTGCGCCGCCTGGGCCTGTGTCCAGCCATTGCGGGCGATGGTTTCGCGAAGGTGCGCCATCAACTCGGCGCGCATTGCCAGCAGCGTGGCCTCTTCCGGCGAAAAGCCCAAGTCCGCAAACACATTGCCCGAGGACTCAACGATTGCTTCGGTCTTCATCACGCTTCACTCCTCCACAAGCCTATAACGGCGGGCCGCCAGCTCGATGTCTTCCTTGCGCGTTTTCTGCGTCTTCTTCTGGAACGCGTGCAGCACATATACCGCACGCTCGAACTTGGCGACGTAGATGATCCGCCACTCGCCCAGCACTCTCACCCTGATCTCGTACGCGCCCGCCCCGACCGCCAGCATCGGCTTGAAGTCGGAAGGCATCAGGCCTCGCTGCACCGCATCCAGTTCGAAGCCCGCTTCCCGGCGAGCCTCCGCCGGGAAGTTCTTCAGATCGTCCAGGCTAGAACCAACGAAGCGCAGCGTTTTCATACGTTCAATTATATAAGTAGTTTGATAAAACGGGAATCCGGGTGAACGTTGCCTTTGCCGACGCTGGAGTCACAACGGCTGCCGATGTGTTCCGTCACGTCCTCGGGGAACAGAAAGCCAGCGCCCTGAACGCTCAAACAAAGGGATTACGTACCCGCATCTGGCCCAGGGCCAGCCCATCTTGCAGGTCTTCGGTGAACAGCACTTCCGCCTCGACCTCTTGCGCCGACGCGCAGATGAGCGCGTCGTAGAGCGACAGCTGGTAGCGCTCGGCCAGATGCAGGGCGCGTTCGTGCGCGGCAAGCGACAAGGGCACCACCTCGCAGCACGCCTTGACCGCCGCGAGCAGTTCGTGCACCTCGGGCCAGGGCAGCTTCAGCTTGCGCCGGCAGACCGATGCCGCCTCATTGAGCACCTGAACGCTGACCCAGCCACCCTGCGCGAGCAGCGCCTCGGCCGCATCGGCCTTGTGCTCGTCGGCCGACAACAGATAGAGAACGACGTTGGTGTCGAAGAAGACCGGACGCATCAGGGGTTCCGGTCCTCTTCATTCGCCTCGAGCCGGTCGAAGCGGAAATCTGCCGGCAACCTGCCCCTCAGCCGGCGCAGGCGGGCGAGCAGTTCCACGGGCTGCGCCTTGCGGGCGACCTCCAGCGTGCGCTCGCCCACGACGTACAGCTCGATCTCCTCGCCCTCCTTCAGCTCCAGCGCCTGGACCACGGCAGCAGGCAGCCGGACGGCCAGCGAATTTCCCCATTTGGCGACTTGCATGATGGCCTCTTTGGCTGGATATACATCTCGATAAGCGTTTATCTTAGCATCCGAAATGTTGGTAGAACGTAGCCCCGGAGTGCTATCTGGTGGCGGCGATAATAGAGACCAACGCATGCGCTCAGCTGGCGCCAGCGCCCCACCTGCAAGCGTCGACCGCCCCACGCATATGGACATTCAGTCTTGCTCAGTCCCATCAACTGCGTAGCGTGCGGTTTCGGTTGCAACCGATAACCAAGCAGCCCTTGCGGGGAAATCCAGCGTAGGGTCTTCAAGTCGTTCTTGAGCATGCTCCTTCAAGACACGCAGCGACACGTAGTGCTGAAGATGCTCAGGAACTTCATACGCCTGCCCTTTGTGCGAGTCATAACTCCCATTAAGCAGAGCGAGAGCAAAGCCATCGAGACTAGTATCCCGTGCCTTCGCCAAATTAAAGACTCTCTGACATGAATCGGGTGAAAGACACGCAAGCGCCCACAGGACTCCGCTAGGGCGCGCGCAATCCAACAACGCTCCACTCTCTGTTGCGCGCAACACATTCCCTGCAAATGCTGATATCAAGCTATCTTTTTCATCCTCAGATGCCATTACAAACAGATCAGGATCCTCTTCATAATTGACTTCATAACTCCGCAACAGCAGGTAAGCCGCGACTGACAAGCAAGACCCGTCGATTGCAAGCGTGGAGGCAACCCTCGTCCCGGCAGTTCGGTCAGCAGCCCGCACCAATTTCTCGATAACATCCAACGCGAGCTTATCAACGCTGATTGTGAGCAATCCTGTTCGATTTCTTGTGTGCTCGACACCCGCCCGCCCATCGGCCAACCGTGCAGTCGCAAGACACAACGTCTCAAGGTCATGGATGCTGGTTTGCTGGATAAGGCCGGCAAAGTCCCCCAACTGCTCCATGAAATCCAAGAAGCACTCTGCGCTCAGCGACTGTCCGATTTCTGCTCTCCATTCAGGCTCAAGGAGAAAACGTCTTACCTGAACGAGACTTACATCAGCTTCCGATGTTGAATGCTGGAGCGCCACTGCCAGTCGATCCGGATTGGATAGATGACCATCCCGGAATCTGGTTGGCCATGGTGTCTCGCCCTCAGCCTCTGCGACTAGCGGAAACAAGAACTGGACTAACTCTCCGACTGCTGACGGACTACGGCAGGCGGCAATAGCTTGGTTGCGCGCATCATTCCCAGCCGCAATAAGGCTTTCACGCTTCTTGAGCTGAAGACGAACACCGATCTTATTTCCAACGAATATTTCGGGCTGATTCTTCAATAGTTCAAAGACTTCGCTTGCAGTGACCATGAGCGCGCAAAGTCCAATGATGTCGCTTAGGGCGACTTCACCCCGCAAGGAGGGCTCGACCGTTCGAACAGCGGCAAAGGCCCGAAGCACATCACGTGGCTGCTCGAGCAAGTCCCGAAGCCCACGGTAATAAACTAAAGAGAGCCGGTCCGCGTTATTTTGGAAGTGCTCCTTGAGGGCCTCCTGCGGCAGCGACTCGATAGCATCATTGATGAGTCGTGTTCTTGCTGAGGAGGACAGAGCCGGCAAGGGCATGCGAACCTGGACTATCTTGTCAAGATAAGTACCCGCCACAGGAACATTTGCACTGCTGAGTGCCTCACGCACATACTTGGGGTCCCAAGCGACAACGTACCCGACGTTGGGCAGATCACCCACCGCCTTGATGATGCGGACCATTTCGAAAACTTCGAGCGGAAATAGCCGGTCGATGTCATCAACAAATACAATGATTCGACGACTGAATTTACTCAGCCTTTCGGCTACTGCTTGCTTGCGAACCTCAATACCCGGCGTCTTGTAGTCGGCAACACTGCCAACGGCGTCTCCCATTGAATCAACGACCGACTTCACTATGGAAGCCCAAGGTTCTGCCCCTGGTATCAGTTTCAGGACATCAAAAGCCTTGGCATAAGTTTTCAACTCCTTCGCGACCCGCTTTCCATCCTTCGACGGGTCTCTAAGTCTGACCTCCGATGCCAACTTGGAAAGAAACTGCCTCAGCAAAGCATCTCTGTCACCCACAAGCCAGGGGTTGAAGTGAACGATAACTGGGCGGATCTCCTCAGGCTCTCGCTTTAACAATGCCTCGACTATCGATAGGGTAGTGGTTTTTCCGCTCCCCCACGCACCCTCAATCGATACAACAAGCCCACTCACACTCGACACCCGTTCCAGCACCTTCGTGACGGTACGCGCGAACGGGGCTCGGCCCAACTTGTCGTCTGCAAGCACCTCATGTCCCGCCAAGGGCTTGTCCAGCAGCATCTGAGGAAAGTCAGCTTGAGGATTCATACTTTCGCCCAATCCCTTCATCGGCGCTTGCCGCTGGGTGCACGTAGCGGCCTCCACCCGAGCACCTTTTCAACCTCGGCCCAGAGTTCGTTCAACAACGTCCGCTCGACCTTTGCCTGCACACCTCGGCGCAGGTCATCCAGCGGATACCAGCAGTCGTCCCTGTCCTGGTAGAACACGCGGGTATAGACGTTGCCTGTATTGGAGATTCGGTGTTTCTCGTACTCACGCGACAGCATGGTGAAGGCGTGATTCAGGCTGGTTGCGGTGGGCTCTGGAAAGCCATCCGGCATCAGGACTGTGCTGCTGACGAGTTCACACTTCTCCAGCCCTTTGAGCTTCAGCCACAGGCCTCCCTTTTCTGGAATCAGAGACTGCTGAACTCCCGCGGAGGGCGCTGGCTTATCGCCCTTCTTCTCCTTCGGCGGACCGAGGCGTACCCGAGCCCAGCGGGAAGTCCCGACTGGTATGCCTTGGGGGAAATGCTTCGCATCGAATTCGGCATATGGCTTCGAGGAGAAGCGGTCGCTTAACGCCACCATCAAACTGGTGTCCTCCTCAAGAATCTTGAAGCTGACCTGTGAAGTCACTCGCTGACGGAAAGCTTCGTCGGCTATGGATGCCACGCTGAAGCTGAGTTCTCCCAAGGTGCCCTCCTTCACCGGCACATCGCCACCGTAGAAGAATTCCCAGGTGTCCCCCACCCGCTTCACCGGCACAGTCACCTTCTCGGTCCAGAGAGGGTCGAAGAAGTTGTCGCTCATGGTCGCATCAGCCTTCGCCATCAAACACGCAGTTGGGCACCCGCCAAACCACCGGAGTCATGTGCGCCTCGGAAATCTTGCGCATCGGGTTATTCAGCCTCGCCACGATCTTGCCGTCGTGATTACCGTCGGCTTCCACCCGGTAAATCCAGGCACGCTCGCCAAGTTCCCCCAGGACAGCGCGCTCATTCGCAGTCAGGAAGAAATCACTCCCGGCACGTGTCGTGGTCTTGACCTCGATGTAGCGCTCCTCGCCCGGCCAGGTAGATGCAACGTCGTAGCCGCGGCCAACATCGGATTCAGCGATACGCAGCACGTAGTCTTCAGGCTTCGGGCAGCCGCAGCGCCTGAGCCGCGCTTGTTCATCGAGGATGACCAGTCCCTCGCCGGCGCGACCAATTTCGCTCTGGCGCTCGAGGAGGGCTGCAAATTCCTCCTCCGTGAGCGGGGGGCGATTGCCCCTCGGCGGCTCAATGGACGCGCCCGCGCCGACCGCAACACCAGAGGCTGGTGCGGCAAGCGCTTTGCCGCTATCACCGAAAAAGGCAGCCAGCACCGGCTCAAGGTCGTCCGGCTCCAGCTTGAGCATGAGTATCTCGTTCGAGGCTGAGGGCCTAAGGTAGGGCGATTGATAGACACTCGACGTCGGCTTTCCATCGCGTGGATAGACCTTCGCAACCTTGTCAGCCGAAACGACTTCTCGTAACCGCTTGCCGACACAGGTACGGTCACGCACGTAGAGCGAAATGTCACGTTTGTTCAATGGAACCCCGACTTCTGCATCCTCGTAGAGTGGAAGCCGGATGACGAGAACTGGAGCCCTACGGGCCGGGTTATGACCAGAGTCCAGGTATTCGCTGGCGCCATAGCGTTCCTCCAGCAGCCGGATTAGCTTAAGGACACCTGGGGCCGCCGTCTCGCCAAGGTCAGCGAGCATGCGTCCTCTTCTGCTCATCGCTTTCATGCGTTGTCCCCAAAAAACGCCCAGGCGATGCGGTAATCCTCTTCCCGGTTGGCGCGGGCGAAGGGGGCGGTGTAGGTGCGTTCGACGGTGCGGGGGCCGCCGGGGAGGGTGTCGTCGGTGACCCACTGGGTGATGACGGTGCCGTCGGGCACCTTGGGGGTGCCGCCCTGCTTCAGCGTGGCCTCATCGGCGCCGTCCGCGGGGTAGGTCCACAGGTCTTCCCAGCCGAAATTGCCTTCGCGTACCCTGCCATCGGGGGTGGTGATGCGGGTCTTGGGCGTGAGGCTGGAACGGCCCTTCGAGCCGGGGCTGCCCTTGCGCGGCAGGCCGACGCCGACGAGGCCTTTGCTGTTGGTGAAGACAATGCGGCCCTTGATGTCGTACCAGGTGTCGCGCTCGTAGCCCTGCATCACCGGGAACTGCACGCGGTAGATAAGCAGGAGTTCTTCCAGCGTGAGGCCGAGGGCCTGGGCCACCAGTACGTCGATTTCCACCAGCGCCATGCGGCGAGCGTAGTCACTACGCAGCGCGCAGTGGCGGGTCCAGTCACGGGTGAGGCTGGGCCAGAAGTCCTGTGGCAGGCGTGGGTTGTCGGGCTGGCTCCAGCGCTGGTCGGCGAAGTCGGGGTCGAAGACTTCTTCCCAGAGGGGGGCGTAGTGGGCGGTGAGGCAGTTGAGAGCGAGAGTCCGGGCCACAACTTGCGGCTGCCAGTCCGTTGGAATCGGTAGCTGCCCAACCAGCGTGGTGTTGGCGTGTCCCATCCCGGTCGACTTCACACGGAAATCGGCAAGCAGAGACTGGGTGTAAGCCAACGCTCCGCACAACTCCTTGTCATCCCGAAAAGCGTGGGCAAGAAGGGTGTTGATGTGAGCAGCACCCGGCGGCATCAGGGTAGTGATGAGCGTCCGCTCGGACGACGGCCCAATCATCTCCCGGTTCACCAGCCGGAAAAACTCCGTCACCGCCCGCCCCTGCGTTTCGCCCTCTTCCACCCAGCTCACCCGCGGCGTGCGGCGCAGGTATTCGGCGCGGTCGGCCATGGGGCGGTAGTTGGTGCGCGGCAGGTAGTCGTCGGGCAGGGTTTCGAGGTAGAGGACGTCGTAGTGCCCCTTCTCCGTACAGACCTTGCGCGGGGTCTTCATGTAGGGATTGGCGACGAAGAAATGGGGGCCTGAGAGCACCCAGTCCTCCGGGCTAGCGGGGAAACCGGCGTCGCTAGTGGGGCGACGGACGATGGTCCCGTCGTCTTGAGCCAGCTTTTCGTTCCAGTGTTGAGTCGAAAAATAGTCACCACCCAGGTCCGCCAATCGGCGGGGATAAGCGGCTAGCTTCTTCAATACGCTACTCAGCGCACCAGCATGCAGCGTTGGCAGGCGGGCACGGTGAGCCGGAGTGCCGGGTTCGTCGTACAGACGGGCGAAGGTGGCGAGCGCTGCCTCATCGACGCACACGATACGGTCGCGGTGGCCAGCTGTATTCCACTTGCCATCGTCGGTCTTTATGCCTCCAGGTAGACCTTGACCATTGTGTTGATAGCTCGCATCAACAGTGCCCGGCAAGAAAAGGTTCGACAGATTGTCGAAAGCCGGGCTAGCGAGAGCAGGCCCATAAATATTGATGCTGTACTTAACCCGGTCCCCAATCGGAAACAGGATTGCCTGGTTCTGAAACTGGAAATGCCGCCGCAGACGTGCATACACTCCCTCTCGCAAATTCCCTCCATCTGGGTCTTCATACGGCCCTTCCGGATGCAGCAACCCCGTCACCCCCTGCGCGCCGTTCAGCCCCCAGGTCAGCGGCATGAAGCACTTGTAGAGGTTGGCCTTCATCCCCTGCAGCAGCGGGTAGTTCTGCACCGCATTGAGGAAGTTCTGCGTGCCTTCCGCTTCCTGCAATTCCTCGGTCCACGCCGGCTGCAGGCCGGGGAAGTCGTCGAAGGCCTGCGCGCGTAGCTTGGCCAGGTTACTCGCACTGATTTTGCGCACCGCGAACACTGGGTTCTTCTCACCCAGAATGCCGGCCTCGTTCCATTCCACCTTGAGCCATGGCGGGTTCCCCAGAATCAGGTCGAAGCCACCGCGCTGCAGCAATACATCCGCAAAACACAGCTCCCAGTGCAGGAAGCGCTGGGTGGCGGCCACCGCCTCCACCTGCTCGATGCGCGGGAAGTGCTGCCTCAGCTTGCTGATACGTAGCTGGCCGAACTTGTCGTGCAGGTTGGCGCCGGCGGGCCGGGTGGCGAGGGTGGGCTGCACCGCGCCGAACAGGTCGTCTTGAATGTCCGGCAGGAGCTGCTGGGGTTCGGCCGGCTCCATGAAGTCCAGCCCGCGCTGGGGGGCGAGGTCGACCACGTTGCCTTCCAGGATAGCGCCGACCTCCAGCCACCATTCCTCGCGGCTGGGCAGCTTGGCGCTGCCGGTGATGGGCCAGAACCACAGGGCGCACCAGTAATCCATCACCAGCTTGAGGCGGCGGAAGGGGGTGGCGTAGTCGCCGTCTTCGTTGAACAGGCCGGCGCGGCGGATGGCTTCTTTCTGGGCGCGGGTGATGGACGCGGTGGGGGATGGGGGGGCTGGTTCGCGGCTTGCGCCGCTCCTACAGAGGGCGGCGTGGGGCCAGAGGTCGAGCGCGTCTTCGGTGCGCTCACGGTCGCGGGCCAGGGCCTGGGTGTGCTCCTGCCACAGGGCCTGCACGCGCTCGCTGAGCTGCTGCAGGCGGGCGACCTCGTGCGGCTCCAACGGGCGGGTGAAGTCCTTGCGCCATTTCTTGAGGCGCTCGAAGTCGTCCGGGTACAGGGCCTTGGCGGCCTTGTCGGTGTAGTTGGCCATGCCCGGGTCGGGCAGCAGGAAGTGCCAGATTTCATCCGGCTTGCGCGGTGCCTGCAGGGTGACGCGGCGCGGTGGCTCTTCATGCCAGGCGGGCTTGGCGCCCTTCTTGAGCGCGGCGGCGTTGTACACCTGATGACGAGCGCCGATGAGGCTGTTGCCGGCAAATAGCTGGTAGCCGAACCAGGGCACACGGGCGGGCAGCGGCCGGCCCTGGGCATCGGTGACCGGATTGCCCTGTTCGTCGAGCTCGCCATAGATGGCGTTGAGCCACAGGGAGACTTCGGCCAGCTCCACGGCCACCGGGTTGAGGTCCACGCCGAAGACGTTGCGGTCGGCGAGGTACATGCGCACCTTCTGCAGTTCCTGCGGGTAGCGGTCGTGGGGGATGCGGCGGCCGAGTTCCTGCTGCTTCTTCTCCAGATAGGCTTCGGAGAGCTGGTTGACCGCCTCGTTCAGGAACGCCGCGCTACCCATCGCGGGCTCGCACACGGTGAGCGTGAGGATGTCGTCGGCCTGCTTCACCCGGCCGTTTTCCGGGGCGAGCAGTTCCTTCAGCGCGTATTTGACCAGGCACTGGGTGAGCACCTGCGGGGTGTAGTAACTGGCGCTCTTCTGGCGGTCGCGGCCGGCCAGGCGGTAGATGAAGCTGCCCTTGGGGTACATGCGCAGCTTGCGGTGGCCGGCGTCCGTGACGTCGTAAACCCGCTCGTCTTCGGTGTATTCGTTCAGGCGGCTGGCGGGCACGAACCAGGCGGTGTCGAGCTTATCGGCGTCGGAAGCGGCGCCGCTGCCCTTGCGGCGGCCACGGCCGGGGCTGTCGTCGGCGGACTCGCTGTCGTTGGCATCGTCGTTGCCTTCGTCATCGCTGTCGGCGTCCTCGTCTTCGGCTGTAGCGGCCTTGCCTTTCTTGGGCGCGGGCTTCACCTCGTAGAGGTCGTCGGACGCGAAGAAGCCGCGGTAGCTCAACAGTGCCTCATACACCGCGCCGAGCTGGTTGATGGAGAGCAACTGGTAGCTGACCCGGCCACTGCGCCGCCCCCGGCCCTGGCCACGGGTGAGCGACATGAGGCGGATGACGGTCTGCCAGAGGTGGTTGGGGAAGCGGACCTTGCCCAGGAGCGGCAGCGTGCTGTCGTCGAACAGGCGGCTGTCCAGCGGCGCAAGCGCAAAGGTTTCGCGGGCGCCGGCGACGGTGCTGCCCCCCGCCCCGCCGAGCTGATGCTGGGTGGGCGCCCCCAGGCCGGTGCCTTCGGCCACCAGCTTGAAGAGGCGGCGCAGGGTGGCGTCGAAGTAGAAGCCTTCGCGAGCGTGCGGCGTGGAGAGCGGCTGCATCTCGAGGTCGCGCAGGCTCTCCAGACTGTAGCCCTTGAGGTAGATGTCGCTCTTGCCGATGGGCACGTAGCCGAGCTCGGGGCGGGCCTCGATGTAGAACATGAAGAGCAGGCGATAGACCAGGCGCAGGGATTCCAGGCTGAGGTCGCCGGCATCGAGCTGGTCCTTACCGCTGAAAAAGCCCTTCTTGGCGTCGGCCGCCTGCTCGCGGAGCTGGCGGGCGGCCTCGTTGCCGAGCAGCTCGATGGCTTCGCGCAGGGCGTACTTGAGGTCTTCGCTGACGCCGAAGGCGTGCTTGTGGGCGTTTTCGTCCAGGCTTTCCAGCAGGCTGTTGCCCTCGCCAGGGGCGAGGCAGTCACGGTGCAAGAGCGACGCGCAGGCCTTGAGGGTGTCGGCGTCCTTGCGGTCGAGGATGTCGGCCCAGTTGAAGCGCAGCGCGCGGTTGTTGGGCCACTTGTAGCGGTCGAGCAGCAGCCACTCGTCCAGGCCGCACAGCAGCACGTAGCGCGGCGGGGTGTCGGCGCCGAAGACGACGTCGGAGAGCAGGTCGGCCCAGGTCTCGTCGCGCAGCGCTTGCGGCACCGGCTCGCCGCCGTAGTGCAGGCTCATCAGGCCGTGGTCGAGCAGGTCTTCGTTTTCCGCGCCGGGCTGGTAGGCGGGGACGATGGCGAGTTGCGGCAGTTGCAGGTGCCAGAAGGGCAAGGGCTGGCCGGCGGCGAGTTCGTGCGCGGTGGGAAACTTGCCCGGGGCGGCGTGGCCGAGGGCCTGCAGCAGGCCGGCCTGGAGCTGGGTGAAGAGTCGCCAGCGCTCAACGGCCTCACCCGCGCGTTGAACCTGGCTGCGTAGCGCAAACCACTTTTGCGCCCAGGCTTGCAGGCGCTTGTGGGGGGCACGGTGGCGGTCATCGCCGGCTTCGTCGGCCTGGCTGGATTCAGCGGCTTCCCAGGCATCGAGCCGGGCCTTGATGTCGCCCTTGAAGACCTCGGCCAGATAGTGGTGGCTGTAGAACTCGTTTTCGTTGGTGATGCCGGCGAAGGTTTGAACGGCGTCCAGAGTGGTGGAAACTGAGGGCATGGTCAGGCTCCGGCAACGGCAGCGGTGGGACTGGGGTTGCAGACGGCGGCAAGCACCTGAATCCAGGGCTGCGGCTCGGTGGTGAGGGTGTCTTCCACCCAGCGCCGGTAGTCGTCGAAGACGCGGTGGATGTCGCGACTGCGTTGCTCGAAGCGGCCGCGCTTGACGGTTTCGAGCTGCTTCTCGAGGTCGAGGCTGAGCTGTTCGATCTGTCGGCCCTGCAGGCGCTGCAGGTCGGCCAGCGTGCCTTCGAGGCGCTTGGCGAGCTCGGCTGAGAAGGCGGCCTGCTGCTTGAGCATGTAGGCGTGCATCGCGCGCACCGCGCCGGGCAAGGCGCTCTGCATCGCCTGGGTGGTGGCGGCGAGTTCCGGCGTGTGTCCGCGGTTGGGCAAGCCACCCGCCTTGAGGCCGGCGCGGGCGATGAAGGCGTCGAAAGCTTCGAGGCCAAAGGCGCCCTGCCCCACGCGGCTCGCCACCTGCCACTCGACCAGCATGGGCTGGCCTTTGCGGTTGGGGATGAGGCTCATGAGGATGAAGGCCTGCTCGCCCGGCGCGAGCTTGTGGCTTTGCAGCAGTGGTGCGCGGTGGCGACCGAAGTGGGTGAGCACGCGGTCGCCCAGCCACTCCACAATGGGGTGCTGCGGCCAGAGGTAGTGCAGCTTGGGCCAGGTGTCCTGCTCGGCGCGGGCCTGGCGGGCGGTTTCGATGGCGTCTGCCATGCGCCTGGGGTCGGCGCAGAGGGCGTAGTGGTCGTTGTCGGCCTGGGCCTCGCGCGGCAACTGGCGCAGGCGGTCTTGCAGGTCGAGCGGCGCGGTGAGCGCGATGAGGCGCTCGGCCTCCTCCGCGTTCCATTGGCACAGGGTCTGACCCTGGTTGAGCAGCGTCAGCGCGGTCTTGGCGTAGTGGAAGTCGCTGGCGAAGAGCGAGGCCGGCTCGGCGATGTGGTCGAGACTGCTTCCCGCGGCGGGTGCGGGCGTGGCGTCTTCCGTGGCGCTGCCGCCGCCGAAGAGGGTCATCAGCCAGTCGCCGTTATTGTCAGTATCCGAAGCCGCCGTTTCGTCCATCGTGGCTTCGACCTGCTCGGGGCTGAGGCCTTCGGCCATGAAGTCGGCGACCTTCTCCGCTTCCTTGTCCGGGTCGAAGACGTTGAGGAAGGCGGAAGGGTCTCCCAGGTTGAAGTTGGCCTGCTCGTCCTTCTTTTCGAGGATTTCCAGGATGCGCAGGTCGCCCTTGATTTTCTCGTTCACCGTCTCGGTGAAGAGATAGACGATGTGCGGCTGATGCTTCTGCCCGTAGCGGTCGACGCGGCCGTTGCGCTGCTGGAACACCATCAGCGACCAGGGCAAATCGAAGTGCACCAGGCGGTGGCAGAAGTAATGCAGGTTGAGGCCCTCGCTGGCGACGTCCGAGCACAGCAGGATGCGCAGCGGGTCATCCAGGCGGCCGAAGCGCTCGACAAGCTCCTGCTGCTCGGTGTCTGCCATCTGGCCGTGCAGCACTTCGAGCTGGTTGGGCTTGAGCTTGAGGTCGGCGGTGAGGTGCTCGCGCAGCCAGCGCAGGGTTTCGATGCGCTCGGAGAAGATGACCAGGCGGTCTTCGGCGCTCTTTACCTCCCAGCCAAAGTCGGCCGACTGCAGGTGCTGCTTGAGGCGCTGGTATTTGCTGAACTGGCTGGCCGCGGGGTCTGTGGCGAGCGGGATGAGCGTCTCTTCAAAGTCGCGTAGTGCCTCGACCTCGCTCGCCTCCTCCGACGTAGGGCTGGACTTGCCCTGCAGCAGGGCGATGCGCTTGCGGGTGGACTCCATCGCGGCGGCGGGGCTGGAGAACAGCGCTTTCTGCATTCCGATGCGCTGCAGCTCCTGCTGCTTGCCGGCCTTGTGCTGGCCGCCCTGGGTGAAGGGAATCTCCAGCAGGGCGCGGTAGGCGGCTTCTTCCTGCGCGCTGGCAGGCGCCCGCAGGCAGTTGGTGATGCGCTCCTGAAAGTCGGCGCTGACCTGGTCGCGGATGTCCTTCTTGAAGCGGCGGATGACCAGACCCTTGCTGCGGAAGTCGTCGGGCGTGTAGTCGTCGGGGTCGGAGATGGCCGTGGGGTCGAGCAGACTCATCAGCGAGGCAAAACTTCGCGCGGAGCCGTCGTGCGGCGTCGCCGAGAGCAGCATCAGGGTGTCCGAGCGGGTGGCGAGCAGCTTGGCCAGCCGGGCACGGCGCGAGAGCCCGGACTCACCCGCACGCGCGGCGACGTTATGGCACTCGTCGATGACGATGATGTCCCACCAAGCGTTCTCGAGATAGTTTCGGTACTCGAGATTGCTCTTGAGGGTGTCGATGGAGATGATGCTGCGGTCGAAGTAGTTGAAGGGGTTGTGGTTAGCCGGGATGCGATTGCGCACCCGAGCCAGGCCGACCGAGTCCAGACGCACCAGCGGGATGGAGAAGCGGCTCCACCACTCCTTCTGGAACTGGGTCAGCATGGCCTTCTGCGTGACGACCAGGATGCGCTTGCCCCGGCCGCGCTGAATCAGTTCGGTGGCGAGCACGCCCGCTTCGAGCGTTTTGCCCAGACCAACCGAATCCGCAATCAGGATGCGCGAGCGCGGCTGACGCAGCGCCTGCAGCGCCGGGTCGAGCTGGTAGGGAACCAGATTCATTACCCCGCGGTGACCCAGATGCACCTTGTCGTCGTTGGCGACGTTGCGCCGGCGCAGGCTCTCCAGGTACAGGATGCTGGCGTTGTAGGCGGCGGTGTCGTCGGGTACGAGCTCCGTTTTCTCAGGGTCGAGGACGGCTATCTCGTCTTCGAGCGTGGTGAGGAACAGCGCCGATTGGCTGCGCACGAGCTCGGAAATGCCGTCGCAGGTGAGGAGCCAGCCGCCATCGGTGGCGGGGTCGATGCGGCGGACGAGCCATTCTTCGTCGCGGATGACGACGCGGGAGCCGGGGGCAAAAGGGAGCATCGAGTGTTGTTTACCAGTTTATGAATAACGCCTACTGCAAAGCGTTTGGATTATCGCAGATGTCCCCATGCGGGAGCCCTGAGTCGGCCCAGGTTTTAGAACGACTCAGGGTTATTCAAGCCCGAGGGCTACAAGCCAGGAACGAGGAAAAACGCACTTTCCGCGGTGATCGTCTGTAAGCGCTCCAGGAACCCCATCCTTACGTAGCGACGGGTGATTCCGCATGCTTCGGCTTCCGTTCTTCAGGGAGCAAGAGCATGTCGGAGCGCAGCAAGTTCTGGTTGTCGCACCTGTCCGCGATCGAGGCCGAGGGGATTACCACGAAGGCGTACGCGGAGCGTGAGGGCCTGTCGCCGCAGGCGCTCTATCAGTGGCGCAAGCGCCTCGTGGCCGGCGCTCGTCCCAGCCGCGCCAAGCCTGGCGGGTTCGTTGCGATCCAGGTCGAACCTTCGATGACGGCCCGCGCGGGCTGCACGGTGGTGATCGACGCGCAACTGCGGCTCGAATGCACAACGCTGCCCGGCGTCGACTGGCTGGCCGCGCTGTCAGGGGCGCTCTCTGAACGGGGGCGTTGATGCACCCCGGGCACTCGATCGGCGCGGTGTATCTGTACCGGCCTGCGATCGACTTCCGCAAATCCATCGGTGGCCTGTCGGCGCTGGTCGAGCAGGAACTGGGACTGAACCCGTTCGGCGACGCGCTGTACCTGTTCATCAACCGCCGCCGCGACAAGCTCAAGGCGCTGTACTGGCACCGCAACGGCTTCTGCCTCTGGTACAAGCGGCTCGAAGCCGAGCGCTTCGCCTGGCCGGCGGCCGAGGCGAGCCAGCCCACCTGCACGCTCACGATGAAGGAGCTCGAGTGGCTGCTCGAAGGCTTCGATCTGTGGGCGGCTAAGCCGCATAAAACGCTGCATTACCAATTAGTTACGTAGCGTGATCGGGTATAATCACGGCATGCCGCAACGTACCGCCGCCCCTCGTTCGAACTGCGCCGTCGGCGTGCGCGCATCCGGCCTCCCCGCGCAGTTGCCCGACGATCCGGCGGTGCTCAAAGCCTTGCTGCTGGCCCAGCAGCGTGCCTTCGAGACGCAACTCGCCGCCCAAACTGCAGCCCAGTTCGAGATGCTTCGGTTCGAGCAGGAAGCCGCCATCAAGACGCGCGAGGCCGAACTCCAGAAAGTCTTCCATACCCGCGAAGTCGAACTTCAGAAAGCGTTCGATGCCCGCGAGGCCGAACTGCAAAAAGGCTTCGAGGCACGCATCCTCGAGCTCTACGAGCAGCTGCGCCTGGCGCGTCGGCGCATGTTCGGGCCCAGCAGTGAATCGCACGCGGGCCAGGGCTGGCTCTTCGACGAGGCCGAGACGCTGGCCGAGTCCGCACCCGATGCAGGCGACACCGCGACCCTGCCGCCGCTGGCCACCGAGCCGACTGGGCAGACACCCGCTGACACCGGCAAGAAGAAGGCGCGCGGCAAGCGCAAGCCCTTGCCCATCGAGCTGCCGCGCATCGACGTCATCCACGATGTGCCCGAGACCGAGCGCACCTGCGCCTGCGGCACGCCCATGATCGAGATCGGCCAGGACGTCAGCGAACAGCTCGACATCGTGCCCATGCAGGTGCGCGTGCTACGCCACATCAAGAAGCGCTACGGCTGCCCCAAGGGCGACCAGGCGCCGGTCACCGCCCCGGCCCCGGCGCAGGTACTGCCCAAGAGCAACGCCAGCAACGACCTGTTGGCGATGCTGCTCGTCACCAAGTACGTCGATGGACTGCCGCTGGCGCGCTTCGAGTATGTCCTCGCCCGCGCAGGCGTGCTCGTGCCGCGCCAGACGCTGGCGCGCTGGGTGATCGGCACGGCCCAGGCGCTACAGCCCATCGCCAATCTGATGCGCGACGTGCTGCTCGGGCACGACGTCATCCACATGGATGAGACCCCGGTCCAGGTGCTCAAGGAGCCCGGCCGGGCGGCCACCAGCAAGAGCCAGATGTGGGTGCAGCGCGGTGGCCCGCCGGGCAAGCCGGTGATCCTCTTCGAGTACGATCCGAGCCGCGCGCAGGCGGTGCCCTTACGCCTGCTCGAAGGCTGGAAGGGGTATCTGATCGCCGACGGGCTCGAGAGCTACGGCGCGATTGCCTTCTGCGAGGGCGTGACCCGGCTCGGCTGCTGGGTTCACGCACGCCGCCGCTTCGTCGACGCCAGCAAGGTGCTGCCCGAGGGCAAGCGCGGCCGCGCCCACGAAGCGCTGGCCCTGATCGGCAAGCTCTACGCTATCGAGAAAGAGGCGCGCGAACTGAACGACGCCGAGCGCCTGGCGCGACGCCAGACCGGCAGTCGCGCCGTCATCGACGAACTACGCCGATGGCTCGACCAGGTGCTCCCCACCGTGCCGCCCACCTCGGTGCTCGGCGGTGCGCTGGGCTACCTGCATCGACAGTGGCCGCGCCTGACGCGCTACCTCGAGCGGGGCGATCTGCCGATCGACAACAACCCCGCCGAAAACGCCATCCGCCCCTTCGTGGTAGGGAGGAAAGCGTGGCTCTTCTCGGACACCCAGGCCGGTGCGCGCGCCAGCGCGCTCATCTACTCGCTGGTCGAAACCGCCAAGGCCAACAACGTCGAGCCGTATCTGTGGCTGCGCCACGTGCTGCGGGCGTTGCCCACCGCCACCACCGTCGAACACTTCGAGGCTCTCCTGCCTTGGAATCTCAAGGCTGAGCAGTTGATCACAGCGTAGCCAGCCCGGGAAGGATGGGGTTCGTGGAGCGCTTACGATCGTCTCACTCATGGCAAGGATGGGATCCAGGGAGGAAGCCCTGCCTCGCGTGGTGCAGAAGAGTGACGCGACGCGAGGCAGGGCGAGGGGCATGAGCGCGAAGCGCCTCCCACTTTGGCTGCACTCAGCTGCCTTGGAATAAGCTGCCCGGCACTGGCCTCCCCTCACCTACCCTGCGCTTCACTGACCTGAACCACCCTGCAATGCACTGCGCTGCACTACCCTGATCTGACTTGTCACTCCCTACATGCCCTCGTCTTCTCTGGCTTCTCCTCTAGACCCTACATCACTGTTTTTATTGCATTTTTCAGAACCACTTGCCTCAAGTTCGCAAGCACCGTCGGGCGACGCACACAAAGCTTGAACGACGTATCGCTGCGCAACGCCGAAACTTCCTTCGAACTCCACTGTGCATCCCTACCCCTAGGGAATCCCTGATCAATTGATTTTCTGAGCACGTTCACCCAAGCCAGCCGTTTCCACCGACTCTGATGATCGCCTTTTCCGCTTCTACCGCTGTTTTTCGAGGCCTTTTCGGCCCCGAGCACCCGTTTTCGGGCGCAGCGGGCGGATTTCGCCCATCAACTCATCAAGGCTCGCCTCGCCAGATAAAGATTGGTCAAACCGATCAGCGAGAACACTTGGGCGGCGTTCTTCGCGATTCCCTTGTAGCGTACCTTCGTGTAACCGAACTGGCGCTTGATGACGCGGAACACGTGCTCGACCCGCGCGCGAATCGAGGACATCTTGTGGTTGAAGCGCTTGTTCGCCTCAGTCAGCGGGTGGGCTTTGCTCGCCTTGAGCGACACACCCCAGAACAGGCCCGCCTTGCGCGCCAGGCGCTTGAGCTGGTTGTTCACGTACCCCTTGTCACCGAACACCGCGCGGTCATCTTCGCGCACCAACTCCGGCAACTGGCTGATGTCCGAGGCGTTGGCCGGCGTGACCGACACCGTGTGAACAAGGCCGGAATTCACGTCGGCACCGACGTGGATCTTCATGCCGAAGTACCACTGGTTGCCCTTCTTCGTCTGGTGCATTTCGGGATCGCGCTGCTTGTCCCGGTTCTTCGTCGAGGGCGGAGCGTGGATGATCGTGGCGTCGACCATGGTGCCGCCCTTGAGTAGCCGGCCACGTTCTTCGAGCGTGTCGTTGATGATGTTCATCATCTGCCCGGTCAGCCCGTGCTTCTCCAGCAGATGGCGGAACTTGAGGATGGTCGTCTCGTCGGGCATCGCGTCGTCCGTGAGGGCCAGCACCGCAAAGCGGCGCATCGACTCGATCTCATACAGCGCGTCCTCCATCGCCGGATCCGACAGCGTGTACCACTGCTGCATGAAGAAGATCCGCAGCATCGTCGCGAGCGGCATCGGTGGACGACCGCGCCGGCCTGTCGTCGGGTAGTGCGGCGCGATCGCGGCCAGGGCGCTGCCCAAGGTACGACCTTCTCCATCACACCCAGGAAGCACTCCCGGCGCGTCTGTTTCTTCTTCCGTTCGAAGGCCAGCGAGGCGAACGTCGTTTGCTTCATGGTGGCGACGCGATTTATGACCGACGTATTTTACAGGCTCTGAATAGATCAGAGCTTCCCTAGGGCCATGCATCTGGCGACAACTCTTTAAGGCGCCCCTCCTCAATGTCCCGCCACAGCCTGCGCGGATCTTGGACTCTGCGAGACCTCACCTCGCCGTTACCAACTCGCACCGAGGCAAACAAAGCCCCATCTCTCTTTTCCAGGCGTACGAGTTCTTCATTCCCGCCTTCATATACATTCCCAATTCGACTCTGAAACATGCGAAGCACCGCATATGACTCGTCACTAACCACCCTATCCTTGAGTGCTTCAAGAATCTTTGACGGATAACACAAAATCTTCCTTTGATTCTTCGTATATTCAACAGCCTCTCTAATCTGCTCCTCGGTATAAGCCATAATTATCTTTAACAACTCAACGTCTTTCATGTTGCCAGGATCATACAAGATACCGAGTTCATTCCTATCCAGGGACCCTCTATCAAGTGAAGTGCTCCTGCTTTGTCGTAGAGCGCTATCGCCGGAACTCTCTTTTCTCTGCCTTGCGCCACCACTTTCCTCAGCCCCCTTCTGAGCCGGGTCTACGTCATCTTTTTGTTCCTTTTTACCTTGCTCCTCTTCACTCTGCAATTTATCCGCGTCTTTTATACTACTTGTTAAAACCCGGGCTTTCTCCTCAACAATCCTTCTGATCCTATTTGATTTTATTAGCCTTATATCCTCACGTAGATTTCTTAATGATCTGTCGCTTTGAAAGTTCTGATATCTAAACCAATCTGCTATAAAAACCTCATCATTCACGCGCAGCAGAGCCCCAGCCTTTACAAGAGGCTCGATAGAAATCAGTTTTTCACTCAAACCCTCATCATCAGTCAAGAAGTCTCCTCTAACATAACCACGATCAGTGACAATTACGCCAGCGGAATTCGTAAGATCAGAAATCCAGAATTTAAAATATATAACCTTTAGCTCAAGTGATAGCTTGAAGCGCGAGAGAATAGCCCAGATGTTTCTCGGCACCCACTTTCCCTTGCAGCTCACCCCTTTTTTTGTTTGTTCAAATGCAAAATTGCGAAGCGTATCTGAACGAACGCCTTTTATTTTTCTCATCAGATTCTCATGCAATCGCTCGGGCCGAGCATTAACATCAGCCCATTTTACAAAGGCAATTTCATTCGCATCGCTATCCCAAAGCAGCAACCCAACATCAACAAGTTTTCTCAATGCAGTAACCAGCTCCACACGCCGAATATCTAAATTCATGCATGCCGAAGGAATGTTGTAATCGGTCACTGGCGAATACGTCGAACTCGAATTGCAGATTGCATGAAAATATACTGCAACCTCCAGAGTGGTCAGCTTGTGAACTGCACTATAGGGAACATCGGGAATTTTTACGCAGTTTCCAGTGTTATTTTTCATTTTTCGTTTTCCCGATCTTTCCAGCTTTCTTACACCGGAAGGCATGCACGGTAAGGCCGAGCGCCCGAGCATTTTCCCTCTCAATGTTTGTCGGCCTACCCCGGCGGGGGAATCCTTCCCCGCTCCTACTCTCTTCTCTTCTAGCTGCTTCTTCGGCCAAAGTGCTGCGAGACAAAAGCCACTTGTCGATATCGCTTTCCAGCCACATATATCTGGGTCGGGTGACAACAGGCGCAGGCAATCCGTCCAACGCAGCCACATTTCGCTCGCGTGCGAGATGCTTTTTAAAGCTTCCCAGCCCAAGACCGCCAAGCCTCGCTGCAAGCTCTACTAAACTAATAAATCGTTCCAATTTTTTTACCTCAACTGGCGACATATCCAGAGGAAGATCAGGACCTTCATTTCCTGATGGCAAAATTACTTGTGAGAAGAAGGCCCGAAAAAATTGGAATTACACTGATCGCCACGAGGCTGCAAGGCCATTGAAACCAACCCATTCAGTCGATCGATTACTCTTTCACGACTAAGAACTGATAGCGTTAAACAGATCTTTATTTCGCTCTTTTTATGCAGAGACCTAAAGGCAACTGCCCTGCTTAGCAGGCGATCGATATCTTGAATAAATTTCTGCTCGGCTAATTTACGGTGAATCACAGTTGCCGCATGGCCACCCCTTCCCTGCAGCGACCAACCCCAGAGGGGTCCCGCGAGGCTAAGCAAAGCCAGCGGGCCAATGAGCAGTATTAGGCATGCCACACCAAGCAGGCATGTAAGCCAAAGCTGTAGATTGCAGCGGTGGCGGGGTGGATCGATCAGGAGTAGGCAAATGGTTTCCATGCACTCAAGTTATCAAATATCGGAAGAAAAAATAAACGAGGACATCCATATTTTTCTTCATATAATCAACACTTTAGGAAAACTAGCAATTTTTTTGCTTTTCTACCTCCATCAAGCGCCCTCCTGACACCCTCTACTCAACGCCAATGGGGCGCGGCAAGGCGGAGCGATAGTTGACTGACTCGACCCCATGCGCTCCCTGCCCAAGGACTCCCTAACCAAGGACGCAGAGACCGATGCGGCGCTTGGGCAGCCGAAACTGTCGGCGACGGCACAGTTCGCGATTGCGGCGTACCGTGTCACCGACCGGCACATTGGAGCCAGTCGCGGATCGGCACATAGGGGCCAGCGCCGGATCGGCACATAGGGGCCAGCGCCGGATCGGCGTAATGGAGCCACTTCCCCTCTGACGAACGTCTCGACCTTGACCGGTCCATCGCTACCCTGCTGCCTTTTTTGTTCGGCAGGAGGGAGGCGGTGTCCCGCAGGAGCATCGAGATGTACGAGTACCGCCAGGCCCTGATGCGCATGCGCCAGAGCGACTCCGAGCGCGAGATCGCCCGCTCGTGTCACTGCCGGATGTAAGTTGATACGGGCTGCCGATTGAAAGTTGATACACCGAGTTGAGAAGATCGGGCCATTTGGAGCCCGGGTGATCACAGACGAGGTGTATGTGGAAATCGAACTGTTGAGGCGTCACGGGCTGAGCC
>Ga0268298_10002121_pt1 | contig 22173 bp, 15 predicted proteins | sample WWTPWeurt_MetaG_FD_194462 | JGI IMG/M metagenome (GOLD analysis project Ga0268298, IMG submission 194462) | Activated sludge microbial communities from WWTP in Nijmegen, Gelderland, Netherland - WWTP Weurt | ecosystem: Engineered > WWTP > Aerobic digester > Activated sludge | place... | reverse complement strand
TATAGTGCCGTTTTTAACCTCTATGGTTGCTTTCACTTTTACGGGTTTTGTAGTTTCTTTTATTGTCAGATTTCCTTCAACAGTAATTGAGTATTTACCGTCTTTAGTAAAATCGATTTTCTGAATATCAACAATGCTACCTGCAAATTTTGCGCGCGTATATTTTTTTGAATGCATAACTCCTTCTTCATTGAAGTGTTTTTGCATGGTTGCATTATCAAATACAAAACTCTGAACAGGAAAGCTAAAAAGTATTGCACCAGTAACGGTATCTAAATCACTTTCGCCCGAAGCGTTTATGGCTGTTACATCTTCCAGTTCAGAATAAAAACTCACCCAGGCGTTTTGAGTTGTAATTGTCTGTGAGAACAATTGAGCAGAAAATAAAAGCAGTGTTGAGAAAGTAATTGATTTCATTAATTTCTGACTTTGATGAATAAATAATTAAACCATGAAACAACTATCAGGGAAAGTGCAAAATAAAATGGCTCGTCATACTGAATGTGAGTATAAACGGCACCACCAAGCATTAACGTGAGTGAAATAACACCAAGAATATTTGTTCTTTTTATCACTAAAAGAATACAAATAAGTATTTCGCTTATGGCAATGTAATTTTTCCACTCGAGCAAATTCCATTTCGAAAAATTATTGATGACATGCTCTGTCGAAATAAGTTTGATAATAGCAGAATAGAGTAGTGTGACTATAATAAATGTCAATACTGTTGTGTAAGAAATTTTTTGCAGAACAGAATTATGGGTTGTTTCGGCTTCCATTATTTCTAAAATTTAATATATATGTTTAAACATAATGTGTTGCAACAAATATATAAATTATTACCCGAATCGCAATGCTAATTTTACTTTTATCAAAGAAAAGAATGAGAATCAAAGGCTTTTACCGGCATCCAACACCTGATTTTTCAGGTCATTTTTGTATGCTTCAATTTTCAGGCGGATGGATTCATTTGCAGATCCAATAATGCTTGCAGCCAAAATTCCCGCGTTTTTAGCACCATTCAACGCAACTGTCGCAACCGGTATTCCTCCGGGCATTTGTAAAATAGATAAAATGGAGTCCCAGCCGTCAATGGAATTCGACGATTTAATGGGTACACCAATAACTGGCAGTGCGGTTAACGATGCGGTCATTCCTGGTAAGTGAGCAGCGCCACCCGCACCCGCAATAATAACTTTTAACCCTCTTGCTGAAGCCGACTTAGCGTATTCCACCATATATTCTGGAGTGCGATGAGCTGAAACAACGTTTATTTCGTAGACAATACCAAACAGCTTAAGCATTTCTGCCGCCTCCTGCATAACCGGAAGATCTGATTTACTTCCCATAATAATTCCAACTTCAGCCATTTGAGAGTTATTTTTTAGATTCAACTTTGATTACTGAAATAAGTTCAGCTGCTATTTTTTTTGCTTTTTCCAGTGATTGATTCAACACTGTTGCATGTCCCATTTTACGGAAAGGTTTTGTTTTTGTTTTGCCGTATATATGAGGATAAACGCCTTCAATTTTTAATGCGTCTTCCAGTCCTTTATAGTGAACTGTTCCGTCATGATTTTTTTCACCAAGAAGGTTTATCATAACGGAAGGTAAAATAATTTCTGTCGATCCCAACGGTAAACCCAGTATCGCTCTTAAATGCTGTTCATACTGAGATGTAAAACTTCCTTCAATTGTCTGATGTCCGCTGTTGTGTGGTCTCGGCGCAATTTCATTAACAAGAATTTCCCCAGATTTGGTCAGAAACATTTCCACGGCTAAAATTCCAACCAGTTCCATTTTTGAAATAACTTCCAGTGCAATTTGTCTGGCCTTTTTTTCTATCTCATCTGAAATATTTGCAGGTGAAAATAAAAACTCAACCAAATTGGCTTCGGGATTAAAAACGAGCTCCACCGCCGGGTATGCCTTAATCTCACCTTGTTTGTTTCGCGCTACAATCACCGATAATTCTTTTTCAAAATCAATCATTTTCTCAATCACACTTGGTGCATCAAATCCTTTTTCAAAATCATCAGTGCTTTTAATGACTTGTACCCCTTTACCGTCGTAGCCGCCTTTTCGCAATTTTTGAACAAATGGTAATTCATTCTTTAAAGTTCTGAGTTCACTTTTATTATTGATCAGCTTGAAAGATGCTGTGGGAATCTGATGTGCTGCGTAAAATTCTTTTTGAAGCCCTTTGTCTTGAACCATTCGGATCAGATGCGGCTGGGGAAAAACTTGTACACCTTTTTTTTCCAGATGTTCTAAGGCATCTACATTGACGTGCTCAATCTCAATGGTCACTACTTGTTTATCTTTTCCGAATTCAACTACTTCATTAAAATCAGTAATTGACCCGCAAACGAAATGATGTGCAATTTTTGATGAAGGTGCAGATTGATCCGGGTCGAGAATGTGAATAGTGACATCCAGATTTATTGCCTCCTGTATAAACATTCGGCCTAGTTGTCCTCCACCTAAAATTCCTACCTTATATTCTGGGTCGTAAAAGCTTAGCTGATTATAAGGCATGGGTTTATGTTTGAAAACTGTCCGCAAATTTAAAGAATCTTAAACTATAAAAGGTTTGTTTTTGAAAACAACCATTTTAGCCTTTTAAACGTTTCGTATAAAAGTGATAGGTTAGTTGTTTAAAATTAAAAATTGCTTAAACTGTTAATCGCTTGTTAATTCACTTGTATTGAGTTATATTTGTCAAAAACTACAGAATCTGTTCCCAATGCTAAAAAAACTTTGTTTCTCAGGATTGGTCTTCATAACAACATTGACTTGCAGTGCGCAATTCGATTTGACCATCAGTCCTATGCTTGTTGCTCCGTCGAGTGGCTGTCAGCTGTCGGCTACAGAAACCATCACCATTGTAGTTGTTAACGCTCAATCTTCACCTTACGCAGGTACGTTCGATATTAGTTATATTCTGGACGGTGGGACTCCTGTAGTTGAAACTGTAACCACCTTTTTGCCAGCCAGCGGTACGTATATTTACTCGTTCATTATAAAGGCAGATTTATCCGGTTGTGGAGTTCATACGCTGGACTTTGAAGTGGATGACCCAACAGATATCAATGACCCAAATGATTATTATTCAACAACCGTAACATCAGATTGTCCAGCTGTTGCCGGAACAATTACGTTTCCTGACACAGTTTGTGCGGGTTTAAATTCCGGTAATTTGGTGGTGTGGGGTTTTACGGGAAATGTTGAAAATTGGATTTATTCATTAGATGGTGGTACAACCTGGACATGGACTGGCAACACAGCGACCACACAACCTTACTTAAATATTGGTGTTGAAATGGAGTGGTGGGTTTTAATGGGAAGTCCTTACGGGTACTGTCCGGATGACAGCACATCAATTATACACATTGACGTGGTACCACAAACAAATCCCGGGTTTTTACCTGCTAATTTTGATATCTGCGATAACGGTAATGGAGGCCAACTCGATCTGACAGGTTATGTAGGTGATATTCTTCAGTGGGAAACGTCTATAGATAATGGCACAACGTGGACTACCATTGCGAATACAACTGATTCTCTGGATTATTGGAATTTGACGGATACGGTGATGTATCAGGTTTTGGTACAAAATGATATTTGTCCGTCTGCTTATTCGTTGCCTGTTACTCTAACGCTGATACCGGGTACAGATGCAGGATCTATAGTAGGTGAATTGTTGGTTTGCAATTTTGAAAATGATTCTTCTTTAGAAGTAAACCCTGTTTTGGGGGACGTGGTTGATTGGTATATGAGTTCTGACAATGGAACAACATGGATTAGCCAAGGTGTTGCTGATACTATTTTTCCTTATTCTGGCTTATTGGGTTATACCTTGTTCGCAGCCGTAATTCAGGAAGCAAATTGCCCGTATGACACTGTTTATCACTCGATAGTTGTTTTACCTCTAGCTATTACCGCAACGCCGACAACAAGCATTTTCGAGGGAGATTCAATTCAATTAAATGCCTCCGGTGGGTCATTTTTTTACTGGTTTCCAGGTACAAACATGGATGATCAAAACCTATCTAATCCTGTAGTTTGGCCGGAATATACCACGACGTATTATGTTCAGATTACGGATATTAATGGATGTATTGATACAGCCTCACTTACAATCACAGTAGATCCAAACATAACTACCGTAACCATACCAAATTTGCTTACTCCAAATGGTGATGCTTTTAATGATGTCCTTCAGATACCAAACATTGATACCTACCCAAATAATGAGTTGATTATTTTTAATGGATATGGTCAGGTTATTTTCCAGGCAAGTCCCTACAATAATGATTGGGCAGCAACCTACTTGAATGCACCAGTGCCAGATGGTACTTATTACTATGTTCTGAATCTGAATGATCCGTTGCTGGCTCCGGATCCATACCAGGGAGTAATCACAATTATCGGCAATGAATAAAATAGCAGTTGCTGTACTTGGATTGTTCTTGGCATTAAGTGCATTTGGACAACAAGCACCGCTTTATAATCAATATCACGTCGCTCCTTTAATTTACAATCCATCTTATACTGGTTATGGAGAAGGAGTGGATGTTACTCTTATCCGTAATCAGAAGTGGGGCAATTACGGAGAAGGATTCAATGCTAACAGTTTGAGCGCTGGTACATTGCTCAAAGGAGATAAATCCGGAATTGGAATCAGTCTTTACAGTGATTATGTTGGAATAACCAGCAAACTGAACGCACATTTGCTCTATTCATATCATATTAAACTTGCTGAAAAAATGTATCTCTCAGCGGGAGTAGCAGCCGGAGTTGTTGATAATCGAATTGATTTCAGCAATGCCATAGTGACGGATCCAAATGACCCAATTTTAATCAATGCTGTAGGTGATAGAAAAACGATGTTCGATATGAATGCCGGAATTAATTTCAGGTATGCAGATTTTCGATTTGGTGTGAGTGTTCCTCAATTACTAGGTAGCAAACTCGTTTATACAGGCAACAATTTTTCCTATTATACACTTGAAAGACAATTGGTGTCAAACATTGGCTATTCGTGGTATATTAACCGAGATAAAGGAATTATTTTAAATCCGGAAGCAATTGTTATTTATTCATTTCCGGGAGCTCCACTTCAATATAGTGGAAACCTTATGTTTGAAATGGAGAAAATAGCCTGGATTGGAGTAGGGTACAAGAGCAATTATGCACTTGCATTTAATGTAGGTATTAATTTGGTGAAAAATCTGAAATTCGGTTTGGCTTATGACTTTCAGATAAATGAAGTAGCTACTTATAATGCAAGTCCGAACGCAGAGATAATGCTGAAATATTCCATTCCTCCAAAAATTCAGGCGGTACAGGATAATTCAGATCTGGAAAGACGTTTGGCTGAAGAACAGAGAAAAAATGACAGCTTGAATAACGTGATTTATGTGAATGATCAAAATGCGAAAAACAGAATCGGACAATTAGAGAATGAAAATCAGATTTTGATTGACTCATTAAAAAAATGGCCGAAAGAAGTTGCTCCGCAGACAAATGTTGTCGATACGTCTGACACAATACCTGAAATTCGTCCAGAAGATTTAACTTCCAATCCGCAGGATTATTTCATTGAATTAAGTGGAAAAGATACACCCAATGGATATTATGTCATCACTGGTGCATTCGCACAGAAAACCAATGCAGATGCTTTGATCAGAAAAATAAAGCCAAAATACCCAAACGCCCGAATTATTTTGAATAAACGTAATAATCTATACTATGTCTTGCTTTATCACTCAACAGTCAAAGATGAGGGACTTGCATACGCTTCATTCAAAGCAAAAAGCGATCTGGTTGAAGAAACCTGGGTTTTAAACTACATTAAACCAAATCCGTAAGTAATTGAATAATAAGGAACTGATTCGGTTTGATTCATTAAGCTCGTTTTTTTTTATTTGATTAGGCAACCGTTAGGAATGCATAACGTCAAATAGTCAAAACCCAAAGTATGCGCATATCTATTTTAGCCCTTTTTATTCTTTTGGTAAATTCTTCTATTTCTCAAAATTCGGAATGGACCATTTACAAATCACTTAACGGAGTTGACGTTCTATACAAACAGGTTGATTGCGTCACTGATCAGGCGCCTTCTCAAATTGCCTATATCGTCAAGTTAGAAAACAAAACCAACAATGAGGTAGTTGTTTCATGGGATTTGTCGGTATGGTATAATAATGAAAAATTAAGTCATGATGTAGCTGATGGTGAAAACCACTATTCAGTTAAAGTATCTGCCAATCAATCTATCGAAGGAAACTGCGATACACCATATGGTCCGCTTTATATTTTCAAAGATTTTATAACGTATGTGAGTCCTACCAAACTCACTCGTTTTGAATTAGAAAACCTAGCAGTTATTAATAATTAATTGACATAAACCCAAAGCTGTCATGAAAAAATTGTACTCATTTCTACTGATTAGTTTGTTCGGAGCAACAACATTAATTGGGCAAACAATAACTGTTGGAGGATCCCCTTTGAATTTACCATGTGGAGGTGGAAACGTCAATTTAACCGCACTTGGAAATTCTTCTATTCCGGTGTTTGGAGATAATTTTAATATCGGGGCAGTGCAACCTGGGTGGCTAGCGTCTCCAGCTGCACAATTCAACAACCCATGCGGTCCGTCAATGGATGGAACCACGTATTTATGGATGGGACCTGGAACGGCAGCTCCAAGAACAATGCAAACCGCTGCTGTGAATGTTCAGTGCGGTGGTCAGGTTTGTTTCGATTTTAAATTCGTTTGTGAATTATGTGGTGACGTGTCTCCATGCGAAGGAGCAGATTTATACAATGAAGGTGTCAGTCTTCAATGGTCGACAAATGCTGGTGCAACTTGGACCGATATGGCATATTTCGCACCGAATGGGAATTTATTAGGTGCATATCCGGGGGCGGTTACTGCCCCAAGCGCATCAGGAGCCACCGCTTTTACGACATGGCACAATTACTGTTTTACCATTCCAGCCGCCGCCTATAGTGCCAGTACTATGTTTAGAATGAGACAATGGGGTTCTTCAGGAAGCACTTTTGACCATTGGGGAATCGACAACTTCTATGTGTACGCTACACCTTGTACGCCATTCTATTATGACTGGGCTCATATCCCGGGTGCTCCAGATGCACAAAATGTCACCACGAATGTTACTTCGACCACTACTTTCACATGCTGCTATACTAATGGAACTTTATCCGCTTGCGGAAGTGTTACCGTTAACGTTGCATCCATGGCTATTAATACTTTAAATTTTACCTCACCTACTTGTCTTGGAGGAAGCAACGGAACAATGAACGTTACTGTTACAGGAGGAACAGGACCTTTCAATTATGTTTTAACCGGACCGACCAACGTGACGAATACCACGGGAGTTTTTACAGGTCTGCAGGCAGGACTTTACACGATTACGGTTGATGATGCTACAACATGCATTACGTCGCAAAATTTCACAATAAATCCTGGTCCTCCTTGTTGTTCAGTGACGGCAAGTTCAACTCCCGCATTATGTTTCGGTGGGGCAACAGGTACAGCAACTGCGAACCCATCCGGGGGAACTGGACCGTACACTTTTGTGTGGTATAACTCAGGAATGGTTCCGATTGGACAAACTACTCAAACGGCAAGTGGATTAGTTGCAGGAACATACAACGTTACCGCAACCGACGCTCTTGGATGTCAGGCAACTGTTTCGGTTGTTGTTGGACAACCCGTTGCTGCGCTCAATGCAACAGCTTCTCAGGTCAACGTTTCTTGCTTTGGCGGATGCAACGGTTCAATTACTGTAAATGCTCCAACCGGAGGAACGGCTCCTTATCAATATTCCATTAATGGAGGCGCATACCAGGCCTCTCCTACATTTAACGGTTTATGCGCCGGTGCAAAAACGATCACCGTTAGAGATGCTAACTTGTGTATTTTCACTATTAATATCACCATCACTCAGCCAACGGATGTAACCTTGGCTCTTGTTTCAACAACTCCTGCAACTTGTGGAGTAAACAACGGAACAGTAACTGTTTCTGCCGCTGGCGGTACTCCTGGCTATACATACACACTTGGTGCAATGACAAACATTACTGGAAATTTTACCGGAGTAGCGGCAGGTTCGTATACCGTGAATGTCACAGATGCTTTGGGTTGTACTGAAACCGTTCCGGCTACAGTAGCCGCGGCTGCTGGACCAGTGCCATTTGTTGACGTTTTAACTAACGTTGCCTGTGCTGGTGCTTTAACGGGTTCTGTGACTATAGGGGTTACGGGTGGCTCACCACTTTATCAATATAAATTAGATGCGGGAGCATTTCAAGCTAGTAATACCTTTAACGGTGTGGCCGCCGGTGCGCACACAGTGACAGTTCAGGATGCCAATGGCTGTCAAGGTACTGTAAACTTTACCATTACTCAGCCAACTGCCCTAACATTCTCCACCGTAGCTGTTGCAGCTTCGTGTAATGGAGTATGTGATGGTCAAATCACAGTTAATGCATCCAACGCTACTCCTCCTTATCAATACAGTTCAAATAACGGATTGACTTTTCAAGCTTCGAATGTGCTCACCGGTTTGTGTGCTGGAAACATCAATGTGGTTGTAAAGGATAATAATGGATGTTTGTCCAACGGCGTTGTTCCAATTACTCAACCAACTCTGTTAACTTCAACTTACGGACACGTTGACCCGCAATGTTATCAAACACCGACTGGGCAAATATCTTTTACACCGGCTGGAGGTTCCCCTGGGTATACTTATAGCGTGGATAATGGCGCTACTTTCACGGGTACAACACCTATCACTGGATTAATGGCTGGAACTTACGATGTTGTTGTAGAAGATAGTCACGGATGTCAGACAACATCAACTGTAACATTGACTGATCCTCCTCCGTTCATTTTTAACTTTATCGCGAACAACCCATCTAACTGCGGTGCTAACGATGGAAGTTTTGAAATTGCGGCATCGAATGGATTGGCGCCATACTTTTACTCAATTGATGGTGGTGCAACTGTTCAAGTAAATAATGGTTTCTTTTTAGGACTGTATTCTGGATTGTATAATCTGGTAGTTGCAGATGCCAATGGATGTGTGGATTCAATATACTCAGCCCTTTCAGATAACGTCATGATTACACAAGTTGATGTAACTGTAGATGCTACTTGTTATAATAGTGCTGATGGTCTTGGAATCGTTTCTCAGCAATTTGGTCAGCCTCCATACACTTATTCAATTACTCCTGGAGGTACGTCAAATTTTTCAGGCGTTTTCCCAGGATTGACTGCTGACACCTATTATGTAACCATTGAAGATAACGGTTTATGTATAGGTATTCAGCAATTTACCATCAATCATCCAGATACTATTACAATGACCTTGACGCCAGTAGATGTTACGTGCAACGGAGGGTCAAATGGATCAATTACGGTAAGTGCTCCTGCAGGAGGAAATGGTGGACCTTATACTTATTCTATTGACGGTGGTGCCACTTTCCAGGCTGGAACAACTTTCTCGGGATTATCTGCAGGAACTTATACAATCATTGCTCAAGACGGAAACTTGTGTCAGGGGGCAGAAACGATTGATATCGATGAACCAGTTCCATTCAACGTAGTCGTAAATGCAACAAACTTGACCTGTAACGGCAACAACTCCGGATTCGTTCAAATAGTGGCAGCTGGTTCAAACCCAGGTGCATATACTTATACTTTAGGTGCTTCCACCAATGGAACGGGAATCTTTGCCGGACTTGCTGCAAACAATTACAACATTATTGTGACAGATGTTTTAGGCTGTACTTACAATACAACACAACTGATAACTCAACCTGCGTCACTAACCGCTACTTACGTAGTGTCGAATGCATTGTGCAATGGCTCTTGTGACGGACAAGTTGTGGTAAATGCTGCAGGCGGCACACCAGCTTACATGTATTCAAGTAATGGTGGTACAACATTGCAATCTTCTTCAACCCTCACTGGTTTGTGTGCAGGGAATCACAATATTTATGTGAAAGATGCAAATAACTGTAATATAACTGCTTTACAAGTTGTTAATGAACCTACATTGGTTACTGCGGCAACCGTAACCAATCCTGCAAATTGTGGAGCAAGCGACGGGGACTTGACTATCAATGCCAATAACGGTACTCCTGGTTATACATATTCAATTGATAATGGTGTATCATTCCAAGCATCAAATTTCTTTAGCCCTTTAGCCGCTGGCAATTATTTCTATGTGGTTCAGGATAACAATGGATGTGAAATATCTGGGTCAGCCATTATTGGCAACAATGCGGCTCCTTCAATTGACAATATCGTCTCGGTAAATCCCCTTTGTAATGGTTCATCTGACGGGTCAATCACAATTACCTCAAGTGGAGGTTCAGGATTACATCAGTATAGTATAGATGGAGGTGTGACTTATCAAGTTTCTAATTCGTTCACAAATTTACCAGCTGGCGTATATTCTTGTTTCGTGCAAGACATTAATTTGTGTACATTTTCAACGACAATTACACTGACTGACCCACCATTGTTAACCTATAACGCAGCCATTACTGACCTGACATGTTTTGGTAACTCTACCGGCCAATTAGTTTTGACTTCAAATGGTGGTACGCCGGGGTATACATATAGCATTGATAATGGACTTACGTCTCAAGGTGGCGGTACTTTTAGTTTCATTGCCGCAGGCAATTATAACGTTGTTGTAGAAGATAATAACGGATGTCAGGCGACTGGTGTTGAAACCGTGAATGAACCTGCAGATTTGACTTTTACTACCTTTACAATTGTCAATCCAAGCTGCTATGGCGTTTGTGACGGAACTGTAACCACGGTAACTACCGGAGGCACTGCTCCATACACGTACAATTGGTCAGGTAATATTGCGGGATCTGCTTCTCCAAATGCCGCCGGAATTTGTGATGGCACCTACTCAATGATTTTGACAGATGATAATGGATGTCAAATAGATTCTCTAAACTTTGTTCTGACTCAACCTGCCATAGTACCAATTACAAGTGTGGTTACAACGGATGTTCTATGCAACGGAGGGGCAACAGGAATAATTACCATAACCGCACCTACAGCGGTTCAATTCAGCATTGATGGGGGAGCAACTTTCCAGGCAAGTAATATTTTTGGTGGTTTACCAATTGGAAACTATGATATCGTTGTTGAAGACGCGACAGGTTGTCAGGCATCCTCTAATACCACAGTTTATGAGCCACCATTATTGTACTCTCTTGCTCCATCTGACTGGTACGGATGTTTTGGTTCGACCGTCGTTATTCAAGCTTTCTCAAATGGTGGTGTTCCTCCTTATTCTTATTCATGGACGAATAGTTTGGATGCAACTGTTGAAACAACTGACATGTTTAATTATGTAATCAATCAGGCAGCTCCGGGAGTTGACTTTACGCTGGTTGTTACAGATGCGAATGGTTGTATTGCAGCTCCGGTTACATACAATGTTCAATCTAATCCAAGTTTACAACTGACTATTACTTCAGATACTACAATCTGTCTTGGTGGAACCGCAACACTCGTAGCAACTGCTTCAGATGGTGCGTTAATTGACTTTGGTCCTTATTTGGGATATTCGTATGATTGGGTTCCTGGAACAGTTGCAGACACATTGGATACGTATCTTGTTAGTCCAACCACACAAACAACCTATACTGTAACAGCTACTGATGGATGCGGACAAGTTTTAGACACAACGGTGACAGTGAATCTTTATCCTGATCCAGTTCCCGTTGTTGTTGCCTCGAACGCATGTCTTGGTGATTCTGTAGCGATTCAAAATACCGGCTATTTGCCAGGTGAATCTTGTGCATGGACTTTTGGTGATGGTGGATCATCTACAGATTGTGGTATTACCGGGTACTTGTACAATGCTCCCGGATGTTATGATATTTCATTGACAGTTACTTCAATTAATGGTTGTACCGTGACTAACACTTATCCAAGTTTGGTTTGTGTTTATGATTTACCGGTTCCAGGTTTCTATTGGAATCCTGATGCACCATCGATTTTAGATCCTTCGATTCAGGTTGTAAATACTTCTGAAAATACAGAGTTCATTATGTACAACTTCGGTGGAATGGGAACTTCAATTGATCCACAACCGTCATTCACATTCCCGATGACTGGTCAGGAAGAAACGTATGAAATTTGTCAATTCGTTACTTCGCCGGACGGATGTTTGGATACTTTGTGTCAGGACATATTGATTCAGGAAGAAGTTATTTTCTACGTACCAAACGTATTCACTCCAGATGGGGATCCGCACAATCAAACATTCAAACCAATCATTTCAGCGGGTATAGATATGTATAATTACCATTTAACTATTTTCAACCGTTGGGGTGAAGTCATTTTTGAATCCTTCAATTATGACTTTGGATGGGATGGAACATATGGCGATCAAGGATTAGTGCAAGATGGGGTGTATATCTGGCAAATAGAATATGGTGAGAAATACTCCGATAAACGTAAGACTCACAGAGGACATGTAACGGTTCTTAAATAATAAAAAGCCCAGCTCAGCTGGGCTTTTTCAATTTAAATTCTTCAAAAATCAAACCTTTTAGATAAGATTAACGTATATTTAGGTTATGAAACAGTATTGTACATTCACATTATTCGTTACTTTTTTTAGTCTGAATCAGCTTTTCGCACAACAACAAAATGTGATTTCTGGTGGAGGTAATTATACAGAAGGAGCAGGAGGAAGTGTGAGCTGGACGCTAGGTGAAGTAATCATTCAGACTGGAACGTCAGGAACTCATGACGCGACCCAGGGATTTCATCAAGGAAATATTTATGTAACGGGTCTTGAAGAAATTCCTGAATTAAAAATTTCAGTTTTTCCTAATCCAACATCAGATTATTTCACGATCACTGCACCGGAATTCTTGACTTTGAATGTTTATAATAGTGCAGGACAACTGGTTTTAAATCAATTGTTGAATGAAGGTAATAATCAGGTTGATGTAACCGGATTGGCTAGAGGTACGTACAACCTCATGTTTGAAAATGCAAACTATAATAGATTCAGCGCACAATTAGTTGTCATGTAAATTCACAAAACTTAACTCAAATTATAATACGCTTATGAAATCATTTTTGTCTTTGTTCTTGATAATGCTGTTAGCTGTCGGAGCTTATGCTCAGGTGCCTAACTTGATAAATTATCAGGCAGTTGTCAGAAATTCAACCGGAGTGGTGGTTCAGAACCAAATGGTAGGAGTAAAAGTTACCATTCTTGCAGGTTCTACTTCTGGTCCTGCTGTTTTTTCTGAAACACATGCACCAACCACCAATGCTTATGGTTTAATCAATATAAAAATTGGTGCAGGAACAAATTTTGGTCCTCAGTTAAGCAGTATCATTTGGTCTGCAGACGATTATTTCATGAAAGTAGAAATTGATCCATTTGGAGGTACCAGTTATTCTATAACAACGACATCACAACTCATTTCAGTACCGTATGCTTTGCATGCAAAAACGGTTGAACAGAATGATGATGCGGATGCTGATCCGGGAAATGAGTACAATAATATGGGGCAACTGAACGGAACGGATCTGGAAATTACAGATGGTGGCGGAACGATTACAGTGGATTTGAGTTCTTTGGAAAATGATGCAGATTCGGATCCAGTCAACGAAATCCAAACAATCAATAAATTTGGAAACATTATCACTTTATCACTTGGAGGCGGTGCGGTGACGGACGAAGTAAACGATGCAGATGCCAACCCGGCGAATGAGTTGAACACTGGATTTAACCTGGTGGGTACTACATTGAGTATTACGGATGCCGGAGGAACTCAATCAGTGAATTTATCTACTGTGGCCGGTGACCCTAACACAACCAATGAATTAAACACCAGTGCTACTTTGGTTGGTACTACTTTGAATATTACTGACCCGGGAGGAACACTTTCTGTCAATTTATCTGCTCTTGGAAATGATGCAGATGCTAACCCTGCAAACGAATTGAATTCGAGTGCAACCTTAGTAGGTTCTACATTAAATATTACTGATGCCGGTGGCACAATTTCCGTAAGCTTGGCTGCTTTAGGAAATGATGCCGATGCAAACCCAACAAATGAAATTCAAACCTTATCATTGGTTGGAAATAACCTGACCATTTCAAGCGGAAATACTGTTGCGTTACCCGCTAATACAGATGGACAGACTTTGTCTTTAGTTGGTTCTAACCTTACTATTTCCGGTGGAAACTCAGTGACCTTGCCGGCTGATTCAGATGATCAAACCTTAACGCTCGTTGGATCAGACTTGACTATTTCTGGTGGAAACACAGTGACGTTAGGTGGTGGAACTGATAGCCAGACTTTAACTTTGGTAGGAAGTGATTTATCTATTTCTAATGGTAATACAATCACATTACCATCAGGAGGTACTGACAGTCAAACATTGTCAATTATTGGAAACAACATTACAATTTCTGGTGGTAATACCATTGCCATTCCGGCAGACACAGATGATCAGACTTTATCGTTATCAGGTGCTGATTTAACAATTGCCGGTGGTAATACAGTTACACTTCCTTTGCAAACACATTTTATCGGTGAACATTTTGGAGGCGGAATTGTGGTTTGGGTTGATTCAACCGGTCAACACGGTTTGATTGCTGCAACTGCAAATGTTGGAGGTACAACGATTTTTGAAAACACTCCAAATGCCTTAACAGTGGTCGCTTCAAGCTTTACGAATGGAGCAGCTAATACCGCTGCACTTGTTGCTGTCGTTGGTGAATATCCTGCGGCAATAGCTTGCGATAATTATGCCGGTGGTGGATTTACTGATTGGTATTTGCCTGCGGCTTATGAGTTAGAACTTCTTGCAATGAGCAACTATGTAATGGGTACATCTGCAATGACTGCCGTGAACTATTACTGGTCTTCGACTCAAGATGCCGGATCTGCTGGATTTAATGCGTACCGCGTAAGAAATGTGAATTTTGACTTGTCTTCAAATTCAGATTCAAATCTCTATCTGGTAAGACCAATGAGAAAATTCTAATTGATTAATATTGATATGCAAGAGACCGGACTTAGTTCCGGTCTTTTTTTTGGCGTATTTGCTAATTCAATCCTGTTCCTGGATCAAATGACGGCCAGAATTTATTAGTGGAATTAAAATTTATCTTACAGCTGCATTCAATTAATAATTCAATAATTGACCCCAATACTTTTCAATACAATAAAATCATAGGAATTCACACAAACAAAAAAGCCCTCCTGATTGCAGGAAGGCTTCTACATATTTTAAATTGAATAATTATTTCTTAGCTAATTTCTCGTCAGAAACAGTTAATCTCTTTCTTCCTTTTTTTCTGCGAGCAGCCAATACACGTCTGCCGTTAGCAGTAGCCATGCGACTTCTGAATCCGTGTTTGTTCTTTCTTTTTCTAAGCGATGGTTGAAATGTCCTTTTGCTCATGGCTATTCGTATTTGCTGTGTTTAATATTAATTTTTCCGCCTTTAACGGAGTGCAAAGATACAACATTTAGGAATAATACAAAGTTTTCATGAATATTTTTCAAGTATGTCCGAAACTGCTGTAATCCCTGTAAATTCGCACTCAGAATGAAAAGAGAAGATAAAATTATTGCCAAAAACCCTGTAAATACCGCCAAAAGGCTCTATTCTTTTATCAAACCCTACAAAGCAGTTTATTTTACCGGTTGGTTTTTTCTGGTTCTTTCCAGTCTTTCAGCACTCACTTTTCCAATGTTGATGGGACAGTTACTTGGTGCTGACAAAGATGAAGCAGCATTGATTAGCCTGGGTGATCTGGATTTTAATGACATCAACATTGTCCTGCTGGCGTTACTCATTGTGTTTGCGAGTCAGTCTCTTTTTTCTTTTTTGAGAATTGTGCTTTTTAATCAGGTGACTGAAAAAGTTTTGCGTGACATAAAAATTCAGGCCTTTCAAAAACTCACAGCTCTTCCTATCGATTTTTATAACAGTAATAAAGTGGGTGAATTGACATCAAGGATTGCTACTGATGTCCAGTTGCTTCAAGAAACTTTTAATACCACACTTGCGGAGTTTTTCAGGCAGTTGCTAACCATCGCTGTTGCCATTGTTTTTATCTTTTCACTTTCTTGGGAACTGGCTCTTTGGATGATTGCGGTGGTACCTGTATTAGCAATCGCCGCTTTATTGTTTGGAAGATACATCCGGAGTCTTTCAAAAAATGCACAAAATGAATCAGCCAAATCAAACGCTGTGCTTGAAGAAACGCTTACAGGTATTTTTAATGTCAAGGCATTTACCAATGAAAAATATGAGGTTTCACGTTTTCTGGAAAAAATAAATCACGTTATGAAGCTGAATATAAAAAGCGGAATAATGCGAGGACTTTTCGTTTCGTTTATCATTTTCTGTCTGTTTGGTGGAGTAGCATTTGTTATTTGGAAGGCAAAAGGAATGCAACATGATGGACTAATCACTTTTGCTGCATTTAATGCGTTCATTCTGTTCACAATTTTTTTAGGAACCAGTTTTGCTTCAATACCTGATTTATATGCTAAAATTCAAAAGACGCTGGGGTCATCCGAGAAATTAATTGAACTTCTTGAAGAAAAAAATGAAATATCAGGAACCGAAAAACTGAAAAAATTCAGTGGTGACGTTTATTTCAGAGATGTGAGTTTTGCTTACCCACAGCGAAAGGAAATAGAAGTTTTGCGCGGTGCTAATTTTCATTGCAAATCAGGCCAGATAACAGCACTGGTAGGTGGCTCAGGTTCAGGTAAAACAACAATTGCATCGCTCTTGTTAAAGATGTATCAACCAGACAGCGGATCAATTTTGTTTGACGAAACTGATATCTCGACAATTGAAAATTTTGATATCCGTTCACGCATTGCTGTTGTTCCTCAAGAGGTGCTTCTTTTCAGCGGATCGATAAGAGAAAATATTCTTTATGGTAACATTCACGCAACGGATAATGAGTTAAGAGATGCTGCACAAAAAGCAAATGCACTGGAGTTTATCGAAAGTTTTCCGGATAAATTTGAAACGCTGGTTGGAGACCGTGGAATTCAGTTATCAGGCGGTCAAAGACAGCGCATTGCAATTGCAAGGGCCGTGCTGAAAAAACCGCAATTATTAATTCTGGATGAAGCTACAAGCGCTCTGGATTCAGCTTCAGAAAAACTTGTGCAAGACGCGCTTGACCGGATAATGAAAACCTGCACATCAATTGTAATTGCACATCGGCTCACCACAATTAAACATGCTGATAAAATATTGGTGCTTGAACAGGGTAAAATTGTAGAAGAAGGTTCACACAACGAGTTGATTGCCAAAAACGGAGCATATACCAGATTGCAAAATCTGCACAAAAATATTCCGGATCAATTATCCTAAATAGGCTTTAAGCACTTTGCTTCTGGAAGCATTTTTCAGTTTGCGAATTCCTTTTTCCTTAATCTGACGGACGCGTTCACGTGTTAAGTCGAAACGTTCACCAATTTCTGCCAGCGTCATAGGTGCTTGACCTCCCAAACCATAATAAAGTTTTATTACATCTGCTTCGCGATGTTTGAGTGTATTGAGAGAACGTTTGATTTCATTTCGCAGAGATTCAAGAATTAATTCTCTTTCAGGATTATTATTTTCAGGATTCTGGAGAATATCATAAAGTGTAGAAGAACCTTCTTCATCTTCTTTCAACGGAGCATCCATGCTTATGTGACGCGTTGTGCCTGCCATGGATTGTTTTACATCTGCTTCTGATATTTCCAGTGCATCTGCAAGCTCATCAATGGTAGGAGTCCTGCCTAACTGTTGTTCCAATTCAGAAAAAGCCTTATTCACTTTGTTGATGATTCCAATTTTATTCAAGGGCAGTCTAACGATTCTTGCCTGTTCAGCCAGTGCCTGTAAAATGGATTGTCTGATCCACCAAACAGCGTAAGAAATAAATTTAAACCCCCTTGTTTCATCAAAACGCTGAGCAGCTTTAATGAGGCCAAGATTTCCTTCATTAATCAAATCAGGCAACGATAAACCCTGATTCTGATATTGTTTAGAAACTGAAACAACGAATCGCAGATTCGCTTTTGTCAATCGATCAAGTGCTTTTGTGTCACCCTGCTTTATTTTGCGGGCTAATTCAACTTCTTCATCTGCTGTAATTAAATCTACCCGTCCAATTTCCTGTAAATATTTATCGAGTGATGCAGTTTCTCTGTTCGTAACCTGTTTTGTGATTTTTAGTTGTCTCATGTTTGTAGGTATTAAAATAGGTTAGTACTATCTGAACTAATGACGTATCAGCGTCTGTTGCGGTTGGCTATTTAACCGCTTTTGCAAGCTGAACTGATATAAGTTTAGTTATTTTTTCTGAATTGCAATCATCTGGTCAATAAATAAGTTTTTAAAATGAATATGTTTGACGTATTATAAATCTGTCTGCATGAACCTTGAGTTTAAATTTATCACTCCCCAAAACATTCTTTCCATTATACCACTACTGACTCAAGTCAATAAAAAAGACGCGGCAGAGGTTCTGGAAAAGCGGCTGCTTGAAATGGTTCAACAGAATTATAAATGCCTGGGTATTTATGATGAAGAAAAATTGATTGGTATCTGTGGTCTGTGGTTTATGACGCGTCATTATTGTGGCAGAAGCATGGAGCCGGATCACGTTATGATAGACCCGGCATATCAGGGGAGAGGAATTGGTAAACAACTTTTTGAATGGTTATTCAGATATGCTGACCAGAATGGAATTGAAGCCACGGAGCTAAACACCTACGTCAACAATCATGGTTCCCATAAATTCTATTTCAATCTTGGATACATCATCAAGGGATATCATTTTGTCAGATTCAAAGAATAATCTACCTTTGTAGTAGAATGTTAAACAAAAAAACCAAATACGCCTTTCATGCTCTTACTTATTTAGGTAAACAAGAGGGTGCGACTCCGGTGCTCATTTCTGAAATAGCCGAACACACGCTGGTACCAAAAAAATTTCTCGAAAGTATTTTACTGGACATGAAAAAGGCCGGAATTCTGACAAGCCGTATGGGAAAGGGTGGCGGCTATTATTTACTCAAAGACCCGAAAGATATCAAGCTGGCAGAAGTTATTAGAATGTTCAGCGGACCGATTGCGCTTTTACCGTGTGTTAGCCTCAACTATTACGAAGCTTGTGCAGAATGTAAGGATGAGGTAAAGTGTGGCCTGAACAAAATCATGAAACAGGTGAGGGTAGAAACACTTAAAATTCTCGCCAATAAGTCTTTGAAAGATATTTTAAAGGCAGACGGATAAATTTTTTTCTTTAGTATTCTACTAATTCGATAGAATACATATATTTGTGCCGGATATGAAAAATAATGATGAGTTTAAACGTGGATGAGATATTGAAGGAGGTGCAAGGCAAACAACCAGATGAAGTGTTGATCTGTCTAAACAGTTTATCTGACAAAGTTGTGTTTTCTACTTCATTTGGAAAAGAAGATCAGGTGATAACTCATTTTATCGCCGATAAAAAAATTCCGGTTAACCTATTCACGTTAGATACAGGCAGGCTTTTTGAAGAGACATACGAAGTATTTCACCGAACAATTCTCAAATACAAATTAGCCATTCAAACTTTTTTTCCTGATAAAGTTGAGGTTGAAAAACTGATAACTGAAAAAGGACCGTATTCATTTTATGATTCGGTAGAAAATAGAAAACAATGTTGCTTTATTCGAAAAATTGAACCGTTAAAACGTGCGTTGAAGGGGAAAGAAATATGGGTGACAGGTTTGCGCAGAGAACAATCTGAAAATCGTGCAGACATGAAGATGGTAGAGTGGGATGAGTCAAATCATATAATCAAAGTGCACCCGATTTTTGAATGGACAGAAAAGCAGGTTGATGAGTATGTTGACGCCCATAACATTCCAGTGAACGCACTGCACAAAAAAGGATTTCCTTCAATTGGTTGTTCTCCTTGTACACGTGCAATACAAGCTGGAGAGGATTTCAGAGCTGGAAGATGGTGGTGGGAATCAAGTAAAAAGGAGTGTGGATTACATTCATAGGATTTAGCTGTTAGCCTGCCTGTCTGCCGACGCAGTCAGGCAGGCTAAGAGCTATATCCTATCAAAAAAGAAGATATGAGTTACTTAAATAAATTAGAAGACGAAGCCATCTACATCATGCGTGAAGTAGCGGCTCAATTTGAAAAGCCGGTATTACTTTTTTCAGGTGGAAAAGATTCCATCACGCTTGTACATCTGGCAATTAAAGCATTTTATCCGGCACAGGTTCCGTTTCCATTGCTTCACATTGATACCGGACATAATTTTCCAGAAACTATTGAATACCGTGACTGGATGGTGAAACAGTTTAATCTGAATCTGATTGTACGTTATGTTCAGGATTCAATTGATGCGAAAAAAGCAAAAGAAGAAACCGGAAGATATGCCAGCAGAAACAATCTGCAAACTGTTACACTTCTTGATGCAATTGAAGAACACAAATTTGATGCATGTATAGGTGGTGCACGAAGAGATGAAGAAAAAGCCCGAGCCAAAGAAAGAATATTCTCTGTGAGAGATGATTTTGGACAATGGAATGCGCGCAATCAACGTCCAGAATTATTTGATATTTTGAACGGAAGAATTCATAAAGGAGAAAATGTTCGTGCGTTTCCAATTTCCAACTGGACTGAGCTGGATGTTTGGAATTATATCCGGGATGAAAAAATTGCTTTGCCAACCGTGTATTTTGCTCACACGCGCAAAGTGTTTTTGAGAGATGGATTAATCTGGTCAGATTCACCGTACATCAATAAAGATTCCGATGAAGAAGTTTTTGACATGGTTGTAAGATTCCGAACTGTGGGTGATATGACTTGTACTGCGGCGGTAGATTCACAGGCGGCAGATCTGGATTCGGTAATTAAAGAAATTGAAGCGGCTGAAATTTCTGAACGAGGAGCAAGAATTGATGATAAACGATCAGAAGCTGCAATGGAAAAAAGAAAGTCAGCGGGGTATTTTTAAAGAGATTTAAGTTTATAAGATATAAGGAGTAAGATTTAATTCTTTAAGATATAAATATAGAGGTTGAAGGAATAAGGTTAAGGTTTTTAAAATATAAGGAAAAGGGATTAAGATACACGATTGCGTTGAGTTGTACTAATTAGATTACACAGAATCAACTTAATCCTTACAAACGTAAATCTTACTCCTGACAAACTTAAATCTTACACCTTACAAAAAACAAAAAAATAAACAAATGAACATATTAAGATTATCCACGGCAGGTAGTGTTGACGACGGAAAAAGTACGTTAATCGGAAGATTACTTTACGATACCAATTCCCTGTCAAAAGATAAAATTGAGAACATCAAATCCATTTCTGCACAACGCGGTTTGAGTGAACCTGATTTGTCTTTGATTACAGATGGATTAACCGCTGAGCGTGAACAGGGAATTACCATTGATGTTGCCCACATTTATTTTGCAACCCGCAAACGAAAATACATTGTTGCTGATACTCCCGGTCACGTGGAATACACGCGAAACATGATCACCGGTTCATCCAATTCGCAGGTGTTTATTATTTTGATTGATGCCAGACAAGGAATCATTGAGCAAACTAAAAGACATCTTTTTATTGCAGCATTGATGGAGATCAAAGAGATTGTGATTGTGGTTAATAAAATTGATCTGGTGAATTTTGATCAGCAGATTTTTGAAAACATCAAAGCCGAAATTGAAGGTTTCAAATCGCAATTCAATTTGTTGGACAAACATCTGACTTACATTCCTATTTCTGCAAAACTGGGTGACAACGTGGTCACCCAATCAAAAAATACCTCCTGGTACAACGGATCAACGTTGCTTGATTATCTTGAAAATATTGAAACTGAAGAAAATCAAAATGCCCCATCCAGATTCAATGTTCAGTACGTAATTCGTCCACAGTCAGACGAGTGGCATGATTACCGGGGTTATGCCGGAAAAGTGAAAAGTGGAAAAATCAATGTTGGTGATGATCTGGCTGTACTTTCAACCGGACAATCAGCGAAAGTAAAACGCATTCATAAATTCAAAACAGATTTGTTAACTGCTAATGCAGGGGAGTC
>Ga0268298_10002120_pt1 | contig 22176 bp, 19 predicted proteins | sample WWTPWeurt_MetaG_FD_194462 | JGI IMG/M metagenome (GOLD analysis project Ga0268298, IMG submission 194462) | Activated sludge microbial communities from WWTP in Nijmegen, Gelderland, Netherland - WWTP Weurt | ecosystem: Engineered > WWTP > Aerobic digester > Activated sludge | place... | reverse complement strand
GGCACGACGTTGAATCTCTCCCTGCAGGCGGAGTTCACCGCCCGTTATATTTTGGCGGCCGATCTAAAGCAGCTGGCCGAGTCTTCGGTACAAGCCTCCATCCCGCAGGGATTTTCTTCCTTTGGCGGAATGACCTTCAACCTGTTGGACGCTCCCGTAACTGATGCTTCCGGCGTTACGCATTTCCAACTGGAGGCGGTTCAAACTGCGCTGGAAGATGTGAGCACGATGCAAGTCTTTAACCTTGTCCGTGGGCGCGGGCTGGTAGATGCCAACGCGGAACTGATGAAGGTGTTTCATCTCCGCCAACAGACTCAAATTGTCATCACGCCCTCCTGGTGGAGGTGGCTGCCGCTCATTCCCTTCAATCTTTCAGTGGAGGTAAAGTAGGCGACGGCCCATAAGGGATGGTCCATCGTCTGGAGTTCCATGAGAATCCTCGCAGTTGACCACGGTGAAAAGCGCATCGGCCTCGCTTTGAGTGACCCGACCGCCACCATTGCCAGCCCGTTGAAAATTGTCAGGCACACTTCACGCCTCATTGACGCTGCCTTGGTGGCGGAACTGGCTATGCAGCACGAGGTGGGGCTGATCGTTGTCGGGCAGTCGTATGACGAAGATGGCAACCCAAACCCGGCGGGGCGCCGAGCTGGGCGCTTTGCCGATGAACTCCGCAACCAGACTCAAATTCCCATCGTGATGTGGGATGAATCGCACAGCACCCAGGTCGCGCGTGCCGCACGCATCGAACTTGGTGTCTCGCGCAAAAAACGCGCGGGGCATCAAGATGAGTTCGCCGCCGTGGTGATCCTGCAATCCTATCTCGAAGCCATGCGCGGAAGTGTGTAAGAGCCGGTTCGCAGTTATCCATTATCCTTTGCCATATTGATCCATAAAATTTTCCTCGACCCATGAACCGTTTCTTCCGCCGCTATCAATACTACTTTCTACTTTCCATCCTGGCCTCACTTGCCTTTTTGTGTGTCTTTGGGTTTATCTATTACATTCCCGCGCGCGCCACGTTGTTATACGGCCCGCCTGCAGACCATCTTTCCGTGTCGGACCGCATCGAATACTCCGCGAAATTGCTATCCTATGGCGACGATCTCACCACGCCCATGAACCTGGATGCAGGCGATCAGCCCTTTCGCGTGGAGCCGGGTGAACCGGTCATCTCCATTGCAGACCGACTCGAAGGCTTTGGTCTGATCTCCAACTCTCAAGCCTTCTTCGACTATGCTGTTTACACTGGCATCGACCTCACGATTCAATCCGGCGACTTCACTCTCAGCCCGGCCCAATCCATTGTAGATATCGCCCGCTCGCTTCAAAAGTTTTCCCCAACCGACGCGACCCTGGTGATTCTCCCCGGCTGGCGGATGGAAGAGATCGCCGCTTCACTCCCGACCTCCGGCCTGTCCATTGACCCCGATGCTTTTCTCGCCGCTGCGAAAACCCCGCCCCAAGTATTAGACTTCGCATCGCCCTCCGGCATGGAGGGATTCTTCTATCCTGATACTTATATCCTCCCGCGCGATTCTTCCCTCGATCAGTTAATGGACGTTATCGCGCGCAATTTCGCTGCGCACCTCACAAGCGATATGCAAGCGTCTTTTGCCGGAAAGGGACTGACCGTGCTTCAAGCCGTCACCCTTGCTTCCATTGTGGAGCGCGAGGCGGTCCACATCGAAGAAGCCCCACTGATCGCGGCAGTTTACCTTAACCGCCTATCCATCAACATGAAACTGGACGCCGACCCGACGATCCAATACGCCCTCGGTTATCAGTTTGACGCAAATACCTGGTGGAAGAGTCCGCTTGCGTTGGATGATCTGGCCGTTCCCTCGCCGTACAACACCTATCAGAGCATTGGCTTGCCGCCAGCGCCCATTTCCAACCCCAGCCTTGAAGCCATGCAGGCAATTGCATCTGCGCAGCCCTCGCCATACTATTTCTTCCGCGCCGCATGCGATGGCTCCGGCTATCACGTCTATGCCGTGACTCTGGAGGAGCAAGTCGCGAACGCCTGCCCGTAATTATTTCCGAAACGAATCCCAGGTTTCCAGGGCGGGCTTGGGGGAGCCATCTGCTTCGCGCAGGCCAACCGCCCCGAACATGGATAAGGTTTCGATATCCACTTCCTTGCTACCTTGCTTTCGCATGACCTTGGCGTATGAATCGAGGTTAAAGTCGTTGAGCAGCAAATAGATCCAGAACCTGAACCTTTCACCGCCAAGTTGCGAGTGGATGGCATTGAGGTATTCCACCTGACTCTGTTCGTCGCCCTGGGTCGGGCCAATGGTACGGCTGGTGAATCCGCCCTCAGCAACAGCGACAGGTTTATCGGTCCGAGCAAGAAGCGGAGCGTAGTAATCTTCGGGAATATCCGCGCCATTTTGATAGACAATAAAAGGATAAGAGGAGATCACCCACAGATCCAGATTCGGTTCGAATGCTTCAACCTGTTCCCAGTTGGTATCAAACTTCATACGATCACCTTCTTCAGGCTGCGCAAATAAATTGTTGAGATCTTCCCATTGAAAAGTGACGAAGACCTGGGTTTCAGGTGACTCGGCTTTGACGGCCTGATAAACTTCCTTATACAGGCTGATGAAATTCTGCGCATCTCCGGGGTGACTGTCCATGTATGTGTTGATCTCCGAAGCCAGGCCAAGGTATCGTGGATGAAAGTTCCGCACGATATGCAATGTATAGTTGGTGAACGCATTGCGTACGTCAGGGTTTGCGAAATTTGCATCCCAGTTGGCGGGCAGGCCGGAGAATTCGCGGCGGTTCAGCCCGTTGAGCGGGTCAACCACGTAGACGACTTCCAGCCCATTTTGAGATGCCAGAATGAATTGATTGGTAATGTCGGTGATGTGCTGCGATTGAACATCCGACCCTTGCAAAAATTCCTCCCAGGGCGGATTCTGTTGAAGCAGGACGACATCTGCATGTTCGCCGAAATCCTTGTATAGTTTCAAAATACTGGAAAGAGAAACCTCAGGCGGGGTTGGAAAGAATCCGTATGCTGTTTTATTCGAGTCGAATATGGATACCTGGGGTGTGGGTGGGGGAGTTGGGTTGGCGCCGCCATTGCAGGCCAGCGATAGTACAAGCAGAATAGCCAGGAAATAAAAAATTCGCTGCATGGTTACCTCTGTTGTAGTATTACAGGAGGGGGTAAGTATTTGTTGCAGCGGCTTTAAGTTGTATTGGCCCATCGGTGCGAGGGCTACGATAGGCCCTATTCACTCATCCATTTGCAGGTCTGACGAAATACCCCGTCCCTGCCATGATCAGCCCCAGCACTCCCAGCGCCAATCCCTGCCACAAGACCGGGCGAAGCAGGGCGCGTACCATGGCTGAAGCCAGCTCTGTAGTGTAATCAAGCAGCAACACCGGCAGAAACTCCGGCATGCGGTTGGCAAGAATTCGCTGCAAGATCGCGCTGAAGACCGGTGCGCCGATGATGCTAATCCCCAAAGCGATCGCACCTGCAATAGTAAGCGGAACGCCCCACCATCCCAGCCAATCTTTCAAAGAGCGCACTGCTAGAAGAGTCAGGATCAGCAGGAAGAAGAGCGGCAGTAGCGGACTGAGGCGCATCACTACCCGGGCGAATTGCAACTGTTGGCGCGGGTCGTCCTGCGCCGGGGCCGCGATCAATGTGACCTGGTCCGGCATCAACGCCGCCATGACTTGTAACTGCCCCTGAATGACTGGCGCCAGCAGAGGGGACAACTCTGCTGGCGGGTTGCAAAATTGAATCTGGCCACCGCCGAGCAGGTCGAGGGTCATTTGCCCGACCTGAGCGAAGGTGCAGTCGGGCAGCGTGCCCAGCAGCGAGAAGACCGCCTGCACGGCGGTGTCGCTGGTCATGCCAGTTTTGAGCGGCACCAGGTTGAGTTGGGCCGAATCCGTTTTCTGATTGAGATAGGCAAAGGTCGAGTTCAACATGTCGTCGCCCATGGCCTTTAAAGATTCAGGCGGCAGCAACGCTCGGAAGAAGCCTTCCCATGCTGTTGCGCTCAAGCCCTGCATCACAATGGGGAACTGGCTTTGGTCCGCGCCGCTGCTTGTCAGGGTCTGCGCCATTACTGCGGGAAGTTTATTATATAGTTCCTCGCGCGCAAAGGCCTCCTGGTAGGTTTCGGCGGTGAAGGCTGTACGATCAAAGTTAAAGAGAAAGAGCGCCATCACCGCCGAACCGATGAACAGGAGCGCAAAGAATACAGCGCTTGATTTTCTCAGGGTGTTCATTATCTCTTCGCCGTCAGGATCTCGATGTAATCCTGTGTGACGGTTTCTGCATTTCCGACGCCGAGCAGGTTCATCAACTCGCTGGTCAATTCTGCTTTGCGGTCTGCATCCTTGCGGCTCCAGGTGCGGCTTTTGATCTCAAGAAAATGGCCCATCTGTGGTTCCTGTACTTCATCAAGATTAATGAAGAACTCGGTGTTCCTGTACTTGATGTGCCAGCGCAGGCGGTTCTTCTCAATGGCGATCTTGTTCTTGGGCTTGAAGTACTCGCGATAGAAACGCAGCGTCTGGGTGGCAGGCGCAAGGAAACGGCTGCGCGATAGAAGCACATCATGGCTGATCTCACCTTCGCGCTTTTGACCGAGCAAGGTCAGGCGCGAACGTACGCTTTCCACATCGCCTTTGCTGTTCACGAGATCATCCTCACGGAAGCGCAGTCGCCCCTGCGATGGATCGTCGAACAGGAAGTATTCATCGAACTGACGGTAATGTTTGTGCGCGTTGATCTCGATCTCCGGCCGCTTCAAATTCTGGATGACTAGGTCTGGTTCCACTACCTTGACCTTGACCTGCACCTCGAATGATTCCTCCTCCATCGAGCCGCCCAGCGCGATCAATTTCGACAGCACCGATTGCTCGCGTTCGGTCAGGAAGGCATCGATCTTTGCGGCGACATCGCGCGCCTGTGCCAGCAGGTCCTTTTCGTTAAGGGTGAGCAGGTCGTGGTTGCGCATCAACCATTTGCCGTTGACCATTACATCGCTCACGTCGGTGGATTTGGAGGCGTACACCAGTTGGGCGTAGGCGTTATGCGGGTCGCGTTGGAAGCGTGGAGAGTTATGCAGAGGCGACGTATCCACGAGGATCAGGTCGGCGCGCTTGCCGGCTTCCAAAGAGCCGGTGATGTCTCCCAGGTGAAGCGCTTGTGCGCCGAGGCGCGTGGCCATCAGCAAAGCGGTCGCAGCGGGGAGAACGGTCGGGTCGTTGGATGAGGCTTTGGCCACGAAAGAAGCGAGGCGCACTTCCTCGAACATATCGAGGTCGTTGTTCGAGGCTGGGCCATCCGTTCCCACACCGACGTTCAATCCATCCTCCAGCATTTTTTGAACGGGCGCAAAGCCCGAGGCGAGTTTGAGGTTGGAAGACGGGTTGTGCGACACCCCGGCGTTGGCATGCTTGAGCGTGCGGATTTCACCGGGGTCGATGTGAACACAATGCGCGGCTATAACCTTGGCTTCGAAGAGGCCGAGTTTTTTCACATAAGGCACCACTGGCATGCCCTGTTCCTTGCGCATGTTTTCCACTTCAAAAGAAGTCTCCGAGATGTGGATGTGCAGCGGTACATCGAACTCCTTGGCGAGGTCCACGCAGGCGCGGATGATCTCGGGGTTGGTGGAGTAGGGTGCATGCGGCGCAATAGCGGGGACAATGAGCGGGTGTCCCTTCCACTTTTTGATGAACTCACGCGCATACGCGAGCGAGTCGTCATAGGAAGGCGCATCCGGTGCGGGGTATTTCATGACCGACTCGCCGCAGACGGCGCGCATGCCTGCGTCGGCTGTGGCCTGGGCGATGTCGTCTTCATAAAAATACATGTCGTTGAATGTGGTCACCCCGCTGCGGATCTGTTCGGCGCAGGCGATCAGCGTGCCCAGCCGCACGAACTCCGGTGAGACGAACTGGCGCTCGACCGGCAGCATGTAACCCATCAGCCAGACGTCGAGGCGCAGGTCATCGGCGAGGCCGCGCACGAGGGTCATTGGCACATGCGTATGGGCATTGACCAGGCCGGGCATGAGCACTTTCCCGCCGCAGTCGATGATCTCGCTGGCGGTGAATTCGTTTTTCAGTTCCGCTTCTTTCCCAACGGCGACGATGGAATCGCCTCTAACGGCCAGTGCGCCGGGATTGTATTGGTTGAGTTTTTCGTCCATGGTAAGGACGATGGCGTTGATGAATAAAGTGTCTACGGTTTGAGTCATTCAATCTCCTTGGTCAAGTGGTTATCTACAATGAGAAAAGGTTATTTCCAATTTAAAAGAACTTCAAGGGCATTTAAGTTCTCTTCAAAGTCGGTGTACTTGTGCGTGGAGAGTTCCATATCCACGGCGGTGATGCCGAGTTCAACAGCGTAGTCGGCAAGCGTGCCAGTATAGACGCAGCCGGTATCAAGCGGGGGATAGGGATAGTTGGTGACTTTGGCAAGCGCCTTGGCGAACTTCTTAGAATCCGCTTCCCATGGGACGCCGCCGGGGAAGACTCCCAACGCTGCGCTGTGATAACTAATGAGGGTCTCCACCTTATGGGATTGCAGAAAATACATCACCGCTCGGGTTTCCGGTTCGGAGCCGGGACCGGTGCCGCCGGTGGTCTTGGTCAGATCCCAGCAACCTGCGCGGTCCCAGGTTTCCTTCCAGTTGGCGGGGAAGTTGCGGTTCAGATCCACGCCATGATCGTTGACGCGCCCGTCAATGCCGTGATCACGCGCATCACCATCGGGGTTCATGTTGCGCATGATGTGCAGGGTCACATCGCTGGGGATGATCTCGGGGTGATCAAAGATGTACTGGATCAGTTCATCGGCCAGTGCGATGGTGTTCCATTCATAGCCGCCATGGATGCCTGCCACGATCATCTTTTCGCGCTCGCCGTTCCCAAAAGTGTAAACCTCTATCGGCCTGCCGGAGACTGAATATCCGGCTGTTGAGATGCGCGCGTTGCCAAGCGTCCCCATGTTTTGCAGCACGAAGGGAGTGGGAGTGTCCACCACGATCATCGTCGAGAGTGGATTGGGCGTGATGGTCGGCAGAATCAGCGATTGCGGATTTGGAGTGAAAGTGGGCGGAAGGGTTGCAGTGAAATTTGTCGCCGGGGATTGAGAGGCGGCAAGGACGGGTTGCAAGGCCCAGTACGCCACCAGCACCACCGCGATCCCGCCAAGCCCAAGGATGTTCAAGGCCCATGCAAGGATGACCAAAGGTGAATCTTTTTTATGGCGAGGCCCGGGCTTCGCCATTAATTCATTTCCTCAAGGGTCATCCGTAGCCAGTTGAGCGCCAGGGTCATGCTCCAGCGCGTGAGGCTCTTGGGCGGGCCGCCGTAGGTGATGCGGTGGGTCTTCTCGCCTTTGGGCGAGATCATGGCCATGTCTGCGGAGCGTTCATCCATATTGACCGTGACGCCAAGGGCGAAGTCCGCTTTGGATTCGCTTCGGGCGTTGCGCAAGGTTTCGATCAGAGAAACAGCCGTCAGGTCCGGCAGTGAAGCGGTGTGCGGGATTTTTCGAGCGAGCAGCCCATCGAGCCCACTTTCGACGGTGACGAGGGTCAAGCCGTGCTTTGTCAGCATGTCCAGCACCACATTTTCCAGCCGGTCTTCATCCACGCCGAAGACGATATTGCCGAGACGTTCGCGCACCTGCGCCTCGACCTGCGCGATCATATCATCCGCATCGGCTTCGGTCTTTGCCTTGGCCGTGATGCGCACGTCTACCACGCCGGTATGAGCGGCCAGGCCGACGGTGGGATTGCTGAGGGTTTCGAGGTCGGCGATCTTTTCGTCGATCATGCCTTCACCGAGGCCTGCGCAATGGATGACGCGTACCTTGATCAGTTCGTCGAGATGGAAGGTCTTTTGCAAGTACGGGATGACCGACTCATGCAGGACGTGCTCCATTTCATTGGGCACGCCGGGCAATGAAATAATGGCGTGGGTCGAATTTTCGATCTGTTTCTCGACGATGAAACACGGCGCAGTGCCGACCGGGTTACGGATGCCGATGGCGCCCTGTGGCACGAAAGCCTGACGCTTCTGATTCTCGGAGGGCTTGCGCCCGTAGCGCGCGATGGTCTCGACCACCTGTTGCCACAGGTCTTCACGGAATTCGGTCTCTACGCCGACGGCTTTGGCAACCGCCTCGCGCGTAGGGTCATCCACGGTCGGGCCAAGCCCGCCGGTGGTGATGACGAAATCTGCGCGCTCAAGCGAATGACGGATGGCGCTGGCGATGCGGTCCACGTTATCGCCGATGGTGATGGTGCGATACAGGTCCACGCCGAGGCTGCGCAGGGTGCGCGCAATATAGCGCGTGTTCGTATCCACGATCTCGCCCAATAAGATCTCGGTTCCAATGGTAATGATTTCTGCTGAGGTCATATATTTTTATAGGTCTGGCAGGTTTATAAACCTGCCAGACCCTGTTCCTTAAACCACATTGTACTCTTTTATCGAATCACCCTCGAAGCGTCGAGGGCCGAAAGGTTCCGTTTTTAGAAGGGTATGTTCTGCCCCAATCCCTGTTCCTTGGCGTTCTTCAAAGCAAGTTGCGCAGCCATGGCGTCCTGCACTGCCACGCCCACGGATTTAAAGAAAGTAATATCTGAGTCGTTCTGCCTGCCGGATTTTCTGCCGAGTAAGATCTCGCCCAACTCCGCCTGCACATGCGCCTCGGTGATGAGTCCTTTCTGAATGGGCTGGATCAAGTCTCCGGCTTCGGCCAGGACCGCCGAACGTGAATCCACAAAAACCTTTGCGCGCACGATGGTCTCTTCAGGTACCTCCACCATCTCAGGCGTATATGCGCCGATGGCGGAGATATGAGTCCCCGCTTTGAGATCGGCATCTGCAAAGACCGGGTGGGTCGATGTAGTGGCGGTGCAGATAATATCCGCGTTTTGAACAGATTCTTTTGATGAGGATGCGATTCTCAGGTCAGATGGAACCGGACCCTTGCCTGCCATGTCTCTGACGAACGCTTCAGCCCGCGCCGGATCTGAATCAAAGACCCAGGCTGTTTCCACTCTGCGAACGGAGCAGGCGGCCTCGAGTTGTGTGCGTCCCTGCACGCCAGCGCCAAAGACGGCGACCGTCCTGCTATCCTTGCGCGCCAGCATGTCAATGGCTGCCCCGCTGCCAGCGCCTGTGCGGATGGCGGTCAACGTGCCGCCTTCGAGTACGGCGGCGAGCCCGCCGGTGGCTGCATCGAACGCGAACACGGATGCCAGAATGTAGGGCAGTCCGCGTGCAGGGTTGTTCGGGTAGATGTTCACCACTTTGAGCGCGAGCGCATCTGCATCTTTCGTGCTGACATAAGCGGGCATAAAGATGCCCAGCGCATCGTGGTTCGAGATGGGCAGGCGAGTCCGTAGGGGCACATCCGCTTTCCCGTCGGAGAGCGAAGCGTAGGCGCTCTTCATCGCCTCAATGGTTTCTTTCATCGGTAACGTTTTGCGAACTTCTTCAGCGTTCAATATCAACATGGTTCCTCCGTAAACAAAAGCGCAGAGGCACGGTTCTCCTCTGCGCTTTTATCTATTTTTGTCCTGCGTTTATTCCATGCCCAGATAGGCCTTTTGAACCGTCGGATTGGACTTGAGGTTTTCGGCAGTGTCGCTGAGCACGATCTCGCCCGTCTGCAAAACATACGCGCGATGGGCGATGGAAAGCGCCATGAGGGCGTTCTGTTCCACGAGGAGGATGGTGGTGCCTTCCTTGTTGATCTGTACGATGGTGTCGAATATCAGTTCAACGAGCACCGGGGCGAGACCCATCGAAGGCTCGTCCATCAACAGCAGGGTGGGGCGGGCCATCAACGCGCGCCCGGTGGCCAGCATCTGCTGTTCGCCACCGGAGAGTGTCCCCGCGATCTGGGTGCGCCTTTCGCGCAGGCGCGGGAAGAGCGTGAACACTTTTTCGATGTCGTGGTTCATTTCCTGCTTGCTGTTGCGGCTGTAAGCGCCCATTTCAAGATTTTCGGTCACGGTCAGGCGGGCAAAAACGCCGCGTCCTTCCGGGACCATTGAGATGCCTTTGTAGACGATCTCGTTTGCCTTGTATTTGAGCAGGTCTTTGTCATCAAACGTGATGCTGCCTTCGCGCGGCTTCAACAGGCCGGAGATGGTGCGCAGGGTGGTCGTCTTGCCCGCGCCATTCCCGCCGATCAGGGTGACGATCTCGCCTTTCTCAATGTGAATGTTAATTCCCTTGAGGGCATGGATGTTCCCATAGTAGGTGTGGACGTTGTCAAGTTTAAGTAGAGACATCTCGGACTACCCTGCTTTCTTGTTGAAGCGTTCGTGGGCATTTTCCATACCCTCGGTCGCCGCGCCGCGGCCCAGATAGGCTTCGATCACGCGCGGGTTGGTCTGGATCTGCACCGGCGTGCCTTCGGCGATCTTCTCACCGTAATCGAGCACGGTGATGTGTTCGGAAATGCCCATGACCACGCGCATGTGGTGTTCGATGAGCAGAATGGTAATGCCAAGTTCATCGCGTAGGCGGCGGATGAAGGCAGTCAGGTCTTCGCTTTCGCGCGGGTTCATACCAGCACTGGGCTCGTCGAGCAGCAGCAATTTCGGCTTGGTGGCCAGAGCGCGAGCGATCTCCAAACGACGCTGGGCGCCGTAGGGCAGGTTGCGGGCAAGCATGTCACCTTTGCCCTTCAAGTCCACGAAGTTCAACAATCTTTGCGCTTCAGCAAGAGCGTTTTTCTCTTCATTGCGGACGTTGGGCGTGCCGAGCACGGCGCTATACCACGGAGCATGAAGAAAGACATGTTGTCCAACCAGGATGTTCTCCAGCGCGGTCATGTCTGCAAAGAGCCGGATGTTCTGGTAGGTGCGTGAGATACCAAGGCGTGTGATCTGATCGGGACGCATGCGATGGATATCGGTCCCTTCGAAGGAAATCGACCCTTCATCGATCTTTCCGAAGCCGGTGATGCAGTTGAAGAAAGTGGTCTTGCCCGCGCCGTTCGGGCCGATGATGCTGACGATGGACTTCTCAGGGATCTCGAAGTCAACGGAGTTGACGGCGACGAGACCGCCAAAGCGTTTGGTCACTTTTTTCGCTACTAATATGGGTGCCATGGTGACCTCTCCTATGCCGTCTCTGCGGCGACATTATCCGCATCTGCGTGATGCAGTTCGCGCTTTGCCGATTGTGAAGGCCACAGACCTTCAGGCTTGGCGAGCATCATGATGATCAGGGTCGTACCGTAGAGCAGGAAGCGGAATTCGGAAACTTCACGCAGAAGTTCGGGCAGGCCGATCAGCGTGATCGCACCGACGATGACGCCGGGGATGCTGCCCATGCCGCCCACGATGATCAGCGCCACCACATTGATGGACACGATCAACTGCATACTGCTGGCAAAGATCGACCCGACCAGCACGGTAAAGATCGCGCCACCCAAACCGGCGAAGGCTGCACCGAGCATATAGGCCAGCAACTTGGTCTGCACCAGGTTGATGCCGAGAGCTTCGGCTACATCTTCGTCTTCGCGGATGGCCATCCAGGCGCGGCCGAGGCGGGATTCGCGCAGACGCCAGGCGATAAAGGCGATCAAAATGGCACTGACGACGGCAAGATAATAGATATCTTGAGGTTTGGCCAGTTCTATACCACCACAGACCCTTGGAACATCCGTTTTTACGAAGGCTTCCAAGATACCCAAACATGGTTTTTGAATACCGATGACGCCTTGCGGCCCCCCGAAGAATTTGGCCAGGAAATCTGAACCGGCCAGCAGGCGGACGATCTCACCGAAGCCAAGTGTTGCGATGGCAAGGTAGTCGCCGCGCACACCGAGTACGGGTAAGCCAAGAATGGCGCCAAACATCATTGCGACCAACACAGCGATGGGTACAGCTATCCAGAAGGAAACATGCTGCAAACCAAAAGGTCCGTACGATGTCAACAGGCCGACCGTATAAGCGCCGATGGCGTAAAAGGCTACAAAGCCTAGGTCAAGCAGACCTGCAAAGCCGAGGGTGATGTTGAGGCCGAGACCCATCAGGATGTATAAGCTGATGATTACGATCACCTGGGCGATGAACGGTCCGGAGACCAGCGGTAATCCCAACGCAATGTAGGCGATCAGAAGGATGACGAGCACGCGCAGTGTCAACTGGCCGGACTTCGGCATTGTTGCAACCCTGGTCTGTACCTTTTGCCCTTGCGAGTCCCATAGAACAGAGACAAGCACAACGCCAAAAAAGAAGATCAGGGCACCGTTGAGGGTCATGCCGGTTTGGCCGAAAAGATATTTTGCGAGTTTGGATGCGCTTTCACCCTGGTTGATCATGACCACGCGGAAAAGGCCGGAGAATAAGGCCATGAAGATCAGAAAGAAGATCGCGCGGGTGAGAGGACGGCGGATCATGGTGGGGAGGAGATGGAAACCGCCTCCTATCAGGCCGATCACTGCGCCGTACAACACCAGGAGGGTTTCTCCGCCGGATTCTTTGCCGAAGGTCAGAAGTTTGAACAAGGTCGGCGAAGCATTGAGGAATACCGCACGCAGGTTGACAGATGTGCCGAACATGACCAGGAACATCAGCAATAGGCCGGTGAAAAGTCCTGCAATTAAACCGCTCAACAGGTTGAAAAGGATCTTGTTTTCACCGAACAGGTCTGAGGTCCGCTTTGAAGCGAGGAAGCCTGCGGTGAAACTTACTGCCACAGGCAGGAACATTCCAAGAGTGATGATCTTTTCGACCACATCGCGCTTGTCGAAGACCTCTACCATGCCGATCAGTGTCAGGAAGATGCTGATCACACCGCCAAGAAGGCCGATTTTTGCTGCGGCCCAGATGAAGTTTTCTTTTTTCATCACATTCACCTTTTATGCTTTCTTGGTGGTCAGGCGTTCGCCCAAAATGCCGGAGGGGCGGAACAAAAGGATCATGACTAACATGGTGTAGGCGATGGCGTCTTTGAGTTGGTAGGGACGGGGGATACCAAGGCCTTCAAGGAAGAGCGAAGGACCGACCGACTCGAAAATACCAAGCACAATACCGCCGACCATGGCGCCAGGGATGTTACCGATACCGCCGAGCACTGCAGAGGTAAAGGCTTTTACGCCGGGAACAAAGCCCATGAAGAAGTTCACCTGACGGTAAATGAGCGCGTATAAAACACCAGCGGCGCCGGCCATGGCCGCGCCGACTGCAAATGTCATCACGATGATGCGGTTCACGTCAATGCCCATGAGGGCGGCGGTGTCTTTGTTCTCAGAGACCGCGCGCATGGCTTTGCCGACCTTGGTGAACATTACAATGGCATACAGAATGGCCATCATAATGCCTGCCGCAACGGCGACCACCACTTGCACTTTCAGAACATGAATCCCCAGGATGGTCCATTCACCATCGAGGGCCGCAATGGGGGGGTAGGCATACACGCCGGGGCCGAAAAAGCCACGGAAGGTGTATTGCAGGAAGAAGGATGCGCCGATGGCGCTGATCAGGGGGACGAGGCGCGGCGCTTCACGCAGGGGACGATAGGCGATTCGTTCCACCAGCATGGCGATAAGCGCCGACATGATCATGGCAAAAAGGATGGGGAGCAGCAATCCCAGAACCGGATTGCTATCGATGAACCCCATGGTGTTCAACCAGGTAGCCAGGAAGTAGGCGGCAAATGCACCGCTCATGAAGATCTCGCCGTGGGCGAAGTTGATCATGCGCAAAATACCGTACACCATGGTGTACCCCAGAGCAATCAGGGCATAGATGCTTCCCTGTGAGATACCAAACACAATGAAGTCAATCCACTGCTCACCGGTGTATTTTCCGGCCTGTAGGGTGAAAAAGGTTCCGAGGACGATTACGGAAACTATAAGAATGCGGAACCCCCACAAAAATCCACTGACTGCCAAATCTACGAGCCGTTCACCGAAACTGGTTCGCATTGGACATTCTCCTCTATCTGGGATAATTGGTGGGCAGGACTTTCAGTCCTGCCCACCAAAAATTGATTTTCTTACAGATTACGGGTAGATCTTCTTGGGGTTCGGGTTGGCAGCGTCCTGCGGATTCCAAGCGGCAGGATCGGAGCTAACGACCTGGTACACGGCGATGACCGGGGCGCCGCAGTCGCCGGAGGGCGAGCAGCTCAGGGTACCGGTGATGCCCTTGTAGTCGGTGGTGGCAAAGATCGCATCGCGGAGAGCCTGGCGGCCAACATGGAGGGTGCCATCAGCGTCTTCAACAACAACACTTTCGAGGGCGGCGAAGATAATGCCGGTCGCATCGTAAGCGTGAGCGTGGAAGATGGAGAGCGGAGAACCACCGTACTTGGTGTTGTGCTTCTCAACGAGGTCGGCGTAGCCACTTTGGAATGCGCTGAAGTCGGGGCTGGAGAGGTACATACCTTCGGTATTCGGGCCACCGGCCTTAATGAAGTCGGGGGTGAAGATACCATCGGAGCCGGCGAGAGCAACGGTTTCGAGACCAGCCACATCGCGGACCTGGGCGGCGATGTAACCACCAGCGGCCACGAAGACGGGGAAGTACAGGAATTCAGGACCAGCAGCGGCAATGGTGGTGAGAACCGGCTTCATATCGGTCGCATCCTTGGCCACGGCTTCCTGGGCAACGATCTCGCCACCGAGAGCGGCGAAATTGTCAGCGAACACCTGCTGAAGGGCCTGGGCGTAAGCGGAACCATCATGGATGGTCGCAGCCTTGCGGGCACCGAGGACGTTGTAGGCGAATTCAGCAACAGCCTTGCCCTGGAATGCATCGCTGTGGGCGGTGCGGAGGTAACCGGCGTAGTCAGGACCGCGGTTCGGGTCGGTCAGAGCGGGGCGGGTGTTGGAAGGCGAAATGGTGGTCAGACCGGCATTGGTCAGGGTCGCGATGCCACCGACGGTTTCGTCGGAGCAGCTGGAGCCGATCAAAGCAACGATCGAGGTGTCGGTCGCGAGCTTGGTCGCGGCGGTGGCACCACCTTCGGGGGTGCACAACGCATCTTCGGTGGTCAGGAGGATATCGTGACCGTGGAAGGTGCCGCCCATGTCATCAACCATGAGTTCCACACCGCGCTTGGAGTCCTCACCGAGGGTGCCGTCAGCACCGGAGAGAACACCCCAGTAAGCAATGTGAACAGGTTCGCCGGGGGCGATATCAACACAACCGATGGCGTCGGTGCATTCGAAAGCGGCAGCAGCAGGGGCTTCAGTGGCGGCAGGGGCCTCAGTGGCCTCAGCAGGGGCTTCAGTGGCAGCGGGGGCTTCGGTTGCAGCACCACCACCGCAGGCGGCGAGTGCCATGCTGGCAACGACCAGCAGGGACAGTAAAGCGAGTAAACGCTTATTCATTATCTTGCTCCTCCAATGTATATATGTTTCAACAATAGTTTCCCGCAGACTTGCGGGTGGACACAAACCTTGCAGACCGGGCTTCGAGAGTCGGCCTCACCTCCTTCCAAGTATTGTCTATCTTGTCATATACTAAAAGAAAGCCTAAAAAATCCTTCATCGGATCTTTACGGCTTACTAAACGAGGGAACGGGGAATACTCGCCGTTGAACTGATTTATTAAACGATAATAATAAGGCGATTTTTATCTTCGGTCAAGCGTTGTGTCTATACGTTTTTCACTTTTTATGGGTAAACTCGTCTAAAAATTTGCTTTTCACTTGTTTTCAGCCGGTTTATATAAAAGCTGTTCGCGGATCCGAAGGTCGGTATTGCGAATTTTCATGGCTAAGTCAGCAGCAAGATTATACATCAAGCGATACCCGAGTTGCGGATATGTTTCACATAGCATGATGATCTTGTCGCGGGGAATGACCAGCAAACGCGTATCCTTCAAAGCCGAGTACGCCGATGCGGAGCGCAGGCCTTCATCCACCAGCGCCACCTCACCAAACGACTGTCCCCGTCGCAGCCTGGCAACCGCAGTCTCATTCTTGGCAGATGTGCCATTGCTGCGGTTGATCAAAATGTCCACCTCGCCCTGCACGATCACATACAATTCCTTGCTGCTGCTGTTTTCCTGAAAAATAACCTCGCCTGCATTGAAATTCACTTCACGGCAAAGATTGGCCACCAACTCCAATTGGGTAGGGGTGAATTGATAAAAAATATCGCTCTGTTTCAGGAAGTTAATGTAGTTTTTCATGCAGGCAGAATCCTTCTGGAAAGTTTAGCATATTCAGGGATGGAGTGCAACGCTTCATTCTACGGGTAGGGCTGACTCAGCCAATCAAGCGGATCCACCTGGACGCCATTAACCCACAACTCCCAATGCAGATGCGGGCCCGTTACACGTCCCGTACCGCCAATTTTGCCAATTAACGTACCAGCCTCAACATACTGTCCCGCTGAGACATAACTTTCTTCCTGGTGCCAGAATCCGCTATATACCCCCCACCCATGATCTATGATCGTGGCATTTCCACGAACGATGAGAAAATCGCTAAACACGACCGTACCTGGAGCAGGAGCGTAAATATCGTATGGATTTGTTTCTGAGCAAATCCCATAATCCACACCTGAATGAAAGCCATTTAATGTTAAGTCACTACCTTGACCTATATATGTCCGGCGAATGCCAAACCAGTCGGTGATGCAGAATTGCTCTGCCACCGGCATGTTGAATATTGCGTTCCAGTTTTTCGTACCGGTGATCGGGGAAACAATCGATAAAATTTGTTGGATTTCCGGTTCGGTGACGCTTTGGTCCAACGTTTCGGGTGGGACAGATATGGTTATATCTTGATAGTAGCCAGAAGTAATCAGGATTAATTGCTCATACGATTGCATGCTGCCATCTGGCAAGGTTGCATCCAATCGCAGGGGATACACACCCGGATCCAACAAGGCATGGACACCTTGCAATGCTACTTGAGAGCCGTCTCCAATGGGAAAGAAATTCAGTGAGTGGTCAACCAGAACACCGCCCAGTTTTACATCCGGTTGAGTGACAACTTTGAGAACCCCCGTCCCGCCTTGTTTAATGGGTAAGTCACGGATCTCAGCGCTGATAAAAGCGGAGGGCAACCCGCTGGCATTCCCGCTTCCTGCTTCACCGGGAGCGTACAGCGTGTCGCCGGGTAGGCCATCCCACGCGCCGCTCAGATCGTTGATCTTTGAAAGCGTCCAGGGATCGGTATTGTTCTTGATCGCGATCTCAAGCAGGGATTCGCCCTGGCTGGGTGTAAGTCGCTTCTTATATTGGGTTTGCTCCTGTTCGGGAAAGATCATGTTCACGCCCACGTAGAACTCGCTTGGGCTGACCACATGGTTCAATGTTTTGAATAAGTCCTCAGGAACCTGGGTTTGGCGCAGCATGCTGCGATAGGAATCGCCAAAGTTGATGAAGCGCGTATTCAAGATGCCCGTCACGCCTTCCAGGCCAGGGATGATCAATTGCTGCCCGACCACAAGTTGGTTGGCGTCAATGATCCCATTGACCGTCATCAAGGCGTCAAGGCTGACGCTGAATCTTGATGCAATGGAAGAGAGACTGTCACCAGATTGGACGATGTAAATAGGCCCAACAGCATCTTGGGCCTGAACCGGATGCAGTGGGATAAAAATGACAATGGCTAGTAAAAGGATGAGAATACGGTTACGCATTTTTGAATTCAACTTTGTCGCCAATTTCATAATCTGCCCAGCGGGTGGGATGTATTTCAAGGGTGTATTTTGCATCTGCTTTTGGGAAGTACGCCGGTTTCCATGATTTTGCGAGCACCTTGTCCACCACTGTCAGATCTGAGTTGATCCAGATAACGGCAAGGTCGAAAGGAACGAAAAACATGTGGATGGAGGTGTCGAGGCGTGAATCGCGCTTTTCGACCAGGAGCAGGCCCTCGTCCGGGTCGAGGCGGGTTCGGAACATCAACCCCTTTAATCGGCATAGAAATGAGTCGCAGAATCCCACCTTTGCAAGGGCTGCAATCGGTCGGGTCGCGTTTGTAACGTAAATGAATTTGTGCATGGTCTGATGATAAAAAAAGGCGGCGTACTCGCCGCCTTGCCGGGGATTTCCCGATTCGTTATTTGTTGAATACTCTATCGATACTTTCCATCAATTCTTTCGGACTAAATGGCTTCGCGATGTAGTCGTCCACTTTTGCGATATGAAGCCCAAGCACTTTGTCGATATTTTGAGCCTTGGCGGTGACAACGATGACGGGGATGTCGCGCGTACCCGGGTCTGCTTTCATTTGTTGGTATACTTCCCAACCGTCCATATCGGGCATCATCAAGTCGAGGAGAACGAGATCGGGATGCATTTCGCGGACGAGGCGAATCCCTTCCAGGCCACCTGGTGCTCCGAACACCTCGAACCCTTTGCGAATTAAGATCAATCGGATCAGGTCCACCATTTCTGGCTCGTCTTCAATACACAAGATCTTCTTGGTGCTTGAATTGTCCATAGATATCCTCTCAAAATAAGTTTACCATAACAAAAACCGGAATTCTAAATGAAAATACTGACATGGAACATCAACGGAATTCGCGCGGCGCTAGGCAAGAATGCACTTGCCTGGGCGTTTGAACAAGAGCCGGATGCGTTATGTTTGCAGGAGGTCAAGGCGCGGCCAGAGCAACTGGATGGGGATCAATCAGGAAATTTAAAGTTACCCTATGTTTGGAATCCTGCCGAGCGGGCCGGGTACAGCGGAGTGGCCACGTTTTACCGGAAAGAACCCGATCAAGTGGTGAAGGGTTTTGGAAATCATGAATTTGATATGGAAGGCCGGGTGGTCCAGACCTGTTGGGGAAACTTGCGGCTTTTCAATGTTTACTTCCCGAACGGCCAACGCGGGCATGACCGCGTGGATTATAAATTACGTTTTTATGCCCATCTGCTGGACCTCTGCCAGACGCTTCATTCTAATGGGGAGCAGATCGTCATCACGGGCGATTTCAACACCGCCCATATGCCGATCGACCTGAAGAATCCAATAGCGAATGAAAAGACCTCCGGATTCATGCCGGAAGAACGCGAGTGGGTGCAGAAATTTCTGGATCATGGATTTGTGGATGCCTATCGCTATTTGTACCCGGACCGCGTTCAATACACTTGGTGGACGTACCGCTTGAACGCCAGGGCGCGGGGTATTGGCTGGCGGTTGGATTATTTCCTTGTCTCGGAATCTCTCATCCCGAGAGTCGAGGATGTGATTGTCCATGAAAATGTTGTGGGGTCGGACCATTGCCCGGTTGAACTGCGACTGAAATAGTGGAAAATGCTGCTTTTCGCCTTTGCCTGGATTAATTCCGGATGAGAAACACGCCAGCATACATAGTGAGAGCGATGACGATTGCCGCACCGAAACTCGTATTAGAAAATCATATAAAAAAAGCCCCAGTCATCGCGTCTGAATGGGTGGCTTGGTATAATCCCGCCGTAAGTCAAATCTGGAGGATTCCGTGAATTCCCGTAGTCAATCATTTTTTGTGTACTTCTTATTGCTTGTTGCCATTGGAGCCATGCTTTATATGGGGTTCCGTGATAACCAGAGCACAACCGAGCCGACGACCATTAGCGAAGTGGCGCGGTTGGTTCAGAGCGGTGGCGTTGCGCGTATCATCATAGAGAGCGATGATGCCATCCGTATCGTGAAAAAGAACGGGTCGGAGGAAACGGCCCTCGAGTCCCGTAAAGAAGCGAATACCACCCTGGTGGAACAACTTCGCAATTATGGCGTCACGCCCGAACAATTGGCTGAGGTCAATATCGAAGTCAGCGCGCCTTCCGTATGGGGTGGATTGTTGAGCGGTGCCTTATACCTTTTACCTGTTCTGTTCATGGGTGGGCTTTTGTGGTTCATCTTCCGGCAGGCGCAGGGCAGCAACAATGCCGCCATGTCCTTCGGAAAATCCCGGGCGCGCATGTTTAGCGGAGAGCACCCCACGGTGACCTTCGCCGATGTGGCAGGCGCGGAAGAGTCCAAGCAGGAACTGGCCGAAGTGGTCGAATTCCTCAAGGAGCCGCAGAAGTTTATTCAACTCGGCGCGCGCATCCCCAAGGGCGTTCTGCTGGTCGGTCCTCCGGGAACCGGCAAGACCCTTCTCGCAAAAGCAGTTTCGGGCGAAGCGGGCGTACCCTTCTTTTCCATCTCCGGTTCTGAGTTCGTGGAAATGTTCGTGGGTGTGGGCGCCAGCCGCGTGCGTGATTTGTTCGATCAAGCCAAGCGCCACTCGCCCTGCATTATCTTCGTGGATGAGATCGATGCGGTTGGCCGTCAGCGTGGAGCAGGCCTCGGCGGTTCGCACGACGAACGCGAGCAGACCCTCAACCAGATGCTCGTTGAAATGGACGGTTTCGACACGGACACCAACATCATCATCATTGCCGCCACCAACCGTCCTGACATCCTTGATCCGGCTTTGCTGCGCCCCGGTCGCTTTGACCGCCGCGTAACCCTGGACCGCCCCGATGTGAAAGGCCGCGAGGCCATTCTCAAAGTTCATGTCAAAGGCAAGCCCCTGGAACCCGGCGCTGATCTCTCTACTGTGGCGCGCGGCACACCCGGTTTTGCTGGCGCCGACCTTGAGAATCTTGTCAACGAAGCGGCGATCTTATCCGCCCGCCGCAACAAGAAATCCATCGGTCAACCTGAATTGGAAGAAGCCATCGAACGTGTGGTGATGGGACCGGAACGCAAGAGCCGCCTCATCTCCGACGAAGAGAAGCGCATCATTGCCTACCATGAGGCTGGTCATGCCATCGTGGGCAATGCCATCGCTGAGGCCGACCCTGTCCAGAAGGTCACCATTGTTGGTCGCGGACAGGCTGGCGGTGTCACCTGGTTCCGCCCGGATGAAGACCGCATTCTTATGTCCCGCAAAAAGATGCTGGCCCAGTTGGCCATGGCTCTCGGTGGTCGCGCCGCCGAAGAACTTATCTTCGACGATATCACCTCAGGCGCTTCCAACGACATTGAACAGGTGACCCGCATGGCGCGCGCCATGGTCACCCGCCTTGGCATGAGCGCGGAGATGGGCACGCTCGTCTATGGCCAGAAGGAAGAATTGATCTTCCTCGGCCGAGAAATTTCCGAACAGCGCGATTACTCTGAGGCTGTTGCGGAACAGATCGACCGCGAGGTTCGTAAACTGGTGGAAGAGGCGTACAAGCAAGCCAAGGCGACTGTGAAGAAATACCGCAAGCAATTGGATTCGGTGGCTCAGAAGCTTCTCGAAGTTGAATCCATTACCCGTGAAGAGTTTGAACAACTCTTTCCGCCGCCCTTTGGCAAGAAGAGCGGAACTCCGCAAGTGGCATAAAAGAAGGTAGAGATCAAAAGAGCCTTTGGGTAAACCAAAGGCTCTTTTTGTTTAGTTGTTATGGCTGGAATTAATTACTGCCTTCTTTGTGCTGGCGGACCAGTTCGCGTCGCAGGATCTTGCCGACGGTGGTCTTGGGTAATTCGGTGCGGAACTCGTAATGGGTGGGCACCTTGTAAGGAGCGAGATGTTCTTTGCAGAAAGCCTTGAGTTCGGCTTCGGTCAGCGTTTCGCCGGGTTTGACGACGATCCACGCCTTCACTGTTTCGCCGCGCTGCGGGTCGGGGATGCCGCCCACGCCAACTTCCAACACCTTGGGGTGATCCATGATGGCTTCTTCCACTTCACGAGGCCACACCTGGAAACCGCCCGGTTTGATGAGTTCCTTCTTGCGGTCCACGATGTAGAAATAGCCATCCTCGTCCATGCGGGCGATGTCACCGGTGAAGAGCCAGACCTTGCCATCTTTCAACTCGCGCAGGGAGTTGGCGGTTTCGGTCGGCATGTTGTGATAGCCCTTCATCACCTGCGGACCGCGCAAGACGATCTCGCCGATCTCGCCTTGTGCCATTTCGGTTTCACCATCGTCAAGGCTGATGATCTTCATATCCACATCCGGCAGGGGCATGCCGATGGAGCCGGTCTTGTTCACGCCGTTGAGCGGGTTGCAGGTTACGGCGGTGGGCGCTTCAGACATGCCAAAGCCTTCAAAGACCTTACCGCCAGTCAGGCGCTCAAACTCTTCCTTGGTCTCACGCATCAACGGAGCAGAACCGGAGATACAAGCCTTGATGGAGGAGAGGTTGTACTTCCCGGCTTTTACATCGGGATGATTGTTAATGCCGTTGTAAAGCAGTGGCACGCCGGGGAAGATGGTCGCC
>Ga0268298_10002119_pt1 | contig 22183 bp, 19 predicted proteins | sample WWTPWeurt_MetaG_FD_194462 | JGI IMG/M metagenome (GOLD analysis project Ga0268298, IMG submission 194462) | Activated sludge microbial communities from WWTP in Nijmegen, Gelderland, Netherland - WWTP Weurt | ecosystem: Engineered > WWTP > Aerobic digester > Activated sludge | place... | reverse complement strand
TGCGTCAGGTCGTCGATGCGCTGAGCCCGGCCAACTGCCTGGCCACCAACCCCGAGGCGCTGCAGACCGCGCTGGACAGCGGCGGCGCGAGCCTGGTCGAAGGCATGCGCCTGTTCGTGCAGGACTTTGCCCGCGGCCGCGTGTCGATGACCGACGACAGCGCGTTCGAGGTCGGGCGCAACGTCGCCACCACGCCCGGCAGCGTGGTGTTCGAGAATGACCTGATCCAGCTGATCCAGTACGCGCCGACGACGGCGAAGGTGCACGAGCGGCCGCTGCTGATCGTGCCGCCGTGCATCAACAAGTACTACATCCTCGACCTGCAGCCCGACAACTCGCTGGTCGCCCACGCGGTGGCACAGGGCCACACGGTGTTCCTGGTCTCGTGGCGCAACGCCGGGCCCGAGCAGGGCAAGCTCGGCTGGGACGACTACCTCGAGCAGGGCGTGATGCAGGCCATCGACATCGCCTTGTCGATTACCGGTGCCGACCGCGTTAACACGCTGGGCTTCTGCATCGGCGGCACGCTGATGGCCAGTGCGCTGGCAGTGCTGGCCGCGCGCGGCGAAGACAAGGCAGCGAGCCTGACCTTGCTGACGACGATGCTCGACTTCAGCGACACCGGCGAGCTCGGCCTGATGGTCAGCGAGCAGGCCGTCGCCGCACGCGAGGCCACGATCGGCCACGGCGGCCTGCTCAAGGGCCGCGAACTGGCCCAGGTCTTCGCCGCGCTGCGCGCCAACGATCTGATCTGGCCCTATGTCGTCAACGGCTACTTGAAGGGCAAGGCGCCGCCCGCCTTCGACCTGCTGTTCTGGAACGGCGACGACACCAACCTGCCGGGGCCGATGTACTGCTGGTACCTGCGCAACACCTACCTCGAGAACAAGCTACGCGAGCCGGGCGGCACGGTGCAGTGCGGCCTGCCGGTGGATCTGGGGCAGATCACGGTGCCCGCCTTCGTTTACGCCTCGCGCGAGGACCACATCGTGCCCTGGCAGACCGCCTACGCCAGCACCCAGCTGCTCGGCGGTGACGTGCGCTTCGTGCTCGGTGCCAGCGGCCACATCGCCGGGGTCATCAACCCGCCGGCCAAGGGCAAGCGCAACTATTGGGTCGGCAAGCTGGCCGCCGACGCCGATCGCTGGCTCGAACGCGCCGAGGACGTGCCGGGCAGTTGGTGGCCCGCCTGGATGGACTGGCTGGGCGAACACGCCGGCCGCCTGGTCGCCGCACCCAAGTCCGCGGGTTCCCGCCAGCACAAGCCGATCGAATCAGCGCCCGGCCGCTACGTCAAGGCCAAGGCGCCCTGACCGACGGCGCCCCGTCCTCGCCCCACCCCAGCCCTGAAGGAGAAACCTCCCATGCAAGACATCGTCATCGTCTCGGCCGCGCGCACCGCGGTCGGCAAGTTCGGCGGCTCGATCGCCAACATCCCGGCCACTGAACTCGGCGCGATCGTCATCCGAGAGGCCATCGCGCGCGCCAGGCTCGATCCGGCGCAGGTCGGCGAGGTCATCATGGGCCAGGTGCTGGCCGCGGGCGCCGGTCAGAACCCGGCCCGCCAGTCGCTGATGAAGGCCGGCGTGCCGAAGGAGACGCCGGGGCTGACGATCAACGCGGTCTGCGGCTCGGGTCTGAAGGCCGTGATGCTGGCGGCGCAGGCGGTGGCCTGGGGCGACAGCGAGATCGTCGTCGCCGGTGGCCAGGAAAGCATGAGCCTGTCGCCGCATGTGCTGTTCGGTTCGCGGCAGGGCCAGCGCATGGGCGACTGGAAGATGATCGACAGCATGATCGTCGACGGCCTGTGGGACGTCTACAACCAGTACCACATGGGCACCACGGCCGAGAACGTGGCCAAGGCGCACGGCATCACGCGCGAGATGCAGGACGCGCTGGCGCTGGCCAGCCAGCAGAAGGCGAGCGCGGCGCAGGACGCCGGCAAGTTCAAGGACGAGATCGTCGGCGTGACGATCCCGCAGAAGAAGGGCGATCCGCTGGTCTTTGCGGCCGACGAGTTCATCAACAAGAAGACCAATGCCGAAGCACTGGCCGGGCTGCGGCCGGCGTTCGACAAGGCCGGCAGCGTCACCGCCGGCAATGCCTCGGGGCTGAACGACGGCGCGGCCGCGGTGGTCGTGATGAGCGCGAAGAAGGCCGCCGCACTGGGCCTGACGCCGCTGGCGCGCATCGCCGCATTCGGCACCAGCGGGCTCGATCCGGCAACGATGGGCATGGGCCCGGTGCCGGCCAGCCGCAAGGCGCTGGAACGCGCCGGCTGGAAGGTCGGCGACGTTGACCTGTTCGAGCTGAACGAGGCCTTTGCCGCGCAGGCCTGCGCGGTCAACAAGGTGCTCGAAGCCGACCCTGCGAAGGTCAACGTCAACGGCGGCGCCATCGCCATCGGCCACCCGATTGGCGCCAGCGGCTGCCGCATCCTGGTCACGCTGCTGCACGAGATGCAGCGCCGCGACGCCAAGCGCGGCCTGGCCGCGCTGTGCATCGGCGGCGGCATGGGCGTGTCGCTCGCCATCGAACGGTGATGTCGAGCGCTGAGATCCGAATTTCATCGAACCCCACAGGAGACATTCCAATGAGCAACACGCGCGTGGTCCTGGTCACCGGCGGCATGGGCGGCCTGGGCGAGACGATCTCCACCAAGATGGCCGACGCCGGCTACAAGGTTGCGGTCACCTACTCGCCGGGCAACAACAAGCATGCCGAGTGGGTGGCCGGCATGAAAGAGCGCGGCTACGACATCGCCGCGGTGCCCTGCGACGTGGCCGACCTCGACTCCTGCACGAAGGCCGTGGCCGAGGTCACGGCCAAGGTGGGCCCGGTCGACGTGCTGGTCAACAACGCCGGCATCACGCGCGACATGACCTTCAAGAAGATGGACAAGGTCAACTGGGACGCCGTGATGCGCACCAACCTCGACAGCCTGTTCAACATGAGCAAGCAGGTCGTCGACGCGATGAGCGATCGGGGCTGGGGCCGCGTGATCAACGTCTCGTCGGTCAACGGCAGCAAGGGCGCCTTCGGTCAGACCAACTACTCGGCCGCCAAGGCCGGCGTGCACGGCTTCACCAAGGCGCTGGCGCTCGAGGTGGCGAAGAAGGGCGTGACGGTCAACACCATCTCGCCGGGCTACATCGGCACCAAGATGGTCACGGCGATCCCGAAGGACGTGCTGGACTCGAAGATCCTGCCGCACATCCCGGTGGGCCGCTTGGGCAAGCCCGAGGAGGTGGCGGGTCTGATCATCTACCTCGCCTCCGACGAAGCGGCGTTCGTGACCGGCGCCAACATCGCGATCAACGGCGGCCAGCACATGCAGTGACGCGAGCGCGCCGACCAACAACACACCCACGGAGACGACGCAATGAGCAAGATCGGTTTCGACCATGAGGCCCTGGTGGAGCAGTTCGCCCAGGCCTCGACCCGGCAGGGCGAAGCGCTGCGCCAGGCGGTGCAGCAGGCTACGCTGAAGGCCCTGCAGGGCCGCGAGCTGACGCTCAAGAGCGTGCGCGATGCGGTGAAGGCGACGACGAAGGCGGCCTCGGCCGGCGCGGCGAAAAGCGGGCTGCCGACGCCCGACGTCGAGGCGCTGCTGATGAAGGCCGTCGAAGGCATGGATGCCGCTCTGGTCAAGGCGGTCGAGGCCAATCGCCGGGCGCTCGAGCAGTTCGTCGATCAAGGTGCGCAACTGCAAGAGACCCAGATGAAGAAGGCGCTCGCCGACATCGAGAAGATGGAGGACACGCTGTACGGCAGTCTGGACAAGGCCGTGGCCGACGCCGCGAAGAACCTGCAGGGGCCCTGGGCCATGGTGCTCGAAGGGATGAAGGCCAAGGGCAGCGCGACCGGCTCCAGCGCCACGGCTGCCCTGGAGCAGTTGACCGAGCGATCGCGGGAGGCCGCACGCCAGGGCCGGGCCCAGGCGCAGCGCACCGTCGAGGCGTGGATGGACCACTACACGGCGCTGGCGCGCGGCGTGCTGATCGGCCTGTCCGAGGGCCTTGACGCCTCGGCACCGCCCCCGCCCGCCAAGTCGTCCTCCAAGCGGGCGCGCCAGGCCTGAGCCCTGGCTCTCACCGGCAACGGCCACACCTTTACCCCCTGAACCATGGACGCCTTGCTGCTGTCGCGCCTGCAGTTCGTGTGGGTGATCGCGTGGCACATCCTGCTGCCGGCGTTCACCGTCGGTCTCGCCTGCTACATCGCCACGCTCGAAGTACTGTGGTGGTGGAAGAAGGACGACGTGTACCGGCGGCTGTCGGCCTACTGGATCAAGATCTTCGCCGTCTCGTTCGGCATGGGCGTGGTCTCGGGCATCGTGATGCCGTTCCAGTTCGGCACCAACTGGAGCCGCTTCTCCGACGCCGCCGCCAGCGTCATCGGCTCGCTGATGGCCTACGAGGTGCTGACTGCCTTCTACCTCGAAGCGGCATTCCTCGGCGTGCTGCTGTTCGGACGCAAGCTGGTGCCGCAATGGGCACACGTGTTCTCAGCCGTGATGGTCGCACTCGGCACGCTGATGTCGTCGTTCTGGATTCTCGCGGTCAACAGCTGGATGCAGACGCCGCAGGGCCACGTCGTTGTGGACGGGCGTTTCGAGCCGGTCAGCATGCTGGCGGTGCTGTTCACGCCGTCGTTTCCTTACCGCCTCTCGCACACGGTCATCGCCTTCCTCGTCACCAGCGGCTTCGTGATTCTCGCCGTCGCCGCCGGCTTCCTGCGCCAGCGCCGGCACGTCGAGGAAAGCCGCGTGATGGTGAAGATGTCGCTCGCCTTCCTCAGCATCATGGTGCCGCTGCAGATCGTCGTCGGCGACCTGCATGGGCTGAACACACTGAAACATCAGCCGGCCAAGCTGGCGGCGATGGAAGGCATCTGGGAGACCGAGCGCGGCGTCGCCGCATCGCTGTTCGCGATCCCCGACGCACAAGCCGAGCGCAACCACTTCGAGATCGCGATCCCCAAGCTCGCCAGCTTCTACCTCACCCACGACTGGAACGGCGAGATCAAGGGCCTGAAGGCGTGGCCGCGCGAGGACCGGCCGCCGGTGGCGATCGTCTACTTCGCGTTTCGCATCATGGTCGGCATGGGGCTCCTGATGCTGCTCGTGGTGATCGTCGGCTGGGTCATGCATTTCAAGGGGCGTCTGTACGAGTCGCCGCTGTTTCTCCGGCTGGCCCACTGGTCGATGCCGGTCGGCTTCATGGCCGTGCTGGCCGGCTGGACCGTCACCGAGGTCGGTCGTCAGCCTTGGGTGGTCTACGGCCTGTTGCGCACGAGCCATGCGGTGAGCCCGAGCCTGACCACCTTCGATGTCGCCCTGTCGTTCGCCTTCTACATCGCCGCCTACATCGTGATCTTCGGCGCTGGCTTCATGCTGTTGCGGCGCATCGTGCGCGCCGGCCCGCAGGTGGCGGTCGCGGCCGAAGCCGCGCAGGGCGAACCTTCGCCGGACGAGCCGGCGCGACCGGCGCGACCGCTGTCGGCGGCGACCGAAGCCGCCGCTTCGGGCGCGGCGAACAGGGGCGGCCATGCAACTTGACCTGGTGCCGCTGTGGACGGCGATCCTTGCGCTCGCGGTCTTCATGTACGTGCTGCTCGACGGCTTCGACCTCGGCGTCGGCATACTGTTCGGGCTGCGCCGCGACCCCCACGAGCGCGACCTGATGGTGGCCAGCGTCGCCCCGGTGTGGGACTTCAACGAGACCTGGCTCATTCTCGGCGGCGGCGGGTTACTCGCGGTGTTCCCGCTCGCGTTCGCGGTGCTGATGCCGGCGCTGTACTTCCCGATCCTGCTGATGCTGCTGGGCCTGCTGTTCCGCGGGGTCGCCTTCGAGTTTCGCGAGGTCGAGGGTGCGCGGCGCGGCGCCTGGGACAACGCGTTCATCTGGGGCTCGCTCGTCGCCAGCTTCGCCCAGGGCGTGATCCTCGGCAACATCGTGCAGGGCTTCCCCGTCGAAGGCCGGCGGTTCGCAGGCAGCAGCTGGGACTGGGCGACGCCGTTCACGCTGCTCACCGGCGCCGGCGTCGTAGCCGCCTACATGCTGCAGGGCGCGACCTGGCTGGTGATGAAGACCGAGGGCCCGCTTCAGCAGTGGTCGCGCCGCGTCGCGCGGCAATGCCTGTGGTGGGTGCTCGGTTTCATCGTCGCGGTCAGCCTGTGGACGCCGCTGGCCTCCGAACGAATCGCCGAGCGCTGGTTCAGCTGGCCGAATCTGCTGTGGTTCTCGCCGGTGCCGATCCTGACCTTCGGCGTCGCTGCGCTGTTGCGCACGAGCCTGCGTCATGAACGGCGCGACGTGCTGCCCTTCCTGTGTTCGTTCGGGCTGTTCTTCCTCGCCTTCACCGGCCTGGTGATCAGCCTCTGGCCTTACCTGATCTGGCCGACGATCACCTTGTGGGACGCTGCGGCGCACCCGATCTCGCAGGCCTTTCTGCTCGTCGGCACCATGTTCCTGCTGCCGATCATCCTGCTGTACGTGATCTGGTCGTACTGGGTGTTCCGGGGCAAGGTGCGCGCCGGGCACGGGTACTACTGAGGAGAGCAAACCATGGGCCTTGCTGACCGGAGTTCCCCAGCAGGCCGCGCCGCCCAGGAACGACATTGCGTTCCAGCGGCACGTGCCGAACAACCCAAAGGCGGTGCTGCTGCACGAAGGCGGCACGCTGATCGATTTCATCTGGCCGGCGCTGAACCACAGAGGCCCGGATTGACAAGCGCATGTTCATTGCGGAGACTTTGGATGACTGGTCAGACCAAACTGACCAGCCTTGACTAGCTTCCCAAAGCTCGGGCGTGACACCGGGGGCACGGCCACTCAAGCAATCGACTTTCGATCGACGACAAAAGGCAAAGGAGACCGCCATGGTTTGGCAGCAGAACTACGACCCGTTCCACAACATCATCCTGTCATGCCTGGTCGCGTCGATCCCCGTGATCGTCATGATGGCTCTGCTGGGCATCTGGCACATGAAGGCGCACTACGCCGCGGCTTTGGGCCTGATCTCGGCGCTTCTGATCTCGATCTTCGTGTTCGGCATGCCGGCGCAGATGGCCGGCTTGGCGGCCGGCTACGGTGCGGCCTTCGGGCTGCTGCCGATCGGCTGGATCGTGCTGAACATCATCTTCCTGCACCAGCTGACCGAGGAGAACGGTTCGTTCAAGACGCTGCAGGACAGCATGACGAACATCACCGACGACCGGCGGCTCCAACTGCTGCTCATCGCATTCGCGTTGGGTGCCTTCTTCGAGGGCGCAGCGGGTTTCGGCACGCCGGTGGCCGTCACGGCCGCGATGCTGATCGGCCTGGGGTTCAAGCCTCTGGCGGCTTCCGGCCTGTCCTTGATCGCAAACACTGCGCCAGTGGCCTACGGCGCCCTGGGCACGCCGGTCATCGCCTTGTCCGCAGTGACCGGCCTCGATCTGCTGCAACTGTCGGGAATGATCGGCCGGCAACTGCCGTTCTTCTCGCTCTTGGTGCCGTTCTGGCTGATCTGGGCCTTCGCCGGATTCAAGGCCATGATCGAGATCTGGCCGGCCATCCTGGTGGCTGGCCTGTCGTTCGCGGTCACGCAGTTCCTGGTCTCGAATTACCACGGACCGTGGCTGGTCGACGTCATCGCGGCCATCGTGTCGCTGGTCTCGCTGGTCCTGTTCCTCAAGGTCTGGAAGCCGAAGCGGATCTGGACCTCGACCACGCTGAAAGGACACGAGAACGACCTCTCGGATGTTCCCGACCTCGCCAGCGAGAAGCCGGTCGGCCATGAAGCCGATGCCGGTGCGGCGATCTTCGCCAAGCACGACCGGCGCGCGGTGGTGCTGGCCTGGCTTCCGTGGGTGATCCTGTCGGTGTTCGTCTTCATCTGGGGCATCCCCGACATCAAGAAGGCGCTAGACGGCATCTCGGTCGTCAAGATCCCGTTCGAAGGCCTGCACAACATGATCGAGAAGATCCCGCCGGTGGCGCCGACGCCGCACAAGGAGGCGGCGATCTACAACTTCAACTATCTCTCCGCCACGGGCAGCGGCATTCTGCTGGCCGCATTGATTGCCGGCCTGTTCATGCGCTACTCGATCGTCGATTTGGTGCGGATCTACTTTCGCACGATCTGGCGCGTGCGCTACTCGCTGCTGACGATCGTGCTGATGCTGGCCCTCGGCTATCTCACGCGCTACTCGGGCCTCGATGCGACGCTGGGCCTGGCGTTTGCACTCACCGGCCCGCTCTATCCGATGTTCGGCACGCTGCTCGGCTGGCTCGGGGTAGCGATCACCGGGTCCGACACGGCATCGAACGTGCTGTTCGGCGGCCTGCAAAAAGTCACCGCGCAGCAGATCGGCCTCGACCCGGTGCTGATGGCTGCCGCAAACAGTTCCGGAGGCGTGATGGGCAAGATGATCGACGCGCAGTCGATCGTCGTCGCCAGCACCGCCACGCGCTGGTTCAACCACGAGGGCGACATCCTGCGCTATGTGTTCTTCCACTCCATAGCACTGGCCGTGCTCGTGGGCGGCCTGGTGACCCTGATGGCCTACGTGTGGCCGTTCACCAGACTTGTCTATTGAGGGCTGGTAAAGCGGTCGCAGCCGCGGCTGCTTCCGATGCGCATGATCGCCGCCGCCGGCGACGTTGGGGGTAACGCACACCCGAGGAGCTGAGTTCATGGGTCTGGTCGTTGGAGTACCGAAGGAAACCGCGGCCGGCGAGAAGCGCGTCGCCACCGTGCCCGATGTGGTGGCGAAACTCGTCAAGCTGGGGTTTCAGGTGGCCGTGGAGAGCGGCGCGGGCGATGCGGCGAACTTCGCCGACGAGACCTACCGTGCCGCCGGTGCAAAGGTCGTGCCGACGGCGCGCGACGTCTGGGCCGGCAGCGATATCGTCTTCAAGGTCCGCCCGCCGACCGAGGACGAAGTGGCCATGCTGCGCGAAGGCGGCACACTGATCGGCTTCGTCTGGCCGGCGCAGAACGCGGACCTGATGCAGCAATTGGCCGCGAGGAAGGCCACCGTGCTGGCCATCGACTGTCTGCCGCGGCAACTGTCGCGGGCGCAGAAGATGGACGCGCTGACCTCGATGGCCGGCATCAGCGGCTACCGCGCGGTGATCGAGGCCGCGCATGCTTTCGGTCGCTTCCTCAACGGCCAAGTCACCGCCGCGGGCAAGATCCCACCGGCCAAGGTCTTCATCGCCGGCGCCGGCGTCGCTGGGCTGGCAGCCATAGGCACCGCCGCCAACCTCGGCGCGATCGTGCGCGCCAACGACACGCGCGCCGAGGTCGCCGACCAGGTGGTGTCGCTCGGCGGCGAGTTCGTCAAGGTCGACTACGAGGAGGAGGGTTCCGGCGGCGGCGGCTACGCCAAGGTGATGAGCGAGGGCTTCCAGGCTGCACAGCGCGCGATGTACGCCGAGCAGGCCAAGGATGCCGACATCATCATCACGACCGCGCTGATCCCCGGCAAGCCGGCTCCCAAGCTGATCACCGCCGAGATGGTGCGCAGCATGAGGCCCGGCAGCGTGATCGTCGACATGGCGGCTGAACAAGGCGGCAACTGCGAACTGACCGAACCTGGCCAGGCGGTGGTCAAGCACGGCGTCACGATCGTGGGCTACACCGATCTGGTCAGCCGCCTCGCCAAGCAGTCGTCCACCCTGTACTCGAACAACCTGCTGCGCCTGACCGAAGAACTGTGCAAGACCAAGGACGGCACGATCAACGTCAACTTCGACGACGACGCGATCCGTGGATTGACGGTTCTCAAGGATGGCGAACTCACCTGGCCGGCCCCACCGCCGAAGCTGCCCGCCGTAGCGCCCAAGCCGAAAGCCGCCGCAGTGGCGCCGGCACCCAAGGGCCATGGTCACGGTGCCGGCGAGCCGATGTCTGTCAGGGGGTTGGCCACCACGTTCGGCCTGGGCGCACTGGTCTTCCTGCTGGTGGGCCTGTACGCGCCGGCCACGTTCCTCTCGCACTTCACGGTCTTCGTGCTGGCCTGCTTCGTGGGCTACATGGTGGTCTGGAACGTGACGCCGTCACTGCACACGCCGCTGATGAGCGTCACGAACGCGATATCGTCGATCATCGCGATCGGCGCGCTCGTGCAGGTGGCACCGCCGTTGGACGCGGCCGGATCGGCAAATCGTCCCAATGCCTTGATTCTCGGGCTGGCGGTCTTTGCTCTGGTGCTCACGGCCGTCAACATGTTCGGCGGTTTCGCGGTCACGCGCCGCATGCTTGCGATGTTCCGCAAATGATGAGGAGGCGCTGACCATGACTTCCAGTTTGGCCACCGTCTCCTACATCGGCGCGACCATCCTGTTCATCCTGAGCCTGGGTGGCCTGTCCAACCCCGAGACGGCACGCCGCGGCAACCTGTTCGGCATCATCGGCATGACCGTGGCCGTGCTGGCGACGGTGCTGGGTCCGCGCGTCAGCTCTGTCGGCATCTCCTGGATCGTCGCCGCGCTCGTGGTCGGTGGCGTGGTCGGGCTCTTCGCCGCAAAGAAGGTGCAGATGACGCAGATGCCCGAGCTCGTCGCGCTGATGCACAGCCTGGTGGGCCTGGCCGCCTGCCTGGTGGGATTTGCCAGCTACGTCGACACCTCCACCGTGTTTCCGACACCCACCGAGAAGGCGATCCATGAGGTGGAGATCTACGTCGGCATCCTGATCGGCGCCGTCACGTTCTCTGGCTCGCTCATCGCCTTCGGCAAGCTGTCGGGCAAGATCGGCGGCAAACCGCTGCTGCTGCCCGCGCGGCACCTGCTCAACCTGGCGGGCCTGCTGGTGGTGATCTGGTTCGGCCGCGAGTTCCTGCGAGCGCACGACATCCAGGCCGGCATGACGCCGCTGATCGTCATGACGGCCATCGCGCTGCTGTTCGGCGTGCACATGGTGATGGCCATCGGCGGCGCCGACATGCCGGTGGTCGTCTCGATGCTCAACAGCTACTCGGGCTGGGCCGCGGCCGCCACAGGCTTCATGCTCGGCAACGACCTGCTGATCGTCGTCGGCGCGCTGGTCGGCTCGTCGGGCGCGATCCTGAGCTACATCATGTGCCGAGCGATGAACCGCAACTTCATCAGCGTCATCGCCGGAGGCTTCGGCGGCGGCGCGCCCGCGGCCAAGGCGGCGGGGTCCGGCGTCGCCCAGCCTCAGGGCGAGGTGGTGCCTGTCAGCGCGCATGAGACCGCCGAGCTGCTGCGCGATGCCAAGAACGTGATCATCGTGCCGGGGTACGGCATGGCGGTGGCGCAGGCGCAGCACACGGTCAATGACATCACCAAGGTGCTGCGCCAGAAGGGTGTCACAGTGCGCTTTGGCATCCACCCGGTGGCCGGCCGCATGCCGGGGCACATGAACGTGCTGCTCGCTGAGGCGAAGGTGCCCTACGACATCGTGCTCGAGATGGACGAGATCAACGAGGACTTCCCCGACACCGACGTCGCTATCGTCATCGGCGCGAACGACATCGTCAACCCGTCCGCCCAGGACGACCCGGCGAGCCCCATCGCCGGGATGCCGGTGCTCGAGGTCTGGAAGGCCCGGACCTCGATCGTCATGAAACGCAGCATGGCTTCGGGCTATGCCGGCGTAGACAACCCGCTCTTCTACAAGGACAACAACCGCATGCTCTTCGGCGACGCGAAGAAGATGCTCGACGAGGTGCTGACCGTGCTGGAGGCCTGACCCTCACCGCCACCTCTCAAACGAAAGTTATCCCATGAGCAATACCCTGAAATCATCGGCTTCGCGATCGGTGCCTAGAGTCGCGCTGTTCGTCACCTGCCTGGCCGACGCGATGCGCCCGAGCGTGGGCTTCGCGGCGCTGAAGCTGCTGCAGGACGCAGGCTGCAAGGTGGAGGTGCCGACGCAGCAGACCTGTTGCGGACAGCCGGCGTTCAACAGCGGGGACACGAAGGACACCGCCGTGCTCGCGCGCCGCTTCATCGAACTCTTTGAGCCCTACGACTACGTGGTCGGGCCGTCGGGCTCCTGCGTCGGCATGACGCGTGCGCACTATCCCGAAGCTCTGGCCGACGATGCAGCCTGGGCCGAGCGCGCGCGCCGGCTCGGTGAGCGCACCTTCGAGTTGATGAGCTTTCTCGTCGACGTGATGCACTACAAGCCGACCGGCGTCCAGTTTCCAGCCACCGCGACCTATCACGACAGCTGTTCCGGCCTGCGCGAGCTGGGAGTTTTCGAGCAGCCGCGCGCACTGCTTGGCGCAGTTAGCGGCCTCGAGATGAAGGCGCTGGAAGGCAACGATGTCTGCTGCGGATTCGGCGGCACGTTCTGCGTGAAGTACCCGGCGATCTCGAACGCGGTGGTGTCCGAGAAGGCAGCCGCTGTTCAGCGCAGCGGTGTCCAGGTGCTGCTGGGCGGCGACCTGGGCTGCCTGATGAACATGGCCGGCAAGCTGCACCGCAACGGCTCACCGGTGCGCGTCTATCACGCCGCCGAGGTGCTGGCAGGCATGGCCGATGCGCCTGCCGTCGGCGAGAAGGGATGAGCGAGCCAATGCACACCTCCATCCTCTCCTTCCGCGCGCGCGCCGACGTAGCGCTGGCCGATCCCACGCTGAAGGTCGCGATCGACCGCACGACCGGCACGGCCGAGCGCAAGCGCGCCGCCGCGCTGGCGGCCTTTCCGCAGTTCGACGCCGCCCGCGACCGCGGCAAGCGGATCAAGGACCACGTCATTGAGCACTTCGACCACTACTTGCTCGAGTTTGAACGCAACGCGATCGCCTCCGGTGCCGAGGTGCACTGGGCGTCTTCGGCCGACGAGGCCTCGCGCATCGTCGTGGATCTCTGCCGCAACGCGCAGGCGAAGCGGGTCACGCGGGTGAAGTCGATGCTCGGCGAGGAGATCGGCCTGCCGCATGCGCTGGATGCGGCCGGCATCGAGCGCGTCGAAACCGATCTGGCCGAGCACATCGTGCAACTCGGAGGCGATCGGCCGTCACACATCGTCTGGCCGTCGATGCATCGCACGCGCGAGCAGGTGTCGGAGATGTTCAAGCAGTCGCACCGCGTCCCGCACCGCGAGGAGACGATCGAGGCGATGGTCGACAGTGCGCGGCGCGAGCTGCGCGACAAGTTCCTTAGCGCCGACGTGTCGATCTCGGGCGCCAACTTCCTGATCGCCGATACCGGCGCGACCTGCACCGTGACCAACGAGGGCAACGCCGAGCTGACGACCTCGCCGCCGCGTGTGCACATCGTGACGGCCGGCATCGAGAAGCTGGTGCCGAGCCTGCCGCACGCGTTTGCGCTGCTGCGCCTGCTGGTCCGCTCGGCCACCGGAGCCGATGTCACGCAGTACACCACCTTCCATTGCGGGCCGAAGAAGCCAGGCGATCTGGACGGCCCCGAGGAGTTCCACATCGTGCTGGTCGACAACGGCCGCACGAAGATGCTCGCCGAGGCTGGCTTGCGCGACATGCTGCGCTGCCTGCGCTGCGGCGCGTGCATGAACCACTGCGTGGTGTTCCGGCAGATGGGCGGGCATGCCTATGGCGGCACCTATCCCGGGCCGATGGGGGCCGTGCTCACGCCGGTCTTCGACGGCCTGGAGAAGTCCCGCGATCTGCCGCATGCGTGCACGCTCAACGGCAAGTGCCAGGAGGTCTGCCCGGTCGACATTCCGCTGCCGACGCTGCTGCGCGGCTGGCGCGACCGCTCGTGGCGCGAAGGGCTGGAACCGGCGGCGATGCGCTTCGGGATGGGTGTCTTCACCTTCGTGGCCTCTCGGCCGTGGCTCTACAGACTGCAAACGGCGGTGGCTGTTCGCGTACTGCGACTGTTCAGCCGTGGGGGCTGGATCCGCAGCATGCCCGGGCTCGGCCCGTGGGCGGAGTATCGAGACTTTCCGGCGCCCGAGGGCCGGACTTTTATGGCCCGCTACACCAGCGGCGAAGGGCGGCGCAAGTGACGGCGCGCGACGACATCCTGGGCCGGGTTCGCGCCGCGCTCGGGCGACGCAGCATCGATGCGGCGACTGTGCAACACGCCGCCGCCGCGCTGCTGACGGACCTGCCATCGACGCGTCCCGACCTGCTCGCAAGCTCGCTCGTGGAGGCCTTCATCGCGCGCGTCACATCGCCGAAGGTCGCTGCTTCGGCAGAACAGGTCGCGTCGCTGGCGGACGTGCCTGCCGCGGTGGCCGCGTACCTGGAGATTCGCAGGCTGCCGGCAGTGGTCGCGCTGCAGCCGCACGCGCTGCTGCGCTCGCTCGATTGGTCGGCATTCGAGGTGCACGCGCAAGTCGCGCCGGACGAATCTGCCGCGGTGGGTATGGCGAAGTGGGGTATCGCCGAGACCGGTTCGCTGGTGTTCCATTCCGGTTCGGACTCTCCGGTGCTGGCGAACTTCCTGCCACTGCACCACATCGTGCTGCTGCGCAGTGCCGACATCCTGGCGTACCTGGAAGACTACGCGGCATTGATCGCCGGCCAGCCGATGCCACGCAACGTGAACCTCATCACCGGGGCCAGCGGCACGACCGACATCGAAGGCAGCCTGGTGCTCGGGGCGCATGGGCCGCGCTACATGCATGTGGTCGTTGCGGGCTCGTAACGGGTGCCTTGACATGTCACCGTTCAACCTTCCACGGGAGACTTCGCCATGAAACGTCGTACGTTGATGCAGTCTGGTGTGGCGCTCGCTGGCGCCTTGCTCGGGGGAGCGGTGATTGCCCAGCAGTGGCCGTCGAAGCCCGTCACGATCGTGGTTCCGTTCGGGGCCGGCGGAGGCACGACCGATCCGCTGGCGCGCATGCTCGCGGAGGAGCTTGGCAAGATGCTCGGCGGCACCTTCGTCGTCGAGAACAAGCCCGGCGCGAACGGGAACATCGGCGCGGCGTACGTCAAGGGTGCCGCTCCCGACGGGCATGTCGTGCTGTTCACCGGCGCCGGCACGATGGCCACCAACCTTGCGCTGTACAAGAACCTGCCGTTTCACCCGCAGAAGGACTTTGAACCCGTCATCGTCGTCGGCAACGTCCCCAACATCCTGGTCGTCCACCCGTCGATTCCGGTGAACAACGTCAAGGAGTTCGTCGAGTACGTGAAGAAGAACCCGGGCGCCAACTTCGGCACGACGGGAAATGGCAGTTCGATGCACACCGCCGCCGAACTGTTCCGTCAATCGACCCAGACAACCATGACCCATGTGCCGTTCAACGGCGCGGGTCCCGCGACCACCTCGCTGCTCTCGGGCGAGGTTCCGATCATGTTCCAACTGGTCCCCGGCATCGCCACTCACGTCAAGGCGAACAAAGTCAAGGCGCTCGCGGTCATGGCGCCCCAGCGCTCGGTGGCGCTTCCAGACGTGCCGACCATGGCCGAGGCAGGTTTCCCGAAAATCGAATCCACCACCTGGCTTTGCTTCGCCGCGCCCAAGGGCACGCCCAAAGCTGTCGTCGACAGCCTCAACGGCGCCGTCAACAAGATTCTGGCGCAGCCCGCTTTCCGCGAGCGCCTGGCCGGGATGGGGGTCGAACCGATGGGAGGCACGCCCGCGGAGTTCGCCACCTTCCTCGATGCCGAGATCAAGAAGTGGGGCGAGGTCGTTCGAGGCGCCGGAGTCGTGATCGAGTGAGCGCGTCGGTCATGCCGGCGGCCAAGACCGCACTCGTCATCGGCGGCTCTGACGTGAGCGTCGGCATCGGCGCCATCGTCGCCCTGGCGCGCACACAGGCGACGCTGGCTGTGCACTGCGCTCCGACGAAGGTCGAGCCCATTCATGCGCGCTTGCGCGCAGCCGGCCTTGCGCCGGCGATCTCGTTCTACGAGGCCGACCTGGCCAGCGCCAAGTCGATCGACGCCATGATGAGCCGCGTGCTCGCCGAACTGGGACACATCGACATCCTGATCAACGGCGGCAGCGTGCAGTACGCGGGCCCGCTGGAGTCAATGCCAGTCGAGCGCTGGGAGCAGGACATCGCGGTCAACCTCAGCGCTTGCTTTCACACCTGCCGTCGGGTGCTGCCCGGCATGCGAGAGCGCAACTGGGGGCGCATCGTCAACGTGTCGTCGTCGCAGGGCCTCGTCGGCTCCGGCTACAAGGCGGCCTACGTGGCGGCCAAGCATGGGGCGGTCGGTATGGCGAAGGCGCTGGCCCTGGAGTTGGTGCAGACCGGGATCACCGTCAACGCGATCTGTCCGGGTTGGGTCGAGAACAGTTCGTTCCTGGTGCAGCAGGCGCGCGAACGCGCCGCCGCCGAGGGCGTGAGCGAGGAGGCGGCGCGGGCGACGCTGCTCGGCAAGCAGCCGACCGGTCGCTTCGTCGGCGAGTCCGACGTGGGCGCGCTGATCGCCTTTCTGTGCAGCGATGCGGCCGACCAGATCCGCGGCGCCGCCATGTCGATCGACGGCGGCTGGTGCGCGCAGTGACGCCCGGTTCAACCGCCGCGGCGCGAAGCCTCGCTGCGCCCGCACGACGATGAAGGTGACCTTGGCGGGCGCAGCACCACCCGTGTTCGCGTAAACGAGATAACGATGGCGCGTCTTTCCGACGTCGAGGCGGCAGCGCAGCGCTTAGCGAGCCAGGTGCTCGAGACGCCGTGCCTGGAGTCGAAGACGCTATCGCAGGTCGTCGGCGCCCGAGTCATCCTGAAGTTCGAGAACCTGCAGTTCACTGCTTCGTTCAAGGAGCGCGGCGCGCTCGACAAGCTCGCTTCGCTGCTCGAGAGCGGCGCGACGGTGCCCGGCGTGATCGCGGCCTCGGCCGGCAACCACGCGCAGGGCGTTGCCCACCATGCGCAGCGTCTGGGACTGCGGGCGGTGATCGTGATGCCGCGACAACGTGGTCGGCCGCATTTGCTCGGCGGGTTTCGAAGCCCGGGCGTACTGAGTGTCACATGCCGCTTCGAGCCCTCAATTCGGGCGGCGGAATGGGCGGCATGGGCGGCAGCCCGAGGCCGGCCCCTGGCCGCGAGACGGCATCTGTCACCATCACGTTGTCGTGTGCTTGCGGCAGATCGATGTTGCAAGCCATGTGGTGTCCTGATTAGCGAGCAAATTCAGGGCACACGTGGTGAGCCAGTGAAGGAAGGACAGAACACGATGAATGGCCTGCGCGGCATGGCCTGGTTGCTGGTGTTCCAGTCGATCGGCGAAGTGCTCTCACGCGGCTTGTCGCTGCCCCTGCCCGGCCCGGTGGTCGGCCTGGTGCTGCTGCTCGCCAGTCTTCACTTTTCCGCGGTGCGCGAACCGGTGGCCGATTGTGCGAACTTCATGCTCGCCCATCTGTCCCTGTTGTTCATCCCGGTCGGCGTGGGCGTGATGACCCACCTCGCGCTGCTCGGACAGTACGGCGGCCGCATGCTTTTCGTCATCGTGCTGTCGACCTGGACCGGGCTGGCCGTGACGGTGCTCGTGCTGCAGGCGTTTGAACGCAGAAAGAAGCAGGTTTAGCCATTGCCCCGCTTCGTCGAACTTTGGGTCTATCTCTCCGCCACGCCGCTGTTCGGCCTCACGGCCACGCTGGTCGTGTACCTGCTGGCGAACGCGGCCTACACGAGGCTGGACAGCGCGCCCTGGGCCAACCCGGTGCTGTGGTCGGTGGTCACGCTGGCGGGTGGGCTGCTGGCCACCGGCGTGGACTACCCGACCTACTTCGCCGGCGCACAGTTCATCCACTTCCTGCTCGGGCCGGCGGTGGTTGCGCTGGTGTTGAGATCCACGAACCGTGCTAGCCATGTCCACGAACCATGCTAGCGAGACTTGCGGTTAAGGTATTGATTCAACAAGGAAATTTGGGTTCTGAACCCCTCTCGCTGTCTGTTGCGAGTTGACCACAACACGCGACACAGAGTCCACGAACCTCGCCATTGCATCTGGCGTGTCCATGAAGCATGCTACTGGCGCATTTGTGAGGTGAACGGATGCAGTCGCCCCGTGAGATCGGCGAACGTGAGGTCCAGATCGCTCGCGTGCTGAGGCCGTTGGGCCGAGGTCCCATGAGGCGCGAACAGGCCGAGCGCGCGGCCCAACTGCTGGGTATCCACTGGACCACGGTCTATCGCCTTCGTGCTCGATTTCTGGCGGATCCGAGAACGTCTGCGCTGGTGCCGGACGCGGGAGGCCGCCGCGGCGAACCCTGGCGGCTGGCGCCTGCGGTCGAGGCGATCGTCTCGTCGGTCGTCGACCAGTGGGTCCCGCGGCGGCGCGAGCTCGCACACCCCGTGCTGGACACCTTCAACGAGGTTCGCCGGCGCTGCACGGAGCACGGTCTTGTGGCGCCGTCACGCAACACGGTGGCGCGCAGGCTGCGTTCGCACCGCGGCCAGGAACTCCAGCATCTGGCCTCTCTCCCGGGCGCTGCAATCGCGCCCGGCAGCTTCGGAGCGGACTGGCCGTTGGAGATCGTGCAGATCGACCACACCCAGGCCGACGTCCTCATCGTCGACCGCTTCACTCGCAAGGTCATCGGCCGCCCCTGGCTGTCGGTGGCCATCGATCTGGCCACGCGCACGGTCCCGGCCTTCTTCATCGGCATGGAGCGGCCCGGTGCTGGCACCGTGGCGCTCCTGGTCAGCCGCATCGTCCAGCCCAAGTCGGCCTGGCTGGCTCACCTGGGGCTGCAGATCGACTGGCCGATGGCCGGCCTGCCGCAGCGGCTGCACCTGGACAACGCGGCTGAGTTTCGCAGCCGCGCCCTTCGCCTGGGCTGCGCTCAGTACGGCATCGAGATCGACCACCGGCCGGTCGGCCGCCCGAACTATGGCGGCCACATCGAGCGCATGAACCGCACGCTGATGCAGCGGCTGAAGGGTCTGCCCGGCGCCACCGGCAACTCGCCGCGCGGCCGCAAGGCGCGCAAGCCTGAACAACGCGCCTGTCTGACCTTGGAGGAATTCGAGCGTTGGCTGGCCCTCGAAGTCGGCGAGCGCTACCACCACAGCGAGCATCGGGGCCTGTTCCGCTCCACCCCCTTCGCGGCATGGCAGGCACTGGTTGAACAGCGTGCCCCTCGCCAACTAGCGCCTGGGCCCGATGGGGCCATGAAGCTGCTGATCAACTTCATGCCGCTGGCCCACCGCTCGATCCAGGCCGATGGCCTGACCATTTTCTACATCCGCTACTGGAACCCCGTGTTCGTCGTCTGGCGCGAACAGCGGCAGAGGGTGAGGGTGCGCTACCACCCCGAGGACCTGTCGAGGATCTTCGTCAGCGCTGACGGGCGCAACTATGTGCAAGCGAACTACGCTGACCTGCGGCGCCCTCGCATCACGCTGTGGGAGCAGCGTGCCGCCGTGCGAGCCCTCAGGGCGGCGCATGTCCCCCGAGTGTCCGAAGAGCATGTCTTCCGCGCCATCGGTGCGCAACGACAGATCGTGGAGCAAGCCGAGCGATCGGCACGCCGGGCGCGCCGCAACTCGAAGGCGCCAACAGCGGCGCCTTCGCCTGAACTTCAGCCCCGCGATTCTGGGCAGCCGATGGAAGTGGACTACAGCAAACCGGTGACACCTTACGCCGTGGAGATCTGGAAGTGATCGTGCGCGAGCGCTCCCACCTTCATCCCGCAGCGAGGCAGATGCTCGACCTCGACGACGAGCAGCGGGTGCGGGCGTTGCGGACCGACCGCTGGATCGACTACCCACGCGCGACGCAGGCGCTGCAACGGCTGCAACGGCTCTTGGACGCCCCGCAGCGAGAACGCATGCCCTGCATGCTGCTGCACGGTCCGTCCAACATCGGCAAGACGCTGATCGTGGCCAAGTTCCTTCGTGAACATCCGCCTACCTTCGACGTTGTGCGCGGCGTCGAGCACAGACCCGTGATCAGCCTGCAGATGCCGCCGTCGCCCGATCAGCGGCGCTTCTACCGGGCGTTGCTGACGGCAGTGGGGGTACCCCAAGGCCCCAACTCGACCTTGGCGAGTCTGGAGCAAGTGGCTTGCGACATCCTGCGCCGAATAGGGCCGCGGCTGTTGATCGTCGACGAGGTACACCACCTGCTGGCTGGCAGCGCACGGGAGCAGCGCGGCTCGCTGAACTTGCTGAAGTACCTCTCCAACGAGCTGAGGATGGCCATCGTTGCGGTCGGCACGAGCGAGGCGCCGGTGGCGTTCCAAAGCGACGCCCAGATCCACAGCCGCTTCACGCCGCTGGAGTTGCCCCGCTGGAGCGAGAGCGAGGAGTTCCGCCGCCTCCTGGCCGCGTTCGAGGCGGCACTGCCGCTGAAGCGGCCATCAGAGCTGACCCAGCGCCCGCTGGTGCAGTACCTGAGTGCGGTCAGCGGTGGGCTGCTGGGCGAGGTCTCGCGGCTGCTCAACGATGCGGCCGAGGCCGCCATCAGAGACGGAAGCGAGCGCGTCACCCTGGGGCATCTCGAGCATGTGGCAAATCTGCCGTCGTGATCGACCCTGGCCTGTGGCGCATCGACCGTTTGAAGGCGAGGCCTTTGGTAGCTGGTTCGGCCGCATGGCATCGCGCTATCGATTGACGGTCGATGAACTGGCGTCATCGGCGGGAGTGACGGAGATCTTCGCCGATGAGCAACTCTCGTGGCTTGAGGTGCCAGTGCCCAGGGAAGGGGACTGCGAGGTTCTGGCAAGGCTTGCGCGCGTGAGCATCGAAATCATCGCTGCACTCGGTCCGCAGAGGCCCCTGCCGAGTAGACAGGACCTCCCGTTCTGCCACTCCTGCTTGTTCCTCAATCCCTTGGATGTCAGGGCGCCATCCTGGCCAGCTGGTTGGTTGCATGGGCACGAATTCGTCTGCAGCGAACATCCAGGCGAATCGAGCTGGGTGGGAAGGTCAACGGTGCGCAAGCATCGCAACATGGGGCGGCTCTTGAGCTATCTCAGCCGGCGTCGTCAAGCGATAGACAGACGTCGGTGTCCAGAGTTCAGGCTCTCTTGGCGACGCTAGCACGGTTCACGGACGCCGTTAGCAGGGTTTGCGGATCTCAACATCCTCTGGGGCGACGGTGACACGGCTTCGGCCGACATGATGTCGCTGGATGCGTCTCGACACTCGTGGAACGCGCGTGTCGATCCACGCAGGCGCACCTTTGCTGCCGGCCTCTACACCCACGTGCGCGACCGCTTGGGCATCGTCTACGACCAACCAATCGTGCTGAACGAGCGGCAGGCCGGTGTCGCGATCGAAGGCATCGAGCAGCACAATGGCGCGGCGGATCGGATCCGAATCTCGTTGCTGGCGGTCGACACCCATGGCTACACGAACCCCGCGATGGCTATCGCCAAGCTGCTGGGCTTCGATCTGTGCCCGCGGCTGCGGGACCTGGCCGAAAGAAGGCTCTACCTGCCCAGGGGCTTCAACGTGCCCGAGGGCCTGGAGGCGGTGACCGTCAGGCGCGCCTCCATGGCCGCCATCGAGCGCGGCTGGGACGAGCTGCTGCGCCTGGCGGCGTCGATCCGGTCTGGCCGTATCTCCGCGACGCTGGCATTGCAGCGTTTCGGGTCGGCAGCCCAGGGTGATCCGCTGCACCGGGCATCTGAGCACCTGGGTCGGCTGCTGCGGGCCGTGTTCCTGTGCGACTACGTCGCCATCGAAGACTTCCGTCGCGAGATCCACACCCTGCTGAACCGTGGCGAGTCGGTGCATTAGCTCCAACGCGCCGTGTACTCGGGCAAGGTGGCGCCCGAGCGCGGCCGGCGGCGCGACGAGACAAAGGCGATTTCCGGCTCGCACGCGCTGCTGACGAATATTGTGCTGGCCTGGAACAACGCTCGGATGCATGAGGTGGTCGTGAGGCTCAGGCGCGATGGGATCCCCGTCGAAGACGACTGGCTCCGTCGCATCGGGCCAGCGCACTTCTCGCACATCAACTTCCGCGGCACGATGAAGTTCGGCGTTGAGAAGTTCGCCGCGGCGCTGGATCCAGCGTGCGCCGATCCCGGCAACTGGGGCGGCATCGTGACCAGCTCCGCGATCGCTGAGCTGCGAGGGTACCGGCGGGCGCTGTTGACAACTGTTGTCAAACAACCCAAGATTCCAACATGAGCCGCCAGACCATGAGTTTCGCCCTGCCCGAATCGATGCGTGAGTACATCGACAACCGGGTCGCCGCCGGCAACTACGGCAACACCAGCGAGTACATCCGCGACCTGGTCCGGCGCGACCAGGAAGAGCAGGCCAAGAAGCGGCTACGCGATCTCATCGAAGAAGGGCTGGCATCCGGGCCCGGTCG
>Ga0268298_10002118_pt1 | contig 22184 bp, 21 predicted proteins | sample WWTPWeurt_MetaG_FD_194462 | JGI IMG/M metagenome (GOLD analysis project Ga0268298, IMG submission 194462) | Activated sludge microbial communities from WWTP in Nijmegen, Gelderland, Netherland - WWTP Weurt | ecosystem: Engineered > WWTP > Aerobic digester > Activated sludge | place... | reverse complement strand
CTGCTTGCTTTTTCTGTCCCTGCTTTTGCATCACGCCACCAAGGGTTGCTGTTAAAGAAGGGAACGCAGAGGCGATTTTGGCAAGCATTCCTCTGTATCCAGGCAGTAAGATTTCCCTTTGTCTGGTGTCAATTGCACGTCTGATGGCTCCTTCTATGTCTACCGGGGTCAGATAACGGCCGCCAGAAAAGGTCATCGCCGCTTCTTTATAGTCTTTCTGTAAATCGAGCATCGGTGTCTTCACGGCGTCGGGGCAGATGGTTGTGACGAATACGCCGTGTGGGCGCATTTCCTGGGCTGCCGCCAGGCTAAAGCCGCGCACCGCATGTTTGGATGCGGAGTATGCGGAGATTCCCGGAATTCCGGCCACTCCTGCAAGCGAAGCTATGTTGATGATATGACCTGACTTCTGCTCCATCATCACTCTGGCTGCATGCGCTGTGCCGATCATGGTTCCTCTCGCGTTGATATCCAGGTGGCGCGCGAAATGATCTTCGTCTGCGTCTGCAATGTAGGCCGGCATCAAGTAGCCTGCATTGTTGATGAGTATGTCCACTCTCTTCCATTTTTTCAAAACTTGCGAGAAGAGCTTCTTCCAGCTCTTTTCCTGTCGAACGTCGAGTTTTTCTGAGATCAATCTTTCTTTGTCCCAGCCGTCCTTCTTTGCTGCCTTTTTGAGAGCGTCTTCATTGATGTCTGTGGCGGCCACGAGAGCGCCAGAGTTCAAAAACGCTCCTGTCAGGTGTCTTCCGATTCCGCTTCCTGAACCCGTGATGATGACTACTTTATCGCGCATGATGAACTCCTTACGTTCGTATCTTTCCAAATTCGAGAGGGCCAAATGTGAATGTTGGTCGGATGCCTGGAAATCCCCAGTAGTGTGTGAGTTCGGAGGAAGGAACCACGTTGTAGAAGTCAGGATTTCGTGCGGAAGGTCCCGCAATTTCCTTTTCCTGCACCATGGAGATGTACTGGTCGAGTCCACCTTCGAGAGTGTTTCCATTCAGGATCACTTCCATTTCTGCCTTTGCCGCATAACGTCTCACACCAGGGATGCGAGACGACATGGGCGCGTAACTGTCTGCGCTTACGCCATTTTCGCTTGAGACCAGAACTCCTTCATCTGTGTGAACTACCAGGGAGTGGTTTCCTTCCGTATGTCCTGGTGTGGCAATCAAAGCAACTCCGTCTCCGAGCATAGTGTCTCCTTTGAGGAGAATGACTTTGCGCGGATCAATTCCTTCAATCCCACCGGGGCAATACCAGTCGAGTTGCGGTCCGATCAGGCTTTTTGTGGAGTCCCATTCCTGTTTCATCACAAGTAGTTTCGCATTCGGGAAGTAAGGCGCCATATTGCGCGTGCCAAGCCATTTGCGTACGTCCTGAGTGTGCAGATGATCGTAAGAAATATAGTCGATCTTTTCGGGGGAAAGTCCAATGGATTGTAGCGCATGTTCTACAGTGGAAAGCACCGGTGCAATAAAACGTTTTCCGATCGATTCGAACGGCCCGAAGGAGCGCGAAAGTCTTTTGAAGAAAGGAGTCTCTCCGTTGTTTTCAATGTCTGATGGAGAAAATAGGAGCGTGCGAAGTCGTCCCTTTTGTTTGAACTGCACAATGTAGAGCCTGTTAAGGATGTGCATCATGGGAGTGGGAAGGGCAAAGGCGTTGAGAAGGCCGTATTTTGTGGGATAGGGGACGCGCACCAGGTCTACCGTTTTGTAGAACTCTGCTTTCTTTCCAGCCAGGAGTTTGTCCCTGAACTTACGTGATCTCTTTTTGATTTCAGAAAGTCTATCTCCCGGATGCGGAAGAGAGCGCGCGCCTGCAAAGTCTTTGATGGGTGTAAATGAATCCATAGTGTGCCTGATGGGAAGGGGGCGCGCATGCTAGAGCAGGTCAAGCCAAAGTCGAATCTGTAGAAGTTGACAACGAGCGCACACTATACCTTTGAGACTATGGCCCAGAAGAAAAAAACTCCATCTAAACCAAAGACTGCTGCAAAGGCAGCCAGGCCCAGACCCACCAAACCGGTGTTTGAATCTAGAATTAGTTTTACAACGATTGGAGTGCGCGACTTCAAACGATCCCTTGACTTTTACCGCGACACAATCGGTTTTAAACTTCATTCATTGCAGGGCGATATCGCGATGTTTGACGTAGGAGGTTCTGTTCTTGCTCTGTATCCGTATCATTTGCTTGCGGAGGATGCGGGATTAAAGCCAGGAGGGTCCGGGTTTAGCGGCATTGCAATGGCGTATAACGTTCGTAATGCAAAGGATGTGGATCGATTTCTTGGCCTTCTGGAATCTCGCGGGACCAGGATCTTACAAAAGGCAGAAGACAAATTCTGGGGCGGGCGTTCAGGCTACTTCGCAGATCCGGATGGTTATCCGTGGGAAATCGCCTGGAATCCGTTCATCAAAATGGACGCGAAGGGCAGACTCATCTTAAAGAAGAAATAACCCTCGCGCACCTACCTCAGAAACGTTGGCTCAGGGTTTTGGAATCGTTCGTGTCTGACCAGGAAGGCGATCTGAACCCTGCATTTGAAACATCCATCCCGGATACTCAGGCGAAAGTGCGCTGACCGCGTCGAGTTGCCCCAGTTCGTCTTCTGTCAGTTTCAGTTGAGTGGAGGCAATGTTGTCGTCCAATTGATCGCGTCTTTTGGCTCCAATGATCACGCTTGTAACTGCCGGCTGTGCGAGCACCCATGCAAGTGCTACGCGAGCGGCGGACGTATTGTGCGCGGCACCGATTTTGATGAGTACGTCTACTATGTTAAACGTCTTCTCTTTGTTCGCTGGAGGGAAATCGAATTTGGCTCGTCTTCCTTCCTGATCCTGATTGGACTTCGTGAATTTTCCAGACAGTAGCCCGCCTGCGAGAGGACTCCACACAAGCAGACCGACGTTTTCGCTTTTTAGAAGTGGAATGATTTCTCTTTCCAGGTCCCGCCCGGCTAGAGAGTAATAGGATTGAATGCTTTTAAACGGTTCAAGCCCCTGATACTTTGAAATGCCAAGACACTTCATCAGATGCCATGCTGCCAGGTTCGATGCCCCGATGTAACGCACTTTGCCGCTGCGCACAAGATCGTCCAGAGTTCGCAGAGTATCTTCAAAATCAGCGAGCACATCGAGTCCGTGGATCTGGAACAGATCGATGTAGTCTGTGCCGAGTCTTCGCAGGCTGTCTTCTACAGATTGCATGATATGAACGCGCGAAAGCCCTGTTTGATTGGCACCTGGCCCCATGCGTCCACGCACCTTGGTTGCGATGATCACATCGCGTCTGCGACTGGAGAGTGCTTTCCCCAGGAGTTTTTCTGATTCTCCAAACGCGTACACGTTTGCAGTGTCGAAGAAATTGATTCCAGAATCGATCGATGCTCCTACGAGCTCGTCTACTTCCTTTTGATCCAGGTTGCCGATCATTCCCCAGATTCCATCTTTTCCTCCGAATGTCATAGCACCCAGACAGAGTTCAGAAACGAGAAGACCGGTGTTGGATAGTTCGCGGTATTGCATTTTGATAAGAAAATACATATGGCTCGCCCGGGCGAGCACGGCTCTGAATTTACAGTTGCGCGCCCGGCCAGAATTTCCAGTGAGTCTCCATGACGCAATCGAAGCCGCGCTGGGCTGCATCCGGCGACTGGAATGCATTTTTCGCACTGTTCCTGGATAACATCGTGAATCTGGTGATCCTATCTAGCATCTTGATGCTTGGATTTGGTTTTCCCAAAGACATTATCTTTCATAAGATTCTACCGGGGACAGCTCTCGGAGTGCTCTTCGGAGATGTGGTCTACAGCATCATGGCCATTCGACTGTCTCGTCGCACGGGCCAGGTGGTCACGGCCATGCCATTGGGACTGGATACTCCATCGACGATCGGAATGGCTGTCGCAGTTCTTGGTCCCGCGTTTTTGAGTCTGCGCGGTCAGGGGATGAGTCCGGATGGTGCGGGGGACCTGGCGTGGAAAATTGGAATGGCAAGCATGCTCTGGATGGGTGGAATCAAACTCATTTTCTCTTTCATTGGCGCCACGATTCAGAAGGTCATTCCAACAGCGGCGTTGCTTGGTTCTCTTGCAGGAGTTGGCATTGTGTGGCTTGCGGCGGATCCGCTCATTCATGTATATGATTTGCCATTCATTGGACTCATCGCGCTTGCGGTATTGACTTTCGCACTCATCGCAAAGCTAGAGCTTCCGTTTCATCTGCCAGGAGCGGCGATGGCAGTTGTTCTGGGTATTGTTCTCTACTATCTTCTGGGAGAATTGAAACTTCTTCCGAAAGATAGCATGCAAGTCTACAAGGGATTCCCTGCGTTTGAAGGAATTCACTTCCTTCTTCCGTTTCCTACACCGGCTGCTTTTCAAGAAGTGTTTGGTAGAGTGATTCCCTATTTGCCTCTCGCCATTCCGTTCGGACTTTTGACGATTGTAGGTGGGATCAACGTGACAGAGGGCGCGCGTCTGGTTGGAGACGATTTTAAGACGCGCGATATTCTACTTACGGAAGCTTTCGCAACAATCATTGCGGGCGTTTGTGGCGGCGTCGCGCAAACTACTCCATACATCGGTCATTCAGCATACAGGCAGATGGGAGCGCGCAGCGCATACACTCTCTTCACCGGGATTGCAGTGGGCCTGGGCGCGAGTCTGGGGTTGGTTGGATTCATTGTGGATTTGATTCCGCGAGCAGCCGTGGATCCGATTTTGATCTTCGTTGGTCTTGAAATTCTGGCTCTCAGTTTCAGGCTCACTCCGAAAGATCATTACATGGCACTTGGCTTTGCGCTCATTCCTGCCATTCTCAGTTTCGTGCACATCAAGCTGAAGCTTCTGATCCAGAACGTAGAGAGAGTCAGCGGCGGAATTTCTTCTACTCTGAGCAATCTGAAACCAGAACAGGCCCGGCCAATTCAAGACGCTCTTTCGCAGCTCATCCCGGTACAGATATCTCAGGAATATCAGGTGATTGGAGTGCTTGGACAGGGATTCATTCTTACATCCATGGTCTGGGCTGCCACGGTTGCCTATCTCATTGAGAAAAGATTCCTGGCAGCAAGCATTGCGATGATGGCCGCCGCGGTTTTTACTTTTTTTGGATTCATGCATTCCGTCTTTCCGGATGGCAACGTGTATCTTCCCTGGACGATCGCTTCGCAGGGAATTTCAGGACGCGCGCTTGCAATTCCATATGAACTTGCTCTCTGTTACATCATCATGGCCGCGCTCTTTCCGCTGTTGTATGCAGCGCAAAAAAAACGGGCGGCATAAGGAGAAGAAAAATGAACAGCGACTATTTGACAAAACTGATCGATTCCTACGACGACAAGCAACTCAGACGCATGGTTTTTTCCATGGATATCCAGGGAAAGCCTCTCTTTAAGATTTTCGAAGATCTACCCGATCCAATCGCGCGAAGCGTCGTTTCTCTCCTGGATATGATTGTTGAATATACGATGAGCGAAGAGTTCGCGCGCGCGCACAGTTTCAAGAAGGGTCTGCGTTGCTTCGAGGAGCTGTATCATCTTTATCATTCCACCGATTTCCTGAAGAACTTCAATCAGTTTGCGGAGAAGAATGGGTTCTACTCTGACGAAGATGAAGCAGTGCCCATGATCAATGAAGACGGATCACTTGAGAAACTTTACAAATATGTAAATATCAAGCACATCACTCCTGGTTTTGGTCGCGATCAGGAAGAGTTAGATTTGAAAATGAGGAACAATCAGGATTTCATCAAGAGCATGATCCCTGGAGACTTTCACATCAAAGCGGATGCCTGCGTTCCAGTCTTCGGGCCAGTCACAGCAGGTAGATACGAACGTGGTCTCGAAGGATTTCGCGTGAAGTTCGTATTCAAGGCCTAGTGCTAAGGAATTTCGCGCTTGGCCTGGATCTAGAACCAGCCGATCCGGCTTTCAATCGACGTGGTGCATTGCATGAACTGGCTTGACCCTGACACAGTAAGTGTCGCGACAGGGGTGAGAGCCCCGTTGTCGGCAATGCTGTACGTAAGAATCACTCCGGGTGCTGCAAATTTCGTCAAGAACAGAAAGCGCCCGCCTCGCTCCATACATACGTGATCAAAAGAAACACCGCCAGCAGTCTGGTCTGTGACTACGGTGAACGATTTGTCCGCGTTGATGCGATATGTCCTTACAATCCCGCTTCCTGTGTTGAATGCATACAGGAATGTTCCCTTTGGGTGCATGAGAATGGGAAGTCCTGGGAGGGGGTCGCTCGAGAGCAGGCTGAGTACACCTGTTGTCTGGTTGATGGAGTAAGCGACGACTCGCGTATTTTGCACCAGTGCATACAATGCGGTGCCGTCAGAGTTGAAAACGCCCTCAGAAGGTTGTTCGCCTCCATTGATAGTAATGCTGCCTTCGAAATCAATGCGCTCGAACCGTTGATTTGAAACATGTTGATGCCGAAACCACCGCCATTGTTGGCGCTATACAGAAATCTTCCTCGCGGATCGACATCCATCCACTGGCTGTTGTTCGGAATTGTGTTGTTCACCTGGGCCTGCGTGCCCGGCAGTCCGGCGGACAGGGGAAGCCTCCACACACACGTGTTGCCGCATTGAACGGAGTTGAAGAAAAGGGAATTGCCGTCCGCGAGAACGCGCACTCGATGCGAGTTGTTGTTGCCCGTGGTTACAACGCCCACTGACGTGAGAGCCGCGTTGGTCTGGTCGAATCGAAAAGCCTCTATTCCGTCTGATCCGTTCAGCGTCTGGTATACATACGGAAGAGTCGGATGAATGTCGATGCCAATGCCCGCCACGGAAGGAGAGACGATACCGGCCGGTGTCAGGCTTCCCGTGGTATTATCAATGCTAAAAGAGCGCAGCGTTGTGTCTCCGGCACCTACCACGAACAAAAAACGGCTGTAGTACTTCTGGCGGAGGAACAGGACGGCAACCTCGTCGTCCGTCAGCATCTTTGAGGAGGAGTAGGAGCAGCTCGAGAGAACTCCGAAAAGAATTACTCCGAAAACCACGATCGGAGAGTGAGCAGTCCGCATCCCTCCAAATTCGGCTCCTTCCATGGGGTTTGTCAGCTCCTTTTTCGAAATTCCGTCGCTGCCGCTAGCACTCGGCAACCGCTCCGTCCTGCCCAGAATTGGGTAAGCGCAGAGAGATCATCGGTTCGCACAGCCATAGGTGGAGGATTGACACGCCGCGCGAATCGTTTACGGGAATCTTTTCGATTGAAAACGCCCGCGCCTGCCGTCCAAGACTGCTTCGATATGCCGCATAACGTCCGCGCTCCCCAAACGGAACGCCCAAGAGTGCGTGATACTGCGTGCGTTTGCATGCAATACGTCATTCATTGCGTGATAAACCGGTCGCGATGGGGTTCGATTCGCTGCGCGAATCGTTTATGAAATGCGCGGCGAAAATGAAAGCCTCGAAGGCTCAGCGCGATCTGTGTTGCGACGCCCGGGTGCAGTCCACAGCGGAGGTCGGAGCGTCCGAGCGCCGCTTCAGCGCGAGCAGGGACTGCATCCCGGGCGTTGCAGCTAACTCGCTGCCGGCCGCCCGAGGCGATTATTCTGCAGACTGCACCAGGTAGCCCTGGTATTTCTTAGTCACTTCAAACAGTTTGGCAGCATCGATTACAAGATTCTTCAGCACATCTGGCACGATCGCCTGTTTTGGATCGTCTCCGATCCCATTCTTGGGAGAACAGTGCGTTTCCACGCATATGCCGTCAGCGCCGTACGCAACTGCTGCAAGAGCACATTGCGGCACATAGATCGCCTTACCAACCGAATGCGAAGGATCCACAACGACCGGCGCCCATGTTTTTTGTTTGAGAAGCGGTGTGATGGATTCGTCTGGATGATTTCTGTAGCCGTCCATTCCTGGAACGGTGCCGCGCGGGCAGAAGACAACATTTGGATTTCCCTGGGCCACGATGTATTCTGCAGCACAGATAAATTCGGAGAGTGGGCCCATGTGAAGTCCGCGCTTGAGCAAGATGACTGTGCCTTTGCCTGAAGTTTTTTCTCCAATCTTTTTTAGCAGAGAGTAGTTGAGTGCGTTGCGCGCTCCTACCTGGATCATGTGTGCGCCTGCATCGACCGCGATTTCCAGTTGCTCTTCGTCCATGACTTCCGTGTTCACTGGAAGACCGGTTTTCTGGTGTGCCTGCATCAGAATTTCAATCGCCTTTGAATTTCCCTGATAGGAATGCGGACTCGTGCGAGGCTTCCAGACGCCTCCGCGAAGTACATGCGCGCCCGCCTCTTTCACACCGGCTGCAGTTTCGTAGAAGTAATTTGGATTCTTTGGATCGATGGTGCACTGTCCCGCCACTACAAGGAAATCCCGGCCAAGAGTCTTGCCACCGATCGTAATTCTGTGCGTTGCAAGAGATGCCGTAATATCAAGGAGCTTGTACGGGGACTGAACTGTGTCTACTTTGGAGATGTAGGAAAGGCCTTCGAGCCTGTTGATCATCGTTTCGTGGCGTTCATCTCCACGAATGGCGTAAATGGTGCGCGTCGCGCCAGGGATTGGCGTGATGCTACAGTCGAACTCCGACAGGATCGTGTTGACTTCCTGGTATTGCGCTTCTGTCAGTTTCGATTTCTTGGGTATGATCATTTCAATTCCAACAAAAATATCGGCAGGAAGACGGGCGATTCTTTTATAGGTTTATCTATTTCTTATATAGATGATAGGCGCGATTCGCAGACGCTCTTCCACTTGTTGAACTCAGGCCGTCGCAGACCAAACGATTCTAGAATCGTCCAGTCTATGCGGTCCCATTGATCGAGTATAAACCGGGCGATCGCACGAGGGTCCTGGGAAAGAACCGGAAAAGCATGTGTAACACCACGGGTCTGACTTTCGATGGAAACGCCGAGCATTCCTGCCATGGCCTTTACACCTTCGAGACTACTGCGGTTGCGCGTCGTAAGATCGCTTGAGTATCCGCCTGGCCTATACTGACTGATCGGCCTTGTTCTGCTTTGCGATTCGGACGCGAATAGATCATATCCGGTTCCGGGTATGTGCGAAAGACCGGCCTGACTCCGAAAATGAGTGCCTGCAAAAGCCAGATGGCTCCCGGTAGACCACGCCAGCCGCACAGCAATTCCAGCAGTGTTTCTGCTTTCGTTTTCAAACACAGGCAGGTTGTTCAGGATTCCCTGGCTCAAGATCTGGTCGAGAGGGAACGTAGTTAAGAAATGAATGCGTCTGCGGAAGAAGAGTGAGAGAGCCGGGTGACCGCCAGACCAGCTCACTGCGGTGATTTCAGGATGTTGCTCCAGCCCAGCGTGCGCTGCTGCCTTCAAATGATAAAGAGTCCCGTATCCGCTATCGACTGAAATGACATAGTGCGGGATGATCCCGCGGCGAAGCATGGGAGCCAGGGCAGTGTCCGCCGCGCACAGGGTTGCTCTGGAAATGTCCAGCTGCTCTAGATCGTCGAATAACGTTGGCCCCGCGCCGCAGAAAAGAATGGTGCCCGAACCCTTTACGGGCTGCGAAATGAACTCAAGGCGATCGTAAAAAAGACTGCGAAAGAAATTGCGGCTCCACCTGCGAAAGAAGCGAGCGGTTGTGGCACGGTCGATTCGGGTCTCCGTTGGTTCGCGCGAAAGACTTTTTGCGTAATCGTTTATGGCTGCATGAGCAATTGGAAATCGAGCACGATGTCCTGGAAGAGGAAAGATTTGTGCTGGACCAGATGGCAGATCCTCTATGGAGGCAAGGATGCGTGAGCCGGGCGGTGCCACTCCCAGCAGGCGCTCTCGAATGGCGCCTATCGGTTCGAGAAAAAAGACGCGTTCTGCCGGTAGGTGGCGAAGGATTTCAAATACATAGCCGGCTCCGACGCCTGCTATGATGATGTTGCCTGTTGGATTCTGCGAAAGGATGCCGGCGATGAATCGCCGGGCTTCTTCTTCTGGATTGTTTCTGGAGTGAAGCGGTTTACCGTCTACAGTGTAGTTTGGTTTTCCGTCTGGATTCGGAGAAAAGCCTGGGGAGGGATCAATCATCCTCCGGCTCTGAATCCTCCTCGTCGTCATCGTCGTCAGAGTCCTCTTCGTCCTCGTCTTCCTCTTCTTCTTCGTCAGCCGCTTCGGATTCGTCTCCGTCTTCGCTGTCTTCATCGAGCTTCGCGGTTGGTTCGATTTCGCCAATGTCCTCATCGCCGAGATCTTCTTCCGATTCTTCTACAACAGGAACCCTTCCACGCGCTGCTGCAATTTCTGCAGTAGGAGACGCAGAAGTTGCGCCCGGGCCATGGAGTTCTTCGAGGAGAGCCTGACGGGCCTCATCTGCGATGTAGTCGTACTGAACAATTCCGTCTGACAGTGCAATCATTGCCTTTACAGCAGGCTTGCGATTTGTATATTTCTTGGGGATGTCAATCTGTTCCAGCTTGTCGATGACTTCGAAAGCCGCTACAGTTGTGGCATACTTCTCTTTCTCTGCGAGCTGGAGAAGTTTTGATATTTCAAATTCTTTGGCGTCTCTGGACATGGTAATTTTAAGGAAATGCCACTTTTTCAATTTGGTACAATTATGCCACTAAAAAAAACACTGTTCCTGGCCTGGGTTTTGCTAGCAGTCTTCGCCTGCAGGCCTGCTGCGAGGTCCAATTTCGGCGTAGATCAGTGGTCCGGCCGGCTGCTGGACGGCTCTGTGATTCATTTCAGTCAGATCGACGCCCCGAAGCTGGTGCTCAATTTTTATAGCCCCACCTGCCAGCCGTGCATTCAGGAAATCCCAGCGCTCGAGCACTTTGCCGCGGAAGCGGCTAAAAGAAAGATTCCGGTGTATGTAGCTCTTGAATCCAGTCCTTCTTCGCACGGTCTCAATCTACCGGCGGACGCAACCCCGGAGGATAGATTCCAGGCAATTCGCAATCGCATGATGGAAGACATTCAAAAGTATTCGATGCGCCTTCCAGTGGTAGTCATGGACGATAACTTTCGAATCAATCCAGAATATGGAACTGTGACTGGAACTCCTGAGACTCTGATCTTCTCCACGAAACCGCTCTTGCTCCGATATAATTTCATTGGTCCCATCGGCACAGCTCAAGATGCGGCGACGATTGAAAGACAGCCACGCTACCAGTTTGCACTGGAGAGACTTTGATGGCAAGATTGCAGAAGAAATCGGCGCGGTCTCCATCGAGATCAGAAAAGCGAGCTGGTTCATCCGTGGTTCTTTTGTCTGCGTCCATCATCACCTTCAATGAAGAGCATCGCATCTTTGACTGTATTGCGTCCGTGCATGACTTCTGTGACGAAGTGCTTGTGCTGGACTCTTTCTCAACGGATAAAACAGAAACGATTGCTCGCAAGTTCCCCAAAGTACGTTTCTACAAACATGCTTTCGATGGTCACGTGCAGCAGAAGAATCGGGCATTTGAAATGTGCAGAGGAAAATGGATTCTTTCTCTCGATGCAGATGAAAGGTGTGATCCAGAACTTGCGTCCTCTATTCAGGAATTTCTTCGCACATCCGCGGATCATGGCCCGGACGGAATGCGAATCAATCGCCTTACGATTCATATGGGCAGACCCATTCATCATGGTGGTTGGTACAATGCGCGTTACCGATTGATCAAGAAAGGGAAAGCTGCCTGGGGAGGAGAGAATCCGCACGATCAGATCTTCCTTCACGATGAACCCAGGTGGAAGACAAATCTTGGTCCGGTTCTTTCCGGAAACCTGGTACACTATTCTTTCAAAGATCTTTCGGATCAAATTGGCACCATCAACAAGTTTTCGAGCATCATTGCCTTCACTCGAAAGGGAAAAGGAAAGAGATTCTCACTGATTCGACTCCTGTGGAAGCCATTTCAGAAATTCCTTGAGATCTACCTGCTCAAGCGTGGCTTCCTGGACGGAATGCCTGGATTTGTGATCGCGTATTCTTCCGCCTTTTCCTACTTCCTGAGGGAAGCAAAGCTGTATGAACTTCACCACGGTCTCGATCGACCATCCAATCTTCGTCCAGACTATAAAGTACAACGTTAGTCGCTTTTGAGGTCTGTTTGCGAATCAAAGTCCGCGTAAAGCCTGGCAGCAAGAAACCCGGGATCGAAAAGACGGAAGACGGCTGGATCATTCGGGTCAGGGAGCGCGCTGTGGAAAACAAGGCAAACGAGGCAGTCATAGAAGCCGCAGCACAAGAGCTTGGCATTCCTCGCAGTCGTCTCCGAATTGTGCTTGGTGCAACTTCGCGCACGAAAGTGATCGAAGCAGACTGTTAATTTCTTGAAGGATTCTGCGCGCCTTTCAACTTCTGAGCGTGGGCTCCCAGGACCATCACGAAGGCCATCGATTTCTCGAGGCAATTGCGGAGAGCCACGCCGCCAGCGTTGGAGTAAATCTTTCTGAAAAACACAATCACGCGGTTTTCAGGAAGGTGCAGTCTCTTTCCACTCCTCAGGCGGCTCGAAGCGGAGCCTATTTCACAGTGGGTCCCATTGCATTTGATGGCATTGGTCAGATTCCACGCAAAGAGCTCGCAGCGGTTCTAAAAAACCTGACGCGCGATCGTCTTGTGGTTCAGGTTCTTAGATTTGAATTTGAAAACGGTGCGATTGTCTTTAAGCCATGTTTCCTCGCGCGACCTCAGGACAGACCGGAGTCCATGCGGCAGATTTATGAGGAGATTATTTCTCAGTCAGCCACTGCATTTGAAAAATGGATGATCCAATCGCCTGTGACTGCGGTACAGCTGGCCCGGGAGATGCAGGTTGATCTGAGCGCGGGAAAGGAGTTTTCTTTCAATTCCTTAACCAGCTTTCTGTCGCTCGATACGTTCGTAAATGTTCGCCTCTTCGACGTACTACCCGATTCGGAAATGATCGAGGCAGTTCTGGGCGATATTCGAACTTCTCTGCTCGAAAGAAATCTATGCGTGTATGTGGCCGGTTACGGAATACTGAAGCTCGCTGGAGCCAATGCTGCGGATCTTTTTGACGCTGCGTCTGATTTCATGATCGATCGGGTGGCGCCGCGCTATCGCAACCGGGGAAACTGTCGCCGCGAACTCGCGCAGATTGCGGTGGAGGAAGGGATTTACCATATTGACGAGTTTGTTCCGGAGACACCTGATTTTCTGGTTTGCCGCGCAGAAGAATTGCGGAGAGTGGGCCCTGGAGATCCACCAGAATCGCCAAACGGCCGTTATGCGGGCGCGATGGCAGTGGAAATTGTCGTGGCTCTGGCCCCCACTGTAAAAGAGAAGTATCTGGCAGACTGGCGCGCGGAGAACGAAAGAAGCATTGAGAACATCAAAAAAAAGCTCACAGGCGTGAATGCGGCGTGGCTGGATTTGATGAGCTTCACGGATCAGAAAGATTTGATGAAGATGAACCCGGCGAATTGGAATCGTCTTGTGGGAGATGAAAGTCTTCTGTACGGCGCCTGGGAACTGCCCAGAACCACGATGCACATTCTGGTGCACAGAAAATCATCTGTTTTTAGAAGGATTGTCCGCGGCATGGTAGATTCCGTTGCGCCCAGGGAATGGCAGGTTCTGGCTCTGAAGGATCTCATCGAAACATACGAGGACTATTTCAAAGATTTATTTCTGGATCGCGAGTTCGTTCAGATGTACGGCCAACTTTTGCGGAGAGCCTATCTTCCGTACATGAACTGGTTCTTTCGATTGCTGGTTGCATTGAATATCAAGCTCTTTCAAGACGTAGCGTTTCAGGGCGCGAAGAAGAGAATCGCTCGTCATCAGGCCGTGCTTGAAGCGCGAAACCATGAACGTTATCTGGAATTGATGAAGCAGAGAGAAGAAGAACGATTTAAGAAGACCAATCAAATCAAGAGAATGGCCCTTTCGAATCGTATGATTGATCGTCTGGATTACTACTATTTTCAAGAGGGTAGTCTTCCCACTGTAGGACGCCTTCGCGCAGAACTGGGAAACATTTCAGAAGAGGATTTCGAGGCGCTTCTCAAAGAAGAAAGATTTCAGGTAATTACAATGAACCGTGGGGATTCCAGAGACGATCGGCTTTTGCTCTATCCTCTGGATGGAGGCTGGAAGGCAAAGTCCGCGCGTCTGGCTGAGGCTCTTGATGCGCAGGAAAAAGAATACGATCGCCCGGATGCGGACGAGTTTCAGAAGAAAGTTCTCACCTCTATTCGCGGCCTTTCCAGAGTTGTGAAGAAATCTCCGTCCATTCGACTGCCGGAGTCAGGGATGGACCCGTATGAAAGGCTCGAAAAGGAAATTCGACTATATAAAGAGAGGAGGCGTTCTTCGCCCGAAGAACTGGAAGTTTAGTCTCAGGGTTGGAGCAGTTTCTTGAACAGTTCCATGCCCTCTGCAATCGGATCAATTTCGGATTTCTTAGTTTCTGGATGACGCGCAAGCTCGAGCACCACCAGACCGTAACCCCAGGACCACATGGCGCGCGCGATTGCGTGATAGCCTGCGCGATCGCAACGGATAGCTCCATTTTTTGCGCCCTGTCTGACCGTTTCGAAATAGACGCGATAACTGGGTGAAATCAGGGAAAAGCTTTTTCCTCTCCCACCCATTGCAAACATGAGTTTGTGTAGCTCGCGGTTTGCGGATGCGAACGATTTGTATGTTTGCATTAGTATGAAAATTTTATCAAAAATATCAACTTTTGTCTGCACGGCAGCCTTGAGTTCTGCCGTGAGCCTAGCTTCTCCGTCGTCTATGAGTGCCTTGAGTATTTCTTCTTGATTTGTAAAGTATACGTAGGGTCCGGCCACGCTGCAATCCAGGAGTGCAGCGATGCGCCTCATGCTGAGCTTCTCCATGCCCTCTGTCTCAATGATTTTGAGAGCGGCATCCAGGATGAGTTTTTTTGTAAGAGGCGGTCGCTTTGCGGAGGCTGTCTGGATGACGGACGCGTTTTCTTTGCGGGCCATTGCGTCTAATGCACCTTTCTCATGCAAAGCTCAAGTAGAATCCGGCCAGATGCCACTTTTATTGCGCCATCGAACTGCGATGCCTGCCGTAGAGCACATAAATCACAAGTCCAATCGCCATCCATACGAAGAAACGAATCCAGGTCTCCAGCGGAAGAGAGATCATCAGGAATGCACACGTGACTATGGATAGAATGGGAAGCCATGGAACAAACGGAACTCGAAAGCCGCGCTTTCTATCTGGTTCTGTCCGTCGTAGTATCAGTACGCCCGCAGAAACAATCACAAACGCAGCCAGTGTCCCTATGTTTGCCAGATCTGCAAACGTGCCAATGTCCCAGATCCCCGCCGGGATTCCAACCACCAGCCCTGCAATCCAGGTGCTGATATGCGGAGTGCGAAATTTTGGATGAACGCGCGAGAACGCCGCAGGAAGAAGACCGTCACGCGACATTGCATACCAGATGCGGGCCTGGCCATATTGAAATACGAGCAGGCAGGAAATAATGCCCACAACGGCTCCCGTTCCAACCAGGCTTCGAATGGAATCAAGACCCAGCGCTTTGAGTGCTCCTGCCACGGGCGCCGGATTATTCAGAGTGCGATAGTCCGCGATCCCCGTCAAAACAATGGCCACGGAAACGTATAACAGCGCGCAGACGATCAGAGAAGCAATGATGCCGATCGGCATGTCGCGTGCAGGATTTCTGGATTCTTCTGCCGCCGTAGAAACAGAATCAAACCCAAAGTATGTAAAAAAGACAATGGCCGCGCCCGCCATGACCCCGGAAAAACCGCCTGGAAAGAATGGATGATAGTGCTCGAAGCGAATGTATTTTGCGCCACCAATGATGAACAACACGATGGCTCCCAGCTTGATGAGAACCATGAGATTGTTTGTATGTGCGCTCTGGCGAACGCCGCGAACCAGCAGAATCGTCAGAATCATCAGTATGATAAACGAAGGCAGATTGAACCACGCTCCCGTCATCGCGCCGTTTTCAATGAGTGGTCGCGAAAGTTCAGGCGGGAGACGAATTCCAAAAATCGACTCCAGAACATCGTTGAAGTAAGCGGAGAAACCAACCGCAACAGCCATATTGGATACAGCGTATTCCAGGATCAGATCCCATCCAATGATCCAGGCGATCAGTTCACCAAGCGTCGCGTAGGCGTAGGTGTATGTGCTGCCAGCCACGGGAATCATGGAGGCCAGTTCCGCGTAGTTGAGTGCAGCCAGAGCGCAAATGAGTCCGGTGATGAGGAAGCTGACTGAAATCCCGGGTCCCGCCGGAAGTCTTCCGTGGGACTGTATGTCCAGTCCGCCCATGATGATGTCCAGAACAGGAGCGTGCAAAAGGGAGGTTGTGCTCAGATTTTCCCCGGCTGCTGCATTTCCAGTCAGGATAAAAATCCCCGCTCCAATGATGGCTCCCACTCCCAGGGCGATCAGGCTAAATGGGCCCAGGTTTCGGTGCAGAGCCTCTTTCTCCGTCTCTGAAAGCAGCTGATCGATTGGTTTGATGCGACGGGCCATGCAGTTCACTGGTCCTGAAATGATTGCCTGTCAAAGCAAATTTGGCATTCGTGTAGTATGCAGAATATAGTGCAGCCCGCAGAAGCCGGACTTATCCCCGAAACATTTGCAGATTCTCCTTTTGCTTATTCGCGGTTTCGCACGCGCGAAGTGAAAGTTGGAAACGTGGGCGTCGGTGGCACAAACCCAATTCGAATCCAGTCCATGACGATTTCTGATACCATGGACACGGAAGCCACGGTCAAAGAAGCGATCGGCCTGATCGAAGCTGGCTGCGAAATCGTCAGGATCACTGCTCCACGTGTCAAAGAAGCGGAAAACTTGAAGAATATTAAGAATCGCCTGGTTGATCTGGGTTACAACCAGCCTCTGGTTGCGGACATTCACTTTCTCCCTCAGGCAGCCATGACTGCGGTTGAGTACGTTGAGAAAGTTCGCATCAATCCTGGGAACTTCGCAGATAGAAAATTCTTTGAGCTGCGCGAATACACAGATTCGCAGTACGAAGAAGAGCTTGAGCGCATACACGACGCGTTTCGGCCGCTTGTGCTGCGTGCGCGCGAACTGGGCCGCGCTCTGAGGATTGGCACGAATCACGGATCTCTTTCTGACAGAATCATGAATCGATACGGAGACACCGCCCTTGGAATGGTTGAGTCCGCACTCGAATTCATTCGAATTGCGGAGCACTATGATTTTCGCGATATCATCATCTCTATGAAAGCGTCCAATCCAGGGGTGATGATCCAGGCATATCGCCTGCTTGTGGCGCGTTTTCGCAGGGAGAACATGGACTATCCACTTCATCTGGGAGTGACGGAAGCAGGTGGAGGAAAAGACGGAAGAATCAAATCCAGCATTGGGATTGGAAGCTTGCTCGATGACGGAATCGGGGATACGATCCGCGTTTCTTTGACGGAAGATTCGATCCACGAAATTCCAGTCGCAAGGAAGATTGCTTCTTACTATGACGCGCGCCGAGCCCTTGCCGGAACGTCTGAGAACGGTAAGAAAGAACTTGAGAAAATTTACATTCAATCTTTCCCATATCACCGCTACGATCGGCGTGGAAGCGATGCTTGCACTGTCATCGGGGGGAAAAATCCAATCAAGATTGGAATGCGTGAAGAACTGGTAAGACCGGAAGATGCAGCATCGCTCAAAGCCCGAGGCCTTGATTTTGTAATTTCAAAGAATCAAACTCCGTCGTCGAATTCCGGTCTTCCTGTAATTGGAGCGGATCTGCTCAGTGACGTTTCTCTCTTCGCGCCCGAGGAATTAGAAACCGCAGTGCTTGCGATGAAAAGTGCGAAGATGGTTTCTGTTCATACAAATGAGCAGGATATCACCAGGTCTACGAGGCTTGCTGCGGCGGCGATGAAACAGAATGGTTTGAATCTACCCATCATTCTGTTTGCCAGGTTCTCCTCGCTTGAGGAAGCTCTTTATCAAGCTTCCATTCACTTCGGAGGATTGCTTCTCGACGGGATCGGAGACGCACTGGTCATAGACATAGCGGGTGCCGGTCCGGATCAGGCAAGTCATCTGTTGGATTTGTCCCTGGATATTTTGCAGGCTACCAGACTTCGTCTTTCGAAAACTGAATTCATCAGCTGTCCGTCCTGCGGCAGAACGTTATTCGATCTTCAGGATACAACCGCCAGAATTCAAAAGCGCACTGGCCATCTCAAAGGTGTAAAGATCGCCATTATGGGTTGTGTTGTGAACGGGCCCGGGGAAATGGCAGATGCGGATTTTGGTTATGTGGGTGCGGGGCCTGGAAAGATTCATCTTTATCGCGGTAAGGAAATAGTTAAGAAAAGTATACCATCTGAGATTGCAGATGAAGAGCTGGTGCGCCTGATCCAGGAGCACGGAATGTGGGTGGAGCCAGGAGCAGGTTGAGCACTGGATTATGGAAAGGAGAGGGACGTTTGCACGTCCCTCCAATGGATCGACTGGTTGTTATCGCGCGGGCGCAGGCCACGCAAAGGTTACGTCTTGCTGGCTCCCGGAAGGAGCGTGGCAAACTTTTACATTCGCAGCAGTGGAACAGGATCCAGTGCCTGTGATTTTGCATCCTCTGGATTCGCATGCTTTCCGATTTGCCTGGTTGTCTACACCGTTAGACAATCTGCATTGCTGGCATCCGTTTGTGCTTCCGCTTCCGCAGAGCACGCATTTGTCTGCGAAAACGCTGGTTGGCAGTGCTGTGAGTGCTGCTAGTGCCAGGATCGCCGTGAACAGTATCTTCATGTTATCCCCCGCAAGATCCAAATGATTGAATCTTCGCATTGTTTGCCAATTTTTGTGGTTCGCGTTTGCAGTCGTCTACTGGTTTTTGATATCCCGCGGAGTTAAAAAAAAACTGTTTCATAACATGATCTTGCGACTCATTCCAAGAAAAGATCGTCCAACCGCAGATGAGGAAGTTTCTTCTATTTTTCCTGGCTCTTGCCGGATGCATCCCTGAACCGCGGCGCATTCCAGGGGATCCACTGGATTCTCCTCTGCTAGACTATTTGCTGTTTCGCAGCACCAGAACCGCAAGTTGTGCCGATCGTGGTTTCTGCTATATTTACTCATCTCAGAATCCACCCGCGACTGGTAGCTACGGAGGCATTGCAGGTGCAGACGCGATGTGCTCGCAGGACGCGGCGCGGCCGGCGGCAGCAACATATCCGATCAAAGCATTTCTTGTTGGAACGACTCGCCGTGCATCTCTCACTGCCAGTGCAGGGGACGGACAACTCGACTGGGTCTTGCGTTCTAATCAGCAATACAGACGATCAGACGGTACGACTGTCATTGGAACTACAGGATCGAATGCTCTTTTTACTTTCCCCCTGGCTGCATCGTTTGGAACGGTAGGGATTGGCTTTAGAACTGGATTGAACGTCAACTGGACAACCGTGGGCAATGATTGTCTGTCATGGACGGATGGGTCAGTTGGGCAGACATCGGAGATTGGCACTGCCAATCAAACCAACAACACTGCCATCGGAGGTGGCAACATCACATGTTCCAATCCAGGCTACTACCTGATGTGTGTGGAGCAGTAAATTCTGTTTATTTCCTTGCCCTGTAAAAGACCCCCGGCATACCTCGGTTCTGGCCCCATTCGGGGTCATTGATCTCGGAGGATATTCAATGTTCAATAAGGCAACTACGGCAGTCCTTTCCGCAGCTCTTCTGCTGGCTGGATGTGGACCGTCCATCATCACGAATTCAAAAGCGAAGTTCCCGGTTCCGGTAGCGGACAATGCACCTGCATTCCTGTTCCCAATCAACCTTTCGCACGCTGGAATCTCTGGTGATTCTAAGACTCAAGGAATCAGCGTAAGCGCTGGCATTGCAGCTAAATTTGGAAAGAAAGTAGTATCCGGTCAGCAACTGTTTGATCAGGTAGGAAACCTCTCTTACGAACTGGCAGAAGCGATTTCTTCTCAGGCAAAAGCTGGAACATGGACTATGACTGGTCCGGCTGCAACTGTAGCTTCTTCTCTGTCCACAACCATGACTGGAATCCTCAGCAAGCTAGTTAGCTTGAACCTGATTCCTGCTGGTTACAAGTTCAAGTACATCATCGCAGTTCACTCACATGGATCTGCTGGTATGGCACCTAAAACTGTAGTAGTAAACAGCTGGGGCGGTATCTATGATATCGAAAGCAAAGAGATTCTCGATTACATCGAAAGCTCTGACACAATGGTAGACGACGAAAAAGTTGCTCTGGGCAACTTCCCAATCGTATACAACGGTATCATTCAGCACCTTCTCGACGGTAAGTGATTCAATCACTCCGGGGCCGCCTGCCATTCTGCGGGCGGTCTATCTTTTAAAAACCATGATTCGCATTCTACTAACTTCTCTTTTAGTTTTTTCCTCTTTCGCCTGCGGCAAAAAGGAACCGGTCGCCGATTCTGAGCTGATCGGTACATGGCGCGGGTCGGTTCTCATCGTAGACGTCGAATTCATATTCACGAAAGACTCCTATCAGCAGAGAACCTTTTCCTTTAACAACGTGATGATTGGCGGAACCAAAGGAAGTATGACTGTGGAAGGCCCTGTGATTCGCGTGCACCAGACCCAGGAGTATCGCTATGACAACGATACGCGCAAGGGCGCCTGGTTTGACAAAGAGGCAAATTACACTATTTCGTATAAGATTTCCGGGAACAATATCTCCCTTCATCCGTCCACTTCCTCAGAAACCATGGAGCTTTCCAAAGAACAATGAAGAGTGTTGCGCCGCGCATTTTCGCGTGCGTCCTCCTGTTTGCAGTGGTTTCGAATTGCATGACGGTTCTCACTTTGACCAACTACAAGGATCGCTATCAGCCGGTTCTGTATTCGGGGGTAAGAACAAGTTTGGGGTATGATCCTCATGCGCACAATCCCCTGGCCGGTCTGGTTCAGACTTTGATGTTCATTGATTTGCCTTTCAGTGCTGTCCTGGACACTCTGATTCTTCCTGCGACCTTACCGTTAGCCGCCTTTGCTCAAAGCAAGGATCATGCATTCGAACGACAGGGGAATCCCTATGTTCGTCTGGTTCTGCCTCCAGTGCTGGATTTACTCTTGCTTCAGGGTAACTATTCGCTCGAGGATGGACAGAACCCCTTTCCTCCAGCTTCGCGGGACGCGCAGCAGTCGGACAATTCCACGTACAAATTGATTCACCTTCCCGTGAAGAATCTGGAAGCCGGCGTTCCAGGCTGCTATTTGCATTGCGCCACGCGCGAGGAGGCCTCTGGCCTTTTTTCTCTAGGGCGCAGCGGAGGCGTTTCGTGGAGGACTCTCGGCTTGATTCGAGTCAAAGGCGTCTACAAGAGAGAGCGACCCTATCGCAATGAAACCTTTCAGTACTGTTTGCCGGACGGCGGAACGCGAGGGGATGACAACGTGCAGTCCATGGCCATCAACCGCATGTGGCAATGACGCTTTCCCTGCATGCAAAGGGGATTGCATTGCAAGAAATCATTTTGGCAGTCTTTACTACGTGAATCCGGACGCGGGTAAGGTTCTTTCAGAATAGCGCTTCCGCATTCAACCGTGCAAGTAATCGCGGTACTCTTTGTACAGGTGAGCGTCCAGTTCGGCCAGGCGCGTTTCCAGTTCCTGGATTGCTTCTTCATTGTAGTCGTGCAGGTAATGATGCTGCAACAGAACCAGGATGAAGAAGCAGATACGTGCGCGCACTCTCTCCTTGTATTTTTCAACCACACGCTCTAAATCCGGGCTGAGTCTGGCCAGGTCTTTGCTGATTTCTTTGACTTCCTCCGGCAAAAGTCTTCGCAGAGGCAGGCGTTGTGCCAGAGACATGAGCTTTGCCGGAAACCACACGGAGGCAAGTTCTTTGTTCTGATCTTTTTCTTCGTAGACTCGCGTGAATACGTCTGAAGCAGGATGAGAGGCGATGAGAGATGGATCTATGATGTCCGGTTCTAGAATAAACGCATCGCGATAGTAGCTGAGCCCTTTTGCAAGAGTCTCGGGATCTCCGGCTGCGCTCGCACATAGGGCCTCTCCCAGTAGAAAGAGAACTTCAGGTGTGGATCGCACCTTTCGTGCGAAATGAAGAATCTCCGCAGCGTTTGCATAATCCTCAATGCGAATGAGGCATCTGCCCAATTCCGCAAGAGTGCGCGAATCATGGGTCAGTCCACTATCCTGGAACGATAGGCGGAATTCTTCTGCCGCGCGCCCCAGAATGGACCT
>Ga0268298_10002117_pt1 | contig 22186 bp, 20 predicted proteins | sample WWTPWeurt_MetaG_FD_194462 | JGI IMG/M metagenome (GOLD analysis project Ga0268298, IMG submission 194462) | Activated sludge microbial communities from WWTP in Nijmegen, Gelderland, Netherland - WWTP Weurt | ecosystem: Engineered > WWTP > Aerobic digester > Activated sludge | place... | reverse complement strand
CAGAGGTGGCGGCGCTGGCGGCGCGCCCACGAACAGGCGACGAAGCCAAACTCTTGCTAGAGAAAGTGGAACAGCTTGTGGCGGCGCTCGAAGAACACAACCTGTTCGAGGAAACGAGCCTCAAAGGCATCCTTGGGACGCTGGATTCGTGGGGTCCGCAGCGCGAAAACCTGATGGACCTGCACCACATACAGCAGCACCGTCTGGCACTGACGGCGCTTGCGCAGACGGCGTCGCACAGCAGCGGCCTGGGCCAGCCCGACCAAGGCCAACCGTTGCAGCACGTCCTCCATTCCCTGCTGGAACACATGCAGCAAGAGGAACGCGAGGTGCTTCACAAAAATGTGCTGCGCGACGACGTAATCACCGCCGACCCCTTCGGCGGCTGACCGCACTTAGGGAAGTGGCATACGCGATGGCGAGTGGAAAGAAAGACGCGGACGTTTCTTCGCCGGATTTGGCACCGGTTTCTGCTCCGGCTGGGCGGGTTCGACGGGGGAAACCGATTTCGGTCAAACCGTTGCGGGAGCGGGGTTTTTCGGCAAAACGCGTTGCGGCCACGCCCGGAACCGACACGCTTTCGGCAGGGCAGCAGGGGGACCCGGAACCCCGCGATGGGGCGTCTGCGGACGCGGTGGCGCACTATTTTCAGGAACTCAAACGCCTGCCGGTGTTGTCGCCTGCGGCAGAGTACGAGCTGGCGCGCCGCATCAGCATTTTGGAAGAGGTGTTGTGGGTCCACATGTTGTCTTTGGCCGCGCTCGTGCCGCACGTGTTGGAGGTGCTGACGGACTCGCTGGGTCGCGTTCCGCCGGAGCACGCGGCGCTGCGCCAGGCGGCGCGAGAGGCTTGCGGGGGCGACCCGAACGCGCCCAAGGCGCTGGCGCTTTTGGCGGGACGGTGTGCGACGAAGCTGCGGCAGCTCGACCTGGACCGGCTGCTCGTGGGCGGCGTGCTCCAGGACATCCGCTCGCTCGACGAGGCACGCCAAGCCAATACGCCGTCTGCTGCCTCGGAGATTTCGGACAAGAGCTGGCAAAACTATGTCCAGGGTACGTTTGTCCTCGAACGGCTGATTGCGCGGGCAAAAGAAGACTTTGTAACGGCGAACCTGCGGCTGGTGGTTTCGATCGCGCGGCGCTTTTTTAAGAAAGACCAACTGCCGCTCGCGGATCTGATCCAGGAAGGCAACTTGGGCCTCATCAAAGCCGTCGAGCGTTTCGATTACCGGCGGGGATTTCGTTTTTCGACGTATGCGGCTTGGTGGATTCGGCACGCGATTTCGCACGGCGTGGCGGACAAATCTCGCGTCGTGCGGCTGCCGGTTCACATGCTTTCGGACCTGCAAAACATCGTGCGCCACAAGCGTCGCATCGAACGGGAAACGGGCCGGACGCCGACGCAAGAGGAATTGGCCCAGGCGACGCGCCTGCCCGTGGAAAAAATCGCCAAACTCGACCTGTCGCTGATGGACGACGTGCTGTCGCTTGACCGGGATTTGTCCCGCGAACACGCAGGCACGTTCATCGAACAAATCGAAGACGAAACGGCGGCCCCAAGCGTCAGCGACCGTCTGATCAGCGAAGCGATGCTGCGCGAAGTCCAGAACCTGCTCGGCAGCCTGAGCCCGATGGAGGCGGACATTTTGCGGCTGCGTTTCGGACTGACCGGCGATCCCGAATTGACGTTCTCGGACATCGCCGACAAATACGATCTGTCCAAAGAACGCATCCGCCAGATTCAGGAACGCGCGCTGGACCGGTTGCGCCGGTCGATGGCCCGCAAAGACCTTTTGTAGGCGGGAAGGACGAAAGCAGGATGCAACCGGGCGACTGGCTGAACGGGCAAATCCGGCTTCTGTCGTGGCTCGGTGAGGAGTTTTTCGGCGAAAGTTTCATGGCCGAGCAGCGCCCGATGTCCCGGCGCGTGGTCGTCAAATTTTTCAAAAGCGCGCCTTTTGGTTCCCCGGACTATCTGGACCGGTTCCGCCACACGGCTGAGCGGGCGATGCTGCTTCACCACCGGCACTTGGCGTCGGTGCATGCGTTCGGCGTGCTCGACAAGCCGTTTGTGCCGACGGCGCTGCGTTCTGGCGGCGAACCGTCCCTGGCATTCGGGGCCAACGCCACGGCCAGCGCAAGCACAGGGGCGGACGGCGGGATTCCGTGGATTGCGACCGACCCTCTGTCCGGCGTGGATTTGCGTTCGTTTTTGGCGGACGGAATCGCGCCCGCTGCGCTGCAAGCTCTGCTGCTGCCTGTCGCCGATGCCCTCGATCAGGCCGCTGCGCTGGGCCTTTCGCACGGCGAGCTTTTGCCCCAAAACCTCTATTTAGAAGAGCGGCCCGCGTTGCCTCCTCATCTGTGGTTGGTCGATTTGGGAGTGGCGAAGTTGTTGTCGCGTGACCCGCTCGATGTACCGCTGTCTCCGCAAAGCCTCGCGTACCGAAGCCCGGAGCAATGCGCCGACGGGCGGGCGTGTTTTCCTTCGTCGGACCGGTACGCGCTTGGAATCGTTCTGTTTGAGGCAGTCGCCGGGCGTCCTCCGTTTGTTTCGCGCGAGCCGCACACGTTGCTGCGCGAACACCTGACGAGTCCGTTGCCGCCGCTGCGAACGCTTTTGCCAAACCTGCGGAATGCCGAGGCGCTCGATGCTTTTTTTGTGCGGGCGCTCGCCAAACAACCCGAAGCGCGTTTTCCGTCGGCCATGGCGCTGGTCGAAGAATTTGGTCGCGCGCTTCATCCGGTTCCAAAACGGGTGTTCCGCGAGGGCGCACGGAGGCGTTCTCCGCGTTTGTATCGGATTTCCCGCAAAGACCAGCCGCACCACATGGTGGATGTGGTCGTCGGGGTACGAGCCGTGCTCGGCAAGCAATCCGAATGCGAGGTCGTATGCCAAGCATTGCCTTCGCCCGATCGGGATGCCCTGACCGCCGCGATCAGCCGAGAACACGCCGTGCTGGTGTGGCTCGACGACCGGCTGCATGTACTCGACCAAAGCAGTCACGGCACGTTTGTCAACGACAAGCGAACGGGGTCGCGCCTTTGGCCCCTTCCTGACGAAGCCGAGCTGCGTTTGGGCGAACACTTGCAATTGCAAGTCCGGCTCGTTCCCAAGACGCCGGGTGCAACAAGCCCCGATCGCGAAATGGCCGGAGTCCTGCTCACCCGGACAGACCCGTATGCCCTGGGGGCCCCGCCCACGTTTCTTCTGTGGTCTCCCCTCGAGACCAGCGCGTCCCCTGTCGCAGAGATCGGCGGCCCCATGCGCCTGGGACAATGGTCTGTGTCGCAACAAGAACTGTGGTGGAGCGGACACCCCTCAGTCGCTTGGTCCCGCGCCGACAAATCCCTCGTGCTTGGGGCTGGCCCCTTGCGACACGGCGATGTCCTCCGCTTGGGGGAAATCGAAGTCCTTGTCGAACATTAGGAGGTGGGCTTTTTGAAGGAAGTCTTCCCTATGCAGGGACATTCTGCGGATGCGTGAGTCCATCGCTCATTCCGCATAGACACCCAGCGTGCTCGCGCGCTCTGCGATAAACTCGCAAACCGCGTCCCCTTTTGCGATGCAGAGGGTTTCCCTGGCGATGAAACTGTCCTCTTCGCAAAACAGACGACGGTAGGCCGCATCGGACAATTCCGGCGCTTGCGTGATGTCTCCCACATACAGCAAATTCATGAGGCCTGCGACCCCTCCGCATGCCAGAAAACAGCGCCCTTGATCAGCTCGAGGATAGTCGCGCAGCCAACCGGTCGCTTCATACGAATCGTTCACACGAACCACGAGTCGTTCGGAGGGAACCAGCGACTCAACAGACCACCGTCCCCATCCCAAACAATTCACGATCGCCACAAGACCCAGCAACCAATCCTCACGGGTTTCCAGCATCGGGCGGACGACTGCATCCCATTCAGCGGATTTCATGATTCCGCCAAACGTATGAAAGGCACAAACATGCCCCGATTCAATCAACAGATAGCGCCCATCTTCGACAAGTGCGGGGTCCCGTTCCAGACGGCGGAGTGTGGCGAACGAGATGCGGTTGTAGTAGTCCGCCAGGTGTTTGGTCAGATACAGGCCAAACGCCGGAATCAGTCCTTCCTCGTTGCCCGAAAAGGCCAGATTCGAGATCGCTTCGATGATGGCTGCTTCGTCAATCGCCATCACAACACCTCCAGCTCGATTTGGCAGGAGTCGGTGGGATTCTCGGGGCCTTCGCAAGCGATGCAGCGCGTTTCTTCTCCGAATACACGGTCTGGATGAATACCCAGTGCAGCGACGAGCGCACCGATCCAAAATCCGGTTGCAAAGTGACAGACAGGGGTCTTGGCTCGCCCCATTTTCAAATGCCAACCCAACGCATAGTGCGAGGTCGTCAGCGTGACAATTCCCCCAGCCGGCGTCAGTTGTGCAACCTCTGGATACCCGAAACCAAGCGCCATGAACATCTGTTGCGCGAAAGCAATTTTTGCCGAAAAAGAGAGTTTCCCCCGTTTTCGTTCTTCCTCGGAAAGGAGTTCCAGGAGGAGCAAATGAGAAGCCTCGCTGCTTGCGGCAACTTCGACTGTTTTTGCGTCTTTCTGAAGTGCGTCGGACACGGTCTGCTGCAAAAACAGATTGTAGTGATGGCAGTGAAAAACGATCCGGCGTCCACCGAGCAGAAGCAGATTCCGCTCTCGATCGAAACGGAGTGCCTGGGTCATGACAGTTCCCCCTGCGACAGAATTTCTTTGAGCGCCCGTTCTGCGGCAGCAACGGTCGCCGGATCGTCATCCAAAGTGGCAGCAAAACGCGAAAGGGGTTTCCCCACTTTCAGATTCAGTCTGGCCAGATTCACACTCGGGAGACCCTTGCTCCGGGTGCGAACCTGCTCGACGATCTCGACCAGACGTTTTCCCATGTAGGTGCCCCCAAAAACTGCCCTGTCAGGATGACGGAACCGCCTGTCGAAAGTCAACCTGCGCGCGGTTCAGCGGCTTGTGTAGATCCTGCAGGACGGAAGTTCTATGGCGGAAAGGTAGCCCCCTTTTCCACACGCGGTATCGAGGCCAATCAAGTCTCCGCGAAACCACACATCGGTAGGATCATCCAGAATTTTCGCGAACCAACTCAGGTGATCCATGGGAAGTTCTTTCGTGATCGTGTGGCCAAAACAGAGTCGCTTCCCTTTGTAATTCCGGTAAAAATCCGGCTCGCGACACCAGAGCAGATTTCGTGGACGGGAGTCCTCGGGATGAAACCAAGTGTCCCCCTCTCCATCGAGACCCGCGTGAACATAGATTCCGTGCTCGTCTTCGTAATAAAGAGGCAGCGTTTCGAGCCAAGTCCGCAGTTCTTGTGGAAACCACTTTTGCGGTGTCAAAAGCAGACCCGCCTGTTCGACTTCCGAAAGCTGTTCACAGTGAATCAGCGACTGCATGGCCGGAAAACACCCGTTGTCTGGACGCAGCAAAAAACCGGGCTCCGGTTGCTTCAAACAACGCAGCCACGCTTCCTCGTGATTGCCCATCAGGGGAACTATCTTGGCCGGTACTTTTCCTTGCAAGGTCCAGACAATTTCAAAGACGCGCGCGGAATCCGGCCCACGATCCATGTAGTCGCCCAGGAAAACCAACGTGTCGTCGCTGGTCATGGCTGGCAGGCGATCGAGCAAACGCAGGAGATGTGAAGCCTCCCCATGAATGTCACCGATCACAAAAGTACTGCCCATCTTTGCCATCCTATCGCGAGGGAATTGTGCTTTCACACCGTATTCTGAAGGGAGTTCATTCGTGGCTGCACACACTCACCCCCATTAGAGGCCACTGTCCCTCAAGTTTCGTCAGGCAAGATGGGTTTCGTTCAATCGTCGATGCGAACGCGGACATCCCCCACCAATTCCTTTTGGTGATTGACGATGGGGTAGTAGGTATGTGAACGGAGTTTTTGAAATTGGGAATCGTTCAGGAAACCGAGCGCAGCAGCGAGTTTGCATACGAGGGGCCCGATCAAACGCTGATTCCCATCCTCAATCTTGATCGCCAAGCCACAGGGCCCACTGTCCGGCAGTTCTCCCCCCAAGGCATACACTCCGTCCGCTCCCACTTTTGCGATGAGTTTGCCCATAGACACCTGCATGAGGTCGGTACACAAACGACCCGGCCCTGCGACAAGTTCTGGGTGCGTCAAAATCGCCGTTTTGAGACGTTGCCCAGCCTCGCGATGGGGCTCCGGCAAAGTTCCCGCAAAAAAGCGCGCGTACGACAACGCCAACCCGACGAGCGGGGTCCGAAAAACGACTGCACCACACCCATCTACAGCAAGCTGAATGTTTTCCGGGGGAGTTTCACTTACGTGAGCCAGGTGCGACAGAATTTCCTGTTGAAGGGGGTGATGGTGGCGGTTGTAATCCGAAAGGGGGAAACCGTGCGCACGACAGGAGGCGAGCATCGCAGCGTGTTTGCCAGAACAGTTGTTGTGGAGTCTGGTAGGAGTCCTCTGTTCCGCCGCAAGTTGTTTGGCTTCCTCGGTTCCGAGCGGAGTGTGTGGCCCACAATGCAGGTCGTGTACGGTCGCCGAAATCCGGTCGAGCATGCTTTGCGCGAGCGCGACATGTGCGGGCCCCCCGGAATGCGACGCACAAGCCAGTGCAAGTTCTCTGTCTCCGAATGAAAACCGACTCACTGCGCCGCTGGAAAACAGACTCAACGCTTGCACAAATTTGGCTGTTGAGCGCCAGAACGTAGGTGCTCGGGGGTCCCCTGCCTGCATCAGGATTTGCCCCTGCGCATCCACCAACACCGCGCGAACTCGGCTCTGTGATTCCACATAGCCGCCGCGCAAGGTGTCGATGATGATGTTCCACTTGTTAGGTTCGTTCACGTAGTCCTCCGTTGTTGCAAACATGTTCGCGCAGTCTGCGTGTCATTGTTTCCCCACTCGCAGTCACGCGCAGGCGTCGCATGGTCGGCGTTTCGGGCGACATCTCGACGCAAAAGTATGCGTTGGGCCATTCGCTTGGGAACTTGTCCGCCCACTCAATCACAACGATCGCTCCCGACGCCGCAGCCTCCCAAAGACCCAAATCGGACACGTCGGATGCTTGCACAAGACGATACAGATCCGAGTGCCACACCGGCACGTGCGCTTCATACTGATGGACCAGCGCAAAACTCGGACTGCTAACCCGGGCGTCCTTTTGTACGCCCAGCCCCTTTGCAAGCCCTTGCACAAAACAGGTTTTCCCAGCGCCGAGCGGTCCTAGTAGCAGCAGCACATCGCCCGCTTGCAAAACCTTTGCGAACCACTCCCCCAAAAGCTGCGTAGCCTTTGGCGTTTTTGACACAAACTCACAAGCAATCGGGTCGTCGGTGAAAGAACTAGCAGGGGAAGGTTGCATCGGACTCTTTTACTCCACTTGTCTTGGGTCTTTTGCAACAAAGTTCCTGACCTCCCAAAAGACGCGCCGTTCCAACAGCACAAGGTACAGAAAATAGGCCAATACGGCGCAAGCAGCCTCGAGCAGGAAACGCGACCACGAAGGTCCTCTGTGAAGCCACGCACACAACGCATCGGCACAAAACAAGGCCGCGCACACCACCGAACTTGTGCGGATCGCCGGAACACAAGCTCCCAAAAAACGCCATACAGAGATCTCCTCAAGGGCGATCACCATCCCGGTTCCGAAAGCCGCCGCGAAAAACAGCGACAACGAAGAAACCCATGCCACCGACTCGGGATGCAAGCGAGCGGTGTCCAGAACAGACACCCCCACAAGACCCCCAACAAACACCACGAGTTGCACGCCGTACAAGGCCGCTGCACTGCGAGATTTGTGGAGCGCAGACAATTGCGAAAACGAAAGACGATGCAAACCCAGCGACACTCCGCCCAGCGCAAAACCCGTGAGCACAGGAGCCACTCCTTGCCATTTTTCGGGCAGGCACGCCGACTCAAACAGAGGTGCCAACCAAGCCGCGCAACACCCAAGTGGCAACAGAACCAAAAGCAAGTATTTGGTTCCCAGAAGAAAGCTCGTGTGGCGCGTCTGTGGGTTGGTTGCAGACAGAGCCCGCACAAGTGCGCTGCTTGCATACATGGCTACCGTCTCGCTTGGCGTCATCAGCAGCGTGTACCCGACGGCATACAGACCTTGCGCCGACAGCGAATACACCCGGCCCACAAACACGTTGTCCAGATACAGCGTCGATAGCTCGACGAGCGAAGCCAAATAAATCGGCCACATCATCGGCCACAGTTCCCCCCTCAAACGCTGTCTGGCCGCGCGCGGAAGCCTCTCTTTGTATCGAAACACGGGCAATTTCAGAGCGAACCTGAGCCACAACAGCCGGGCAAGCTGCCGACTCAACGCGCCGAGCGGCAAACACACCGCGCCCACACCCCAAGTCGCCGACGACACGGCGACGATGACATAGGCCGCATCTCCGATGGCATCCACTCGAGTCAGGTCCGCAAAACGCAGCTCGTAACGCAATCTGAGCGCCGGGCACAGCGCCAACCGTTCACAAAACACAGCGACGCAATACAACCGCAACATCGGCCAGGCTTCCGGGGCCGAGAGCACATCGAGAAGGCGGTTTCCGACGAAAAACAATCCTCCGAAAACCAACACGCCGACGGTGAGCACAAACTGTTCGACCCACACCGACGCCTGCGAAAACGAATCTTTCCTGGTCAACAACGCCTGCTGCGGCGCAAACAGCGTCGCGACCTGCACCACCGACGCGACAATCAGCGCCAAATTCGCCTGCCCGTATTCCGTCTTGTGGACAAAATGCGTGATCCAAAGCGTCGCCAAAAGACCCGCCGCCCTTCCCAGCAAGGCCCCGACCGTCGTCAGCGCCGCACCCTGCGCACTTTTTTTTTCCACTTGTTGCGGGGCCACCGCGTCGTCCTGCACACCGTTCACCGGCGCAGTCTATCGTGGACCGACGCGAACGGGTCACGCACGAGCGTTTTTGCCGCTACTTCTTGCCGCGCCGTTTGCTCTTGCCGTCTGTCTTGCTCGTCTTGCCGTCTTTTTTGCCTTTGGAGCTTTTTCCAGACGGTTTTTTCGTGAGCGTGACCGACGGAATTTTGTCTGCGTCACCAGACACCGTCACTCGTTTGGACTCGAAGCCATCCAACCGAAATTCCAAGGTTACGTCCTCATTTTGTGCGACGCGATCGACCGTACACGGTGTGGTTTTTTGTGCGCAAAGCGGCTCGTCCTTGCCGGCCTCGAAGACTTGCGCACCCGGCGGATTGGTTTCCACATTCCACCGGATTTTCTTCGGCGCGGGCGCAGGCACAGGATTGCCCTGCGGCGGTGTTCCGCTGGGTACAACCGGCTTGTCGGGTGCCTTGGGCGGCTTGGATGCCGGGTCTGGCATATTCAAGCGGCTATATAAGACAGCCAAAAGGCCCAGCAACAGCAGCGTCGCCATGGCGAACAGGGCAATCCTCAAACTCCGATTTCCCAAAACCGAAGTCTGGGCTGCCGGTGTCGCAGGCGTTACGGGCATCACCGTTTTTTGATCTTGTGTTCCACTCGGAGGAAGCTGAAAAGCGCCGCCCTCGGACATGACGGTTTTTGCTTCGCTCGAGGATGGTGCTGCGGGTCCTGCCGGTTGCGGCGGCTGCGCAGGTACACGAATCGCGGGCAGCATTCCGCTCATCCGAACATTGACCTTTTCCAGCTCTTGCTCGACCTGTGCCATCGACGGACGGTCTTGTCGCTGCTTGGCCAGCATTCTATGAACCAAATCGCGCAACGGTTCAGGAATGGCCGGGTCGTGTTCCTTGAGCGGCGTCGGCTGCATGTAGATGTGCATCGCCATCAGCTCGCCCGTGCCTGCGGCTTGAAACGGCGGCTTGCCCGACAGCATTCGATACAGCATCACCCCGAGGGAATAGACATCAGCCTTGTCGTCCACATCGCCCGCGTTCTTGCACTGCTCGGGCGACATGTAGAGCGGCGTTCCCATCATCACGCCGGCCCGTGTTTGAAGCTGGTCGTTGGCTTGATATTCCTGCTTCACTTTCGCGATTCCGAAGTCGAGCAGTTTGGTTCGCTCGACGCCCGGCACGTTCGCGTCCGGCACAATCATGATGTTGTCCGGCTTCAAATCTCGGTGAACGATCGTCTTTGCATGCGCCGCTGCAAGTGCCGACGCAATTTGTCGTCCCAGCCGCACGCACTCGAGCACCGGCATCTTCCCGCCCGGTGACTTCTTCATGCGCGCCGAAAGCGTCTCCCCCTTGAGCAGCTCCATCACAATGTACGCCGTGCCGTCCGTGTGCTGGCCTGTCTCGTAAACCTCAACGATGCCGGGATGATTCACGACACAGATCGCGCGAGCTTCATTGATAAAACGAAGTGCGATTTGCTGATTCGAGGCGTGCTCTTTGTGAAGCACCTTGATGGCCACGCGCTTGCCCGTCTCGTCGGTCGCCTCGTACACCGCCCCCATGCCGCCCTCGCCAAGCTGGGACTCCACTTTGTAGCGATGAATCATCTGGCCGATCATCGCCACCCCCGCAGATACGCGGAAACAAAGGAACTCTTGGGAGTGGCTTCTCGACGAAGACAGAGCACGGCCCGAACAGTATACCGCGCCTATGGCCTGTTTTGGAACGCTACTTCTTGCCGAGCGCCGCGAGCTGCGCGTGTGCGAAATCCCGGTCTGCTTCCGCTACCCGATCACTCTTGTTCACCTTGAGACGCTCGTTCGCCTGCTCGAGCAACGACTCGGCGGCTTCTTCGGACAACTTGGCTTGCAAAACTGCGCGCTGAACCAGGGCCACGACTTTGTCGCGTCCGTTGACCTCCGCAAAACCAGCGCCAACCGCCAAAAGACCCTTGTCACTTCCTTTTCGATAGCGAAGTACACCTGTCTTGATCGCCGAGAGCATCGGAACGTGACCAGGCAGCACCCCAAACTCACCGAGAAGGCCCGGCACCGTGACCTCATCCACTTCTTGCTCGAGCGTCTTTCCCTCGGGCGTGACCACCTGCAAAGAAAGCATGGCTCACTTGACCTCAGACAGCAGTTTCTTGTTCTTCTCGACGGCTTCTTCGATCGACCCAACCATGTAAAACGCCTGCTCGGAAAGCTGGTCGTATTCCCCATCCACGATGCCTCGGAAACTGCGGATCGTATCGGACAGAGGCACCAACTTGCCGGGAATGTTCGTGAACTGCTCAGCGACGTGAAATGGCTGCGAAAGAAACTTCTGAATCTTTCGAGCACGCTCGACAAGTCGCTTGTCTTCTTCCGAAAGCTCGTCCATGCCCAAAATCGCGATGATGTCTTGAAGTTCCTTGTACCGCTGAAGCACCCGCTGTACGTCGCGAGCACACTTGTAGTGATCCTCGCCGACGATGTGCGGCTGAAGCAACGTCGAAGTCGAGTCGAGCGGGTCCACTGCCGGATAGATTCCAAGCTCTGAAATCGCTCGCGAAAGCACCGTCGTGGCATCAAGGTGAGCAAACGCAGTAGCCGGCGCTGGGTCGGTCAAGTCGTCCGCAGGCACGTAGATGGCTTGCACGGACGTGATCGAGCCCTTGTCGGTCGAAGTAATCCGTTCCTGCAAAGCGCCCATTTCCGTCGAAAGCGTCGGCTGATAACCGACTGCACTCGGAATGCGACCCAAAAGAGCGGAAACTTCCGAGCCCGCTTGGGTAAACCGAAAAATGTTGTCCACGAAAAAGAGAACGTCACGGCCTTCCACATCGCGGAAATACTCAGCGACGGACAAGCCCGTAAGCGCGACGCGAGCCCGCGCACCTGGCGGCTCGTTCATTTGGCCGTAAATCAACGCGACTTTGCTTTTGGGCAAATCGTTCTCGACGATAATTCCGCCTTCGATGAACTCGCGGTACAGGTCGTTGCCTTCGCGGGTACGTTCCCCTACACCGGCAAACACCGAAAAGCCACCTTTGGCCTTTGCGACGTTGTGGATGAGTTCCATCAGAAGCACGGTTTTTCCGACGCCCGCGCCGCCGAACAAGCCAATCTTTCCACCCCGACGATATGGCGCGAGAAGATCGATGACCTTGATGCCGGTCTCGAGCACTTCGACTTTGGTGCTCTGTTCGGTGAATTTGGGCGGCGGCTGGTGAATCGCACGGAACTTCTGTGCGTGAACCGGGCCGCGCTCATCGACCGGCGCACCAACGACATTCAAGATGCGACCGAGAACTTCCGGGCCGACGGGAACTTGAATCGGCGAGCCTGTGTTTTTCACAGTCTGCCCGCGCTTCAAACCGTCAGTGGAATCCATCGCGATGCAGCGCACGGTGTGTTCGCCCAAGTGCTGCGCTACCTCGATCGTCAGGTTGTCGTTTTTGTCGTCAATGGCCGGATTGCTGACCAAAAGAGCGGTGTTGATCTCCGGGAGGCCACCGCGAAATTCCACGTCCACGACGGGCCCGATGACCTGGGTGATGCTTCCAGTGCTGTGTGCTTGGGGTGTATTCATCGCAAACTATCCCTTTAGCGCCTCGGCACCACCGACGATCTCCATAAGTTCCTTGGTGATCGCCGCTTGGCGAGCGCGGTTGTATTGCAAAGTCAGCCTGCCAATCATTTCTTTGGCGTTGCGCGAGGCGTTGTCCATCGCGCTCATCCGAGCCCCCATTTCCGAGGCAATCGCTTCCAAAAAAATCCGGCAAAGTTCGGTTTCCAGAAACAGCGGCAAAAGATGCTCAAGCACGGCTTCGCGGCTGGGTTCGTACAGGAAATCGATAAGTTGTTTCGGTTCGTCCTCTTGAGCTTCCGAGTCTGCTTGCCGAACCGGCTCTCTCACACGAACCGGCAACAGCCGTTCAAGCTGCACCGTCTGTGACGCCGCAGACTTGAACTCGTTGTAGAGCACATAGATCGCATCCACTTCGTCGTTCACAAGCGCCGCAGTAAGCTGCAACGCCAATTCCCGAGCTCGCGTCGCTGCGGTCTTCGGCTCAACGCCCAAATGTTCAGCCACCACTTTGTGTGACCGACGGCGGAAATAGTCGCGACCCTTTTTGCCAAGCACGACCAGATTCAGACTGCGCCCCTCTTGCAGCTTGAGTTCCGTCGCAAAACGCTCGGCACGCCGAAAAATCCCACTGTTGTATGCACCAGCCAGACCGCGATCCGCAGAAACGACCACGAGCTGCACCCGCTTGTCCGTGCCACCAACGAGGATTTTGTGAAGCGTAGACAGGGAAGGCACGTCTTCCGCTTGCGCCTCCCCACCAACGGGCGATTCCGTCGCCGAAGGGTCGGCAACCAAACGAGCAGCCAATTCGTCTGCAATCTCCGTCATTTGGCGCGCATAAGGCCGAATCGCTTTCACCGCATCTTGGGCACGACGCAGTTTTGCTGTCGCGACCATTTTCATCGCCTTGGTGATTTTCTGCGTGTTCTTCACCGACGCGATGCTCTTGCGGATGGACTTGAGCGACGGCATGGACTAGCTCGCCTTCTTTTGGGCCGCCGGTTTGTCCACGAAGCGTTCGCCAAACTCCGCAAGCAGCGCGTCCAATTGATTTGACAGATCCTTGAACGCCTTTTTGTCGCGGCACTTCTTGTCCAGGTCGTCCCACAAACCCGGCTTGGTGTCTACAAAAGCGTACAGTTCCCGCTCGTACCGAAGCACCTCGCTGATGGGCACTTTGTCCAAGAAACCCTTGGTTCCCGCGTAGATCACCAGCACCTGCCGGACGACCGGAAGCGGCTGATATTGACCCTGCTTCAAAAGCTCCACCATTCGAGCGCCCCGATTGAGCGAGTCCTGGCTGGCCTTGTCGAGGTCGGAACCAAACTGCGCAAACGCGGCAAGTTCGCGATATTGCGCCATTTGCAGACGGAGCGTGCCCGCGATCGCCCTCATTGCGGCGACCTGAGCAGAACCGCCCACGCGGCTGACCGAAATACCGACGTTCACCGCCGGACGAATCCCGGAAAAGAACAAGTCACTTTCCAGATAAATTTGCCCGTCCGTAATCGAGATGACGTTCGTCGGAATGTAGGCAGAAACGTCGCCTGCCTGCGTCTCGATGATTGGCAGAGCCGTGAGCGAACCCGCGCCTTTGTCGTCTGACAACTTCGACGCACGTTCCAGCAACCGGCTGTGCAAATAAAACACGTCGCCCGGATACGCCTCGCGCCCCGGAGGCCGACGCAGAAGAAGCGACAATTGCCGGTATGCGACCGCCTGCTTCGACAAATCGTCGTAAATGATGAGCGCGTGCATCCCGTTGTCGCGGAAATACTCACCAATCGTGACGCCGGCATATGGTGCCAAAAACTGTAGCGGTGCAGGCTCGCTCGCACCCGACACGACTACACAGGTGTACTCCATCGCACCCGTCTGATTCAGCTTGTCCACCACGCTCGCCACGGTCGATTGCTTTTGACCAATGGCGACGTAGATGCAGAACATGTTCTGCCCTTTTTGGTTGATGATCGTGTCCACTGCGACGGCGGTTTTTCCCGTCTGGCGGTCGCCGATGATCAATTCGCGCTGACCTCGACCGATCGGAATCATCGAATCGATCGCTTTGATCCCGGTTTGCATCGGCTCGTGAACGGATTTGCGATACACGATGCCGGGTGCCTTGACCTCAATTTTGCGGCTCTCGGTGGACTGGATTGGACCTTTGCCATCGACAGGTTGGCCCAGCGCATTCACGACGCGCCCGAGCAAGCCCTTTCCGACGGGAACCGACGCAATCTGGCCCGTCCGTTTTACGACATCGCCTTCGCGAATCAGCTCGTAGTTGCCAAGCAGCGCGACACCGACGTTGTCCTCTTCCAGGTTCAACACCATGCCCTTGATGCCGTGCGGAAAATCGAGCGTCTCGCCCGCCATCGCCCCGGACAATCCGTAGACCCGAGCAATACCGTCGCCAGCCATCAAAACCGTGCCGGTCTCTTCGACGGAAACTTTCTGGTCGTAGTCTTCGATTTGTTTGCGAATGATCTGGGAAATCTCTTCGGCCCTGAGTTCCATATCTGCTCCTGCCACCACGACCCACATCGGAGTGTGAGTGGCCCATTCGGTCACGTCGCGCTACATGGCGACTCACTTGTTTGTTTTATTGCTGCCAACGCGCTCGCAGGTTCCGCAGTTCGCCGCGCAAGCTGCCGTCGTACACCAAGTCGCCCACTTGCGCGACCACGCCCCCGAGCAGCGAAGCATCGACCGTTTTCTCCACAATCACGGTCTTGCCCGTCGCCCGCCCGAGTGCAGAGCGAATCCGCACCTCGGTTGCTTCATCCAGCGGGGCCGCAGAAGCCAACCGCACACGGACGCGCCCCGCCACGTCGTCCACCATTTGACGCAGGCTCTTGGCGATGCCGGGCACGTTCGCCATCCGTCCCCGCGCCAGCAGAAGCTTCGCCAAATTTTGGCTTGTTTTGGACAGCGCAAGCCGCGCGCACACATGCTCTAGCACCTGTTGCCGCTGCGACTGAGAAAAAGCTGGATTCAACAGCACGGTCCGCAAATCTGCACTCTGTTCGACCGCTTCGGCCAAACGTCCGACCTCAGCGGCGAGCACTTCAAGGTTCCCCTCAGCCTCCCCGATACTCACAACCGCGCGAGCGTACCGTCGCGATACAGATCCGCTCAACATGCCCGGCCTCCCGTCGAGGTTTGTGCTTCGATCTGCCCGACAAATCGCTGGACCAAATTGCGTTGATCCAGATCGCTCATCCGGCTCTCCATGAGTTTTTCTGCCAAATCCACCGCCAAAAGTGCCGTTTTCCGCTCCAAATCGCGTTTTGCACTCTCGATGGTTTGCTGGACTTGCATTTCCGCGTCTTTCAGCAGCTTCTCGGCCTCGGCTTCAGCACGCGCAATGATCTTCTGTCGTTCCAACTGCGCTTGCCCCGCCATCGACTGAAGCAGCGCATCGATTTCTGCCTGCATCTCGTCGGTTTTTTTCTGGTACTCCAAAAGCCGTTCTCGAGCCTGATTTTCCAAATCCCGCGCCCGGTCGAGTGCCTTCCGCACTTCCAAATGTCGCGTGGCCATAAATTCTTTGAATGGTTTGCCCGCATACTTTCCGAGGACAAACACAAACGCAGCGAAATTGAGCAGCGCAAACAAGAACGGCGGATGGTGATGCGTTTTTCCCGGCCCGTAGTCGAAGCTGATCCAGTTTTCAATCACAGGGCCGGCTTCATGATGAACGCCGCCTGCATGTGTAGCCTGCGCTGCATGGCTTTCGCCTGCATGAGACCGTTCTGCATGAGACGGTTCCGCCTGGGGAGGCTGAGTCGGCTGCGCCGGTTCTGCGTGGCCAGGTTGAGTCGGCGTCGCCCCTTCCGCGTGGCTAGGTTGAGTCGGCTGCGCCCCTTCGGCGTGGCCAGGTTGCATCGGTTGCACTGGTTCCGCATGAGAAGGTTGCGCAGGCTCGGAGTTGACAGTTGCAGGTTGATTCTGTTCTGTCGCCGACCCGGCCTTGCGAAGAGGCGGAAATGCCTCTTTTGCTGCAACAGGATTGCTCGGGTCTGGCGCAAGTGCGGGTTGTGCAACCCCCGTCGGCTTTTCCACATTCGGGGCCGTCGGAATTTGCGCAAAACCAGGCCGCGCCATCCAACACAGCACGCCCAAACACACCGCCGAAAGACGAAGGAAAACCGTTCCGTGCACCCTACACCTCCCGTCCCAAGAGCCGCCCCGCCAGCAAACGGGACAGCCCATCGGCCCGTTCCAGAAGTTCGGCTTGCGCTTGTTCCACCTGACGATTCACTTGCTCGCGCGTCGCCCGAACCCGACTTTGCGCTCTGTCGCGAGCTGAAGCCAGCAGTTCCGTCTCTCGCAACCGCCCCTCGTTGGAAAGCCGCAGCCGTTCCTCTTCTGCTGACTGTCTGGCTTTGCCCATCTTCTCTTTGAATTCTCGCTCAAGCTGCTCGGCGCGCGCTGCGGCCTCGGCCGCTGTCTTCTCAGCACCCTCGATCCGGTGTGCACGCTCGGTGCGCATCTTTAGGTAGGGCTTCCACAAAAATTCAGACAGAACGAAAAACATCGCGAGGAAAATTCCAAACTGCAAGAGCACCGTCCCATCGATGTCAATGACGGGCGGGGCTTTTTCCTCTGCACCCTCGCTAGCAGCGAGGAGTAGTACCTGTAAGGTCATGAATGCTCCGGTGGCTCGCGGAGCAGGCACTTACCACTTGCCGAAACACTGTGTCAAGACCCCCTTTACCAGCTATTCAGACGGCGGCGCGGCGGTCTATGATGTTTTTATGCACCTTCCAAACACGTCGGTTCCTCGGTCTTCCTCACCCGCGAACGCGCAAACGGCTCAAACCTGCGCCTCCGCCGCCAAAGCCATGCCGCTGCGGACTTTCGGACTTGCTGTGTTTCTCAGCTTGGGTCTATTCGGCGTTGGCTCCTGCGCCGCCCTTGGTCAAGGTTCGAGCGGCCCACCGCCTCAAAAAGGCGAACCCACTCTCTCGAAGTGCGTAACGGGCTCCCAGCTCGAAAAGGTCACAAGTTGCGCCGAATACTGCGCTAGCCAGAACTTGGGGTGCCAAAACTACGGATGCGTCGTTCCCGGTGACACCAAGCGTTTTGGCGGGGCCGCTTTTGACAATGCCCTGTGCGCCGGCAACATGCAAAAAGGCTTCCAGTGCAACGAGCCCTTGCTCGGCGTGGGAGCGATATCCTGTTGCTGCACGGGCCTTTAGAGACAGCACCGGTTGAGGCAACCGCGCGAAAACACATGTTTTTGCGCCGCAAGCACTTGACTTCGAGTGAAAGCTACATCCATATCGCGGTATGAACCCTAGCTTGGCTCGCTTCGTTGTGCGGCCCGCAGATCCACGCCGGGCTCGCCTTCTCGGCGAACGGTTGGGTTTGCGACAGTTGACCGCACAGCTTCTGATCAACCGTGGTTTGGCCGACGAACAAGAGGCCCGGCGTTTTCTCGACCCACGTCTTTCGGATTTGCGACCTCCCGAGGGTGCGCAGCCCATGGCCGGTTTTGCAATGGCCGTCGAACGACTGCGCCGCGCGGTGCTCGACCGTGAAACCGTCGGCGTTTTTGGCGATTACGACGTGGACGGCGTTACGACCTGCGCGCTGTTGACCGACTTTCTCAATCGTGCGGGTGCCACGGTGACACCGCGCGTCGCCCGGCGCGGAGACGGTTATGGTTTTGGAAAAGCCGACGCACACGACCTGGCGCATTACGGCTGCGATCTCATTGTGACTGGCGATTGCGGCACGAGTGACCACGAAACTTTGGCGCTGTGCAAGCAAATGGGCATCGACGTGATTGTTGTCGATCACCATCAAGTCCCCGAACGACCGCCACAAGCATTGGCCCTTCTCAATCCGCACCAACCCGGCTGCGCATTTCCATTCAAAGGTCTCGCTTCCGTCGGTGTTGCATTTTATTTGGCTGCGGCACTTCGCACTCGCCTGAAAGCCAGCGGTTGGCCGCACTTGCCCGATCTGCGCGAACTCTTGGACCTCGTTGCCATCGGCACCATTGCCGACTTGGCACCGCTCCTCGAGGAAAACCGCGTATTGGTTCATACCGGCTTGCGCGAGCTCAAGCGATGTTCTCGTCCCGGCTTGCGCGCGTTGTGTGAGTTGGTTGGCCTCGAGGAGGGTGCCACCACCTCCGGCGATGTCGCATTCCGTCTGGCCCCACGCCTGAACGCTCCCGGACGCTTGGGCGACGCTACCGAAGCCCTGCTGCTCCTCATCGAAACCGACCAGCGCAAAGCGCGAAACCACGCCGAAAACTGCAACGAAATGAACAGCAAGCGCCAACTCGTCCAAGAAAGCGTGTTGAAAGAAGCGCGCAATTTGGTCGAAGAGCAGCTTCGTTCCGGCAGCCCCGAGGTGCTGGTCGTCGGAGCACCGGGCTGGCACCCGGGCGTCGTCGGCATCGTCGCCGCAAAACTGGTCGATCTCTACGATCGCCCCTCCGTCGTCATTGCCTTCGAGAACGAGGTTGGACGCGGTTCTGCTCGGTCCGCCCAAGGCTTTCATTTGTACAAAGGGCTACACAAAGCTGCGCCCTTGCTGCTTCGCTATGGTGGACATGCTGCGGCGGCTGGCCTTTCTGTTCATCAGGATAATTTGTCTGTTTTGCGAGAAACCTTGTGCGTTGCCTATCGACAACAATTGGGAGAACGACAAACCAGTCCACTGGTTCAAATCGATGCCGTCGTCTCGCTAGACGAAATTGACGAACGACTTGCCCAAGAATTGTTGCTTCTCGAGCCATTCGGCATAGGAAACTCCGAGCCACTTTTGCTTATCAAAGAAGCTGAACTGGTCCGACATCGTGTTGTGGGAAGTGGGCATTTGCAGCTTACGCTGCGATCTGGCGGACTGCTTCGTGATGCGATTGGTTTCGGCTTAGGAAATCGCGCACAAGACATGAAGAGCGGAGGGAAGCTCAGCCTGACTTTTGTACCTCAGTTAGATAGCCACAGAGGAATAAGACGAGTCAGACTTCGTGTCCGAGAACTTTTCTAGACCACCAGTCCCTCTTTTCCAAAAGTACCGAACACTGAAACGTTCTGTGCTTACTTCGATGAACTGTAAGACGGTAACGACGTACACCGATCGAACCAGTTTTGCAGGGCTGGATAGATTGACATGTCGATCTGCATCATCTTGACATAATTGACCCATGATGCCAGATGCAAGTCTGCGATCGTGAGACTGTTTCCCACCAGATATTGACGGTTTGTCAGGTGGTTGTTCAAGATTTGCATCATTTCTTGAACTTCCTCTTTTGCGCGCACGCCCGCTTTCTCGTTGCGTTCCTCGACAGGGGCCCACTCACCAATATTTCGCCCCAGCCGCGACATGGCCTCTCCAAGCGTCGCATTGGTCCACACAATCCACATCATCGCCTGGCCGCGTTCAATGCCTGGTGCCGGATAAAGCCCTCGCTGAACGCCAAATTGCTCACCCAAATACATTTGGATCGCTGCCGATTCAAAAATAGGCACACCATCATGAACCAGCAGCGGAACTTTCCCATTCGGGTTCAGCTTCAAAAACTCCGGCTTCTTGTTGTCTCCGGCTTGCAGATTCACCTCCACACGCTCGTATGGAATCTTCAATTCCTCCAGCGTCCAGTGTACCGGCGTCGCACTTGAATGGGCAGCATGGTAGAACGTAACACTCATTTCGATTCTCCTCGGAAAACTATGTTTTTGATGTTCGCTCCCACAACCGAGAGCGCAGCGAAAATACTGATCAAAACTTCAGTGTTCAACAAAAAACCACCACATCCGCCCACACCCTCGGGTTGCGCCAATCCGCCTCCTCTCGTCCAGAAAATCAAGCTTCGGTTTAGGGACCAACAGCGACGGGGCAAATTCGAATGTGTGCCGAAGATTCAAGGGGCGGCGATTCGATGACCAGCACATCGCCGCGAGCAGAGTAGACGCAACCTGAACAGGACACCGTGTAGCCATGTGGATAAACCGCTCGCGGAACAAACAATTCCGTCTCAACCGATATCGATTTTTCAGTCGTATATCTTGTGGAAAAACAACCACTTCGCTCATCGTACGAATAGGATAGACTGTCCCCTGATACGCGGATTGGATATGGTCTTAAAAGAGCATCCAAGAGCGTTTTCTTCTCGATTCCGTCCTGTTCAAAAAGACCATATCCTGGCCCAAATGAAGCATCCCAATACATCGATGCCGCTCCCACTTCTGCAACTGCATCATATTGAGCATCCATGTATTCAACGATACCGGGATGGTTTGCGATTCCACCGTATTCCCCAATCCACAACGCGGCATTCATACGGCTCGCTTCCATGGCCAATTCCTGCACATTCATGAGCAGTGCTGCTCGACGACTGTCATCGAATCCCTTCCCCTGTTCTGCTAACGCATCATAATTGTGCGGCGCATAAACGATATTTTTGTAGTGCATCGAAGGCAAACTCGATGGCATACCAAGGTTCCGAGTCAGCGCAGGTTCAACAAATGCGATCCAATGTGGTGCCGCGCTTCGTACCTCTTCAATTACACGTTCATAGAAGGGCCATAGACGATCTGATTCAAATGTATGCGTATCTGCGGTCCCAGGAGAAGGTTCATTGATGATATCGAATCCAATGACATTTCTTCTCGCTGCAAATTTCTGGGCAACTCGCCCCCATGTCTTTGAGAAACTCGAAACAAGTTCCGGATCTGTCCATAATTTATCAAAACACGCCCGAACTGGCGGACTCAAGTATTCCAAAAACCACGGTTCGACCTTTTTATGTGCAGCATATTTTTCTTCATCACAAACCCAGCGTGGAGCACCATTATGGCCGAATCCAACTCCGAACACATCTTGGTGCATATCGAAAACTACTAGAAGGCCAGCCTGCTCTGCCCACTCCACTCGGCGTTCGACTTCATCCAAATAAGTTTCGTTGATTGTTCCTTTTGTTTTTTCCAAGGCAGCCCAACTCAACAGGAAACGAATGGAACGAAATCCATACGAGTATAGTCGCTGAAAATCAGACGGCTTGTGCGGACCTAAATAGGGACTTGTCTTGTGCTCAGAAGAAAGATTGATACCGCGCAATAGAGCAATCCGGTCATCTGGATCTCGAAGAAATCCTCCTTCGACATGCCAGGTACGCGCAGTTTGCACATCGCTGCAACCCATCAATCCAAATACAAGCCAGACAAAAAGCGAAACGCCGTGCCTCATGAAATGAAGCACATAACATACTTCGCTCTTCGGTTGGGAAACAGCGAGGAAAGGAGCCAACCTACCACTTGGTGAAACCGATTGGACCCATGACAGAGCTGGCGGATAGTGCCGGGGAGCCGGCAGCGAGGCTGTAGTCACATTGCGATGGATTTGCAAACTTGGGGTTTGCGGTGAAGTTGCCGGTGCCACAACTCATGTCTGCCCCGGAACCCAACAGGCTGTGATGCACGTCTCCGTCGCAGCTTGAAATGGAATAAGGCCACACGATGCTATCGACGACGGCTTGAGGTGTCGCGATGGGCGACGGCGACAAAATCGTGCTGTTGTAAACCCGCGCCGTGCCGCGCACACCCGTGCCCGTGTCATACAAGAGCACATTTCGGAGCGTCGCCAAACCATCGGTCATGCTGATGCCTTTGTCGGCGGCGTTGTGGATGACGCTGTCCTCGATCGTGAAGGTGGAATTGGAATGGTCAATCGCGTCGTCGCCAATATCGACGATGAAGCTTCG
>Ga0268298_10002116_pt1 | contig 22199 bp, 14 predicted proteins | sample WWTPWeurt_MetaG_FD_194462 | JGI IMG/M metagenome (GOLD analysis project Ga0268298, IMG submission 194462) | Activated sludge microbial communities from WWTP in Nijmegen, Gelderland, Netherland - WWTP Weurt | ecosystem: Engineered > WWTP > Aerobic digester > Activated sludge | place... | reverse complement strand
CTTCGCCGGGACGGGGTCCTCGCCCGCGCAAGGGAGGTACACGCGGCCCGGAGAGACGTCCACGTACTGGGGGATCGCGAGGGGGAGATCGATGACAGAGGGGCCCGAGAGAGAGGTGATGTCGACGGGGCCGATGAGGCTCGGAGCGGTGTTCTCGGCGGCGGCGGCGGGGCGCACCTCGAAGACGACGGCCGGGAGGTCCGCGGTGGTGGACGCGCACAGGGAGGATTCGGTGAGGTGCGCGCAGACGGAGCCGCTCTGGCAGTCGCTGTCCGACGAGCAGAGGTTCGTCTGGAAGAGGCTCCCCTCCGAGAGGGGGATGGAGCACCCGGCCGCCGCGAGGAGGGCCAGGGTGGAGAGGACTGTCAGCTTGCCGTTCATGGAGAGGCTCCTGCCGACTGGCCACAACGAACTTCGGGGTCGATGGGAGGACACTTGAGCGTACAGCCACCCTCGTCGGGATCAGCGGTGGGCTTGCAGCAAGTGCCTTCTTGTGTGGAGTCGCAGAGGATGATTGTCCACAGCACGTAGTCAAAGTCGGCGGGGTCGACCGAGCAGCCTGTCGCGTCGTCGAACTCGTGGCTCGCGAAGAACGCCACGTTGTGGCAGCCGAGGGGGGGGTGATTGCTCTTGTTGAGCGACCAGCGCGCGGCGAGCGTGCGCGGGGGGTCATCGAGCGTGGCCGGCTCGTCGAGGGTAACGGGGCGCCCGATGTCGCTGACATAGGGGGTCTCGTAGCCTTCCACTTTGACCCCGTAGTCGAGGACGAGCTGGCCGTGGACCTTGCTGTCGACGTCCTCGGAGACGACGCCGACGCGGAACTCGACGAAGACGGGCTCGGTGACGTTGACGACCATGATCTCACGGAGATCGGGGTACGCCGTCTCGGAGAGGAGGAACGGGGCCGTGCGCTTTCGCTCCTCGAACGAGGGCGTGGAGGTCACGAGGCACGACGAGAGGGTCATGGCGAAGAGGAGACATAGCGACGCGCGTGCCATCGCCGAGAGAGCCAGGGGAGCGGCTGTTCGCGAGGGGCCGCTCGGGCCGAGGGAGCCGGCGTTGCGTGACCCGAGTCGCAAAGGGACGGTGAAGAGAGAGCGAACGGCGGAGGGCAAAAGGGGTGACACGGCTGTCGCGATCGGCGGTGCTGTCGTGCTCGCGGGGGCTCGATTGGCGCACGCAGGCACGGCCGGAGCCGGTCGATCAAAGGGGCGCATATGCGGTAAATACCAGAGCGAGCGCGGGAGGGCTCGTTTCGCGCGGCGCTTCCCTGCGACGCAGCCTTCAGCCGTAGCGCGAGCGACGAGACTCGGGGCCCTGGCTCTCGGCGCGCGGGGGGAGCCAGCGAGCCTCGGCGTACTCGGTGCGGATCGCGAGCTTCACGAGGTCAGCGATCGCCAGGTTTTCAAGGCAAGCTTGCTCGAGGCCGTCGGGCGCGCCGCGCAGGGGGGCGAGCTCGTAGGCCGTCTGAGCGGCGACCTCGCGGACGGCGGTGGCGAGGCTGCCCGACGCGAAGAGACCGGCGCGGCGCATGGCCTGGCGCGTGCTCTGGAGAGCGGCCTCGTAGGTGAACCCGTCCGGGTGCGCGCAGATCTCTCGGAGGCGGCGCTCCGCGCGCGGCGGGATGAGCTGCCAGAGGCTCTGTTCGAGGCGCACGACGGCGCGGTTTCCTCGCGGGGAAGCGTCGAGCGGGCCGAACGCGGCGACGAGGGCGTCGATGAGCGTGCGGACCTCTTCCTCGGGCATGCCGTTGATGAGCGCGTGCTCGGGCATGCCGCCCGTGAGGTGCGCGCCGAGCGTGTAAAGAACAGCGGGATTTTCCCCGGAGACATCGCCGGAGAGGACCACCGAAGGCGACGCGAGCAGCGCGACCTCGGCGGAGACGGGGCCGGGGTTGCGGCGATGGAAGAGCCACACGCGACCGAGCCCGAAGAGGCGCAAGAGGCTCGCGAACACGTCGCCGAGCGGGGTCGCGGCGTTGGGCTGGACACGCTCGACGCCGGTGAGGCCGTAGGACGCGGCGTCGCGACGATAGAGGCCTGTCTCCCAGACGATCGCGAGGGCCTCGTTCACGAGGGAGTCGACCTGGCGAAAGAGGAGCGACGACACGAGCGCCGGGGCGTCGCGCTGCGCGGCGAGGGACGGGGGCGCGAGGCCGCCGGACTCTTCGAAGACGCCGAGCACGTGCTCGACGGCGTTCGCGTAAGGCGTGTTTCCGTCGAGGGCCGCGGCCTCGTGGAGGCGCGCGAGCGTGATGAGATCGCCCGTGCGGATCGCCGCTTGCTGCCTGCGAACAGCGAGGATGTCGCGCGAGCGCGAGGCCGGATCCGAGGCGTAGAGCGCGATGAGCTGCTCGCCCGCTTCGAACGATCCAGCGAGCAGCTCGCGGCGCAGGGCCAGCTCGTCGCCGTCGTCGTTGAGCATCGCCATCTCGGCGGCGGTGAGCGCGGGCGGGCCTTCGGACCAGGGCTGCGCGGGCAGGGACGGGAGCGGCGGCGGGCCCGAGGGCGCGAACGCAGGGTTTCCAGAGCGTCCGGGGGCGACGTCGATCTTGCGCGGCGCGGAGGAAGCGGCGGCGGCGGCGGCGGCGACGCGCGACGAAACAGCGGCCTCGAGGCCGGCGGCGAGCGCCGCAGGATCGGGGAGCGCGGGGGGCGGAGAGTCGCGATCGTGATCGTCGTCGTCGCGATCGATCTCGGAGATCGAAGGCGAAGGGAAGGCGGCCTCCGCGGCCTCGAGCGCGGCGCGGAGCGCGATGGCGTCGACGTCGATCGCGGGCGCCTCGATGACCGTCTCGAAGTCGCCCATGTCCGGCGGATCCAGCTCATCCGTGACGCGCGAGCTGGGCGCGGGCTCCACCGACGAAGGCGCGGGCTCCACCGACGAAGGCGCCGGGGCGCTCGCCTCTCCCGAAGGTGGCGCGGAGGCGGGCGCATCGACGAAGGGGAGCGGCGGGGGCTCCATCCCGCGGGGCATCTGCCCGGGGCTCGGCAGCGTCGGGGGCTCCATCCCGCGGGACGCCGGGAGCGGAGGCGGAGTCGCGGGGCGCGTCTCGGCCTGTGTTTCAGGGGGTTGCGCGCTCGCCGGGGACTGGACGGGCAACGGCGGAGGGACCGCGCGCATCGTGCCGCTGTCACCCGTGCGAGGCTTGCCCGAAGGGGTGAGCTCGGCCTCTCGGCGCAGGGCGAGGCCGCGCGTGTCGACCTCCGAGGCCGCGATGCGGAGCAGGGCGCGGGCACGCTCGGGATCGCCCGAGACGGTGGCGGCTTCGGCGGCGGCGAGCGCGATGCGTCCTCGGGCTCGAAGGCCCCGCAGATCGCCCGCGAGCGCCGTCTCGAAGAGCTGCACGGCGGGCTCGAAGCTCTTGTTGCGGACGAGGCGCTCGGCCATCCCGAGGGCGATGAGCGGGAGGGCTCCGACCTCGGCGTGGCGGCGCGAGAGCTCGCGCATCCCGGCGCCTCCGCCCTGGATCACATCCATCTCCTCGGCGAGCAGGAATACATGGAGATCCAGGTGCTCGGGCGGGACGCGCTCGGCGATGCGAGTGAGCTCCGCGACGGCCGCTTGCGCCTCGCGCGGGGTGCCGGCGCCGCGCATGCGGTACTCGGCGCGCACGGCCTCGAGGATGGCCTCGGGCCAGTCCGGAGCGAGCTTCTGCGCGCGGCGGGCTCGCTCGAGGGAGCCCGCGTCGTCCCCGGCGGCGGCGGACGCGCGGGCGGCTTCGACGAAGAGCTCCGCGCGGCGCGAGGGGGCCTCCCGCGTGGACGAGGCGAGCTGATCGAGGGCGATCGCGAGGGCCCCGTAGTCCCCTTCCCTGCGGGCGATCTGGGCGCGGAGCTCGATCACGCTCTCGCGCGGAGCGATCGCCGCGAAGCGCTCGAGGGTCTCCTTGGCGCGGGCGAGGTCGTTTCCGTGGATGAGATCGCCGATCGTGCGGATGCCGTATTCCGCTTTTTCGTCCGTCGTCGGAGCGATCTGCGCCAGGCGATCCCAGAGCTCGGCGGCGCCGATGGGATCGCCCGTCCGCTCGCGGATGTCGCCGAGGTACCGCAGGGCGATCACGTCGTCGGGCGTCTCCGCGAGCTGCGCGGCGAGCTCGGCGCCCGCCTCTTCGACCCGCCCGAGGCGCTGCTCGAGCACGGCGACGCGGCGCAGACGGAGCATGCGACGGAGATCCGGCACCTCGGCGATCGAGATGCGCTTCTGCAGCAGATCGGCGACGCCGACGTGATCGCCGCGGCGGTTCGCGTCCTGCTCGAGGGCCTCGAGCACCTGGCCGTCGAGCGCGGTGCGGAGCATCGAGGGCGGCCCCTCGGCGCCTTCGGGCGCGGGCGGCGCGGCCTGCGAGACAGCGGCGATCTCGCCTTCGATCAGGGCCCTCGTGGCGTCGTCGTCCGCGGCGCCGAGGACCTTCGCGAGGGACTCCAGGTGGGCCCGAGGGTCGCGGGCGCGGCGACCGAACCGGCGCAGATCGGCGAGCGTGTCCTCGTCGACCGCGGCGCCGGCGAGGGCCTCGGCGAGCACGTCGAGGGCGCGCGTGTGCTGGCCGCGACCGGAGAGGATCGCCCCGAGATCCCGGGCGTAGCGGACGCGCGCGACGGGGCGCAGATCGGGGCGACCGAGCTCGTTGCGCAGCAGCTCCTCGATCGCCTCGGGGCGGCCGGCCATCGCGAAGAGCCGACGGATCCAGGCGACCACGCGCTCGCGGGACTCGGGGCCCTCGGGGCCGAGGTCGAGGACGCGCGAGAGCGCCGCCGTCGCGAGGGCGTCGTGGCCCGCGGGCTCGGCCTTCTCGGCGACGCGCAGGAGGGCGTCGACGCGCGCGGATCGAGGCACGGCTTGCTCGAGGGCCTGCGCGAGCTCGGGGCTCCCGGACGCGATGACAGCAGAGTCGGCGCGCTGCACGAGATCGTCGTCCTCGGACGCGCGCTTCGCGGCCTCGACGAGCAGCGCCGCGGAGCTCTCCAGATCCGAGACGGCCTCGGCGATCATGCTCGCGAGCCGGAGGAGCGAGGGTCCGATGCTGGAATACGGCTTCGCGACCGCGGTCCGCACGTCGCTCACGAACTTCGACGCGCTCACCGGATCGGCCACGAACGCGGGCACCAGATCGGCGAGCCGGAGGTACTCCTCGATGTCCCCGTCCGCCGCGAACGCGCGCTCGATCGCGAGGATCGCGAGGCCGAGATCGCGCAGCGACTCGATGGCGAGCCGGGCGAGGGCGACGCCGGCGCGCGCGCCGTCGGGGCCGTCCAGCTTCGGGAGGAGGGCGCGCATGGCTCGATCGATGCGGAGCGAGGGCGTCTCGCGATCGCCCGTGGAGACGACGAGATCATCGAGCGACGTGCTGAGATCCCGGATCGAGTCGAGATCGGGCCGCGACAACAAGGCCCGGAGCAGGATGTCGAACCGCGTGCGGAGCCCGTCCTCGGACCTGCCCGTGAGCCCCGCGGCGCGCTTGAGCCACAGCGGCCTCGCGGCCGGATCCGACGCCTCCGCCACGCGCACGATCGCGCGCACAGCGGCCTCGGGCTCCGTCGCGCGCTCGGCCAGCCGCGTGAGCAGCAGGAAGGCGCTGCCCTCGTTCGGCACCGCCTCGAACGCGTCGATCGCGTGCCGGAGGGCGAGATCGATCGCGCCCCTTCGCTCGAGCTTTCGAGCCCCTCGGTAGTGCGCGGCCCTGCGACCGAACTTGCCGTATGCGGCGCTCGCGAGCCTGTCGTACGTGCGATCCAGGATCTCGATCCCGCCCTCCACGTGCGCCGATCGCTCGATGATCGCGATCGCGTCCGCGCGCGACGGATCCACGTCGATCCCGCTCGCGGCGAGGGCGAGCGCGCGCTCGTGCAGGCTCGCGTCCTGCGCCACCCCCGCGGCCTCGATGAGGAGCGCGCCTCGTCGCTTGTCGGTCGAGGGGTCGTCGCCGAGCTGCGCGACCCGCGCGAGGATCCCTTCGATCGCGCCGATCGAGCCCGTGAACGTCTTGAGATCCCGCGCGTACCTCTCGGCGCCGTCCTCCACGAAGAGGCTCGCCTGGTAGAGCGCGTTCTCGGCGCCCGTCGGATCTTGCGCCAGATCCCACAAAAGACCGCCCCACACGCGGTACGCGAACGACGCGTCCGCGGCGCGCGGCTCCCCGAGCGCCGCCGTCGCGAGCGCGCGGGCCTCCGCGAGGAAGACGAGCGCGTCCGAGAGCGCGGTGCCGTTCGCGGGCGTCGTCTCCGCGAGGCGCGCCTCCACCTCGGGGACCAGCGGCGCGAGCGCCTCGAGGATGGCCTCGGGGTCGTGCCCCGCGGAGGCCGCCCTCGCGAAGAGCCTCGCGGCGGCGGCGAAATCGAGCACCTTCGCGCGCCGCGACGCGAGCTCCATCGCGGCCGTCGCGGCCTCCTCGCCCTGCAAATCCGTCGCGATCCACCGCTCCATCACGGTGATCGCGAGCGCCGGATCGCCGGCTCTCTCCGCGATCGCGAGGAGCTTCGCGCGCAGCGTGGCCGATCGAGGTCCCACCACGTCGAGCGCCCTCCGCGCCATCGAGAGCGCCTTCGGCTTGTCGAGCGCGACGAGCGCTTCCAGGAGCTCCGCCGCCAGATCCGCGAACGGCGACGCCGGCCGCGGCTGGGCGAGCACGGCCCCGAGCGCGTCCGTCAGCGCCGCCGCGTCCCCGAGCGCGAGCGCCCTCCGCAGCAGCGCCTCCGACACCTCCGGCGACGCAGGTCGCAGCGCGAGGAGCCTCTGCGTCCACCCGAACGACAGCTCTCGTTCGCCCAGATCTTCGAGCGCGGCAGCGAGCGCGTCGCAGAACACCCCGCGAGGCACGACCGCGGTGATCGCCTGCTCCACGGCCGCGATGCTGTCGCGATCCGCGCGCCCGAGCGCCACCGCGGCCCGCGCGACGAGGGCCCTCGCGGCGCTCGGATCCGAGCGAGTGGCGCGCAGCGTGATCGCGTGCGCCCGCTCCCCGTCGCCGGCCATCATCCACAGGTCCACCGCGACGGCGAGCACGCAGGCGGCGACGTTGGGAGGCGCGCTCCCGGCCAGGACAGAGATCGCCTCGGCCCGCTCTCTCACCGCGCGAAGACGCCCCGCCTGCACGAGCGCCGCGCTCGCGACCGACACATCCAGATCCGGCTCCGCGAGGGACGCCGAGAGCAGCTCGAGCGCTCCGATCTCGTCTTTTCGTGCGCGGAGCAAGCTGCAGAGCCACCGCAGACACCGCGCGTGCCCGCCCACGTCACGGCCGGCGCGCGACTCGACCTCCTTGCGAAGAAGCTCGACGAGATCGTCCTCGTGGTGCGCCCGGATCGCCGCGCGCATCACGTCGTACGCCGCCGACGCGTCCGAGGGCGCGAGCTCCAGGAGCTCTCGCGCGAGCTTGAAATACGTGTCCGCTTCGTCCGGACGCCCTCGATAAAAGGCGATCGCGCGGCGCAGCGTGAGCACGCGCTCGGCCGGCTCCTCGGCGGCGGCGAGGCGCCCGAGCGCCTGCTCGAACGCGTCCTCCTGCAGGCGAAGCCTCGGCGACAGCCGATCGAGCCTGGCGCCGACGCCCGAAGAAGAGCCTGCCTCCACGAGCCTGCGAAGCGCCCACGACGCGAGGTGCGGATCCGAGAGCTTGTCCTCCGCGAGCGCGGACAGCTCCTGCAACGCCGACACGCGCGCCGCCCCTTGGTTCGGCTCTCCGTAGCTCGCGTGCGGCGCGGCGCCCACGCGCACGAGCGCCTCCACGAGAGGCCACGGATCGTGCGTGTCGTCGCCGTGGTGAACGAGCCACCGCATCGCCTCCGTCATCCGCGGATCCGCGATGAACGCCTCGCTGTACGCCTCCGCCGCGCGCTCCGGGCTCGCGAGCGATCCGGCGAGCAGCTTCCCGAGCGACAGGTACGCGGACGCCCGCGCCTCGCCCGCGCTCTCCTCGGCATAGAGCGCGAGCCTCGCGGCCACCACCTCGCCGAGGCCCGCGGAGAGCAGCACGGCGTCCGCGTCCTCCGCGTGCTCCCCGCTCACGTCCCCCTCGAGCCACGCGTCCAGGAGGGCGCCGGCAGCGCGACCGAAATCGCCTTCTGCCGCCGCTGTTCGCATGCGCTCTCGATGGATCGCGAGGGCCTGCACAGCGTCCGTGAGCCCCACGGCCGCGGCGTGCGCTCGGAGCACTTCATCGGCCGCCGCCGGGCTCCGGGGGCTCAGCTCCGAGGCGAGCGCGCGCGCCGCGGGCTCGTACGAGGGCGCGATCTCGAAGGCGCGCAGCCGATCTTCGAAGGCCGCGTCCTCCGCTCCGGCCTCGATCCGACGCTCCGCGGCCGCGCCGTACGCCGCCGCCGCCTCTTCGAGCGACACGTCCTCCGACCAGCTCGCGAGCATGCCCAGGAGCTCGTGCGCCATCGTGTCGCCGCGATCCAACGACGCCGCCTCGCGCAGCGCGTCCGCGGCCCCGATCGCGTCCCCGGCGCGGCCGAGGAGCACGGCGATCTTGATCAGGTTCCGCGCTTGATCGACGGGCTGAGGCAGCTCGATCCCGCGGAGCGCCGCCGCCGCGAGCGCGGCCTCCCCGAGGCCCGCGAGCCAGCTCCCGAGCTCCGCGCGCACCGCCGGATCGTCCCCGAGCGAGAGCGCCCTCCGCGCGGCGGCCGTCGCCGTGTCGAGCTCGGTCGCGCGCGCCGTGAGGATCTTCGCGATGGCGAGGAACGCCTCTCGCTCCGCCTCTGGATCTCCTTCGCGCGCGGCGTTCGCGGCGCGGGAGAACTGATAGGCCAGCTCCGCGCGCGGGCCGGCGTGCCGGAGGAGCGGGGGCTCCGACGTGATGTCGGAGAGGATGATCTGGCTGACGGAGGCGGGCGGGGGCCGGTCGAACAGCTCGGGCGGAGGCAGGGTCCGCCGGGGACCATCGCCGAAGGGCGCGGGCGAGTCGCTGTCGTACGGTGTGGGGCTCATGTCGGGACGCAGCGGCCGTTGCGCGGCGCCCGAAGCCTATCCGAAGGTGTGACCCGACGGCCAAAGCTTCGGCGAAAGCCCCCTCTGGTGCGCGGGATCAGGACCGGACGACGCGGTTCTCGGCGGGCACGGCGTAGCCGGCGGCCGTGAACTCCTCGACGATGGCCTTGTTGGCGGCGAAGTAGACGTCCCAGTAATGGTCGTTGTGGCAGAAGGGCCGGACCGCGAGGACAGGCCCGAACGCGGTGAACTCCAGGAGCTCCACGCTCGGGGCGGGGTCCTTGGCGACGTGCGGGATCTTGGCGAGCCGGGCGCGGAGCCTGTCAATCGCGTCGGTGGGATTCACGCTGTGCGCGATCTGGGCCTTCAGGTCGACCCTGCGGAACGGGTTGGTCGTGTAGTTCTGGATGTTGTCGCCGAAGATCTTGGAGTTGCCCACGAACGTGCGGATGTTGTCCGCTGTGTCGATGGTCGTCGCGAAGAGGCCAATCTCCTTGACGACGCCGGTGGTGCCGGCCGCGGTGATCATGTCGCCGACCTTGAACGGCTGGAGGACCATCATGAATACGCCGGCCGCGAAGTTGGACAGGAGCCCGGACCAAGCCATGCCGATGGCGACGCCGGCCGCCGCGAGGATGCCCGCGAAGGACGTCGTCTCGATGCCGAAGATGCTGAGGATCGAGATCAGGAGGACGAGCGTCAGGACGACCCCGATCACCGAGTCGAGGTACCGGACGAGCGTGGCGTCGAGCTTGCGGCGCTCGAACACCCGCGACGTCATGCCGCGGACGGCGCGGATGATGATCCGACCGATGATCCAGAGGACGATGGCCCCGATGATCTTGCCGCCGATCGGGATGGCATACGTCATGAGCAGGGTCTTGAGCTGCTCCATCCAGGTCGCGGCCTTGTCCACGACGGTGGCCGGCGGCGGCGTATCCGCAAACAATCGCACTGCTAGAAGCGATAGAGACATGGGATGCACTCCCTGTGGAAGTTCATTGACAACGGCTCCTCCCGAACGGGCGCCAGGCGCCGAACGGCTGACGAAAGGGGCATTACCGGAGCAATGGATATGCCACAAGAGGCATTCGCTAGTTCCGCCCAGGGAGCTCCGCGCATTGCGGCATGTCTCCCTCAAAGGGTGAGGACCGGAGCCCTCAAAATGCACGGGCGGATGATCGTTGACGTTCTCACGCGATTGTCGGAGGGTGCTGGCGTGCTTCGCTCCTTCGCCTTCGCCCTCGCCGCCCCGGTGATCGCCGCGGTCCCTCTGCTCGCGGGGTGCGGCCCGAGCGATCACGACATCCGGCGCGAGGAGGCCGCGGAGCACGAGAGCGCTCGCTTCCAGCGCGGCGCCTCCGTCTACTCTCGCTACTGCGCCCTCTGCCACAAGCCGGACGCCACCGGCTACGGCGCCGATCACGCCCCCTCGCTCGTGAGCGCCACGTTCCTGGAGAGCGCCTCCGACGACTTCCTCGCGAAGGGGATCCGCGACGGCCGCCCCAACACAGCGATGGCGGCGTACGGCAAGGGACGCGGCGGCCCGCTCGAAGAGGAAGACATCCTCGCGATCATCGATTTTCTCCGCGACAAGAGCCCCGGACGCGTGCAGCTCTCCAAGGCGCCGGTGAGCGGCGACGCGGCGAACGGAGAGGCCATCTACCGCGCGAGCTGCCAGCGGTGCCACGGCACGAAGACCGAGCGCGTCGACGCCGTGCACCTCGCGAACCCCAACCTCCTCGCCGCCGCGAGCGACGAGTTCCTCCGATACGCCGTCGCGCACGGCCGCCCCGGCACCCCCATGCCCCCCTTCGCGGGCGTCCTCCGTGAAGGGGAGATTGACGACGTCGTGACCTATGTCCGGAGCCTCGCCCGGAAGCCGGAGGCCGAACGCCGCGCGCCGATGGAGCCGCCGCCCCTCGGACAGCCCGTCATCAACCCCAGTGGTGCACACCCCGAATTCAAGCTGCGCGACGATCGCTTCGTGCCCATCGCCGACGTGAAGAAGGCCCTGGACGAGAAGAAGCGCATCGTCATCATCGACGCCCGCGCCGCCTCCGACTGGTACGGGATGCACATCCCCGGCTCGATCTCGGTGCCTTATTACAGCTTCTCTCGACTCGACTCCTTGCCCAAGGACGGCACCTGGATCACCGCCTATTGCGCCTGTCCGCACCACGCGTCGGGCGCTGTCGTCGACGAGCTGCGAAAGCGCGGCTTCCCGCACACGGCCGTCCTCGACGAGGGCATCCTCGAGTGGAAGAAGCGCGACTACCCCATCGCGAGCCTGCCCCTCCCGGAGGACTCCGGCGCGGCCATCCCGACGGCGGCCCCTCAGGACTCCGGCGCGCGCCCCCCGCTCCTCTTCAAGAAGCCCCGCCAGTAGCCAAAAGCGAGGTTTCTCGCCTCAGATCTCGCCGTATGCCCGCGACACGATTCGCCGGGTGACGGATTGAATACCGGTATGCTCGAAGTGGTTCGAGACGAGGTCGATGCCCGCGGCCACATAATCGAGCTTGCTGTCGATGTCGCCGAGGACGCCGCGCACCTTGCTGAAGATCGACCCCTGTTCGATGCCCTTGTCCGTCGCGAACTTCTGGACGAGGTCCTTCGTCGCGTGGAAGTTCTCGACGAGGAGCCGATGGCCCGCGACGGGGCTGTCCGACGGGAGGAACGAGGCGACCTTCGCGAAGCGCCCGTTCTCCCCGAGCAGGCTGAACGACAGGCTCTCGATGCCGTCGTTGAGCTTGATCATGAAGTCCGGCCCGAGCGGGAGCACGCAGTCGAAGGCGAGGAACGCCGCGAGGCGCATGGCGTCCTCTTTTTGCCCGTTCACGAAGGCCGCGGCGAAGTCGGACACGCTGTCTCCGGGGAGCCCGTTCGTGTAGCAGAAGGCCGCCATCTCCCCGAGCAGCTTCACGGTGGCGTCAATGGCCTGCGCCGTGTCGGCCTTGGGGGTCACTTTGTCGAGGAAGCTCAGGAAGTTGAACTCGTGAGAGAGCTTGTCGGCGAGGGCCGCGAGCCCCGCCAGGTCCTGTGTGTCGTCGATCGCCTGGTAGATCCAGACGGCGCGCTGATAGCCGTTGTCCGGGTCGTTGTAGAGCTTGATCGCGCGCTCGCCGACCTGCTGAATGAGGGACTGGTCCTCTTCGCCGGTGACGTCCTTGATCATCTCCTCGAAGCTGGTGATGTTCTTCCACTCTCCGGGGACCACGTAGTCGAGCATGTGGAGGAGCCGAGTCGTGATGCTCGACTGGGGAAGGCTCTCGAGCAGCTCGTTCAGGGGCTTGTCGCTCATGGGGATATCCTCTCTCTCTCGATCAGAGCTTGGCGAGACCGTCGATGTCGAACTTGCCGAGGAGCGCCTTTCGAGCGTCCGCGTCGAGCGTCTGCGACGACACCTTGATCTGGAATTTGTCGTGGACGAGGACGGCCGACTGGTTCTTTCCGACCGTCACGAGCGGGTGACCCGAGAGCTTGTCCGAGGCGCCCGCGAACTTCGACTTTGCCGCGTCATCCCCTGTGGCGTCCGAGATCGTGACGACCGCCACGTCTTGACCGTCCTTCTTGAGCTTCGCCTCGACGAAGCCGTCTTTTTCCTGCGTGAAGGCGCGGCTCAGGCCGTCGGTCCCGTCCGCCGGGAAGAAGGCATTGAGCTTCTTCCCTTCGATCTTGGGGGCCGTGGACGCGGGCAGAGTGGCAGTCGCGGCTTCGTCCCAGCGAGTCGGCTCTTTCTTGCACCCGGTGAGCGCCAGAGCGCCCCCGAGGACGGCCAGCGCGAGAATCGTTCGCTTCATCATGGCGGCCGAGGCTAGCACGGGTGCGCGACCGCTCGGGGAGACGCCGTCCCCACGCTGCGCGCCCCGCTCTCACGCCGCTTCGCGATCAACCATTCGCGGTTGGCCGGCGCATGCTCGGGGGGCCGTGGACGAACTCGGTGAGCTCGGCGCGGGTCGTGTCGGCGCTCGCGCGCAGGGCCGCGATCTGGGTGCGCGTGACCTCGAGCGCGGCGCGGAGCGCGGTGACCTCCGCCGCGAGCGCCGCGATCTGTTGAGCGAGCATGTCCGTGTCGCGTTCGTGCTCCCGCCGGAGCCAGATGACCCACGAGGTGCCGAGCGCGCCCAAGAGCGCGAGCACCAGCGCGGCCAGCACGCTCACGCTGCGCTCTCCCAGCCCGTCGGCATCACCAGCATCACGGATTGTAAATGGCTAGAACGCGCGCCGGTCGTTTCGAAATCGACATCGCACGCCGAAAAAAAACGCCGGCCCCTACCGGATGGCGATCATCACGAGCACGACGGTCACCACGCCGATCGCGAGGCCGATCGCGGCGGCGATGAGCAGCGGACCCTTGCGGTCGGTCGTCATCGTCGCGCCCCCTGCGAAATCGGAAGCTCGGCGCTTGAAGCCGCCGGGCTGTCGATCCGCGGCCCTCCGGCCCTCGGCGCGGTAACGGATGGCGCGCATCTCTCGGAGCACGGCCTCGAGCTGGCCCGCGAGCACGCCCGCCGACTGCGTGCGTTGATCGCGCTCGCGGCGGAGGCACGAGTCGACGATGGCGCACAGGGGCTGCGGCAGATCGGTCTTGCGCGTCTGGATGGGGTCCGCGTCCTGCGTGAGGATGCGCACCATCAGCGCGTTGTAGTTGGCCGCCTCGTAAGGGAGCGTGCCCGTCAGCGCCTCGAACATCACGACGCCGAGCGACCAGAGGTCCGCGCGACCGTCGATGTCCTCGCGGCCCGCGGCCTGCTCGGGGCTCATGTACGCGGGCGATCCGACGACCATGCCCGTGCGCGTGAGGCTGAAGTTCTGGCCGGTGTCGAACACCTTGCTGATGCCGAAGTCGAGGATCTTCGCGACCTGCTCGCCCGATGGCAGGCGGTGGACGAAGATGTTCGCGGGCTTGAGATCGCGGTGGATGATGCCCTGCGAGTGCGCGAGATCGAGCGCCTTCGAGACGCCGATCATGAGCTCCAGGAGCTGCTCCGGCGGGATGGTGCCCTCGCGCTTGAGGCGAGAGTCGAGGCCCTCGCCGAGCAAGAGCTCGAACACGAGGAACGGCGAGCCGTCCTCCGCCTGGCCGAGATCGAGGATCTCGACGATCGAAGACGATCGCACGCGGCCGCTCGCCTTCGCCTCGTTGAAGAAGCGCTGCAGCGCGACGGCGTCCTCCGCGACCTCGGGGCGCATGATCTTGAGCGCCACGTCGCGATCGATCAGCTCGTTTCGAGCCGCCCACACCGATCCGCTGGCGCCCGCTCCGAGGAGCCGGCTGAGCCTGTACCGGGACTGGATGAGATCGCCAGGATTCAACGGACCACCGTGAAGAGTCCGCGCATCCTACACTGTTTCGATTCGGTGGGGGCCAACCTTGCGCATCGGTTTCGCATGGCGCGCGCGATGCGGGGGAGCGGGGGGTTCCCCCGCCGCGCAGGGAGCGGAGCGAACGAGCGGCTTGGGGGAACAGGCCGCGCGCGGCATCCGCTGGGGGACGCAGTCCCGACGCTGCGCGCGCGCGGCCGGATGGGGGCATCCACGAACGACTTGATTCGAAGGGATTCGAGGTCGATCGCGGTCAGAGGCGGGGAGAGATCAGACGTCGTAGTAGAGGAAGAACTCGTAGGGCACCGGGCGGAGACGCACGGGGTCGAGCTCGCGCTCGCGCTTGTACTCCATCCACGTCTCGAGCAGGTCGCGCGTGAAGACGTCGCCCTTGAGGAGGAACTCGTGATCCTTCTCGAGGTTCGAGAGCGCCTCGTCGAGCCCGCCGGGCATGTGGGGCACCTCCTTGAGCTCCTCGGGCGAGAGCGCGTAGATGTCCTTGTCGAGCGGATCGCCCGGATCGATGCGGTTCTGGATGCCGTCGAGCCCCGCGAGGAGCATCGCCGAGAACGCGAGGTACGGGTTGCACGTCGCGTCGGGGAAGCGCACCTCGATGCGCCGCGCCTTGGGCGAGCTCGCGACAGGGATGCGGATCGACGCCGACCGGTTGCGCGAAGAATACGCGAGGTTCACCGGGGCTTCGTAGCCGGGGACGAGGCGGCGATAGCTGTTCGTCGTCGGGTTCGTGAGCGCCGCGAGGGCCTTCGCGTGCTTGAGGATGCCGCCGATGTACCAGAGGCCGATGTCGCTGAGCCCCGCGTAGCCGTCGCCCGCGAAGAGGGGCTTGCCCTCTTTCCAGATCGACTGGTGCACGTGCATGCCGCTGCCGTTGTCCCCGAAGAGCGGCTTGGGCATGAACGTCGCTGTCTTGTTGTTGCGGCGCGCGACGTTCTTGACGACGTATTTGTACCACATGAGGTTGTCGGCCTGCGCCGTGAGCGTGCCGAACTTCATGCCGAGCTCACACTGACCGGCCGTCGCGACCTCGTGGTGGCCGACCTCGACGGTGATGCCCGAGTCCATGAGCACGCTCATCATCTCCTCGCGGAGGTCGTGCAGCGTGTCGGTCGGTGGGACAGGGAAATAGCCCTCCTTGTGACGGGTCTTGTGCGCGAGGTTCTGGCCCGGCTTGCCGGTGTTCCAGACGGCCTCGTCCGAGTCGATCTCGAAGAAGGCGGTGCGCGGCGAGTTGTCGTAGCGCACGGAGTCGAACACGAAGAACTCGGCCTCGGGGCCGAAGAAGCACGTGTCGCCGATGCCGGTCGAGCGGAGGTAGTTCTCGGCCTTCTGCGCGATGTAGCGCGGGTCGCGGCCGTACGGCTGACCGGTGATCGGGTCCGAGATCTTGCAGATGATCGAGAGCGTCGGCTGCACGTGGAACGGGTCGAGCTTCGCCGTCGACGGGTCGGGCGTCATCTGCATGTCGCTCGCGTTGATCGGCTGCCAGCCGCGGATCGAGGAGCCGTCGAACCCGATGCCCTCCTCGAACAGCTCATCGTTGAGGCGCCACGCCGGGATGGTCGTGTGCTGCCAGATGCCGGGCATGTCGATGAACTTGAGGTCGATGAACTTGCAGCCGTGTTCCTTTGCGAATGCGATGACGTCTTTGGCGTTCATGGTGTCCTTCCTTGTGATCACTTCCGAGAGTCTCTCTTCCCCGAAGCGCGACGAGCCCCGCGCGCGCCAGGAGAGCCAGGAGAGCCGCCGCGCGATCGCCGCGGGGCTTTGATCCAGCTCAAATCGCGTCCTCGCCGCGCTCGCCCGTGCGGATGCGCACGGCCTCCTCCACGGGCGTGACGAAGATCTTCCCGTCGCCGATGCGGCCCGTCTTCGCGGCGCGCTCGACCGCGTTGATCACGTCCCAGACCATCCCGTCGGGGACGACGATCTCGACCTTCACCTTGGGGACGAAATCGACGACGTAGGCCGAGCCCCGGTAGACCTCTTTCTTGCCCCCGGTGCGGCCGAAGCCCTTCACCTCGGTGACGGTCATGCCCTGGATGCCCACCTCGGCGAGGGCGTCCTTGACCTCGTCGAGCTTGAACGGCTTGATGATGGCTTCGACTTTTTTCATGGCGCGGAGGGTGTTGGCTTAGCCCCGCTCCTGTTTCGGGAACGTTTCACGATCCGGCACCGGGAGGTAAAATGCGACCGACGCGGGCGGCAAGCAGAGTGTTTGCGCCCAGCGTCGGGGCTGCGTCTCCAGCGGCTGCCGCGCGCGGCTCGCCGCCAGGGCGCCGCGCGGGCGTGAGGGCGCTCGATCGAGGGACGCGGGGCCCGACGATCGCCGCCGTTGTAGGCGCCGCCCGCCTCGAATACCGTACGGCCCTCCCAGGCCCCGCCAAACACAGCCGATGGCTCTGCCGAACAAGACGAAAATCCCGGTGGGCACCGTGCTCGCGGGGAAATATCGCATCACCCGCGAGATCGGTCGCGGAGGGATGGCGACCGTCCACGAGGCGGAGAACATCGACATCGGCAAGCGCGTGGCCATCAAGGTGCTCGCGCAGGAGCTCACGGGATCGTCGATCGTGGTGGAGCGCTTCCTGCGTGAAGCGCGGGCCGCCGCGGCGATCCGGAGCCCGTACATCTGCGACGTGTACGACTCGGGCAAGCTGCCGACGGGGCAGCCGTTCCTCGTGCTCGAGCTGCTCGAAGGGGAGTCGCTCTACGAGCGGATGACGCGGCAGCGGCAGCTCGACGCGCCGACGACGATCGCGGTGATCTCGCAGGTGTGCCGCGGCCTCACGAAGGCGCACGCGGCGAGCATCGTCCATCGGGATCTCAAGCCCGAGAACATCTTCCTCACCAAGGACGAAGAGGGGCACCTGCTCGCGAAGATCCTCGATTTCGGGCTCGCGAAATTTTACACGCCGACGACGAAGGATCAGGCGCGGCTCACGCGCGAAGGCGCCGTGTTCGGGACGCCCGCGTACATGAGCCCCGAGCAGGTGCGCGGTCAGGGCGCCGTCGATCACCGCGCGGATCTGTGGGCGCTCGGGTGCATCACGTACGAGTGCTTCACCGGCAAGACGGTGTGGTCGACGGATCAAGGCGTCGCGATGACGTTCGCGCAGATCGCGAGCGCGCCGCTCCCGAGGCCCGCGCGCTACAGGCCCGATCTGCCGCAGGGGTTCACGGACTGGTTCGATCGCACGCTCGATCGAAACATCGAGCGGCGCTACCAGACGGCGAAGGAGTTCGCGGAGGCGCTCGCTGCCTCGTTCGGGATGGAGCGGCGCGAGACGAGCGAGATCCGACCCTCCCCCATCGAGGCCCGCGAAGAGGCCCGCGCCGCGCTCGCGGCCGCGCAGCCTCCTCCGCCTCCGCCCGCGCCCCCGCCGCAGCAGGCTCCGCCCTCGTCGCGGCGCCCTCCGCACGACGACACGGGGGCGTCGCACCCGTCGGTGAACCCGGATCAATTCCAGCCGATCACAGGCGAGGAAGACGACGGCGATCCGACCCGCGTGCTCACGAAGAAGCCGCACGTGCGCCCGCTCGATCCGAACGCGCGCGCGACGACGAGCACCCCGGAAGGGAAGCTCGAGCGCTTCCGGAGGACGCCCGACGGGAAGATCGCGAAGGTGGTCCCGCAGGTCGCGCCGAACGCGCCGCCGGTGCCCGCGGGCCTGCGCCCGCCGAACGCGCCTGCCCCTGTCTCACCGAGGCCCGCGCCGATCGCGCACGCGCCCGCTCCGGCGAGGCCGCGCGTGTCGGGGCCGCCGCCCACCTTCGATCACGACTCCGAGATCGACAAGAACCCGTTCGCGAAGGCGCGCAAGCGTCGGCGGATCGTGCTCGTCCTCACGCTGCTCGCGCTCGCTGTGATCTTGGTGGTCTTCGCGATCACGTCGTCGGGGCCGGGGTCGGAGAGCGGAGAGTCCGGGTCCGGCACGAGCGCGACGACGGCGGGATCGCCCTCCGGCGAGACGTCCGCGGCGCCCGTGCGCACCGGCTCTTCGCCGACGACGACGGCGGCCACGAGCGCGACCGAGCCGCCCTCCGCGGCGCTCCCGGCGTGGCTCGCGATGGTCCGTGAGGCGCAGGCGGCGCTCGCAGCGGGCGACGCGAAGGGCGCGGCGGCGAAGCTGGATCAAGCGGCTTCGAAGAGCGCGCAGCACAGCGCCGTGCAGGCCCTCTCGCGGCACGTCGCGAACGCCGTGTGGACCAAGGGGACGTGCACGCTCGCGGGCATCGCGCGGCCTCGCACGTACGATCTCGTGGAGCCCGGCGCCAAGCGCGTCGCCGCGACGAAGCCCTCGGTGATCGCCGCGAGCGGGGGTGTCCTCGCGGCGTGGACGGACGCGCACGGGGGCGCGAGCCACGCGTACGTCGCGCGCCTCGACAGCTCGCTCGGGACCTCCTCGGCGGCGATCGATCTGACGCCCGACGGCGCGGAGGTGCGCTCGATCGAGCTGATTTCGTGGGGAGATCAGATCATCGCGCTCTACACGGACGCGAAGGCGCAGACCCCGGGCGCGTTCGCGCGGCGCCTCACGCCCGACGGCAAGCCGAGCGGCGCGGCCGTGCGCGTGGGCCCTCCGAGGAGCGCGCAGGGCCTCCCCGCGGCGTTCGGCGCGGCGGGTCAGCCGTTGATCCTCGCGTGGACCGACGACGGGGATCGCGACTCCGAAGATCTCTTCCTGCAGAAGCTGTCCGCGACGACGTTGGAGCCCGAGGGCTCGCCGAGCCGCGCGACCGATCTGGTCCCCTCGGGGGCGCCGCGCGCGCGCGTCGTCGGCCCGCGAGGAGCGGTCGTGAAGGACGCGCTGCGGATCGCGTTCGAGCTTGAAAGAAAGCCCGGGAGCTTCATCGAGCTCCAGTCGCTCGCGATCGCGGACCTCGGCAAGGAGCTCGCCTCGACGGGCACGAACCGCGAGGGCAAGGCGATCGGATCGCTCACCCTCGTGAACGTGGATCGGAGCCGAGCGCACGCCGCGCAGCTCGCGTGCAACGCGGATCTCTGCTTCGTCGTGTGGCACGGCGAGTCTCCGCCGGGCGCGCAGGGCGCGGCGTTCGATCCGGGGTCGGGCCGCAACGTGTGGCGCCGCCGCTTCTCCCCGAACGCGCTCTACCCGGTGGTGGCCGCGGGACCGTTCGGCGCGGCGGCGGCCTGGATCGAAGACGGAAAGCTCGTCGCGGCCCCGCTCGTGCGCACCGGCTTCAACCGCCCGGCGAAGGTCGGTCGCGCGAGCGCGTCGCAGCCTGTCGTCTCGCTCACGCCTGCGGCGGAGAAGGGCCAGTACCTCGCGGCGTGGCTCGACATGGAGGCGACGCTCCCCGAGCCTTACGTCGCGCGCCTCCGTTGCCCGTGAAAAAGGCTCGATGCTGACGATCCTCGCGCGCGAAGAGCTCCGCCAGCGCCCCGTCGTCACCGAGCGGCTCGCCCTCGTGCCGATCGACTCCAGCGACGGACAGGACTTCTGGTTCGCGGTGAACGGCTCGCGCGACTCGCTGCGGCGCTACCTCCCGTGGGTGCAGTTTCACGGGGACATCACGGCGAGCATGCGCTTCTGTGAGGCCTGCGCGCTCGACTGGGACCAGGGCCGCGCGTTTCGCTTCGCGGTGCGGGACCGCGAGAGGCACACGCTGCTCGGCGTGGTGGGGCTGGAGTCGCTCGTGCACATGCACCGCTCGTGCGAGGTCGGCTACTGGCTCAGCGACGCGGCCACGGGGAAGGGCGTGATGACCGAGGCCGCGCGCGCGTCGCTGGACTACGCCTTCGGACGGATCGGCGCTCACCGCGTGCGCATCGCGGCGGCGACGGACAACCACCGTTCGCTCGCGGTGATCGCGCGTCTCGGCTTCCGGTTCGAGGGCATCGCGCGCGAGGCCGAGTGGTGCGACGGCCGGTGGCTGGATCACGCGGTCTTCGCGCTGCTGTCGACCGATCCTCGCCTCGCGCCGGCGAAGAGGTGATCGACCAGCACGCGCCACCTAGACGACGGCGAGCGGAGGGTCGAGGGCGCATGACTGTCCATTTTTTGTGGACATTCGTTTGTCACGGCAAGAAGGCTTGATAAGTTACTGTCCACATACAATGGACGCCCTCCAAGCCCTGGACCTGCTCGTCGCGCTGAAGCTCGCAGCTCTCGGAGACGCTGACGCTTCGGTGCGTGATCTCGAAGAACAGCTCGGCGTCTCCAAGAGCAGCGCCGCCCTCTCGATCAAGCGTTTGAGCGCGCTTCGTCTGTTGCGTTCGACAGAGGACAAGCGACGAATGAACCGCTTCGCGTTCTGGGATCTGATGGAGCACGGAGTGCGGTGGATCGCGCCCGCCGAAGTCGGCGATTTCGAGCTCGGCCTCCCGACGGCCCACTCCGCAGAGCCGCTCGCGTCGCAGCTCCTCGGCGATGACGACGTCTACGTGATCCCGGTGCCACATGGTCCAACCCGGGGGCGAGCGGTGACGCCGATCCATCCGCTCGCCCCGCTGGCGGCCACCAAGGACGAGCGATTCTACCGTCTGCTGGTGCTGGCCGATGCGTTCCGGGTCGGGCGGGCGCGAGAGAGGAAAATTGCCAGCGAGGAGATAAGAAAATGGCGATGAGAGGGGAGCATTATCGGGACGCGATCCGCGCTGTCCTGGCTGTGTTCGGACCGGATGCGGGGGATTTTGTCTTCCTTGGGAGCTGCGTCTTGGCGCTCTACATGCGATCGGAGGGAGGACCGTTTCGTCCCACGATCGACGCAGACGTCGTCTCGACGGTGCGCCCATGGACGGTGCAACAGCAGCGTCTCTCGCGCCTTTGCGAGCGGAATATCCTGTCGCCGGACGAGAAGCTCCTGTGCCGATATCACCTCACCGGCCAGAACATCGCGGTGGACGTCCTGTCTCCCGAAGGGATGAACATCGGCAACATCACCGACTGGTTCCTGCGAGCGATCGAGAATGCCAGCGCCTTCGCGCTCGGAGACGGCATCGTCGTTCGAGCGGTGACGCCTCCGTACTTCATGGCCCTCAAGCTGGAAGCGTGGGCGGATCGAGGCGAAGACGTGCGCTCCGACAAGGACGCCGAAGACGTCGTCGCCGTCGCGACGGAGGTCCGCAACCTCGTGGCGTTCGTGCGGGAAGCTCGCATTGAAGCGGGCATCGCAGACCTGTGGCAGAGAGCTCTCGACAAGCACCAGCTCACTGTCGACGACCTTCGCGACCTGGCCAGCTATCACCTCCACCCTATCGACGCCGCGGAGGAGGATCGCGTGGTCGAGACCCTCACGCGCTGCGCTCGCGGAGCTTGAGAGGCAGGGAGGGCGCGCCTACTTCGTACGGCGCGCCGCGCGCCTTCTTCGTACGGCGCGCACAGCGTCAGGAACTTCGTCCCTCAGCCGCGGCCGCGCAGCGTCAGGACGGCGTCTCCCAACGGCGGCCGCACAACGTCGGGAGGGCGGCGGAAGAGCTGCGGGATCCTCGCGCCGCTTCCTACCGCGGGGTCGGCTGCGGTATGGGTTCTCTCGGCCCATGAGCGCCCCCGACGCAGCACCTTCGCCGAGCCCCCCCAACACCTCCACCGTCCCGCGCATCCGGATCGATGAGATCGCGGTGGCGATCGTCCGGACCGGCAACCACGGGGCAAAGCTGGAGATCCGTCCGCAGCGCGCCGTCACCGGTGCGCACGATCTGGTGCTCCCCGCCTTCGATGGATGGCTCGCCTCCGCCGACCTCGTCGTGAGCGTCTCCGGGGCCTGCGTCGAAGGGTTCACCGCGGCCCTCGATTTCGGGAAAAATCCCCTCGGCGCGCCCGTCGTGGCCACCGTCAACGACGCCGCGAGCGGTCCGCACAAGCCGTTTGCGATGACGCTCAGCGTGCCCCTGCGCCTCCTCCGACAGCAGTTCGGCACACCCTTCACGCTGGGCCTCGTTCTCGCACCAGGCGGGCGCCTCC
>Ga0268298_10002115_pt1 | contig 22200 bp, 22 predicted proteins | sample WWTPWeurt_MetaG_FD_194462 | JGI IMG/M metagenome (GOLD analysis project Ga0268298, IMG submission 194462) | Activated sludge microbial communities from WWTP in Nijmegen, Gelderland, Netherland - WWTP Weurt | ecosystem: Engineered > WWTP > Aerobic digester > Activated sludge | place... | reverse complement strand
TCGGTCAACATAACAGAAGCGCCCATCAAATCCACCAGGTCAGACGCCAATTTCACCGCTTCGCCGGGTGTGCCGGAAGGAGCCGAAAGGAGGAAAATGCTTTTCGAAAATAGATCAGCCTTGGCTGAGTCCAGACCGGTGCCCGTCAGATCCAAATATTCCGCCGCAATGGAGGGAACCAGGCCCACATAATGAACGGTCTTCGGAAGGAGATCCGCCGCCCATTTTTCCACTTCGGCTTTGACGGGCGCGGTGTCGATCACCACCGCATCTTTTTTCAGATCCTGGGCAATGTAACCGAAGGTATCGCGTATCTGGTCGACCGGCAGGGCCAGAATGACCACATCCGCCTTTTCTACTGCACTCGGAAGGTTATGATTGACCATATCCACCGCGCCCAGTTTTCTGGCACGTTGTTCTACGCTAAAATCCTTGTCGTGACCGATGGCTGTCACTTTGTCGCGATGCGCTGCCAGCGCCAATCCGACCGAAGCACCGATCTGTCCGAGCCCGATAATGGTAATTTGTACAGTCATTTGGATTCTCTCAAAAGTTGATGCGCGGATTATACCGCTTTGGCATGATCACCCCGTTAAACTACGAGAACCGCGGACGCCGACCGCGGTTCCCTTTGAAAGGAGGAGAAGAGAAATCACCTTACGCTGGTAAATTTATCATGATTATCCGAAATGTACTTGACGATACCCCTACGTTTACCCTACGATTGTTTGACAATTAACGGGTTTGCAAACCATTTGGAGTATTTTATAGCTACAAGGAAGGCAACATGAATTTTACGAACTATCGCATCTATCTAGGCGAACTTAATCGAACTCCTGTTGGAGATTTACGCATCGCCGCCTCCGACCTAGGGCTGGTCGCCGTTGAGTGGGCCGATACCCAACCCGAGCTGTTTGCCTACCTCTTGCGCCTGAAGGTTCCCGTGGAGCAAAACCAAAAGCGGATCCAGCCTTTCGCAAGAGAGATTCGCGAATATCTCAAGGGCAGGCGGCGCAAATTCACATTTCCCGTTCATTGGGCCACACTGGGTGATTTCGCCCAAACCGCACTGAAAGCCGTATATGATATCCCCTATGGCGAGACCCGCACCTATGCAGATGTTGCCGCGCAGATCGGGCATCCGCATGCCTTCCGTGCAGTGGGACGCGCCAACGCAACCAACCCCATGCCCTTGGTGATCCCTTGTCACCGTGTCATCGGGCGGGATGGCAAACTTCATGGTTATGGCGGTGGAAATGGACTGTCCACCAAGGAATGGCTGCTTAAGTTGGAAGGCGCGGTCATTGCCTAGAACAAATCCCTGCAAACCCCATATACTCTATAGAGATTAATGATAGACTCAAGGGTGTGGATATCCTATTACAACTCTTCTGGACCTTCCTGAAAGTTAATTTACTCAGTACTTCCGGCCCGGCCTCCGTAGGCCTGTTGTATCACGAAGCCGTAGGGCGCTTCGTAACCGAAGAACAATTCGTGCAGGCAGTTGGATTCTCCTCTGTGCTGCCCGGCAGTGACGCGCTCCAGCTGGCGATGTATATCGGTTATGCCGCCGGCGGCGTAACAGGCGGACTCGTCTCCCTGATCGCCTCCATCCTGCCGCCCACGGTCATCATCCTTGGCGTGACCATGATCCTGCATCGGCTGAGGCGTGAAGCGTGGGTCAATAAATTCGTGGAAGGGCTGACGCCAGCCATTGCTGTGTTAATGGTCTTCACCGCCTGGAAGATCTTTCAAAAAGGCGGCGGCAACAGCGCCTTCGGCTGGGGGCTTGCGCTCGCCAGCCTAGCCGCCATGTGGCTGAAAGTGCCGGAGCGTTTCGTCATCATCATTGCCGGAATTGTCGGCGTCATCTTCCTTTCCGCATCATGAAATCATCCAACCTTTCCACTTGGCGTCAGTTATTTTTGATGTTCCTGAAGGTGAACCTGCTTTCGCCATCGGGACCCGCTTCGGTCGGACTGTTGTACAAGGAAGCCGTAGGCAAGATCATGAGCGAGGAACAGTTCGTAGAGGCGGTGGGATTCTCAAACTTCCTGCCGGGCAGCGAGGCGCTGAAACTTGCCATGTTCGTCGGCTTTGCGGCGGGCGGAATCCCGGGCGTGTTCACAGCGCTGTTGGGTGCGGTCCTGCCGCCAACGGTGATGATGTTCCTGGTGGCGCTGGTGCTTCAGCAGTTCCAGCATGAGAACTGGCTGGACGGCTTCGTCAAGGGGATGAGCCCCGCCGTGGCCGCGTTGATCGTAATGGTAGCCTGGGAATTGTTCCGCGTCGGGCAGACGAAAGCCATCGGTAAACGCACCCTTCTCATCGCAGCCTTGAGCGCCATCGCGCTTTGGTTCGAAGTCCCTTCTCCCGTGGTATTACTTGGAGCGGGCGTATTGGGCGTTATTCTTTTTCGATAAACGGACTTATGTATGGAATCTGATGTATTGATCGTTACGAACGGACTCAAAGAAACCTGGCCGGCCATCGAGCAGGGGACATGGCTCGCCTCCACATTGGGATTGAAAGTCACGCTTCTCGGCCTGACCGAGGTGCAGAATCCAGCCGCCATTGACGATCACCATCCGCTGGAGGAGTTGTTCGAGCGCGCTATCGGGTTGTTCCAGCAACAGGGCGTGGAATACAGCCTTGAGGTCCGCAATGGAAGCGCGGAGGAAGTTCTACCGCAGTACGTGAAGCAAAGCGATTCCATTGTAGTGTTGGGACCGCTCGGCCGTCCGCAGATCAAACGTATGTTGACAGGCCGTTCCATCCGCCAGTTTTTGGAGGAGATCGAGCAGCCGATCCTGTATGTGCCGCAGTCAAAACTGCCGGTGAAAAAGATCTTGATCTGCCTCGGCGGACTCGGTTACGAGATCAACGCCGAACATCTTGCAATGCAGGTGGCCATGAAAAGCCGCGCTGATGTGACCCTGCTGCACATCGTCCCACCCGTCGACCTGGATTACCCCACTGCGCGGACCGTGCGCGAAAATTGGCAGCACCTCGAACAGACCAATACGCCGGTCGGGCGCAGCCTGCGACAGGCGATCGAGATCGCCAAAGCCGACGGGCTGGCCGCAACCATCAAAGGGCGACAAGGAAACGTAGTGGAAGAGATCTTTGCAGAAGCGCAGGAAGGGAAGTATGACCTGGTCTGCATGGGTTCGTCGTATAGCGTACATTCGCTGCGGCAAATGTATTCCGCCAACGTAACCTCGGAAATATCCGACGGTTCGCTTTGCCCGGTGCTGACAGCACGGTACAAGGTCGGTTGATCAACAAAAAACGGAGCGCGATGTGCGCTCCGTTTTTTGTTACATACCCGGCACGTACTTTTTCTCCCATTCGGCGATCGCCGCTCGAATGGCCGATTTGACGACCTCATCAGGGACATCATCAATCGAGTCATATTTTTGCAAACCAATATAAACCTCTACTGTCCCCTGCGGCGAATCTGTCAGACGGATGCCGCGATCTTCCAAAGGTGTGTTAATGATACGCCGCTGCAGGACCGAGTCGATCTGCTGGACGATGCTGAGCAATTTAAACTCCTGCTCGGCATCTTTCTTTTTCGCAGGCTGCCCAGCCGCCACATTCATCAATGAGGAAGTGATCGATGGGTTTTGCAGAGAGGGCGTCTGCGCGGCGGCCATGCGCACAGGAGCAGGCTCCGCTGCGGGGGTGGAAGAAACCGGCTGGGCCGATTGCGCAGGCTGAATGGGAGTATCCAAATACGGGCGGAGAAGTGAAACGAGTTCAAGCAGCCGCTTTCTTTTTTCAGCAGAAAACTTGGCCTGGGCCAAAACCGCTCCATCCATCTCAATGGCCTTATCTGCCTTGATGCGCAACAGACTGGGCTCGGCCACTCCCTCTGGAAGTTGCGACTTGAGCAATTGAGCCTCGGCCAGCTTCTTTTCGGCATCGGCTCGCGTGATCTCGACATTCATCTCCATGGTCTCGATCTTTTTCCGGGCTTCGATGTTCATATTGAAATAGCCGAGGAATCCGCCGATCCCAAAGATCAACAAGCCCAGAACCCAGAGAAGGATGGTCGGTATGGTTGTCATGGCGAAATTCAGTTGCATGCTTACTTCCTTTCGATCACCTGGCACTTCGGACAGAAATGCGTCCCGCGCTGGCCCACGGTCATTTTTTGGATGGTCGTACCGCACACCAGGCAGGGCTTGCCTTCACGGTCGTACACCCGAAAATAATTCTGATACTCGCCGCCGCGATAAACCCAGTCGATACTCGCGCCGTTGCGACGGATGCCTTCCTGCAATACCGCGCGGATCGCTTCGCACAACGCCGCGGCCTGCTTCTTCGTCAGCGAGTCGGAACTTCGCTGCGGATGCAACTTGGCCATATGCAGGGACTCATCAGCATAGATATTGCCGACCCCGGCAAGAAAGGTCTGGTCAAGCAGCAGCGGCTTCAACTGTCGCTTGCGGTTGCGGAGATTCTCATACAACCACTGCGGCGTGAACTCCGCACCCAACGGCTCGGGGCCCAATTTACCGAGGACGGTCTCCGGCTGATTTGTCAGCCAGACGCGCCCGAACTTGCGCGTATCATTGAAGGCTAGGTGACTCTCCATTCCATTCTTTGAACGCAAGGCAAGGATCAGGCGGTCATGTTTTTCGGCTTTAATTTTACCTTTTCTTACACTTAAATCCCCGCTCATACGCAGATGTATCAGGAGATTGTAACTCTCCAGATGGATGATGACATACTTTGCCCGCCGTGAAACCCCGAGAACCTTCTGCCCTTTGACTTGTTCCTTGAACTTCGCCGCGGATGGGGTCGCCACCGTCCGCGCCCAGCGTACTTCGGCAGAGGTGATGACCCTGCCGAGGATGTCAGGTTTAATGGTCTGTGCTACAGTTTCGACTTCAGGAAGTTCAGGCATATACACCAGTAAGCAGCAACCCGTAAACAGCGCGGACGAGTACTTTCTATTTACGGATCTTAATCTTATTCGTTGAACATCTCTCCCACTGAGCGTCCTTCGTGGGCACGGCGGATAACCTCTCCCAACAGTGAAGCGATGGAGATGACCGTGATCTTGCCTTCCAAAAACTTCATCTTTTCCGGTGGGATCGGCACGGAATCGGTGGTAACGATCTGTTTGATGGGCAGGGACGCCAGACGTTCCGCACCGTTCTTCGACAGGATGGCATGCACAAAAACAAGATAGACGTTCCGTGCGCCGTGTTTTTTGACCACATCCACGGCTTGGGCGATCGAACCGCCGGTATCCACTTCATCATCCACGATGATAACATCGCGATCCTTCACATCGCCGATCAGGGTCAGGGCCTCCGCTTTGGCATCGTTGCCCTGGCGGCGCTTCTCAATGAACGCAATGGGCATGCCCATATCCGCGGCATAATTGCGGCCCTTCTTGGCAAAACCAAGGTCCACAGACACGACCACCGGATCGACCATTTCATTGCGGAGGGCCGTATTGATATGCTCGACCAACATGTGGGAGGAAGTCAACACATCGCCGGGGATGGAAAAGAAACCCTGGATCTGGCCCGCATGCGGGTCGAGGGTCATGTAACGGTCGGCGCCCGCCACTTCGATCATATCCGCCACAAGGCGAGCTGTGATTGGCACACGCGGCTGATCCTTTTTATCCGAGCGGCCATAACAGAGATACGGCACTACAGCTGTGATGCGCGCCGCAGAATCAAGACGCAGGGTCTGGATGGTAATGAGCAACTCCATCAAATTGCGATGCACCGGCGAGGTCGTGGTCTGAATGACATACACATCCTGTCCGCGTACGCTGCCGTTCAACTTCACGAACAAATTCTCATTCGGGAATTCGATCATCTCGCGGTCGCTCAACGGCAGGTCGAGATAATCCGCTATCTTCTGGGCCAGGTCCGGCGAGCCACTGCCGCCAAATAACTTGATACCCCCATAAACTTTCAGATCATGGTGAACATGATGCATTCTTTTACTTCTCCTTCATCTTCGCCATCCACTCCGAACGCAATACGCTCATGATGAGGACGTCGTCATATTTTCCATTCTTATAGACCGCTTCACGCAACCGGCCTTCCAGAACAAAGCCAGCTTTTTCATACGAACGCACCGCGCGCACATTCCCGGCGTAGACTCGCAGAAAGGCGCGATTCAGGTTCAAGGTCCCGAAACAGTGGCGCAACAAAAGCGACATCACTTCCGCGCCATAGCCTTTGTTCCATTCCGTTTTATCGCCAATCAGGATGCCAAGTTCCGCGTTGCGGTTTGTGATCTCGATGCTGAACACGCCGCAGTTGCCGATCAACTTCCAGCCTTTGCCCTTGCGGACCTCGATGGACAGCGGCTTCTCATGCGGATCACGCTGGGCATTCAGCCATTTTTCTTCCTCTGCCATCGACATGGGCATGTTCAACGCCAGCCCCTGAGTGACCTCCGGGTCGTTTACCCAGGCATAGAATTTTTCAAGGTCTTCGCGCTCGTTGGCACGCAGGCGAACCCGTTCACCATAGATCATGCTCATTGTGACCTTCCATTCATCAGCTGCCGCACCGCTTCCCACGGCGAGATATTTCTCGTCAGAACCTGATCCAGAATCTCTTCATAGCGTTCGGCCGGGACTTCCTCACGGAAGCGGTTCATCAACCCTTCACGTATCAACGCTTCGATCTCGACCTCAAGCCGGGTGCGCTCACGAAGGGCCCAACCGCCGCTGAGGCGTAGATACTCCGCATGCCGCGCAATGGACCGGATCAATTCAGCGATGCCTTGGCCTTCAGTGGAAACCGTCTTTTGGATGGGCGGAATCCACATGTTCGAGTTCGCATCCGGCTCAGGCAGGGATGCACTCATATATGTACCATGATGTTTGAACACGCGCGCGGTCGGGTGTGCCAACTCAAGCATGGACTTAAGCGCTTTCTCGGCATTTTCCACACCGGGGCGGTCCGCCTTGTTGATCACAAGAATATCCGCGATCTCAAGAATGCCCGCTTTGATGGCCTGAATGTCATCCCCGAGCCCGGGTGCTTCGACCACCAATGTGGTGTGAGCGAGTCGGGCAACATCCACTTCGCTCTGACCCGCGCCAACCGTCTCCACTATAACCACATCAAAACCAGCCGCATCGAAGACCTGCACCACGTTCGCAGTCGCCTGCGCCAAGCCACCCAGTGACCCGCGTGACGCCATCGAACGGATGAACACATTTATGTCACCGGAGAGATCGCGCATACGCACCCGATCACCAAGCACCGCGCCACCCGTAAATGGACTGGATGGATCCACAGCCACGATGGCAATGCGCTTGTCTTCATTTTTGCGATAATACAACGCCATCTGGTTCACCAGAGACGATTTGCCCGTGCCCGGCGCGCCCGTCACCCCGATAAGGTGCGCCCTGCCTGTATGCGGGAACAACTCGATCAATGCCTCACGGCCTTCGGTCGAATCGTTCTCCACTTTTGTCAGCAAACGCGCCAATGCCAGACGGTCGCCGTTGAGGAGGGCTTGGGAAAGGCTCATTAATAAATACGTGTTCCTATCTTACCGCTTGCTTCATGATTAAGTAAATTTTTTACCGAAACTTATTTGAGAAGAAGGAAATTTTTGTTTGATGAATTGTGTGCGATACTCTATAACAACAAAACACAGAGCGGCTGCTCTGTGTGGGATATGCGAGCTATCCTGTCATGGCAGTTTGAATATCACGGATGATATCTTCAGTGGAGGCGCCGGGGCCATACACTCCGGTAACGCCCATTTCTTTCAAGCGATGCAGGTCTTCGTCGGGGACAATACCGCCGATGAATACCTTCACGTTCGATTGTCCATTGGCGCGCAACAGTTCCATCACGCGCGGGGTGAGTGCCATATGCGCGCCGGAGAGAATGGACAAGCCAACCACATCCACATCCTCTTGCAGGGCCGCTTCGGCGATCATTTCAGGCGTCTGGCGCAAGCCCGTGTAGATGACTTCCATCCCAGCATCGCGCAAAGCACGCGCGACCACCTTCGCCCCGCGGTCGTGGCCATCCAGGCCCGGCTTGGCCACCAGCACTCTAATTTTCTTTTCGGTCATGAGTCCTCCGATGGAAATATCGAAGGTGATTATACTATGTCTCACAAATGCAAAATTTTTTAAAAAAACAAACGGATGGCCTTGCAGCCATCCGTTTGTTTACTCACCCGGCTCGCTGGGTGGTGGGGTAACATCGCCGTAGTCCAGTACCTGGCGCATTTGAGTCGCGCCCTCTGGCGGGCCGACGATCTTCTTGTCTTCCATCATATCCACGATGCGTGAGGCGCGCGTATATCCGATGCGCAGCCTGCGCTGAAGCATGGATACGGAGGCCCTGCCTTCCTTACGAATAATTCCAACCGCCTCGTGAAATAACGGGTCGCTTCCGTCCATTTTGCCGGACTCTTCCCACAAAGGCGCCTGCTTGAGCGGCACATTCTCAGGGATGGTATCGGCAGGCATGCCCGCCGCCGCGTAGGGATTGGGAGCGCCCGCCATTACGCGCCAGTATTCCACCAATTTTTGAATCTCATGGTCAGAGACAAAGACGCCCTGCAAACGCACAGGCGCGGGCGCATCGGGAGCCTGATAAAGCATGTCGCCGCGCCCGAGCAGGCGTTCCGCGCCGGGCTGGTCGAGGATGACTCGGCTGTCGGTGTTGGAGGCCACGGCGAAAGCGATACGCGCCGGGAAGTTGGCTTTGATCAAACCTGTCACCACATCCACTGAGGGGCGCTGGGTGGCAAGGATCATGTGAATGCCCGTGGCTCGCGCCAGCTGGGCAAGGCGGGTGATGGTCTTCTCGGTCTCATCCGGAGCGATCATCATCAGGTCGGCCAACTCATCGATGACAATGACAAGGTAGGGCAGTTTTTTCTGTCCCTGCAGTTTCATCTTGGCGTTGTAATCGGTGATGTTGCGTGAACCAACCTGCGCGAACATGTGGTAACGCTTGTCCATCTCGCGCGTCATCCATTGCAGCGCGCCGATCACGCGATCCATTTCCACCACCACCGGGCCGAGCAGGTGCGGAATGCCGTTATAACCGGTCAACTCCACGCGCTTTGGGTCCACCAACACAAGGCGCACATCGTCCGGGGTGTTGTAGAGCAGCATGCAGGTCAGGATGGCATTGACACACACTGACTTTCCGGAACCGGTCGTTCCAGCAATAAGCATATGCGGCATGCCTTCAACGCTCGCGATCGTAGGATGACCGGCCACATCGCGACCGAGCGCAAAGCCGAGCGGCTTCTTGTAATTTTTGTATACTTCACTTTCAAGGATGTCGCGCAATGCGACCCGTGCCATCTCTTCATTGGGAACTTCGATGCCAACGTAGCTATGTCCCGGCACCGGAGCTTGAATGCGGATGCGCGGCGCGGCCAATGCCAGCGCAAGATCATCGGCAAGGGATGCGATCTTGCTGACGCGGACTCTCGTCCGCACACCGCCTCGGGTCTCGAGGAAAAGCGGCTCCACCCCAAACTGTGTGATCGTTGGCCCGCGGCTGATCGCCACCACTTGCGCTGGCGCGCCAAAAGAAGCCAGCGTCTCTTCTATCAGACGCGCGCGTTGTTGCACGAACTCTTCGTTCGCGGAAGGCAGGCTGCCCGCGTCGAGGATGTCGGCCATATCCGGCAGTTTCCATTCGATGACGGTCGCGCCGCTGCGAGTCTGCACCGGCTGAACAGGGACCGCCACGGTCTGCACGGCAGGCATGGCAGAAGAATCGATCGGTGTGTATCCGTTTGCGGCAGGAGAATCAGGCGCGGGCGGAGTCTGAAGCGGTTGTCGATTCGCAGACCCAACCGGCCGGTTGAGCAGTTGGCGCAGTCCATCGATCAACGGTTGAAGCCAGAAGAACAGATCCGCTACGGGCTTATCCAGCAGAACGGCAAGGCAAATGACGAACCAGGCGACCATTGCAATGAGGCCGCCACCGGGCCCAAACGCGCCCCAAAGGAATCGTTGGAACAACCCGCCCAGCGCGCCTCCACCCTGACCTGTAAGCGCGACCGCTTCGGCGGTATCTGCACTGGCGCCGCTGAGGGGATGAAGAATGCCCAGCAGCCACAGGAACAATAGAATGCTGCCCACCACTCGTTCGGTGGAAAGCGGCGGGATGCGCTCGATCTTGCGGAATACGAGCCAAAGGCCAAAGACCAGCAAGCCCAGCGGCAGGATGTAAATTCCCCAGCCGAAAATTTGCGAGAGGAAAAAGATGGCACCGCCAACGATGGGCGAGCGGTTGGCGGAGATCAACCCCAGTAGGATCACAATGCCAAAGAACGCAAGGATGAAACCGACCACGTCCAGTCTGCGCTCGGGGGAGAGAGCCTCCCACCAAGTCGGCACACGGATCGCCGGAGCGGGGGGCGGGGGAGTCCCTTTCCCCTTGGGCGCAGGTTTAGATTCCGGCGCGCCGCCTTTTTTAGGAGGGACGGTCTTTCCGGCAGGCTTTACATTTTTTTTTGCAGGGGTTGAGGGCTTTAGAAGGGGCATTTCAATTTATGATTGCCGATCTGCGCATGATAAAAACAATGATGGCTTTTTAAGAACTTGTTGAGTCATTATAGCACAAATGGTCTGTTATCCTTTTTAGCCATTCTTCCCCATCCGTGTAACTTCGGAGAGTTTTATACTTCTTTGTTAGGCACAAAATTAATTCGCCCCAATTTAAGTCTGAAAACCAAAACCTGGAAATGGTTCATACGAGTTAAGGTAAAATTGCAGGGCTTTCCCTCCATGGACAGCCTCTTCCCAGAATACAGGCGGGAAATTTCCGCTCCGTCTCTGTGATCGAATCAGGAATCAACTTTGTTCGAAATTCTCTTTCTCGGCACTTCCGCATCGGCACCGTCGTCACACCGCGGGCTCTCGGCACAGATCGTCTCCCATAACGAATATCGTTTTCTGGTGGATTGTGGCGAGGGTACCCAGCGTCAGATCCTGCAATCGGGCATCGGCTTCAAACGCCTGACGCGCGTTCTACTCACGCACGGTCATCTCGACCACATCCTCGGGCTGGCGGGGCTGCTTTCCACCTTCCTGCGTTGGGAAGCCATTGATGAGTTCGAGGTGTACGGCAGTCGTGGAACATTGGAGCGTGTGCGCACCCTGCTTTACGATGTGGTGTTGCGCGGCAAAAATCCGCCGATGCCTTTCAAACTGGTGGAGATCAAACCCGGTGCCCTGTTCGATGCGCCGGATTTCACCGTAACAGCTTTCTCCGTGACGCATCGCGGCGCAGACAGCCTTGGCTATATTTTCGAGGAGAAGGCGCGGCGTCCGTTCCTCTCTGAAAAAGCGGATGCGCTGGGAGTCCCGTTCGGGCCGGAACGCCGCGAACTGGTCGCTGGAAACGCGATCACCCTGCCCGATGGAAAACGCATCACCCCGGACGATGTGCTGGGTGAATGGCAAAAAGGCAGCAAACTTGTGGTGGTGGGCGATACCGGCCGCACCGATAACCTGCTCGAAGCCTGCAGAGATGCGGACGGCTTGGTGATCGAGTCCACCTACATGGACGAAGAGGCCGAGATGGCAGGCCAGTTCTCCCATCTCACTGCGCGCATGGGCGCAGAACTCGCCCTGAAGGCAGGGGTTAAGAAGTTGATCCTTACGCATATTTCGCGCCGTTACCGTGGCAGGGATGTACTTGCAGAAGCGCAATCCGTTTTTCCGAACACGGTCGTGGCGCGTGATTTCGACAATTTCCAAATCAAGAAAGAATATCAAGATGGCAGATAAATTCACAATAGGGGTATTAACTTCGGGTGGAGATGCGCCCGGTATGAACGCCGCGATCCGCGCCGTGGTGCGCACTTCGCTGGCAAACAATATGAATGTGATCGGCGTGATGCATGGTTACGAAGGACTCGTCAACGGGGATTTCCGCCCACTGGGCGCCCGCGATGTAGGTGGCATTTTGCAGCGCGGTGGGACCGTACTGCTGACCAGCCGCAGTAAACGCTTTGTCGAATCAGGCGGGCAGCGCGAAGCGATCCGCAAGATGAATGAAGCCGGCATCGACGCGCTGATCGTGATCGGCGGCGAAGGCTCAATGAACGGCGCCAATGCGCTCTCAAAACAGGGTGTAAAAGTGATCGGCATTCCCGGCAGCATCGACAACGATATCTGGGGAACGAACATTGCAATCGGCACCGACACCGCCATGAACACGATCATGGATGCGGTGGATAAACTGCGCGATACAGCCTCCTCGCACCAGCGCGCGTTCCTGATCGAGACCATGGGGCGCAACAGCGGGTACCTTGCCGTAATGGCGGGTATCATCTGCGGTGCGGAGATCGTGCTGATCCCCGAATACCCCGCCACGGTGGAGGATGTTGCCGCTGCCGTTGAAGACGCTTACAAGCGCGGCAAGACTCACGCCATCATCATCAACGCTGAAGGCTCCGGCCTGCGCACCACCGACCTGGCTCAAACCATTGACGATATGGATGTCGGGTTCAAGACTCGTATGACCATTCTCGGCCACATTCAGCGCGGCGGATCCCCCACTGCTTATGACAGATTGCTGGCCTCCCGTATGGGAGTCAAGGCCGTGGAAGCGCTGGTGGAAGGTACTCACGGTGTAATGACCGGCCTCAAAGGAAAAGGTATCGACTTCATCCCGCTGGAAGATGTGATCACTAACAAGCGCAAGGTCAACATGGAGTACTATCACATGGTGAAAGTGCTGGCACGGTAGGTCGTTTTAATAGTAATCAGTAAACAGAAAAGAGACGATTGGTTTTTATTTTACCAATCGTCTCTTTTTTTCAAGAGAAAATATCATTCTACAAATTTGTGTCTCACAACACGCCCACCTACTCCCCAATCGTCACCTGGATCACAGCCGTATCCACCCTTTGATCGGCTCGCACCACAACCAATTGCACGGCATACAAACCGCTCAGGCCAGTGGTATCCCATTCTGCCAGCAAACCGCCATCCACCGGCGCGAAAGCATCCTCACCCAACTGGATCCACTCCTGCGGATTCAAACCTCTCCCGACCTGCACCCGATAATACATAAAATCATCACCCGAGGCGGTGCCCATAATGAGCACGCTCCCTTTCACATCCGCGAACAGTTGCGGCGAGGTGATGTTGGCGAACGGCTTGATCGGCGGCGCCTGGATCGCATCGTACGAATCCGGTGGGATGTCCACGCCTGCACTTTCAGCCCACGCCCGTGCATCTTCGGGGACAAGCATATATACGCGAGTATCGATCAATTCGGGCGGAGTGAACACGGTGGCTAACAACCCCGTCTCACGGTTGATGGCGAATTCACGAAATAGATTATCCGCTTGCGTAGGTTCACTTCCATTCAGAAAGACTTCGGTGACCAAATTTGGACACTCCCGCGTAGGCAACATGCCGCTTGGGTCACAGACGGTTATGGGCGTAATGCCCTGCGGCGCAGACCAGCCATCGGCGGGTTGATATGCAGAAGCGGTTTGCATCAACGCATTCCACAAGACGGCCGGAAAACGCGGCGTGACGGAATCATTCTCTCCGCGCACACCCGTCCATGTTGCGACCGAAACATACGGCGTAAACCCGATCACCCACGCATCTTTCCCGTCAGCGGTTTGTCCCGGTTTTACACCCGCAGGCCTGCCGATCTCCAACGCGTTCTGCCTGCCCCACGTATCCCAACGAGCAGGCTCATCGCTTAACACATGAGTCATCAAGTACGCCATTGCCGGGGTCACCACTGTCTGCGCCTGAGACACAGACCAATCGAACATTACACCATGATCCACGCCCTCCACGCGCAGCATCGTCACCGGCGTAAAGTCATCGTTCACGTATTGACCGAACTTCACGCCCTGCACACCAAATACCCCGTATGCGCTGGCAGCGTCGAGCAGGGTTACTTCGTTATTGATGTTTAAGCCAAACGATGACGCGATCTTCGTCACGTTCTCAATTCCCATTTGTGTCTTCAAATTTTCCACCGGCATCTGGTAATCATTTGCCAATGCGATCCGCAAACGTATCGCGCCGTGATATTTGCCGTCAAAGTTTTGGATGTTTTCAGCGGATGGAACATCCCATGTCAATGTGGCTGGACTCAACCCACGAGTGAATCCCGTCAGATAGACAAACGCATCCATCCCGGACCCGGGCTTGTGTGTACCGACCAGGGGTGTTTCCAAACCTTGAATAGTCTCACCCACCATTGCCAATACCTGCCCCGTGCGAGGATCGAGGATGACCGCGCTGGCAGACGAAGCGGCGAACGTGGCCGCAGGCGGCAGGGATGGCAGCAACCGCGCTGCATCACAGGCTTCGGCGGGTTCGGGTAAGCCTGCCAGCCGCGCGGCATAGACCTCTGTTACGCAGGCGGCATTCTTTTGCAAGTCATAATCCAATGTGGAAATGACGACCATCCCGCCGCGCTCGACCCGTTCGCGCGGGATCTGAGAATCGATCTGGGCGAGGAGAAGGTTCAAGAAAGCAGGTGCCACTTCCGGCGGGGTGGGAGGCGCTGATCGAAAGGAGGGAGTCTCTGCCAGCGCTTGAGTGGCATCTTCAGGAGAGACCAGTCCGAGATCGTTCATCACATATAGCAACTCACGCCCACGCTGGATCGCCACCTGCGGCGCATCGAGCGGATTGAGGGCGGGTGTCTGGCTGACTGCGGCGAGGATGGCGGACTCAGCGAGGGTCAATTCATCGACGGGCCTGTCATAATAAAGTTGCGCAGCGGCGTCAACCCCGTAGGCGTGGTTACCAAAGTCGGCGCTGTTGAGGTACCACTCCATGACCTGCGTGCGCCCATAATGCGCCGTGATCTGTGCGGCAAGCAGGCGCTCGCGAATGGCACGTGTGAAAGTTGGAATCTCGTTGTAGAGCACAAGATCATCAATAAGTTTTTGCGCAATGGTGGGGTGAAGGTCAAAGTTGTTCAACCCTTCAAGCGAGTAGCCGGAATGTTTTTCGAATTGCGGGTCGGCGGCGGCAATGGCGGCGGCAACCAATTCCTCGGGAATATGCTGCGCGTTCTGTGCGCTGATGGGAATATAACGGCGCGGGGATTCGTTCGGCGCGAAAGTGGCGAGCATGTGCAGGCCCGTGCGGTCATAGACGCGTGTCGGTTGTAACAGGAGTCCATCCGGCGGGTTGAGCAGGCGCGGAAGGATCTCGGTGGAGGGCAGGTCACGGGTCACATCGGCGTAGGCGAATGCGCCGAGAATGATGAGAACGCCAACGAGCCCCGAGAGGAGGATTCCACCGCTCAGGATGACGCTGCGCGTACGGTTCTCGCTTCGCTTTTGCTTTTCGAGTCTGCGTTCGCGCCGCGAACGAAGGACGGGTAAGATGGAGGGCATGGTGGAAAGTATAAGGGAGGAACGATAAAAGAGGAAAGAATAAAAGAAGTATGCGAGAAGTTACCGGCTTATGTACTATCTGTCAATCACCATTTCCATTCGTCATTCTCATTCCCCCAGCAAATCCGCCAGAAAACTCAACAGACTGCCCGACTCCTCTTCCTCCTCTTTTTGTGGCAGGTCGGTGGCGACCACGCCGGTCTGTCCATTGATGAGGATGAGATGCTCGCGTCCTCCGAAGGGGAATTCGATCATCCAGACCGGCAGTAATACGAGTTTGAACGACTCGACCATCATCCCGGCCGAGGAGGTGCGCACGAGCGTGACGCCGGTCAGCAGGTGTGGTAATTTCTCTTTGATCTGTTTGAAGGCCAAGCTGCGCGCATCAAGCGAAGCATCTGCCATGGGAACGTCATACACTTCCGCCAGCCAGCTGGCAAGATAACGTGGATCGTACGGCTTGAGAGCGTGAAGGTCAAAGGTGGGAATCAGTTTCAGGAAAACAGCAGACAGTTTTCGGGAAGCGGGAAGCGGCAGGTCATTCACCATCACCGGATATTTGTCGTTGATCCGCACCACTTTGCGTTCGCGCTGGCGGGAGAAACTCGATTCCTCGTATTCCACTACTTCGCCGGTGTAGTCGATCTCGCCGCCAATATCGAAGGTCCACATCGGCAGGTAGAGCCCGCGTGGCAGGTCCACTTTTTTCTCCGGCTGGATACCCTGCTCCTTCACCCAGTTGACCAGCAGGCGCGTGGCGTGTTTTTGATCGAAGGCATGCGGCAGAATGGAGTTGGGCGCAAGCAGGTCTTTGGATTTTTCCAGGCTGACCACATGCGGCGAGTCACAATAGGCGCAGGTGGCCGAGATCTGTTTGGGCGGCAGGATGAACTCCGCGCCGCAGCCATTGCAATGGAATACCTGTTCCTGTAACGGTTTGCCGTGTCCCTTCAGGGTGGCCATGGCCACGATGAAATCCTTCTCATCGCCGCTGCCATTTCCCGCCGTCATCGGATTCTGACGTGTACAATAATCACATACCAGCGACTGCCCATCGGGCGCAAAGGACATTCGGCCGCCACACTTGGGACACATGAATCGGTCTGCAGATGATTCGCGCAATCCTTCGGGCGCGGCGGGCAGATGATCCGGGTCGATCACATCCCCGGCTTTGAGTTTGCCATCAAGGATGGCCAATGCCCGACGCGCACGCGCATGATGCAGGTCATGCGACAGGCAATTTTCAAGCGCTTTGCGTTTCTCCACCGGGTCATCGGTGACCTCGCCCATCCAGAACCAGGCTTCGGCCATTACATCATGTGAGTCAGCCATGTAGATGGCGCGATCGAGATAGCGACGCGCAGAATCTTTGCTGCCAGATTTGGCATCCGCAATACCGCTGCGTAAAAGTTCCTTGCTATAACTTGAATTCATTTCGCCCTCACGATCGCATCCGTCATCCTTGCCACCCGCACCATTTCCTTCACATCATGCACACGGATGATATCCGCGCCGCGCGCGATGCCCACCGCCACCGTCGCCGCTGTGCCCTCCACTCTCTGGTCGGGCGGCAGGTCCAATGTAAAACCGATGAACGATTTTCGGGATGTGCCTAACAGGACCGGATATCCCATCGAACGGATCTCGCCCAGCCGGTTAATTAACTCCAGGTTATGTTCACGCTTCTTTCCAAAGCCGATACCGGGATCCAGAATAATCAGCCTTTCCTCCACCCCGGCCTTTACTGCGATCTCCACGCTGGCCAGCAATTCACGGCGGACATCTTCGATCAGGTCAGTGTATTCCGCACCAAGGTACGTCCCGCCCAATCTCTCGCGGACTTCCACACTGGCGGGGTTGCTGCGGTTGTGCATCAGCATCACGGGCGTTTTATACATTGCCGCCACTGCAGCAATGTCCGCATCGGCACGAAAACCCCACACATCGTTGATGATGTGCGCGCCTGCATGCAGCGCCGCTTCCGCCACCTGCGCCTTATAGGTATCGACTGAAATGATCGCTTGTGGAAAATTCTGATGCAGAGCCTCAATGACCGGAATGACACGTTCCATCTCATCTCCGGCATTGACCGGTTCCGAACCCGGCCGCGTGGACTCTCCGCCCACATCCAGAATATCTGCGCCACTGGCGAGGAACTCCTCCGCCTGTTTCACCGCCGACCGGGTCACATCTCCTTTGGCGATGATGCCGTCCCCCGAAAATGAATCGGGGGTCACATTCAAGATCCCCATCACATACGTGCGGGAACCCCATTCGAATGTAAAACTCCCGATCTGAAGGGTGTTTGATCTCATAGAGACAAGCCATCACTGCAAGCCGCGCAATGGCAAAGCAATCTACACATCGTTTTTAGATCGCTTCGGGGCGTAAGCCTGCAATGATGCCGGCTTACGCGATCTGGTCCAGCGGACGCGCCAGCCAGGCTTCGGCTTCGTTAATATCCGTGAAGATCTTCATCGCCGAAGCGGACTCGGTTTCGGCCAGCGCCGCCACCTTGCGGATGCCATCGGCCACGCTTTGGCTGGCAACCACCACCGCCACACGGATATTACGGGCAGAGGGGTCACTGTTGGCCTCGACGGCCAGGCGGACTGCCTTCTCAGGAATATCCTTCACAGAACGCAGATCATACAGGTTGCGGGTGCGGCGATCCGCGCCGAGCAGATGGTCGAGTGCGAACTGATGCCAGTGGGCCATGGTCGCTTCGGATAAGTCGGTAAAGGTCAGCGTCATGCCGCCATCACCGCGGCGAATCACGGAATAGCCAATTCCCGGTTCGGATGTCCAATTGAGTGGTTTCGGATCAGTCATGAAAGGTCTCTCCTGTTTTGGTTAAATCCATTATAACGCAGGCAGAAAATATGAATTCCAAATTCAATGAAACGCCAACCTCCGTTAATGCCTGTCCCGAAATCAAGAGACACATGCTATAATGCGAATTCTTCGGGCGCTTAGCTCAGTTGGTTAGAGCGTCTCGCTTACACCGAGAAGGTCAGGGGTTCGAGTCCCTTAGCGCCCACAAACCTCACAATACGTGAGGTTTTTTTATAGGTTGGGGTTCCCCTTACAGGGACGTTGCGTGTCCCTTAGCACCCACAAACCTCACGATACGTAAGGTTTTTTTATAGGGAACCTGCGTCGTCGAAAGTACTCTCAACGTTCCCCCTTCACCCCTCTGCTATAATCTTCCTCATGATTCTCGTCACCGGCGCCACCGGGTTTATCGGGCGCACCTTGGTACGTCAACTATCCACCATCGGATATCCGTTGCGCGCGCTCATCCGCCCATCGCCGCGCACCCCACGCCTGCCCAAGGGTGTACCCATTGAAGTAGCCGTGGTCTCCCTTTCCGATACGCGCGGCCTGCGCGCAGCCATGCGCGATGTGGAGACGGTCATTCACCTGGCCAGCGCGGAGAATCAAGGCGCGCGCGGGAATCTGCTCGCCACCGATATTCAAGGCACACAGAACCTGGTCGAGGCTGCTGCTGATGCAGGTGTGGACCGCTTCATCTACCTCAGCCACCTTGGCGCGGCGCGCGCCTCGGGCTACCCCGTCTTCAAATCCAAGGGCATTGCCGAGGAACACATCCGAGGCAGCAAGGTCCCGCATACCATCATCCGCACTTCGCTGGTGTATGGCCCTGAGGATCACTTTACCAACAACATCTCCCGCCTGGTCCGCGCCGCGCCGGGAGTCTTCCCCGTGCCATCCGGCGGACGTGTGGTGGTGCAGCCCGTCTGGGTCGAAGACCTGGTCACCTGCATCCTGTGGGCCATGCAAAACGATAACACCCTTAACCATGTCTATGAGATTGGCGGCAATGAATTCTTTACCCTGCAGCAGATCATTGAGATCATCATGGATGTGACCCGCCGTCGTCGCTTCCTCGTACCGCTCTCCCCGATCACCCTGCGCGCCCTCACCGTTTTCTTCGAAGGCGTTTTCCCGAACTTTCCGCTGTCCTCCTTTTTTCTCGACTATTTCGCCGTCAACCGCACCACTGCGGTGGATGCAATGCCGCGTCACTTCGGGCTGATGCCTGCGCGCTTCTCCTACCGCCTCGACTATCTCATCCGCAAGCCGTGGTACCAGCGGCTGTGGAATGCTGTGACCGAGCGCGCCGCCTCTCTGCGAACCAGATAAAACACCATGCCAATCTTCACCATCCGTTTATTGGACACTCCAGAAGATATGCGCCTCGTGGAGGAACTCCAACGCCAGGTCTGGCCTGGCTCGGAGACCGATGTAGTGCCGTTGCATGTGCTCATCACCGCCGTTCATAACGGCGGCGTACTACTCGGCGCTTTCCAGGAAGAAAAGATCATCGGCTTTGTTTGGGGATTCCCCGGCCTCGAAGAAACTCCGGATGGCCCGCGCGCAAAACATTGCTCACACATGATGGGTATCCATCCCGACCATCGCGACGGCGGCATTGGCTTTGCACTCAAACGCGCCCAATGGCAGATGGTGCGGCACCGGGGACTCGACCATATCACCTGGACCTACGACCCGCTGCTTAGCCGCAATGCCCATCTCAACATCGCCAAACTCGGCGCAGTCTGCACCACTTATAAACGTTCCGAATATGGCGAGATGCGCGACGGCATCAATGCGGGCCTGCCCTCCGACCGCTTCCAGGTGGATTGGTGGCTCAACTCCCAGCGCGTCCAGCGACGACTTGGCAAACGCGCCCGTCCCACGCTCAACCTGCGCTCCGTCACCCAAAGCGGCCTCCGCAACTTTTATGCGCTTCCACCTTCGACCGATAACCTGCCGCACCCGCCCGAGCATGTTCCACCCTTTGAGGACCGCCTGTTGCTGGCTGAAATCCCCAGCGACTTTATGGATCTGAAGAACAGAGATTTTGCCCTGGCGCGTGACTGGCGTTTCTTTACCCGCGAGTTATTCGAAACCGCCTTTGCCAGCAACTTCATCATCACCGATTTTGTATATGACAACACGGGGACAAATCCGCGCAGTATGTACATTCTCACCCACGGCGAATCCACGCTGGATGAATTTGAGTAGATCGATCTTAAACGCATGATGCGCCCGTGAGGGCGCATCAGCGGTTGGATGGGAAGAGGAAACGAGAAACCTTGTCTGTGGCAAGGATTATCTCCGAACGGAGGGATTCTGGTCGCCATTGCTCATGGCAGACATGCCCACGGGGTGATAGGTCGGTTCAGCGCGGCTGGCGCCATAGGCAGGCACAGGATTTGAGTGCGGCTTGGGCACGGGGCGGGGATAGTTGGCAACGGGGGGATTCACCTGCTGGCGTGGAGCAGGCTGCGAGGTCCGGGGTTGAGGCGCATTGTAGGTAGCCGGCTCACTGCGCTGATTCGAGTAGCGGTTATAGACATCCGCCAGCGTGAAGAGACGTTCACCCGCGACCGAGAAGGTCCCGATCAGCAGCACACGCACCAGCCAGACCATCGAAGCAACGAAGATCGGTACAACCTTGAGCATGGTAGCCTGACCCAGCAGCACACCACCCTGGGCGGTGTGGGTTTGAATGGCCACCGAAACGCCCCACCAGGTCAGCATGGCGTTGAAGGCGGCCGCCAATAGCCACGCGCCAAAGAGGTAGTACACTTCCGCGGGTTCGTCGCGCCCCTGCTCGGGGGTGAAGATACGGGCAATACCGGCAAAGTCGATGGTGCAGAAGGCGAAGGCCAGGATGGACGACCAATAAACACCGGCAAATTGCAGGTCGCCGAGCACATCGCGCAGGGCGAAGGATGTGGTGCCGAAGTTGAAAACCTCAAAAGCAAGCAATGCACAGACCAGAATGAACCCGAAAATCGCCCCGCGTTTGAGGGATACATTCTTGAGGAATGGCAGAAGTTGGATTTGGAAGGAACGGTTCATGGGAATTCTCCTTTTTGGAACCAGATGGGGAAAACATGCGACTTTCTTAATATAGAACACTTGTTCTAATTTGTCAAGCTATTCACATTGCGAAGCAATAAAAAAACTTCCGATGTGACAAACATCGGAAGTTTTCATCTCGAAAGAACGGCAGTTAACCGCGGCGACGTCCGCCCCCGCTGACCAGCATCACATAATACAGCAGCTGCAGGATGGCCGTGATCAGTCCTGCGACATAGGTCAACGCGGCGGCATTGAGCACGGCATTGACACCACGGCGCTCCTCGTCGGTTTGGATGATGCCTGTTTCGGAGAGCAGGCGTTTGGCGCGGGCCGAAGCGTCAAATTCCACAGGCAGGGTGGCCAACGCAAAGACCGCGCCGCCTGCAAACACCATCACTCCCAGCCAGGCGATCTGTGTGACCTGCAGGAACAGGCCGATCATGATCAGGATCCAGCCGAGGTTCGATCCGATGTTGACCATTGGCACGAGCGCAGAACGGAAGCGCAACGGGAAATATTCTTCGGCGTCCTGCTGAGCATGGCCCAGTTCGTGCGCAGCGATGGCGAGAGCCGCGACCGAGGCACCATTCGCCACACCGTTTGAAAGGAACAAGGTCTTGTTACGCGGATCGTAGTGGTCGGTCAATTCACCGCGCGTTCCTTGAACCTGCACGCCATACAAGCCGCTACGTGAAATGAGACGCTGCGCAGCCTCAGAGCCGGACAACCGGCTGCGGGCCGGAATACGGCCCCACTTATTGTATGCCGAGCGGACATACCATGAGGTGAGCCCCATGATAATGAAGGCCGGCAGCATGAACATCAAATAGGTTGGATTGAAGAAAAACATTCTAACTCCTGGGCCAAACAATCTACGGTTTGGCGCACATCTTACTGTCCGATCATTTCCATTAATACGCGTACCGCTTC
>Ga0268298_10002113_pt1 | contig 22216 bp, 19 predicted proteins | sample WWTPWeurt_MetaG_FD_194462 | JGI IMG/M metagenome (GOLD analysis project Ga0268298, IMG submission 194462) | Activated sludge microbial communities from WWTP in Nijmegen, Gelderland, Netherland - WWTP Weurt | ecosystem: Engineered > WWTP > Aerobic digester > Activated sludge | place... | reverse complement strand
ACTCCGAGCGCGCACCCTACACGCTGAACTTCATCAACGAGGAGACCATTGCGGTCTACAACCTGGTGCAGTCCAGCGTGTTCAAGGACTTCCCGGGCTTGAAGGTGATCTGCTCGCATGGCGGTGGCGCCATGCCCTACCAGATCGGGCGCTTCGAGTCGTCCGCCAGCCGGCGTGGCGCCAGCTTCGTGGAGGGGATGCGCAACATCTACTACGACACCGTCCTGTACTCCGAAGAGGCCTTGCGGCTGCTGATCAAGACCGTGGGCGCAGATCGCTGCGTGTTCGGGTCGGAGTGCCCGGGCGTGGGGTCCACGATCGATCGGGCCACGGGGCGCCAGCGCGACGACATCCGCCCGGTGATCGAGGGCTTCGATTGGCTGAGCGCTGCAGAGAAGCAGATGATCTTTGAGGGCAATGCCCGCAAGCTGTTCGGCCTGCCCGCCTGAGCTGCCCGCACCCCAGGACCCGAAACCATGAAAATTGCTCGATTCAATCAGGGCCAGATCGGCGTGGTCGTCGATGGCTCGTCGATCGTTGACATCACCTCAATCGTTGGGGACGACCCTCAGGCCTGGCCGCCCACCGGCATGGTGCGCTTGATTGCGCAGTTTGCTGCACAGCGGGCGGCCATTGAAGCGGCACTGCCTGCGCTGCCGCGCATCCCGCTGAGTGCCGTGAAATTGCTGACGCCCGTGCCCTGGCCCAACAAGGTGATCGCCTATCCGGTCAACTACCACGACCATGGCCGTGAAATGCAGGCGGGCTACCGTGCGAATGTGCAGGGCTTCTTTCTCAAGCCGCCCTCGTCGCTGTCGGGCGCGGGCGAGCCCATCGAGCTGCCGGTCGTGCCCGGGCGCGAGGTGCACCACGAGGCGGAGCTGGCCATCATCATCGGCAAGCAGTGCCGTGGCATCACCCGCGAGCAGTGGGGCGAGCACGTCTTCGGCTATGCCTGCCTGCTGGACATGGTGGTGCGCGGCAAGGAGGAGCGGGTGTTCCGCAAGGCCTTCGACACCTTCTGCCCGGTGGGCCCATGGATCACCACCGCCGACGAGGTGCCGGACCCCACGCAGCTCGAGGTGAAGCTGTGGGTGGACGGTGAGCTCAGGCAGCACGCCAACACGCGCGATCTGGTGCTGGACATCCCGGGCATGGTGCAGATGGCCGCTGCAGTGATGACGCTGTATCCGGGCGACATCATCGCCACGGGGACGCCGGCCGGCGTCGGGCCCGTGAAGGCCGGCGACACCGTGCGCATCACCATCGACGGGCTGGGTGAAATGAACGTGCCCGTGGTGCAGGGATCACTCGGCAAGACGCCCGTCTTCGAGAAGCCCTACACCCCCGCCATCATCAAGCAAGGCTGAGCGCCATGAAGACACTGGACGATCTTTACGCCGCCATCGACGGCTTGAGCATGGAAGGCGGATGGCACCGCAAGCAGCCGTCGCTGTGGCCAGAGCCAAGGGCCAACTTTGTGCCCGCCCAATGGCGCTATGCGGACGTCAAGCCCATTCTCGAGGCCGCCGGGCACCTGGTGGACCATGAGCTGGCAGAGCGCCGCAATCTCACCCTGACCAACCCGCTCGTCGGCAATTGGTACGCCACCGTGCGCACGCTGGTGGCGGCCTACCAATCGATCAAGCCCGGCGAGCACGCGCTCTCGCACCGGCACACGCCCAATGCGCTGCGCATCATCATCGAGGGCCGCGGCACCTACACGGTGGTCAATGGCACGCGCGTCGAGATGCGCCCTGGCGATGTGCTGCTCACCCCCAGCTGGTGCTGGCACTCGCACGAGGCGGTGGGCCCCGATGAATGCTTTTGGGTGGATGTGCTGGACGTGCCCCTGGTGCATCTGCTCGAGCCCATGTTCTTCGAGCGGCACCCGGATCGCTTCGAGCCGGTGCGCGAGAACGTCGAAGCCAGCCCCTTGGCCTTCAGGTGGGAAGACTCCCTGCAAGGCCTGGATGCGCAGGCCAGTGCACCTGCCGGTGGTGCGGCCGAACGCGAGATCGAGCTCGGCTCGCCGGCCATGAAGACGGTGGCCATCCACGTGCAGCGCATGGGCGCGGGCTTCACCTCTGCGCCGCAGCGGACCACGGCCAACGCCGTGTTCACGGTGATCGAGGGGGCCGGCAGCACACGCATCGGCGACAAGGACTTTGCCTGGCAACGCGGTGACGTGCTGGCCATCCCGGGCTGGCAGCCCTATCAGCACCGCGTCACGCAGGCTGCGCACCTGGTGCGCGTGAGCGATGAGCCGGTGATGCGGGCCTTTGACTGGCTGCGCCATGTTGATTGAGGCCACTTCGTGTTGGCCAGAAAGGAATTGACATCATGAAGGTCTTGATCGCAGGCGGCGGCATCGGCGGCCTGGCTGCCGCTGCGGCCCTGTTGCAGCGCGGCATCGATGTGGATGTGTATGAGCAGGCGGAGGAACTGAAGGAGGTTGGTGCGGGCATCCAGATCAGCCCCAACGGCAACAAGGTGCTCGATGCCCTGGGCGTGTTCGAGGGCTTGCGCCAGCTGTCTTGCGACCCGGAGCGCAAGGAGTTCCGGCTGTGGAACACGGGCAGGCCCTGGCCCATGTTCAGCCTGGGCAAGGCGGTGATCGAGAAGTACGGCTACCCGTACCTCACGGTGTACCGGCCCGACATGCACGATGCGCTGGCCCAGCGCGTGCGCGCGTTGAAGCCTGACGCCATCCACCTCGGCAGTGCGGCTGCCGCGTGTGCGCAGGATGCAGAAGCGGCCGAGCTTCAACTGCGCGATGGACGGCGCGTTTGGGGTGATGTGCTGATCGGCGCCGATGGGGTGCGTTCGGTGGTCCGCAACAGCCTTTGGGGGCCCACGGACCCGGCCTTCTCCGGCATGGTGGCCTGGCGCGGCCTCATTCCCATGGAGGTGCTGCCCGAGCGCATGCAGGCGTCGGTCGGCACCACCTGGATCGGGCCGGGCGGCCATGCCGTGTCGTACCCACTGCACCGCTCGAAGTACATGAACTTCGTTGCCACCATCGAGGGCAAGGCCTGGCCGGACAGCGTCGGCTCCATGCAAGGTACGGTCGAGGAATGCCTGGCTGATTTCAAAGGTTGGCACGAGGACGTGCAGGTGATGATCCGCCACAGCCCGCGCCTGCTCAAGTGGGCCCTGATGCAGCGCGACCCGATCCCCGCCTGGACCCAGGGCCGCATCAGCCTGCTGGGCGACGCCGCGCACGCCACGCTGCCCTTCCTGGCGCAGGGGGCCGTGCACTCCATCGAGGATGGCCTGGTGCTGGCGAGGTGCCTGGAAGGCGTGGCCACGGCCGATGTGCCCGCCGCCCTGCAGCGCTACGAGGCGGCGCGCATCGGGCGCACCAGCAAGATGGTGCGCGGTGCCACCGCCAACACCGAGCGCTTTCACAGCCGTGAGCTGGCCACAGAGGCGACAGCCGAGGCCTACCTGCAGCGTGAGTGGAGCGCGAGCCCCATCCATGACCGCTACCACTGGCTCTACGAGTACGACGCCAGAACGGCCAGCATCTGAAGCGCGCTATCCTGTCGCGCGACAGAACTTGGCGGCAACATCCCCATGAGCGAAGCACCGACACCTTTTGCTGCAGTCGACATCCTGTGGTCCGACGCGCGCCTGCTCGGGTATGCCGAGCTCGATCGCACGCATGAGGAGTTCTACAGCGTGGCGTTCAAGCTGCTGACCGCCGATGAGGCCGGTGCCCTGGCGGCGATCCGGGCGTTCGAGCAGCACGCGCTCGGCCACTTTGAGATGGAGGAGCGGTGGATGCTTGATACCAACTTCCCGTCACGCGAGTGCCATGCGGACGAGCATGCCGCTGTCCTCAGCTCCGTGCGCGAGACCGTGCAAGCGCTGGAGCAGGGCACCGCCGGTGCCGAGCTGACGCGCCGCCTGGCCGAGCACCTCTTCGCGTGGTTCCCGGGCCATGCGGACTACATGGATTCGGCCTTGGCCGCCTGGATGTGCAAGCGCGCCTACGGCGGCAGCCCCGTGGTCTTGCGCCGAAGCCTGGCCTGACCAAGGCTCGCGCGCCAGCGCAATGACAGACTGGCTGCGCGGCGCTCAATCAGAGCATTTCTCTCCAGCGTGCATCGCCATCGAACACTGCCGCCACGGGCTTGATCTGCTCGTAAGGGATTTGCGGGTGATTGGCGAAGCCGGGTGTCTGGCCCTGCATGAACTCGCGCACGGCTGACAACAGGCAGCGTCGCACCTGCACGACGGCGCCGTCGCCCGCACCGAGGTATTCGTGGGTGCGGTCCGATATCGGGCCCATGCTCATGATCACGGCGAAATCCTCGGTGCCCAACGCCTGTTCAAAGCCGGTGAAGTGGCCGTTCTTCATGGCCTCCCGATCCTGGCCCCAATTGTCATCCGCAGGGCCCGGTGGCAGGGGCGGCCACGACTCGGGCTGCGTGGCAGAGACCTGCTGCGTGATCTCCACAGGGCGCTCGAAGTCGTACACGATGTTCCAGTACCAGAGGTGCTCGTCGTCCACCGGCACGGCAAAGAAGAAGTTGCCGCCGCGCGATTTGCTTTGCCCGGGCGCCACCACGCCATACCAGGGCAGGACGAACGAGTTGGTGCGCACATAGGCCTGCCCATCGGGCAGCTTGCGCACCGATGCGTAGCGGAACCCGTAGGGCTTTTGCTCGACGTGATAGACCGGGGCCATGTTCACCGAGGACAGGCCGATGTCGCCAACGCCACCGAGCCAGCTTTGGTGCAGCACGCCCAGGTGGGCGGAGTCCATCGTCGTCTCCACGCCCTGCACCCAGTTGGCATGCACCTTCTGGCGAACCACCACCACATGGTCCTTGGGCAAGCCGCAGAACTCGAAGTTCTGAAATTTGGGCGGTGTGTCGCCTTCGCCCAGCCACACCCAGAAGATGCCGGCTTCCTCGCGCACCGGGTAGTGCTTGAGCGGCACGTGCTTGCAGTATTCGGCTTCGTTGGCGGGCTGCGTGGGCACGGCCACCGTCACGCCGTCCACGCTGAACTTCCAGCCGTGGTAGATGCAGCGCAGCGCGTTGTCCTCATTGCGGCCCAGCGCCATCGAGGCACCGCGGTGCGGGCAGGCCTCGTCAAAGAAGCCCAGCTTGCCGTTGGTGGCGCGAAACGCCACGTAGTTGTTGCCGACCAGGCGAATACGCTGCGGTTTGCCATCGGCCACGAGCGTGGACGACAGGCCCGCCGGGATCCACCAGTGCTGGCGGATCATGCGGCCCATGGGCGCGTCGCCGTTGACGCGGGTGAGCAAATCATTGTCTTCTCGGGAGAGCATCTTGGGTTCCTTCGAGCGTTGGGGTTCAAGGTGGCAGCAGCGGCCGGCCTGCGGCCTCAATCGATCTGGATGACGTCGGGGTCAGCGGGCTCGTCAAACAGACGAGCCACCTGGGCAGCGCGGCGCGACAAGACCAGGCGCTGGTTGACATAGCCCTTGTCGGTGATTTCTCCGGCGCCCATGTCGGGCGGCTCGGCCATCAACAGCAGGCACTGGATGCGCCGGCTGTTGCCGCCGACCGCCAGGTTGTGGGCCCGGAAGGCCTGACGCAGATGCTCGCGAAGCCAGGGGGCGCTGGCCAGCTCTTGCAGCGTGGCGTCCGGCGTGCCCGCATGGCGGCGGCAGGCGGCCAGGTTGGGCCAGGCCAGCAGCGCCAGGTGGGCCCGGTCGGGCCCGGCCAGCACCACATCGCTCAGCAGGCCCTTGGCCGCCTCGATGCACTCGACACGCAGCGCGCCCACGCGCACGAAAGTGCCGGACTGGAGCTTGAACTCCTCGGCCACCCGGCCCGCAAAGAGCAGGCCCTCTTCGGGCCTTTGGGGGTCGACGAACTGCAGGGCATCGCCCATGCGAAAGAAGCCGTCCTCATCGAAGGCGGCTGCGGTGGCTTCCGGCTGATGCAGATAGCCTGGGGTGATGCCCTCGCTCTTGACGCGTACCTCGTAGCGCTCGTCAGGCTGCGGCAGCAGCTTGATGGACACGCCGCAGTGGGGCAGGCCGATCACGCCGGCCGACTCGGCGCACCAATGCGTGATCGTGACGGCCGCCGAGGTTTCGGTGGAGCCAAACGCTGAAACGAAGGGGATGCGCTCTCCCGTGGTCTGGACGGCCACCGCCTGCATGCGATCAAAGATCGAATCGGGCAGCTTGGCGCCGGCGTAGTTCAGGCGGCGCATCCGGCTGAAGAAGGCGCTGGCGAGTTGGCTGTCGGCTTCGAGGGCCTCCACCAGCATGGTGTAGCCCAAGGGCACGCTGCTGTAGTTGGTGGGCGATACGTCGCGTAAATTGCGCAGCGTCTGAGTGAATTGGCCCGGGATCGGCCGTCCTTCGTCAATCCAGAGTTCGCCGCCTTCAATGAGCGTGAGTCCGAACATGATGTTGCCGCTGGCCACGTGGCTCCAGGGCATCCAGTCCAGGAATACCGATGGCTTGGACCCGGGCGCCTCACACAGCGCCTGCTGGTGCATCGCCAGGCTGGTCATCAGCATGCGTTGAGTGACGATCGCGGCCTTGGGCAGGCCGGTGGAGCCGGAGGTGAAGAGGTACTTGGCGACGGTGTCGGGCGTGATGGCTGCGAGCGAGCGCGCCAGCTCGGGCGTCGGCGCGGTGCTCAGCCAGTCCGACCAGGCCTGCACCTTGCCGCCTGCGGGCACCTCGTCCACCACCACACACACCGCGTCGGCGGGCAGGGTCAGGCCCGTCAAGGCGCGCTGAAACTGGCGCCCGTTCTGCGCAAACACCACGGCGGGCTGCAGCAGGTCGATCATGGGCTGCAGCTTGCCCAGGTCTTGCGTCAGCAGCGAGTAGGCGGGCGTGATCGGTGCGCAGGGCGCGCGGGCCTTCATGGCCGCCAGTTCAAGCACGCCATGCTCCAGCGAATTGCCGCTGAGCACGGCGACGCAGCGGCCCGGGGGCGCGCGCAGGAGCAAGGCTTGCGCAATGGCGTCCACTTGCCGGGAGGCGTCTTCGTAGGTCAGCGTTTGCCACTGGCCCTCGGGGCCGCGCCGCTGTGCCAGCCAGGTGCTCTGGGGCCGCTCTTGCTGGTGCTTGCTCAGCAGGTGCGGCAGGTGGGGCTGCACGGTGCCCAGGGGCACGCGGCTGCGCAGCAGCAACACGCCATCGGCACGGCGCTGCAGCTCGATGTCGCGTGCCATGAAGGGCAGGGGGCGGAACGGCGCGGTGGTGGCGGGGCTCATCGGCATGCCTTCGGGGTCAGATGGCGTCGTCCGCCCAATCGCAAATCAGGCCGGGGCCGCTGTCGATGCGAGCGCTCAATGCGGCCAGCAGCGGCATCTCGCGCCCGAACCACAGCCTGGCCAGGCCACGTTTGGAGGCGGCTGCCCCGGGCACGGCAGACACGTCAGCCCAGGCCCAGCCCACGGTCAGGATGCCGAACATGGTGAGCAGGTCATAGGCGGCCGCGCCGGCGGCGTCCGCACGCGTGGCGGCATGCTGCTGCAGCGACCGCACGGCGGCCAGCAGGTGTTCGAGGCCGTCGGCCAGCGCCTGGGCGGTGGCTTGCGTCTGCACATCGATGGCGAGGGTTGTGATGCTGTCGCGCACCGCAGCCTCAAAGCTGCGCAGGGCCCGGCCGCCATGGGCCGTCAACTTGCGGCCCACCAGGTCCATGGCCTGGATGCCATTGGCGCCCTCGTAGATCTGGCCGATGCGCGCGTTGCGCACGAAGTGCTCCATGCCGCTGTCGCGCACGTAGCCATGGCCGCCAAAGACCTGCAGGCAGTCATTGGCGGCGGCAAAGCCCTTGTCGGTGAAGTAGGCCTTCATCACGGGCGTGAGCAACTCGACCAGGTCACTGGCCCGCTCTCGCTCAGGGGCGTGGGCACTGTGCGCCGCGACCGATTGCCAGACCGCCACGCGCAGTGCGGCTGCGCGGCCGCCTTCGGCAAAGGCGCGCGCATCGAGCAGCAGCCGGCGCACGTCGGGGTGCACGATCAAGGGGTCGGCGGGCAGGTCAGGGCGCCGGGGCCCGGCCGCGCTGCGCCCTGATAGGCGCTCGTTGGCGTAGTCGCGGGCATTCTGATAGGCGATCTCGGCGTAGGCCACGCCCGAGACGGCCGTCGCGACGCGGGCGTGGTTCATCATCATGAACATGGCGGCCATGTTGGCGGAGTTGCTGCCGCTGCCGTCTGCGATGCGCCAGGCCTTGGCGCCTTCAAAGTTCATCACGCAGGTGGCGCTGGCGCCGATGCCCATCTTGTGTTCGATGGAGGCCACGTCGATGGCATTGCGGCCGCCGAGCTCGCCGCTGCGGGTGTCGATGTGGCGGCTCGGGACCAGAAACACATTCACCGACCCGAGGCCTGGCGCCAGCCTGCCGTCCGCGTCGGGCACCTTGGCCAGCACGATGTGCGCAATGGCGTCGGTGAGGTCGTGGTCCCCGCCCGAGATGAAGATCTTGGTGCCATGCAAGCGCCAGGTGCCGTCAGCCTGTGGCTCGGCGCGCGTGCGGATTTGACGCAGGTCGGTGCCACAGTGCGGCTCGGTCAGGCACATGGTGGCTGTCCAGCGGCCGGCCACCAGTGGCGGCACGACGTGCTCGCGCATCCAGGGCTCACCCAATGCGGACAGCATCTGCGCCGCAGAAGGGCAGAAGGCGCCATACATCGTGAACGCGTGGCCGCAGGCAATGGCCATCTCATCGATGGCCACCGCCAGGGCGGGTGGTTGTCCGGCGCCGCCCAGCGCGGTGTCCACAGTCAGCCTTTGCCAGCCGGCCTCGGCATAGTGCGCCCAGGCCTGCTTGAAGCCTTGGGGTGTGCGCACCCGGCCATCCACCAGACGCGCACCCTCTTCGTCAGCAGCTTGATGAATGGGGTGCAGTTCAGTCTCGAAGAAGCGCGCCGCAGCCTCCAGCACCTGGCCCGTGAACTCGGGAGTGATGTCGGCGAAGCAGGGCAGGTCTTGCCGGCGCTGCAAGCCCAGCCACTCGTGCAGCAAGAAGCTGTAGTCGGCAACCGGAGCGCGGTAGGTCGGCACTTGATTCCAGGGGCCTCAGCCAGCGGTTGGGGTGAAGCGCTCACCCGCGCGGGCCATGCGCTCCAGCAGGGCCGATGGGCGAAAGCGCTCACCGAGGCGCTGCTGCAGTTGCGCGAGCTGCTCCACGACCAACGGCAGGCCGAGTTGGTCGGCGTGGTACATCGGCCCGCCCTTCCAGGCCGGCCAGCCGAAGCCGCGCTGCCACACCATGTCGATGTCGCTGGCGCGATCCACCACGCCCTCGTCCAGCAGTTTGGCGCCTTCGTTGATCATCGGCAGGATCAAGCGGCTGCGCAGTTCGTCGTCGCCAATGGCCCGGCGTTGGATGCCGGCTTCGCGCGAGGCGGCTTCGATGAGCGCGGTGACTTCGGGGTCGGGCAGGGGCCGACGCTTGCCGGGCTCGTAGCGGTAGTAGCCTTTGCCGGTCTTCTGCCCCAGGCGCCCGGCCTCAAAGAGCCGCGAAACGATGGTGCCTTGTTGACCCTTTTGCTGGCGAATGCGGTGCACGAGCTCGATGCCGCCGGCCATGTCGGCGATTTCGTAGGTGCCCATCGGCAGCCCGAATTCGGTCAGCACGCGGTCGATGTGCTGCGGCAATGCGCCCTCCAGCAGCAGGCGGTCGGCCTCATGGTCGCGCGTGATCATCAGGCGATTGCCGACGAAGCCATCGCAGATGCCCACGACGACCGCCGTCTTGCCCATGGCTGCGCCCAGTTGCCTGGCTGCGGCCAGCACATTGGGTGCGGTGCGCGGGCCGCGCACCACCTCGAGCAGCGGCATCACGTGCGCCGGGCTGAAGAAATGCAGGCCCACCACTTGCCCTGGCCGGCTGGTGGCGTCGGCAATGTGATCGATGTTCAAGGTGGAGGTGTTGGTGCCCAGCACGGCATGGGCTGGCGCGTGTTGGTCGATGAGCGCAAAGATGGCCTTCTTCAGCTCCATCTGCTCCCACACCGCTTCGATCACCACGTCGGCACCCGCCACGTCCTGGATGTTCACACTGGTGCGCAGTGCCTGGCGGCGTGCGTCGCCATCGGCCTGCGTGAGCTTGCCTCGTTGCACCAGCACATCGAGGTTTCGGTGGATGGTCTGCCGCGCGGCCTCCAGAACCTCGGGCGCGCGGTCGATCAGGCAGACCGTCAAGCCGGCATTGAGCAGTGCGGTGGCAATGCCTGCACCCATGGATCCAGCGCCCACCACGGCAGCCTGTTGCAGCGAGCGTGCCGCGCCGCCCTGCTCAACTGGGCTGGTGCCCAAGGCCTTGATGGCGCGTGCTGTGTAGGCCCTCGCCTCATTGGCCTGCGGCGTCGTGAAGGCGGCGACGGACTGGCCGCCTTCGCCGGGCAGCGTCGTCAAGACCAGCTCATCGCCTATGCGCAGCGCGTGCACATCGGCGTTGACGATGCTGGTTGTCAGACGCGGGCCTTCGGCCAGCTCGGCAATGGCCACGGCCGTGGGGCGCGGGGCGCCTCGAACCGGGACGAAAGAGTAGATGCTGGCCTTGCCGGACGCGGTGATCCACTCGGTCTCGCGGTGGCCGCAGAAGGGGCAATGGGGCCGGGGGTAGTAGTGCGCCTGGCTGCATCGGGGACAGCGCTTGAGGAGCAGGCGGCCTTCATTGATCGCGGCCCAGTAGGGCTCGGCGTCCGGGAAGCGGTCGGGGGAGGGCAGTTTGGAGGGCTTCGTTGCCATGTCGTCACTCCGCCCCGAGGATCAGTGTGCCGGCCGTGTGGTAGCCGGCCAGCGAGCCCCCGGTGCCATGGGCCAGCACCAGATCGTGGTTCTTGACCTGCACGGCAGGGTGCGCCTCGCCGCGGCACTGGCGCACGGCCTCGAGGATCTTGGTCATGCCGCCCTTGTTGCCTGGGTGGTTGCTGCAAAGGCCGCCGCCGTCGGTGTTGAAGGGCAGCTTGCCCACACCGGAGATCAGGTTGCCGTCGGCCACGAACTTGCCGCCGTCTCCCTTGGCGCAGAAGCCCAGGTCCTCCAGCTGCACCACCACGGTGATCGTGAAGCTGTCGTAGAGCGACGCGTACTGGATGTCGGCGGGCTTGACGCCGGCCTCCTCGAAGGCCTTTGCACCGGAGCGCACGCCTGCGGAGTAGGTGAGGTCGATGCGCCCGCCATCGGCGTGCTTGAAGGCCTCGCCACCGCCCAGCACCTTCACCTTCGGCCGCTTCAGCGCGCGAGCGATCTCGGGCCGTGCCACGATGATGGCGCCACCGCCGTCCGTCATCACGCAGCAGTCCAGCCGGTGCAGTGGGTCGGCCACCAGGGGGGACTCGAGGACGTCGGCAACCGTGAGCACCTTGCGCAGCAGCGCATGCGGGTTGTGTTGGGCATGGTGCGACGCAGCGACCTTGACCCACGCCAGCTGTTCGCTGGTGGTTCCGAACTCGTGCATGTGGCGTTTGGCCACCATGGCATAGCCGAAGAGGGGGCCAGGTGGCACGCCTGCCATGAAGGGGCGGTCCGGGGCGTTGGTGAAATCGATGCCGGCCAGCGCGGTGCCTGCACCGGCCGCCAGCGAGCGGTCTGCCAGGGTGATCAGCGCCACATTGCAGTGCCCGGCGGCAATGGCCTGCACGGCATGGCTCACGTGCAGCAGGTAGGACGAGCCACCGGTTTCGGTGCTGTCGAGGTGGCGCAGTTTGCGCAGACCGATGTATTCGGCCATCGTCATGCCGCCAATGCCGGGTGCGTCGGCCCCACAGAAGAAGCCGTCGACGTCATCCAGCGTCAGGCCGGCATCGTCAAGCGCCCCCAGCGCGACGTCGGCATGCAGTTGCGCCGTGGTCAATCCATCTGCACGCCGGATGGGATGCTCATGGATGCCGACGATGTAGGCCTTGCCGTTCAAACTCATCTTGATCTCGACTCATTCCTATGGGCAGCGGGACTTGCGGACGCGCGAGTGTGGACGCGCATTTGGCGTGCAAGGCGTTGACGAGTGACGTGGGTGTCTTGCCTTGTTGAAAAAAGTATAAGGTCACCTGATGATTGAGGTGCCTAGGGAATTCACCAGGGCTGCGGGCTTGAAGCACAAGCCCTGCAGCAGTGAGCCCTTCAGGCTCAAGTGGCGGGATCGGCGCCGACCACCTGGGCCTCGCGCAACTGGTCGATCTCGGCCGTGGAGTAGCCCAGTTCGCGCAGCAGCGCGTCGGTGTGCTGGCCCAGCGTCGGCGGCGCAGCGCGCAGGCCGAGGCGCTGGCCGCCTAGCGTGAGCGGCAGCAGCGCGGTTCGCGTGTCGACGCTGCGACCGGCGCCGCTCGCATCGGCCGGCAGGGTCACCGGCGCCAGCCCGCCGGTCGCCGCGAGGTGCGGGTCGTCGAACAGGTCTTGCGGGCGCGTGATGGGCGCATAGGGCAGCCCGATCCTCTCAAAGCGGGCGGCGAGCTCTGCTGCGCTGAGGCGACCGAAGCGCTCGCGCAGCAACGGCAGCATCCAGGGGCGCGCCTGCACGCGGGCATTGTTGCTGTGCAGGCGCGTGTCGTCGCGCAGGTCTGCAAAGGCAAACTCCCCGCACAGCAGCGACCACTGCGTGTCGCTGACAGCCGCCAGGAAAATCTGCTCGCCGTCGGCGACGTCGAACACGTCGTACACCGCCCAGGCGCTGACTCGGCTGGGCATGGGCGCAGCCGGCCTGCCGGTGACGGCGTACTGCATCATGTGCTGCGCCATGAGGAAGACGTTGTTCTCGAACAGCGCGCTCTGCACTTCTTGACCACGGCCGGTCTTCTCGCGCTGAGCCAGGGCGGCCAGCGCGCCGATGGCGCCGAACATGCCGCCCATGATGTCGTTGACGCTGGTGCCTGCGCGCAGCGGACGGCCCTCGGGGCCCGTCATGTAAGCCAGGCCGCCCATCATCTGCACCACCTCATCGAGAGCGGTGCGGTGCTCATAGGGGCCCGGCAGAAAGCCCTTGTGCGAGACGTAGATCAGGCGCGGGTTGAGGCTGGAGAGGGCCTGGTGGCCGAAGCCCAGCTTGGCCATCGTGCCGCCCTTGAAGTTCTCGCTGAACACGTCGGCGTTGGCGACCAGGCGCAACACGACCTCGCGGCCACGCGGGTGCTTCACGTCGATCGCCAGGCTCTTCTTGTTGCGGTTGAAGGTGCCGAAGAAGCCCGCGCCCGAGCCCAGCAGCTTGCGCGTGCTGTCGCCGGCAATGGGCTCGACCTTGATGACTTCGGCGCCCAGGTCGGCCAGGATCAGGCCGCAGGTCGGGCCCATCACCATGTGGGTGAACTCCACCACCCGCAGCCCCGCCAAGGGCAGTTGATTGGCCTCCTTCATGCCTGCTCCCCCGTGGCTGCAAGCGGCCGGGCCTGGACAAGTCCGCGGCCAGTGCCAAGAGCAAAGCCCTTGGGCAGGCCGGCGTCCGGCGTCATGCCGTAGATCGGCTCACCGGGAAGCCCGGCCTGCAGTGCGGCGCGGGCGGCGATCAGTTGCTCGATGTCCACCCCCGTGGGTACGCCCATCGCCTCGAACATGAACACCAGGTCCTCGGTGACGACGTTGCCTGAAGCGCCCGGTGCATAGGGGCAGCCGCCGAGGCCGCCTTGCGAACTGTCGAAGGTGCGCACGCCCACGTCGTAGGCGGCCAGACAGTTGGCCAGGCCCAGGCCGCGGGTGTTGTGCATGTGCGCGGCGCCCGTCTTGTGCCCGATCTCGGCGCGCAGCCGGACGAACAGACGGCGCACCTGCGCAGGGTTGGCCATGCCGGTGGTGTCCGACAGGCCCACCTCGTCAACACCCGCGGCTGCGAGCTCGGCGGCCAGGCGCAGCACCTCGTCTTCTGCAACCAGGCCCTGAAGCGTGCAGCCGAAGGCCGTGGACAAGCCTGCCTCGATGTGCACCTGGGGTGCGCGCTCATGGCGCAGCGCGACGATGCTGCGCACCTCGTCGACCATCTGCTCGCGCGTCTTGCGCACATTGGCCAGCGAGTGCGCCTGGCTTGCCGACACCGGCAGCGTGATCTTGTGGACGCCGGCCCGCATCGCGGCCTCGGCTCCGCGCAGGTTGGGGGCCAGCGCCATCACCGTGAGGCCCGGCCTGGTCAGGGCGTGTCGGATGACTTGCGCCACATCGGCCATCTGCGGCAGCAGCCTGGCGGGCACAAAGGAGCCGACCTCGATCTCGCGCAGCCCCGCGCCATAGAGGGCGTCGATCCAGGCCAGCTTGTGCTCCGTGGGCATCGTTGCCTTCACGCTCTGCAGGCCGTCGCGCGGCCCGACTTCACTGATCAGCACCTGGGCCGGCATCACTTGTCTCCATAGTTCTGTACAACAGACCATGAGTCTGTAGAATGGATCGATGATAGAAATCGGCCGCTCCGGTGTCAAGCCGGCGGGCTGATGCGCGTGCATGCCCAAGAAGTCTTCCAACCCTTCAGTCGCCGATGAACTGGCTGCCCCTGGCGGGGCGGCTGCGGTCGATCGGGCCATCAGCCTGCTCGCCGCCTTTCGGCCCGGCGACAAGGCGCTCACCATCACCGAGCTGGCCGAGCGAACGCGGCTCTACAAGAGCACGGTGCTGCGCCTGCTGGCCTCGCTGGCCCACGGCCGGCTGCTGCAGCGCACGGCCGAAGGGCAATGGATGCTCGGGCCCGAGGTCTCGCGCCTGGCAGCGATCTATTCGGCATCGTTCTCGTTGGAAGACACCGTGCTGCCCGAGATGCGCGCGCTGGTGCGGCGCACCAAGGAGAGCGTGGCCTTCCACGTGCGGCAGGGCGAGCAGCGACTCGTGCTCTTTCGCGTCGACTCGCCGCAACTGCTGCGCGACCATGCCCGCGCGGGCGACCTGCTGCCGCTCAAGCGAGGTGCCGGCGGGCGCGTGCTGATGGCGTTTGGCGGCGCAAAGGGGCGCCTTTACGAACAGGTGCGGCGCGACGGCTTTGTGATGGTCACGGGCGATCGCATCCCCGGCCTGTGCGGCATCTCAGCGCCCGTCTGGAACTCGGCGCATGAGCTGGTCGGTGCCCTCACGCTGACCGCGCCCGAGCAGCGCCTACAGCCTTCGTTCATCGACGAGCTGCGGCAGTCTGCGGCGCGCTTGACGCTTGCGTTGGGTGGCCGCAGTCCTTGATGCTTTCTGTCTTGGCAGCATCCAGGCCAGCACGGTGCACCCAGGCGGGCTAGGCCTTGGCAGCGAAGGCGTCCGGCCTGGGATTGCTGCTGTTGCGGTGCTCGGCCATGCGCGCCTGGCAGGCATCCCGATCGCCACGCTCAATCGCATCCAATATGGCCTCGTGCTCGATGAGGGTGCGCACCGCTGACGCAGGATTGGCCAGCTTCTGTGCCAGCAGCGGGTCGGCCAGCGAGAACAGGCGTTGCAGCTCATCCAGGATCAGCCGGTCGGGCGAGAGGCCGAAGATCCGGAAGTGAAAGTCGCGGTTCAGTTGCATCAGGCCGATCCAATCGTGCGCCTGTGTCGCAGACCGCATCTGCTCGTTCAACTGCCGCAACTGCTTCATGACCGTGGCCGTGGGCCACTGGATGGAGGCGAGCAACTCGGTCTCCAGCAGCTCAAGCATCCGGTGGATCTGCCGCACTTCCTCCGGGCTGCGCTTGGAGACGAAGTAGCCCGAATGCGGCCGGTGCTGCAGCAGCCCCTGGTCGGCCAGAACGTTCAAGGCTTCGCGCAGCGGCACCCGGCTCACCCCCATCAGCTCGGCCATCTCCTGCTGTCGGATCTGCTCACCGGGTGAAAGACTGCCGTCCAGCACCATGCGGCGCATGCGCAGCAGCGCCTGGCCCATGGCGCTGGGTTCTTTCTGGCGGAGCGATTTGGCTCGTTGGGACAAGGCGCGGGGCGACTTGTCGGGCAGCTCGTGCAGGTTGGACGGAACTTCACTCATGGTTGGCGACGATTGTCCACGGACCTCGAATTCCCTTGATTCGGGTTAGTCCCAATCGAATGCCAAATTGAATTCAATATCGTATGGGCCTGTTCGAGATCAAGCGCTGTGCGCCGCCGGCCATGTCCTCCTTGCCCACTCCGTTCGAGTTCAATCCCTACGCCATCGAGGTGCAGGAGGACCCGTATCCGTACTACAAGGTGCTGCGCGCAGAGCACCCGCTGTACTGGAGCGAAAAGGGCAACTGCTGGGCTCTGTCGCGCTACGACGATGTGGCGGCGGCCTGCACCGACGCGTCGCGCTTCTCGTCTGCGCGGGGCAATGTGATGGACGACGACCCGGCCCGCATGGGCAACACGCTCGGCACCAGTGACCCCCCGAAGCACGACCGCTTGCGCGCGCTGGTGAATGCCGCCTTCATGCGCGGCCGGGTGCTGGACCGCGAGCCGCAAGTGCGCGCGCTGACCCGCGAGGCCATGGACGAGTTCATCGCTCGCGGCGAAGGCGATGTGATCACCGACCTGAGCGCGCGCATCAGTGCGTCGGTCATCTGCGGCATCCTCGGCTTCGAGCGCGGCCAGCACGTGCAGATCAAGCATTGGATCGACCACATCGTCTACCGCGATCCGGTCACCAAGCAATTGAGCCCCGAAGGTGCGCCCTCGCGCAAGGCCTTGATCGAGTTTGCTTCGGCCACCATCGAGCAGCGCCGCAACGAGCCGCGCGACGATCTCATCAGCGCCCTGGTGGCCGCCGAGGTCGAGGGCAACAAGCTCACGCCGGTGGACCTGGTGCAGACCGTGTCCACCCTGCTGGCCGCTGGCGTGGAGAGCTTCGCCAGCTTTTCGGGCAATGCCATGCTGGCGCTGATCGAACACCCGGAGCAGGCTGAATGGCTGGTGGCCAACCTGGCATTGGTGTCACAGGCGGTGGAGGAACTGCTGCGTTATGACACGCCCACACAGCGCTTTCACCGGGCCGCCATGCATGATTTCGAGATGCATGGCCAGCAGGTTCGGGCGGGTCAGAGCATCCTGGTGATGTATGGCTCGGCCAACCGTGATGAGCGCAAGTTTGCCGATCCGGATCGCCTGGATCTGAGCCGTGCGCCACAGCGCCACCTGGCGATGGGCCATGGCGTGCACTTCTGCCTGGGCGCGCAGTTGGCGAAGGCCATGAGCCGCATCTTCCTGGAAGAGTGGTTCTCGCGCGGACAGCGCATGACGCTCGTGCCGGGGGGTGTGGTGCGCATGCATTCGCCCACCTTCCGGGGCCTGCGGCACATGCCGGTCCGTCTGAGCTGAGTGGGTCGGTGCCGCCGTGACGTTTGAAGTGACCGTGCACGAGCGCCGTGTCGAGGCGCAGGGCGTTGTGTGCCTCGATCTGCGGCCCAAGGGCGGCCAGGCGGCCCTGCCGCCATTCAGCGCCGGCGCCCACGTGGATGTCGAGGTACCGCTTGGCAAGGGGCCGCCCCTGCTGCGTCAATACTCGTTGTGCAATGACCCGGCCGAAACCCTCCGCTATGTCATCGGCGTCAGCCGCGATGTGGCCAGCCGCGGTGGCTCGGCCGCCTTGTGCGATCGGATCAAGGCGGGCGACACACTGCGCATCAGTGCGCCACGCAACAACTTTGCGCTGGCCGAGCAGGCGGCCGATTCGGTGCTCATTGCAGGCGGCATCGGCATCACGCCCTTGCTGGCCATGGCGCGCCGACTGAGCCAACTGGGCCGGCGCTGGACGCTCTACCTTTGCGCGCGCACGCCAGAGCGTGCTGCGTTCCTTGCCGAGGCACAGCGCCTGCCCGGTGCGGTGATCCCTGTCTTCGATGGGCTGCCGGGTGCGGCGCCGCTGGACCTGCACGCTGCCGTCGCGTCTGCGCCCCAGGGGGCGCACCTCTACTGCTGCGGCCCCGAGCCCATGCTGCGTGCCTTCGAGCAGGCTTGCGCAGGGCGCGATCCGGCCACGGTGCATGTCGAGTGGTTCAGGCCGCCCACGCCAGCGCCTGGGCAGGCCGGTGAAGACCGGCTGTTCACGGTGAACCTGCAGCGCACTGGCCGCAGCTTGGCTGTGCCGGCGGGTACCTCGATCCTCGACGTGCTGCTGGCAGCGGGCATCGACGTGCCGCACTCGTGTTGCGACGGCGTGTGCGGCACCTGCGAGACGCGCGTGCTCGCTGGCCAACCCGAGCACCGTGACGCGGTCCTCTTGGGCGAGGATGCCAAGACGCAAGGCCGCCTGATGGTCTGCGTCTCGCGCTGCGTTGGCGACGCCCTGACGCTCGATCTCTGACAGCCCGAAGCACCACAAACCACAAGCCCTCACCAGGAGACAGACATGACCGGACTGATTCGACGCCAGGCCTTGGCCGCATTGGCCGCATCCGCGCTGCTGAGCGCGCCCGCGATGGCGCAAGAGACCGTCAAGGTCGGCCTGCTGTTGACCTACTCCGGCCCCTCGGGCCTGGCCGGGCAACATGCCGACGACACGATCAAGGTCTTCCAGCAGCGGTATGGCAGCACGGCGGGCGACAAGAAGATCGAGTTCGTCAAGCGCGACACCACCGGGCCCAACCCCGAGGTCGCGAAGCGTCTGGTACAGGAGTTGATCGTGCGCGAGAAGGTGCAACTCATGATCGGCCCGGACTTCACGCCCAATGTGCTCGCCTCGGCGCCATTGATCACCGAAGGCAAGGTGCCCACGATCATTGCCGGCGCCGCCACCACCGGCATCATCGGCGAGAAGTCGCCCTACCTGATGCGCACCTTCTTTGCGATCCCGCAACTGGTCGCGCCCTTGGCGCAATATGCCTACAAGACGGGTGCGCGCAAGCTCTTCGTGCTGGTGGCCGACTACGCCCCGGGCCATGACGCCGAGAACCTGATCACCAAGAGCTTCCAGGCCCAGGGCGGCACCATTGCCGGCAACCTGCGCATCCCGATGCGCAGCCCCGAGTTCTCCAGCCACATGCAGCGCATCAAGGACGCTGCGCCGGACGCTGTGTTCGTGTTTCTGCCCCAGGGCGAATTGACGGTGCAGTTCCTCAAGGCTTACTCTGATTCGGGCCTGAAGGCCAGCAACCTGAAGCTGCTGGGCACCGGCGACATCACCGATGAGATGCTGCTGGACGTGGCAGGCGACACGGCGCTCGGCGTGATCACGGCGGGCTTTTACTCCACTTACCACGACTCGGCGCTGAACAAGCAGCTGGTGGCCGAACTCGCGGCGTTCAAGCACGCGCCGAACGTGCCGATCTGGGACGCGCTGCGTCTGATTTATGACGGTGTGGCCGCCCAGAAGGGCGCGCCTTTCAACGGCGACAAGTTCATGGCCTTTGCCAAGGGCCGCAAGTTCGAGAGCCCGCGCGGGCCCATCGCCATCTCGGCCAGCAATGGCGACATCCTGCAGAACACCTACATCCGGCGCGTGGAGCGGCGTGACGGCAAGCTCGTCAACGTCGAGTTCGAGACCATCGCCGACCCGGCCATGCGCTGAGCAGGACGCACGCCAATGTCGATCGCGCTGACCATGTTGTTCAACGGGCTCACCTACGGCGTGCTGCTGTTTGTGATGGCCGTCGGGCTGTCGGTGACCATGGGGATGATGAACTTTGCCAACCTCGCCCACGTGAGCCTGGCGATGCTGGGCGGCTACCTGGCCATCACCGCGATGGACCACCTGGGCGTGTCTTTTCTGCTCAGCCTGCCCTTGGCGTTTCTGGGCACGATGGCCTTCTCGTGGGTGCTCGAGCGCCTGGTGTTGCGCCACTTCTATGGCACGGACGACCTCACGCAGGTGCTCTTGACCATCGGCCTGCTGTTCATGTCGGTGTCGACGGTGGCCTACATCTGGGGCCCGTCGTTCAAGCCCATCACGATGCCTGCCAGCCTCTCGGGCCAGGTGCAGGTGATGGGCTTGTCGCTCGAGCGCTATCGGCTGTTTCTGCTGGCGGTTGGCATTGCGCTGGCGCTGGCCTTGGTCTTTGGGCTGGAGCGCACGCGCTTTGGCGCCATGGTGCGTGCCTGCGTCGACAACCGGCGCGCAGCCAGTGGCTGCGGCCTCAACATCCAGCGCATCTTTGCGCTCACCTTTGCCATCGGCGGCGGCCTGGCCGGTTTGGGTGGCGCACTCGCAGCCAACCTGTTGACGATCGACCCCAACTTCCCGCTGCGCTACCTGATCTACATGCTGATCGTGGTGTCGGTGGGTGGCATGGGCAGCGTGGCGGGCACCTTGCTGGCGTCGGTGGTGATCGGCATCGGCGATGTGGTCGGCAAGTACTACGTGCCGCAGGCCGGCGGCATCATGATCTACCTGGTCACCGTGGTCATCATGCTGGTGCGGCCGCAGGGTTTGATGGGCCGGGCTGCATGAGCAGTCATCGGGCTTACTTTGCCAACCAGGCGCGCTGGAGCGGCTGGGAGATGGCCTTCTGGCTGGCCTGGGTCGTGGCCTTCTTCATCCCGCAATCCAACCTCGCGCTGTTGTCGCAGATCCTGATCTGGGGCTTGTTTGCGGTCTCGCTGGACCTGCTGCTCGGCTATCGCGGCCTGCCGAGCTTTGGCCAGGCGGCCTTCTTCGGCATCGGTGCCTACACGGCCGGCTACCTCTCGAAGTTTGGCTGGACCGAGCCGATCACCGGCTTGCTCGTCAGTGGCGCCGTGGCCGGCGTGGTGGGCCTGATGGCGGGGCGGGTGGTGCGTGGGCTGCACGGTGTGGCGCTGCTGATGGTGACGCTGGGCCTGAACTCCTTGCTCTACGACTTCGTGCAGCGCTCCACCGAGCTCACGGGCGGTGATGATGGACTGCCCGGCGTGAGCATCGCGCCGGTGCTGGGGATCTTCAAGTTCGACATGGTCGGCCGCACCGGCTACCTCTACACGTTGGCGGCCTGCTTCCTCATCTTTGTGCTGCTGCGCGCGCTGGTGCGCTCACCCTTCGGCCTGGCCCTGCTCGGCGCGCGCGACAACCCGCGCCGCATGCAGATGCTGGGCGCACCGATCGACCGCGACCTGACGCTGGTGATGGGCCTGTCGGCTGCGGTGGCCGGCATGGCGGGCGCACTGCTCACGCAGACCACGCAGTTCGTGGCGCCGGAGGTGCTGTCCTTTCAGCGATCGGCCGATGTGCTGGTGATCCTGGTCATCGGGGGGGCGGGCTTTCTGTATGGCGGCTTCGTCGGCGCGCTGGCCTTCATCTTTCTGCGCGATCTCTTCGCGGCGCTCAACCCGATCTACTGGTACTTCTGGATCGGCCTGATGCTGGTGCTGACCGTCACCTTCTTCCGGCGCGGCCTGTTGCCGGCCCTGGCAGGCCTGTGGGCGCGGCGCCGCAAGCCCGCCGTGGATCGCCCCGCGCAGGAGGTGGCGCCATGACCGCCGCCACCGTGCTGCAGACCGTGGGCCTGACCAAGGCCTTCGGGGGCCTGAGCATCTTCAAGGGCGTGGACTTCTCGCTGCACGCCGGTGAGCGGCACGCCATCATCGGGCCCAATGGGGCGGGCAAGAGCACCTTCGTGCACCTGGTCAGCGGCCTGCTCAAGCCCACTTCGGGGTCCGTGCAACTGATGGGCCAGGACGTGACCCGCGCCACGCCGCAGCAGCGCGTGCGTGCCGGCCTGGGGCGCACGTTTCAGATCAACACCCTGTTCCCCTCGCTGTCGCCACTGCAGGCCATTGCGCTGGCCCTGTGCGAGCGGGACAGGCTCACCGCACCTTCGCTGCGCGCGCTGGCACGCCGGGTCGAGCTGCTGGACGAAGCGGCGGCCCTGCTGGCGCGCTTTGGCCTGGCGGCCGACGGCGAGGGGCCGACCGGCCTGCTGCCCTATGGCAAACAGCGCGTGCTGGAGATGGCGCTGGCCCTGTCGCTCAAACCCAAGGTGCTGCTGCTCGACGAGCCCGCGGCGGGCCTGACCACCGCGCAGGGCCACGCGCTCTTCGAGCAGTTGACCGAGCTCGCGGGCGACACCAGCGTGCTCTTCATCGAACACGACATGGCCCTGGTCTTCGGCTATGCGCAGCGCGTCACCGTGCTGGGCGGCGGCGCGCTGCTGGCGCAAGGCACGCCGGACGAGATCCGCGCAGACCCTGTGGTAAGGAAAGCCTATCTTGGCCACTGAGCGTTCGCCCCATTTGCTCGAGCTGCGCCAGGTCTGCGCCGGCTACGGCGCAGCGCGCGTCTTGCACGATCTGCAGCTGCACGTGGCGCGTGGCGAGACGCTGGTGGTCATCGGCCGCAATGGCGTGGGCAAGTCCACGCTGATCGAGACGGTGGTCGGGCTCACGTCTCACCAGGCGGGCGAGATCTGGCTCAACGGCCGGCGCATCGATGCGCTGCCCGCC
>Ga0268298_10002112_pt1 | contig 22216 bp, 16 predicted proteins | sample WWTPWeurt_MetaG_FD_194462 | JGI IMG/M metagenome (GOLD analysis project Ga0268298, IMG submission 194462) | Activated sludge microbial communities from WWTP in Nijmegen, Gelderland, Netherland - WWTP Weurt | ecosystem: Engineered > WWTP > Aerobic digester > Activated sludge | place... | reverse complement strand
CTGCGGCGAAGTTCCCCGTGACGCGGGCCGCGGCGTAGAGGCCGGAGACGTGCGCCGCGAAAGGGGCGAAAGGCGCGAGCGCGGCGCGGAGATCCGACGCCGTTTGGGGCCTGCGATCCGGCTCTTTTTCGATGCACGCGTGGATGATCGCGGCGAGCTCTTCGGGCACCTCGGGTCGCCACGATCGGATCGGGATCGGCGGGTCCTGGAGGATCTTCACGAGGTACGCGCCGAGCGTCTCCGCGTCGAACGCGAGCTTGCCGGTGATCAGGAAATAAAGGACCAGGCCGAGCGACCAGAGGTCCGCGCGAGCGTCCACGTACTTGGCGCTCTTGAGCTGCTCGGGCGCCATGAACGTGGGCGATCCGAGGACGGCTTCGGTGGTGGTGATCTGGTGCGCGTCGCTCAGCGGGACATCGAGCCCGCCGACCTTCGAGATGCCGAAGTCGAGGACCTTCACCGTCGTGATGCCGCTCGGGAGATCCACGAGGAAGAGGTTGGAGGGCTTGAGATCGCGGTGGATGATGCCGATCGCGTGCGCCTCGACGAGGGCCTCGCACACCTGCATCACGTAGCCGACGGCCTCCTGCCACGGGAGCGGGCCGTGCTTGCGGACGCGGCGATCGAGATCCGTGCCGTGAAGCATCTCCATCACGAGGTACGGCGTGCCCCCGTCGAGGCGGCCGACGTCGTGAACGCGGACGACGTGATCGCTGCGGAGCGCGGAGACGGCGCGGCCCTCGCGGACGAACCGCGCGACCATCGAGGCGTCGCCCGCGAGCTCGGGCAACAGCACCTTGATCGCCACGGGCTGCGACAGCTCCGCGTGCCGCGCCGCGAGCACGACGCCCATCCCGCCGCGCTTCAGCACGCGGTCGACGATGTATTTTCCAGCGATGCGATCGCCCGATCTCGGGAGTCGCTCGCCGTTCTGATCGTCGTCTCGCTGCGAGGGCATGGGCGCAGCCCGGGATTTTAACGACAATGCACGCGCTCCGTGTTGTCAACTTTCCGGCGGAGGCACGAGCCCGACAGCGCGCCTTTGGAATTCCGCCCCGGATGTGAGAAAAGGCAGATGCGTCCGCGGCCCACGGAGGGCCTTGGGTCGACGCGGCGCGCTCCTCCCCATGATGCGAACCCCCGCTCGCCGTCCGCAAAGCGTCCGCATCTTCGCGGTGATCGCCGCGTGCTGCGTCTTCGGTGGCGCGTCCGCGGGCTGCGGACGCAAGGTCAGCGAGGGCGACTGCCGCAAGGTCTCCGATCACCTGGGCGAGATCTGGAAATCGGAAGCGAAGGCCGAAGAAGCCGACGGTCCCGGGAAGGAAAAGGCGCAGGACGTCATCCGGCAGGAGGGCGAGCGCCTGACCCGCGAGTGGGTCGAGGAGTGCCGGAAGGACCTCGTCGGCAAGCGGGTCGAAGAGAAAGAGCTGTCGTGCCTGCTCGCGACGAAGACGATGGGCGACGTGCAAAAGTGCGCTGAATCGCAGTGATTCGGGGCCTATCCTGGCCCTCATGCGCAAGCCCCCGCGCCCCGCGACGCTGCTCCTCGGCCTCGCTCTGGTGGTGATCGCCATCTGGCGGCTCTTCACGTGGGCCGCGTCCCCTCCCCCGGCGCTCACGGGCCTCGTCGCGACGGCGACGGCGACGATCACGGCGAGCGCGAAATCACCTTCGAAACAAGCCCCGCGACGATCCGCGCCGGCCGCGCCGCTCGCGCTCTTCTCCGCCGAGTCCGCGAGAGACGACGGGGCCGCGCTCGGGGCCTTCGAGGGCCGCGTCGTCTCTTCGAGCACCGGCCGTGGGATCGGCGGGGCGCGCGTCGTGCTCGAGCACGCGGGCTCGGCGAACGAGGTCGTGTGCAACGGCGAAGGCGCCTTTCGCTTCGTGCCCACAGCGGCCGGGGCGTACGCGCTCGTTCACGCTTCGGCCGACGGACATCGCCCCTTCGCGCCCGAGGGCGCCGCGAGCCCCATCGTGTGGACAGCGAGGCCCGGCGCGCGCGTCTCGGGCTTCGTGCTGGCCCTCGATCCGCGCCTCACGCTGACCGTCTCGGTCGTGGATCCGGCGGACAAACCCGTCGCCGCCGCGGAGCTCCGCGTGCTCGGCTCCGTCGACGCGGCCCCCGCGAAGAAGCTCGTCACCGACGCGCACGGCGAGGCGAAGATGGACGTCGATCGCGACGCCTTGATCGAGGCGCGCCACCCTGACTTCGCGCCCGCACGAGCGCGCGTGGGGCTGGCGGCCGAGGCCTCGCACGAGATCACGATTCACCTCAAATCCAAGGGAGATCGCGACACGAGCGCGCCCGGCGACACCATCTCTGGCCGCGTCCTCGGGGCCGACGGATCCCCGATCGCCGGAGCCCGCGTCGTCGCAGCGATCGTCGTCCCGAACCGCGCAGCCCCCGGCGCGGACCTCCATCCGCCCGGCGCGGACGTGACCGAAGCCGATGGTCGCTTCGTGCTCGAGGGCCTCGATCCCGGCACGTACGATCTCCTCGCGAGCGACGATGAGCACGCTCCCGCGCGCGCCGCGAACGTCTCCACCGGGGAGCACGGCGTCACGCTGCGCCTCGGCGAAGCGGGCTCGATCCGAGGCGCTGTGCGCGACGCTTCCGGCAAGCCTGTCCCCGCGTTCTCCGTGGTCGCGTCCATCCCGCGCGGACCGCTCGAAAAGGAGCTCGCGGCGACTCGCTCGTTCCTCGACGCCGAGGGCCGCTACGCGCTCGTCGGCCTCGCTCCGGGCGACTACGAGATCGTCGCCGTGGCCCTCGGATCCGCGCCTTCGGAGATCGCGAGGGTCACGATCCCCGATCCTCCGGGCGCCCCGATCACCGCGGATCTCACGCTCGCGAAGGGCGCCACCTTGCGCGGGACGGTCGTCGATCGCGAGACGCAGAAGCCCATCGCCGGGGCCCGCGTGAGCCTCGAAGGCGCTGCAGGCGCCGCGGATCTCCCGCTCCTCGCGAGCGCGACGACCGAGGCGAACGGCGCGTTCGAGCTGCGCGGCCTCGCCCCCGGTCTGCGCTCCCTGTCCGCCTCGGCCGAGGGCCACCACGCGCGCATCGTCTCGGGGATCGCCGTCACCGACGCGGACCCGCCGGCCATCACCATCGCGCTCACGCCCACGAAGAAGGGCGAGGCGCCGGGCATCGAGCTCGTCGGCATCGGCGCGGTGCTGACGGCCAAGGACGACGTGCTGCTCATCGGCCAGACGATCGCCGGCGGGGGCGCCGCGGAGGTGGGCCTCACGACGGGCGACGCGGTGCTCGCGATCGACGGGATCAAGGTGACCGATCTTGGATTCGAGGGTTCGGTGATCCGTATTCGCGGCCCCGAAGGGAGCACGGTGGTGCTCACCGTCCGGAAGGCAGGCGCGACAGAGGCGCAGGACATCCCTGTCCCCCGGCGCCGTATACAAGGCTAATTGGGATCCGGGAGCGACGAGACCGGGAGCGCTCCTTCACCGGGCTGCGACACCGGAGGCGCGCTCGCGGGCTCGGGGCTCCAGTCCCACGAAAGGCTTGTGTCGGGGCTGCACGGGAGAGGCCGGCGCGTGCGACATCGCAGGGTGGCCCGAGCTTCGCACTGTCCCTCGGGTGCGACGCCGAGATCGCACGAACACGATCACGAGCTCCGCCGTCGCCGGGGCCTTTGCCGAGTGTGAGCCATGCACCTTCCTGCCGCGCTGTCGAACATTGGATTCTGGGAGATGGTGGGCACCTGGGTCATCGCGCTGACCATCTTCCTCGAGGCGCGCGCGATGCGGAGACAGCACAGCACCGAGTCGTTCTGGGTCATCGTGGGGCGGCTCCAGGAGCTCGAGGTGCGCCGCGCTCGGCGCCTTCTTCTCACGGCCTTTCGCGGCGGGCAGCTCTCGGTGGATCCGTCGAGCTGGCCGGAGGAGGTGATCGACGCCGCGGAGCTCACGGCGTCTCGCTTCGATGAGATCGGCATCCTGGTGCGGTCGAACGTCCTCGACGAAGAGCTGCTGTTGCCTTCGTGGAACAACGCGATCCTCCGGTGTTACGAGGCCGCCTTGCCGCTCATCGCGCACCAGCGGGAGAAGCTGGCGGACCCGTCGCTGTGGCGCGATTTCGAGGCCCTCGCGGCCCGCGCGCACGGCACGCCGACGCCCTCGTACGTGCGGTCGACGGTGCCGCCGATGCGCTCGATGCGGCCGATCGGCGCGGCGACGAAGGCGGGAGTCTGACAGGATCGGGCCCCTCCCATCGCGGCGCGCAGCGGAGCGATTTGGGAGGGGCGGACCGCGCGAAGCAGCGGGCCGGGGGTGGGCAGCTCGATCAGAAGAAGTTGCCGATCGTGAACTCGAAGACGCTGCCCTGCTCGTAAGGCAGGGGCTTGAACGGGAAGCCCCACTCGAAGCGCAGCGGGCCGAGCGGCGAGAACCAGCGGATGCCGAAGCCCCAGGAGGTGCGCACGGCGAAGATGCGATCGGCCGAGAAGCAGGGGTTCGTCTCGGCGAAGGGCGAGGCCGGCGCCGCGCTGCAATAGAGGCTCTCCAGGTTCCACGCGTTGCCGAGGTCGGTGAAGACGACGCCGCGGATCTGCACCGGATCGAGGATGGGGAACTCGATCTCGATGTTCTGCACGTACATCATGTTGCCGCCGATGACAGCCCCGTTGGAGATGGGCGCGGAGTTGTCGTCGAGGACCTCTTTGAGCGGCAGTCGCGGCCCGATGCTGCGGAGCGGGAAGCCGCGGAGGTCGTAGATGCCGCCGAGGAAGAAGCGGGCGAAGATCGGCACGCCGGAGGCGTCCGGGCTCGTGACGAGGCCGGCCTCGGCGTTGACCTTGAAGACGACGCCGTCCGTGATGGGGTGGTAATACCGGCCGACGACGCGCGTGCGGACGTAGTGGTTCTCGCTGCCGAGCACGTCGGCCGCGACCTCGACGGAGGCCTGGAGGTACGCGCCGGCGCTCGGGAAGAGCTGGTTGTTGCGCGAGTCGTAGGTGATCGCGGGGCGCAGGCTGGAGGTGATCCCGTCGTTGAACAGGTTCGCGAGCGGGAGGCGCTTGAACACGCTCACGGCCTGTGCGGTGCCGAGGAGCGTCGAGGTCGTGGACGTCGAGATCTGGTTCGACTCCAGGGTGTACGCGAGCGAGGCGCGGAGCCGCGGCTGGATGAGGGGATATCCGAGGGTGATGGATCCGCCGGCGCTCGTCTGCGAGAACTGATTGTATACGCGGAGCTGATCGTAGATGTTGAAGGACGCCGAGAAGACGCTGTCGAGGAAATAAGGCTCGTACAGGCGGAGATCGATGAGCTGGCGGAGGCCGGAGATCTGGGCCTGGAGGGCGAGCGACTGGCCGTTGCCGAAGAGGTTGGCCTGCTGGACCTGCGCCGTCGCGATGAAGCTCTCGATGCTGGAGAAGCCGGCGCCGATCTGGAAGGTGCCCGTGGGCTTCTCGGTGATCTCGAAGTTGACGTTGATGTGCTCGGGATCGTCGCCCTGCTCGGTCGACATGTCGACGCGCTCGAAGTAGCCGAGCGCCGTGATGCGCTTCTTGGAGAGCTCCAGCTTGCTCTCGCTGAAGAGCTCGCGCTCCTTCACTTCCATCTCGCGGCGGATGACCTTGTCGCGCGTCTTCGTGTTGCCGCGGACCTCGATGCGGCCGAAGTAGACGAGCTGGTTGCGCTTGATGGGGACGACGACGTCGACCTCTTGCGTGTCGGGATCGAGGTTGGTCTCGGGGGGCGCCTCGACGTTCGCGTAGCCGGCGTCGCGGTAGAGAGTCTGGACCGCCTGGAGGTCCTTCGCGAGCTCGGCGCGGTTGAAGAAGTCCCCGTTCTTGGCGCGGACCATCTCGCGGAGCGCGCGGCGGCCGCCCAGGGGATCGATCTCCTTGCCGTCGGCGTCGCGCTCGAAGACGCGGAGGCTGCGGATCTTGTAGCGCGGGCCCTCGGTGATCGAGATGGTGATCTCGATGCCGTTGCGATCCGGCGTGAGCATCACGCGCGGCGTCGCGACCTGCACGGAGAGGAAGCCGCGATCGTAGTAGAGCGCGTTGATCACGAGGATGTCGCGCTCGAACGCGTCGTTGCGGAAGGCGCCGCCCGCGCCGAACTCGAGCAGCGACGGCTGGCCGGTGAGCATCACCTCGCGCAGCTCGTCGTCGGGCACCGAGTGGTTGCCGATGAAGGTGACGCGGCGGACGGTGACGGCCTCGTGCTCGCGCACGGTGAGCTTGATCGCGACCTCGTTGTTCTTGAGGGGCGTGACCTCGTAGCTGACCTCCGCGAGGAAGTAGCCCTTCTCGGCGTATTTATCGCGGATCTTCTGGATGCCGCGGCGGATGGCCGGGTGGCTCAGGATGGAGCCGACCTTGACCTCGACGCTGAGCGCCTCGGTGAGATCGTTGTTCTCGATCGCGCTGTTTCCGCTGAAGGTGATCTCCTTCACGCTCGGCCGCTCGCGCACGACGATGCGGAGCTTCACGCCCTGATCGACGCGCTGGAGATCGACCTCGACGTCGTCGAAGAAGCCCGAGTCGTAGAGCTCGTGGACGTCCTTCGCGAGTCCCTCGGGCGTGAACTTCTTCCCGACGCGCGCGGTGCCGAGGTACGCGATCATCTCGTCCTCGGTGATGCGCTTGTTGCCGACGAGATCGACCTTCACGATCGTCTGGTTGCGCACGAGCTCGCCCTCGGTCGGGGGGAGCGTGGGGAGCGCGTCGACCTGATCGGGGGGCGGAGCCGCAGGGGCCGCCGTCGCTGTCGGGGCCGGCGTGTCCGCGTCGTCGGGCGCCGGTGCCGGAGCGGGCGCAGGCTGCGCGGCGGCGGGCTGTCCCTTGGCGCCGGCCGGCTTCCCGGGGGCAGGAGCCTTCTGTCCTGCGGCGGGCTTGGGTGTGGCAGGCGCCTTGGGCGGCGCTCCCGCAGGCTTGGGCGCGGGCTTCGGCGCGGCGGCCGCGGGCTTCGATGTGCCCGCGGGCTTCGGCTGCGCGATCGCGAGCGCGCTCGTGAGCAGCATCGCGAAGAGCAAGAAGGCCGCGAGGGCTCGGCGCAGGCGCCCCGCGGGGCTCCGCGTCCTCGCGCAGAGGCGGGGCAAATGGCGTCGTTCCGTCGATCGGGAGAGCTGCAAGGCGTGCGCCTCGTACCGCACCCCACGGTCGTTGTCACGCGCCGGGCAAAGGCGACGGCGCGTGATGCGCGAAGGGCCCCTCCGCGCGATCGCGGCGCCATCGATCGCGATCGCGCTTGATGGACATTTCTCGTCCTCGACGGGGAGGGGCGCCTTGACCAGGAAGCGGCGCCTGACTATTGCCATGCGCCCCGGCAACTGAACGCCGGTTTACCGGAGCTTTTTGCGGCTCCGACCCCCCGACGACGAGGTTCCTCCGTGGCGCGATCGAATCAGCTTTCTCTTCCGATCAAAGGCAAGGGCAGCGATCCGCCTCCCCCAGAGATCCCGGACACGCCGCTCACCGAAGAGGCGAAGCGCCGGTACCTGAACTACGCCCTCTCCGTCATCACGTCGCGCGCGCTCCCCGACGTGCGGGACGGCTTGAAGCCCGTCCAGCGCCGCATCCTGTACGCGATGCACCACGACCTGCACCTCGGCCCGGACGCGAAGTTCCGGAAGAGCGCGGCCGTGGTCGGCGACGTGATGGGCAAGTATCACCCCCACGGCGACGTCGCGATCTACGACGCGATGGTCCGCATGGCCCAGGACTGGGTGATGCGCGCGGCGCTCGTGGACGGCCACGGCAACTTCGGATCGCTCGACGGCGACGCTCCGGCCGCGATGCGCTACACGGAGGCGAAGCTGCGCCCCCTCGCGCTGGAGCTGCTGAAGGAGCTCGGGCAGCGGACGGTCGCGTGGAGGCCCAACTACGACGGGACGCGCGCGGAGCCCGTGGTGCTGCCGTCGCGGTTCCCGAACCTGCTCGTGAACGGATCGCAGGGGATCGCGGTCGGCATGGCGACGAGCATCCCGCCGCACAACCTGGGCGAGGTGATCGACGCGTGCACGGCGCTCATCGGCGATCGGACGCTCACGCTGTTCCGCTTGCTGACGCACGTGAAGGGGCCTGATTTCCCGACGGGCGGGCAGCTCTTCGTGTCGAAGAAGGAGCTCGAGGAGGTCTACGCCGCCGGCCAGGGCTCGCTGAAGCTCCGCGGCGAGTGGAAGACCGAGGAGGACGGGCGCAAGGGCGCGGGCGGGATGATCGTGGTGACGAGCATCCCCTACGGGATCGAGCGCAAGGTGATCGTCGAGAAGATCGCGGAGATCATCATCGCGAAGAAGCTCCCCTCGCTGCTCGACGTGCGCGACGAGTCGACGCGGGACGTGCGGATCGTCCTCGAGACGAAGCGCGGGACGGATCCGCAGCTCGTGATGGCGTACCTCTACAAGCACACGCCGATGCAGGTGAACGTGCAGGTGAACCTCACCTGCCTCGTCCCGACGGACAACGCGGAGATCGCGGCGCCGAAGCGGCTGAGCCTTCCGGAGGTGCTGCTCCACTTCATCGATTTTCGCTTCGACACGGTCACGAAGCGCACGGAGTTCGACCTCGAGGAGCTGGGCAAGAAGATCCACGTGCTCGAGGGCTTCGAGAAGGTCTTCGACGCGCTCGACGAGGTGATCAAGATCATCCGCAAGAGCGAGGGCAAGAAGGACGCGGAGGAGAAGCTCATCGCGCGGTTCGACCTGAGCCACGAGCAGGCCGACGCGATCCTGGATCTGAAGCTCTACCGGCTCGCGCGGCTCGAGATCCTCCTCGTGCAAAAGGAGCTCGCGCAGCTCCGCGGCGAGGCGAAGAAGCTGGAGACGCTGCTCAAGAGCGCCGACAAGCGCTGGGCCTTGGTGAAGGACGAGCTCACCGAGCTGCGCGCGCAGTTCGGCGCCAAGCGGCTCACCAAGATCACGGGCTCCACGGACGAGCCCGAGTTCAGCGAGGAGGCCTTCATCGTCGACGAGGACGCGAACGTCATCCTCTCGGCGCAAGGCTGGCTGAAGCGCGTGCGAGAGCTGAAGGATCTCTCGACGACGCGACTCCGCGACAGCGACAGCGTGGCGGCGGCCGTCGCCGGCTCGACGCGGGCCTCGGTCGCCTTCTTCTCGAACCTCGGCGTCTGCTACGTGTGCCGGATCTACGACGTCCCGGCCTCGACGGGCTACGGCGATCCGGTGCAGAAGCTGTTCAAGCTGGCCGACGGCGAGCGGATGGTGGCGATGCTCTCGTTCGATCCGCGCGTCATCGACGTGCCGCCGCCGAACGACGAAGCCGAGGAGCCGGAGGCCCCGTACGCGCTCGCCGTGACCCGGTCGGGCCTCGGGCTTCGCTTCTCGCTGCGGGCGCACCGCGAGCCCTCCACGCGAGCCGGCCGCAAGTTCGCCAAGCTCAACGAGGGCGACGAGGTGCTCGCCGTCCTGCCGGCCGCCGCCGGGGACACGGTGCTCTGCGCGTCGTCGGAGGGGCACGCGCTGGGCGTCGGCGTCGATCTCATCCCGGTGCTCTCCGGCGCGGGGAAGGGCTCGATCTTGATGAAGATCGACGAGGGCGATCGCCTCCTCGGAGCGGTCGTCGCGAGCGAGTCTGGCGGCGTGCTCGTGGTCGAGACAGAGAAGGGCAAGACGCACGAGCTCTCGCGCGACAAGATCCTCGGCCAGCGCGCTGATCGCGGCGGGCAGATCGTGAAGCGCGACAAGTTCACCCGGATCGTCCCGCCGCCTGTCGCCACACCCGTCCTCGAGAGCGCGAAGGCGAGCGCCCCGTCAAAGGGTTCCTCCGCCGAAGACGGCGCGGCCGGATCGAGCGAGCGCCCCCCCCGCCCCAAGCAGGAGATGAGCTGAAATGAGCGCCATGCCCACGAGTCGAACGCCGTCCGCCCCGCCGAAGCGCCCGCCCGCGGCCGCCCCGGCCACGTCGTACACGGCGAAGGACATCGAGGTGCTCGAAGGGCTGGAGCCCGTCCGGATGCGCCCCGCCATGTACATCGGCGGCACCGACGCGCGCGGCTACCACCACCTTCTCTGGGAGATCGTCGACAACGCGATCGACGAGGTCATCAACGGGCACGCGAAGCGCATCGAGGTCTCGCTCGACAAGGACTACAAGGGCGTCACCGTCACCGACGACGGCCGCGGCATGCCGGTCGACGTCCACCCCAAATACAAGCGTCCCGCGCTCGAGATCATCTTCGGTACGCTGCACGCGGGCGGCAAATTCGGCGGCGACAACTACAAGGTCGCGGGCGGTCTGCACGGCGTCGGATCCAGCGTGGTGAACGCCCTCTCGGAGCTGATGGCGGTGCGCGTCCTCCGCGACGGCTTCGAGCACACGCAGGACTACTCGCGCGGCGCCCCCATCTCGAAGCTCAAGAGGGGCGCCGCCACGCGCAAGCACGGCACCGAGATCCACTTCCGCCCCGACCCGGAGATCTTCGGCGCCGAGCGCAAGTTCGATCCCGAGACCGTGCGCGAGCGCCTCGAAGCGAAGGCCTTCTTGCACGCAGGCCTGGTGCTGATCTTCAAGGACCACGCGACCGGCACCACGGAGGAGCTCTGCCACCCCGGCGGCATCGCCGACTTCCTCCCCAAGGTCGTCAGCGAGCGAGGCAAGCCGACGACGCACCCCGCGCCCTTCTACTTCGCGAAGGAGAACGGCATGCGTCTGGAGGCCGTCCTGCAGTGGACGGAGGCGACCGACACGGTGCTCCGCTCCTACGCGAACGGCATCCCCACGTCGAACGGCGGCACCCACGAGAACGGCTTCGGCAGCGCGATCGTGAAGGCGGTGCGATCGTTCATGGAGGCCAAGAACATCCAGCCGAAGGGCGTCACGCTCACGGCCGAGGACATCCGCGAGGGCGTCGTCGGCATCCTCAGCGTCTACATCCAGAACCCACAGTTTCAGGGCCAGACGAAGGATCGCCTCAACAACCCGGAGGCCGCGCAGGCGGTCGAGCAAGCCGTGCGTCCGGCGCTCGAGCAGTGGCTCCTCGACAACGGCACAGCGGGCGAGGCCATCGTCGCGCGCTCCATCCTCGCCGCCCGCGCTCGCGAGGCGCGCCGCGAGGCCACCGCGCAGGTGCTCCGCAAGAGCCCTGTGAGCCACCGCCTCAACCTCCCGGGCAAGCTGGCCGACTGCGCGTCGACCGATCCCAGCGAGAGCGAGCTCTTCATCGTCGAGGGCGACAGCGCCGGAGGCTCTGCGAAGCAAGGCCGCGATCGCCGCACGCAGGCGATCCTCCCGCTCCGCGGCAAGGTGCTCAACACCGAGCAGGCCTCCACCTCCAAGGTCCTCTCGAACAAGGAGCTCCAGGACATCGTGAGCGCGCTCGGGTGCGGCTTCGGCAAGGACTTCGACGCCTCCAAGCTGCGCTACGGCCGCATCTTCCTGCTGATGGACGCGGACAGCGACGGTCACCACATCGCGACGCTGCTGCTCACGTTCTTCTATCGGCACCTCCACGGCCTGCTCACGGGGGGCCACGTGTACCTCGCGCAGCCGCCGCTCTACCGGATCGACATCGGCAAGGAGACGCACTGGGCGCTCGATGATCATGAGCGCGATCAGGTGCTCGGACGCCTCGCCAAGAACGCGAAGGCGGACATCTCGCGCTTCAAGGGCCTCGGCGAGATGCCGGCGGAGGACCTCAAGGCCACCACGCTGGACCCGCGAAGGCGCCGCGCGCTGCGGGTCGTGATCGACGAAGAGATCGAGACCGACCGCGTCCTCAACGAGCTCATGGGCAAGGACGCCCAGGCGCGCTTCCGCTTCATCATGGACCGCGCACCGAACGCCGAAATCGACGTCTAGCGCCCGCGCCGAGCGCGAGCTCCCGCTCGACTCCAACTCCACCCATGGAAGCCCGCGCGTGCATCCACCTGCACGTCCGGGCGAGCGCTCTCACGGCGGACAACACAGGACGGCGCGGATCGTCGTGCGCTGCGAAGGCGGCGCAACACCTCGAAGTGTGCCCTACCGGTTCGTGAACTCCGGGACACACCTGTCACGTGAATCCGCTCGATTCGGGCACATTCGAGTCGGCAGGCTTCGGTCGGTTCGAGGATGTCAAGATTCTCGGGGGTGCTTTTTATGCTCGGCGCGGGGGTTGCACTGAAAGTTTTCGGTCCGAGCGTCGTCTTTCTGTCCGGCTTCGGCCCCAAACCTTCTTTGGAGAGGTCCTGTGAGCACTGCCCTTTCGACCGTTCCCCGCGCGCCCTCCCACCAACCCTTCCGTCCGCTTACGCCGGTCGCGCCGCCTGCCCGCGCATCCGGGGTCCTGCCTGTCGGCGGGGTCGTTTCACCGATTCTCAAGCCCGTTCCCACGTTCTCCAAGCCGATGCCGCTCGTCACCGCCCCCGCGGCGCCCCCTCTGCCCCGCAGCACAGCGGAGCGCATGGTGATCGCGCGGGAGCGAATTCGCACAGCGGCCGAGGCCGGCCAGCGCATCCGCTCCTACGAAGTCGCGCTCGACGTCGACCTCTCCGAGTTCCACTTCGCTCGCCAGTTCCGCGCCGCCTTCGGCCGGTCGCCCCACGTTTTCTACGATGAGGTCCGAGCCGAGAAGGCGCGCGCGCTCCTCGCCGACGGGATGAGCGAAGGTGAGGTCGCTCGCCGCATCGGCTTCCGCCGCCCGGCCGAGCTCCGCGCGCTCCTCGCGAAGCGCCGCAACGGCGAGCAGGGCTGACGTATCGAGACCGCTCGTCGGTGGGGTTTCCTTCGCCCGCTTGCCTCCGCTACCGTCATCCCATGGCGCGGGAGCAGAGAGCGATCGGAGCCTTCGATCGGGCGACCCGCGCACACGCAATCCGAACGTCGACGCTGAGCCCACCAGGGCCGGCTGGTGAGCTTCGGATCCTCCCCCTCCTCCTCGCGCTGCTCTTTTCCGGAGCGGGCGCGTGCTCTTCCGCCCCCACAGTCCCTGACAAGACCTCTCCCCCGACCGCCTCGTTTCCTCCGGGCACGCCGGTCCGCACGCGACTTCAAGGCACGTGGGAGCTCGTGACCTTCGACTCCCTCAACCCCATGCCCGCCGACGCGGCCCCGATCCTCTCCAAGCTGCACGGCGCCGTTCGACTGAAGTTCGACGCGGACACCGTCACCACCTTCCTCCCGGACAAGACCGAGCAGGAGACGTGCGGCTACCAGATCGAAGCCGAGAGCGGCGACGCCTTCACGCTCGTGACGAGCGCAGGGATGTTCCGAAAGGCGCAGGCACACTTCCTCTCTGCCGACCTCTGGGAAGCGACCGAGAACGGGCCCACCTGGCCCGGGACGACTCGCTTTCAGCGCGTGGCTCCGTGAGGTCCGTGTGCTGCGAATCAGACGCCTCCGAACAATCGTGACAAGCGAGGCTCCTGCGTGCGGCAGGGCGTCCACTGCGGCAGCGGGACCGCACCACGGGATCCGCTACAGTCGGCGGTGCACGAGAGCGGGCAGGTTCCTTCGAACCCGCGTCAGGTAGTCCAGATCGAGCGACGCGACGACGACGCCCTCCCCCTCCGAGGCCTGCGCGATGACGTCGCCCCACGGATCGATGATGCACGACTTCCCGAACGTGTGGCGACCGCGAGGGTGCTTGCCCCACTGCGCCGCTGCCACGACGTACGCCTGCGACTCGATCGCTCGCGCGCGGAGCAGCACCATCCAGTGGTCCTTGCCCGTCACGAGCGTGAACGCGGCCGGCACCACGATGATCTCCACGCCCGCGAGCGAGAGCGCTCGATAGAGCTCCGGGAAGCGGAGGTCGTAGCAGACCGAGAGCCCCACGCCGACGGCGTCGATCGACATCGTGACCGGTCCCGTGCCCGCCGAAGTCGACCCCGACTCGCGGTAGCTCGCGCCGTCCGCGATGTCGACGTCGAAGAGGTGAACCTTCCGGTAGCGCGCGAGGAGCGAGCCATCGGGGCCGAACGCCGCGCACGTGTTGTAGGGACGAGCAGGATCGCTCGATCGCTCGGGCATCCCGCCCGCGATCACGGTGACGTTCTTCTCCCGCGCGACGTCGCGCAAGGCGGTCACGATGGGCCCGCGTCCCGCGAGATCTTCCGCGACCTCGCGCTTCCCAGGCTCGTCGCCGAAGTAGGCGAAGTTCTCGGGGAGGACCACGACGCTCGCGCCTCGATCGGCGGCCTCGCGGACACCGCGCGCGGCCGCGGCGAGGTTCTCGCCGACGTCCCCCTGCGACGACATCTGCACGGCGGCCCAGACAGGTGCTTTTCGCATGGCCGCAGCTTACCGGAGATCACGCTCGGCACGCGCGGGGGTCGGCGATCCGCTCCCGGATCGCATCGCGCACGTCACGGACAGGTGACGGCCTCGCTCGTCGCGCACTTGTCGGCGCAGTACGGGCAAATGCACGCCATGAGCGTCTTGAAGTCCTGGTAGGCCTGCGCGTTCGCGGGCGCGGCGAAGCAGGCCTCCACGCAGGCCGTCCGCTCCGCCCCTTGCTTGCTGCTGCACGACGCCGGGCAGTGCAAGAAGCCCACGCAGTCCTGCTCGAAGTTGCACTGCACGATCTCGGACGGGCACTTTCCGTCCGGCCCCTGCGCGTTGATGCAGTCGGTGCACGCCGGGTCGCCGAGCCCCGCCTCGACGGCGCACTGGCACGGGCTCGGCACGCCTCCGGCGCCGCCGCTCGATCCGCCCGCGCCCGCGCCACCGCCTCCGCTCACGACGAGCGTGCTCGTGTCCGCCGTCTGTGGGGGCCCGTACTGGGGCTTCTCCCCGCCGCAACCGGAGGCGACAACGAGGCCCGCGAGGAGCGCCCCGCGCGTCGACCACTCTGCGAAAACAGCCATGCGGCGATCGTACACCCGCCGCGCTCCGCAGCTCAAAATGCGCGCAGCGTCGGGACTGCGTCCCCCAGCGGCGGCCGCGCAGCGTCGGGACTGCGTCCCCCAGCGGCGGCCGCGCAGCGTCGGGACCGCGTCCCCAGCGGCGGCCGCGCGCCGACGCGCCTCGAACCGCCCCGCGCCGCGATGCCTTTTGGCGCACGACGACAGAAGGGGTAAGGCGCCACGACGATGGCGTTCGCCCCCCTCGCGATGCTCCCGAAGCCGGTGATCGATCTCGGAAAGGAGATCCTTCGCCACCTCTTGCGGCGCCCCGTCGTCGGCGTGGCCGTCGCAGGCCGGACCGAAGACGGCCGGTGGCTCCTCATCCGCCGCGGCGACACGGGCACGTGGGCCTTCGCCGGAGGCACCGTCGAGTGGGGCGAGACGATGCGCTCGACGATCGCTCGCGAGCTCGCGGAGGAGGCCGGCGTCGATCGCGCCTCCGTGGGTCGCGTCATCGGCGTGTACTCGAAGCCCGAGCGCGATCCGAGGTTCCACGCGGTGACCGTGCTCGTCGAGGCGCGCGTCGATGAGCCCGTGCGCCCCCCCTCGAACCCGCTGGAGATCCGGGACGTGCGGCTCTTCCGCGACGAGGATTTGCCTGCGGATCTCGCGATGGGGATGAACGACATGATGCGCGACGCGCGCGCCGGAAAGATTGCGGAGATCGAATGAGCACCGGGACTGGCTCGGAGATGAAGACGCTCGCGGGGGGCATCGAGGTCGACGCTGCGATCGCGGCGCGGGTCGAGGAGCTCGCCCGCCGCGTGGAGAAATACCGCGCGAGCTACTACGCCGGCGCGCCCGAGATCTCGGACGCGGCGTTCGACGCGATCGAGGACGAGCTCCGGGGCCTCGCGCCCGCGCACCCCGTCCTCGCGAAGGTCGGCTCGGCTGCCCTCGTCACCGAGTGGGAGAAGGCGCGCCACGAGATCCCGATGGGATCGCTCAACAAGGCCACGAACGAGGAGGAGATCCGCGCGTGGCTCACCCGGTGCGACGAGCTCCTCGCGAAGGACGGGCTCCCGAGCGTCGCGGGCGATCTGTTCGTCGCGGAGAAGCTCGACGGCATCTCGATCGAGGTCACGTACCGCAACGGCAAGATGACGGACGCGATCACGCGAGGCGACGGCTTCCTGGGCGAGCGCATCTCGCAGAACGTGGCTCGGATGAAGGGGGTGCCCGGGCGCATCACCGAGAAGCGCCCGATGAGCGTCCGGGGCGAGATCATCCTGCGCCTCTCGGACATGAAGAGGCACTTCCCGGCCGAGTACACGAGCCCCCGCAACACCGCCGCCGGCACCGCGAAGCGCTTTGACGGGTCGGGCGCGGAGCACCTCACGGTCCTCTTTTACGACGTGGCCGATCACTTCGACATGCCCACGGAGCAGGAGAAATTCGCGTGGCTGCGATCGCTCGGGTTCGCGACGCCGCGGACCTCGCACGGATCGATCGACGACGTGCTCGCGCTCTACGCCCGCTACGAGAAGGAGCTCCGCGGATCGCTCGACTACGAGATCGACGGGCTCGTCGTGTACGTGAACGCGCTCTCGGCGCAGACGGTGCTCGGCGACGTGAACCGCAGGCCGCGCGGGGCCGTGGCGTTCAAGTTCTCGTCGCCCGCGAAGATCTCGAAGGTCGTGCAGATCCGCTGGGACACCGGCCCGAGCGGCCGCGTGACGCCGGTCGCCATCGTGGAGCCCGTCGAGCTCGCGGGCGCCACCGTGCAGCGCGCGAGCCTCCACAACGCGGGCCTCGTGCGAGCGCTCGGGATCGGCGTCGGCGATGAGGTCCTCGTGTCGCGGCGCAACGACGTCATCCCCTACGTCGAGGAGGTCGTCGAGAGCGCCGGGAGCCCCGTGAAGACGCCCGACGCGTGCTCGACGTGCGGGGCCCTGCTGTCGCTCGAGGGCGAGTATTTGATGTGCCGCAACAGCGCGTGCACCGCGATCGTCGAGGGCCGCATCCTCGCGTGGATCGACGCGATCGGGGCGCTCGAGTGGGGCGACAAGCTCATCGAGCAGCTCGTCACCGCGAAGAAGGTGATGGAGCCGCGCGATCTCTACGTCATCACGTGGCAAGACATCGCCGCGCTCGAGCGACGCGGGGAGAAGAGCGCGAAGAAGTGCATCGAGCAGATCCGATCGCGCCTGCCGCTCTCGTTGCCTGTGTTCCTCACGGGGCTCGGCATCGAGAACTTCGCCATCCAGACAGCGCGCCTGCTCGTGTCGGCCGGGTACACCACGCTGGAGAAGCTGCTCGCGGCGACGCCGGAGGAGCTCGCGGCGATCCCGGGCCTCGGCGCGATCAAGGCCGGGGCCATCGTGCGAGGGCTGGCGTCGCGCAAGGACGAGATCCAGCGGCTGCTCGACGCGGGCGTGGTGCCGGTGCCTCCGGAGGCCGCTGGCCCGCTCGCGGGGCTCTCGTTCTGCTTCACGGGCTCCGCCACAAGACCAAGGGGCGAGCTCACGCACGAGGTCGAGTCGCGAGGCGGGCGCGTGCTCGGATCCGTGACGAAGGAGCTCACGTACCTCGTGATCGCCGACGTGAATTCGACGTCGAGCAAGGCCGAGAAGGCCCGCAAGCTCGGCACGAAGCTCATCAACGAGGACCAGCTCTTCGCGCTCATCGCGGAGAAAGAGGCCGCCGCATCTTCAGGCGCCTGAAGGTGGCTCTCCGCACGAGAGCCTTGTTCTTGAGGGGATCGAGCGTTTGCGGTGGCGCGCCTCGCGAGGCGACATCTTCAGGCGCCTGAAGATGGAACCTCAGGCGCCTGAAGATGGAACCTCAGGCGCCTGTGGATGGAACGTCAGGCGCCTGGAGATGCGGGCATCACCATGTCGCGTCCTGATCCTCGGCGACGCCCAGCACGCGGGAGAGCGTCACGGTGCGGCCTCCGACCGTGAGCTTCCCCGAGTAGGCGCCGACGGGCTGCAAGAACCGCGTCTTCACGAGGCCGAGATCCTGGTGCTCCGCGTGGATGTCGCCGGGCTCGAACGTGAGGTCGACCGATCCGCACCCTGTCGTGATGCGCCACGGACGCAGCGCTCGCCCGGGATCGAAATCGAAGCGCCCCTCCCCCACCGCGTACACCTTGCCGCCGAGCCACACGACGCACTCGGCTTCGCCGACGAACCCGTCCACCAGGTTGAAGGCCACGGGCTCGCCAGCGTCGGTGTACCCCATCGCGAACGCCCATCGCCACATCGTGTGCCGCGGCAAATACCCGTGCGATCGATCGAACCCGCCGAACGCGCCGTCGAGCGAGAAGCGCTTCCCCGCGACGACCGCCTCGCCGTTCACCGGCAAGAGCGCGCGCTTCTCGGTCGCGTGCACGAGCCCGTCGCCGAGCGCCGCCACCGCGCTGATCGGCGAAGGTTGTAGCGCCCCCGACATCCGCGCGTTCACCTGAAAATCAGGCATGTCGACCTCGAGATCGAAGGCCATCGCCCCGGGCGCCCGCTCGAAGCGCGACGTCATCCCCAGGAACCGGAGGCCGATCCCGTCGTCCCCCGCGTAGCGCGCGGCGAAGGGCGGAGCGAGCTGCGATCGATCCACCAGGAAGTGCCCCGACGGCCCGCCGCTCGGGCTCCGCTCGAAGAGGAACGCGAACGTCGAGGCGACGTAGCCGAACTTGAGGATCGCGACCCCGATGAAGACCTCGGGCGACGCGATCGCCGCGTAGTACCAGGCCTTCTCGTGCGCGATGCGGAACGGGAGCGACCTGCGGAGCCCCGAGAAGTCGACCGGCGGCAGCGGGCCCTCGAACGATCCGAGCAACGGCAAATGGGTCGCGGGGTCGATGACGTCGCTCATCGGCTGCGCGAGCATGCGCGTGGTGGCGGGGGCGACATCCTTGGAGTGCGTCATGGGATCCGACATCGCGGCGCAGCATAGCCGAGCTCGCCCCCTCCCAGAATTGCGGCTTCCAAGAGACCCGACCGAACTACACTGCCGCGCATGCTCGACGCCATCGTCTCCCCGCCCCCGCCCACGAACGAGCCTGTCTTCTCGTACGCGCCCGGCTCCCCCGAGCGCTCGAAGCTCAAGGAGACCCTGCGCGCGATGAGCGCAGAGACGATCGAGATCCCGCTCGTGATCGACGGCAAGGACGTCCGCACAGGCGTCCTCGAAGAGGTGCGATCGCCGCACCGCCACGACCTCCTCCTGGCCCGCGCGCACGTCGGCACCATCGAGCACGTGCACCAGGCCATCGACGCCGCCAAGCGAGCGCACGCGGGCTGGGCCTCGGTCTCGTGGACCGATCGCGCGAGCGTGTTCCTCAAGGCCGCGGAGCTCCTCGCGGGCTCCCACCGGCCGCTCCTCAACGCCTCGACGATGCTCGGTCAGAGCAAGACGGCGCACCAGGCCGAGATCGACGCCGCGTGCGAGCTCATCGATTTCTTCCGCTTCAACGTGCACTTCGCGCAGCGCATCGCCTCCGAGCAGCCGCTCTCGTCCGCGGGCGTGTGGAACATGCTGGAGCCCCGCCCGCTCGAGGGCTTCGTCTTCGCCGCGACGCCCTTCAATTTCACGTCGATCGCCGCGAACCTCCCGACGGCGCCGGCGCTCATGGGCAACACGGTCGTGTGGAAGCCCTCGGCGCTCGCCTCTTACTCCGCGCATTACATCGTGCAGCTCCTCCGCGCCGCGGGCCTGCCGGACGGCGTCATCAACGTCGTGCAGGGCCCGCCCGCGCCCCTCGTCCACGCGTGCCTCGATCACCCGGATCTGGCGGGCGTCCATTTCACGGGCTCGACGCCGGTGTTCCAGACGATGTGGCGCAAGGTCGGCGAGAACATGAGCCGCTACCGCACGTACCCGCGGCTCGTGGGCGAGACGGGCGGCAAGGACTTCGTCTTCGCGCACAAGAGCGCCGACGTCGACGCGCTCGCGGTGGCCCTCGCGCGCGGAGCCTACGAGTACCAGGGTCAGAAATGCTCCGCGGCCTCGCGCGCCTATGTGCCTCGCTCCCTGTGGCCCGCGCTGCGGTCGCGCCTCGTCGATCTCATCGCGTCGATCAAGATCGGGGACGTGTCGGACTTCACCAACTTCATGGGCGCCGTGATCGGCGAGGGGGCCTTCGCGCGCCTCTCGGAGCACATCGATCTCGCGAAATCCGACGCCGCGTGCACGCTCGTCGCGGGAGGCTGGACGAGCCGGGAGCACGGCTGGTTCGTGGGCCCCACGCTCGTGGAGACGACCGATCCGAAGCACGTGCTCATGCAGCGCGAGCTCTTCGGCCCCTTCCTCGCTGTGTGGGTCTATCCCGACGGCGAAGAGGACGCGGCCCTCGCGCTCTGCGACAGCACGTCCCCCTACGCGCTCACGGGCGCTGTCTTCGCCGAGGATCGCGGCTTCTTGACGAAGGCGAGCCGCGCGCTCCGCTTCTCCGCGGGCAACTTCTACATCAACGACAAACCCACGGGCGCCGTCGTGGGGCAGCAGCCGTTCGGCGGCGGGCGCGCCTCGGGCACCAACGACAAAGCGGGCAGCGCGCTCAACCTCTATCGCTGGATCTCCCCGCGCACGGTCAAGGAGAGCTTCACGCCTCCCCGCGCCCTCGGCTACCCGTTCATGGCCTCGGAATAGCCATCCAGAGTGCGCAGCGGCGACGTCGACGACGAACCACGGCGGCGACGACGGCAAGCGCGGCAAACGACAACGACGACCACAACGCGAGGCACCTCGAGGCGCCTGAAGAGCCGCACACCGAAGGCAGGGTGCGCCCCGCCCGCCAAAAACTCTGCGGATCTCGGGTCCTATTTTCGCGGCGCCACGAGGTACCGCGTCGCGATCACCGCCTTGCCCGCGGGCATCGGCTCGCACACCAGCTCGTGCGTCATTCGGCGCACAGCGCCGAGGCCCGACCCCGTCCCCTTGCGCGCGATGAGCTCCGCCGGCTCCAGCGGCCCCTCGTCGTCGAACCCATCGATCTGCGCCGTCTCGAAGCTCTTGAAGGGGGGCCCCTCGTCCTCCGCGACGAGGCGCAGCGCCGCGCCGCGCGCCGGATCATCGACGCGCTCCACCCGGAGAACGCCGCGCTTTCCGTACTTCAGGATGTTCGAGGAGAGCTCGCTCGCGACGATCATCAGCTCGGCGCAAGCCGCCCGCGGGAAGCCCATCGCCCGCGCGCCCTGACGGACGACCTGCTGGGCGATGAGGACGTCCGCCGGGTGCTCCACCGAGACCTCCTGCATGATCTCCTTTTACCGCATCCGGCGGTCACGCGAGGAGCCTCTCTCGGGAGGCTCGCGCGGCCGATCGATCGCTCAGCGCGTCGTGGTGACGTTCGCCGCGCGGACCCGCGTTGGCCGGACGAAAGAGTAGAGCGCGTCGCGCAGGCTGCGGTGCGTGCGGACGCCCGCCATGTCGATGCCCATGTGGACGATGGTCTGCGCGATCTGCGGGTTGATGCCCGTGAGCACGCACTGCGCGCCGAGGAGGCCCACCGCCTTGGCCATGCGGACGAAGTGATCCGCCGTGCGCGTGTCCATCACCTCGATGCCGGTGATGTCGATGATCACCGAGTGCGCCCCCGAGGAGACGACCGCGCGGAGGAGGGCGTCGGTCATCTCGGCGCTGCGCATGCTGTCGATGACGCCCACGATCGGGAGGCACAGGATCTTGTCCCAGACCTCCATGATCGGCGTGGAGAGCTCGCGGATCGCCTCGCGCTGGCGCTCGATCGTCGCGAGCTTGTCCTCCAGCTCCTTGCGGTATTTCTCGCCGCGCTCCTGCTCGTCCCCGAGCGACGCGATCATCTCGTTGATGCCCGCGCAGAGGGCCCCGAGCGGGTGCGACTCGGGGAAGGAGGACTCGAGGCGCACCGAGTAGTCACCGCCGCCGACGTCCGCCAGCGCGACGAGGATGTCGGCGATCTTGCTGTAGACCTCCTCGATGTTGTCGACCGCGGTGGTGTCGTTCGTCTCCATGCCGTCCCTCGAATGCCCGCCGTCTTCTACTTCTGCCGTGGGCGAAAATCTATACGTTCTGCCTACCGATGCTCTCTGTCTACGAACCCAGGTCGACCGCCTCGATGTCGGCCACGAGCAGCGTCGCGTCGTCGTGCGTGCGGCGGTACTGGCGCATGAGCGCCGCGCAGGCGGCCTCCGTGGCGAGCCTCGCGACGCGCTCCAGATCCATGCGCGGCGAGACCCCGTCCGAGTAGATGTAGATGCGCGCCCCCGCGGAGACGCGCGCCTCGAACGTGCGGACCCGCTGGAGCGACACACCGAGAATACCCGGAGTGAGCACCACCGGCACGCGGTCCTTGGAGGAGCGGAGCTCCACGTTGCCGATGCCGCAGCCCTCGATGCGCCCCTTCTTGAGCAAGCAGCACATCGCCGCGGCGCCCCGCGTCCCGCGCAGGGCCTCGTGAAGCCCCTCGGTGATGTAACGCAC
>Ga0268298_10002111_pt1 | contig 22226 bp, 22 predicted proteins | sample WWTPWeurt_MetaG_FD_194462 | JGI IMG/M metagenome (GOLD analysis project Ga0268298, IMG submission 194462) | Activated sludge microbial communities from WWTP in Nijmegen, Gelderland, Netherland - WWTP Weurt | ecosystem: Engineered > WWTP > Aerobic digester > Activated sludge | place... | reverse complement strand
GGGCCTGGAGCCGCATGGGAGCCTTCGCGCCCTGGTCTTCGGTCGAGGAGACCCAGGAGGCGGCGGCCAGCTAGACCTCATCGAGCGCAAAGGGGCGATCAAGCGCATAAAGCGCAAAATCCTGGTGGGATTCTGGATGCCTCTCTCTAAGGAGGCACCACCCATGCTCATTCTCCCTCTACCGGCACTGCTGAAGGTGCTTATCACCATGGCCGTCGCCATCGGGCTCTGGAATATCCGGTCGGTGCGTCGCGCCACTGCTCCCGAGAACGATCCCATCCTCATCGGCTGTTTCCTCGCCGCGGTCGTCGTTCACCTCCTGGCGATCAAGCCCTACCTCGGCGTGTTCGAGGGGCTGTTCGCCCACAAGCTGGCTGATTTCCAGGTCGCCCAGTTCTTCGTGCTTGCGCTCCTCGTCTCTGGCTGGTGGATGCTCGTCGGTTCGGTTGTCCATTCGGCCATCGAGCTGGTCAGCGGCGTGTTCGCCCGCCTGGTGGACCTGATCGTGTCCGAAGCAGCAACCCTCGTTAGCCGCTTCAGGAAGCGGAAGCCTGCGGCCCAAGAAGAAGCGTAATCCGACCGAGGACTGGAGAAGTCCGCACTGGAGGCCGATACTTCTGGTGCGGACTTGATTTTCGAAGGGGTCGTGGTTCGCTGGGCCCGATAGGGCCCTTTTTCGTGCGGCCGGTGGCGGCGCACGGAGACTCATCGCCGATGTGATCTGGTCCAAATGCTCCGGGACCCTGGAGGAGCAGAGGAGGACCCATGAAGGTCTTGGTGGCAACGAGTGAAACGCGAGGCCATCGGAAGAACGATTTCGGCCATGCGACGGACGGCGAGATCGTGACCTTCGGGAGCGAGTGCGACGGCGAGGCCATCGATGGCACCTGCGGTTGCCGCCGCGCCATGGTCGGCGTGGTCTCGCGGAAAGCCACGACCACCTTCAAGGTCGTGGAGATGCCCGACCTCACCCTGGAGGCCTTGGCGGACAAGATCCACGACTCGCTCAAGGCGGGTGGCTGGTCGGCCAATGATGAGCCTGGACGGCGCAGTTGGGCAGCCGATGACGCCCGGGAGTTGGCCCGTTTGGCGGGATTCTTTACGGTCGGGGCCGTGATTGAGAAGCGCGGGAAGAAGTTCCAGGTCCGCACGAAAAAGTAGGAATTTCGCGCAGATTAAGGCAAATTGGGCCTCCGCGAGGTGCCCGGCGCATGTGCGAAGAAGACTTTGCGCTCATCTAGCGCATAAAGACGCCCATTTTTGATGGTTCAATCAATGGGAACGGCGCTCGTGCGCTACATCCACACAAGGAGGCCCCTTGGCCGAATCCATTTCCCTCCGTGAACTCAGCGAGAAACTAGCCGAAAAGCTCGGCACTCCCAAGGGCGCATCCTATGAAGCTCTGGGAGAGGTCTTCGCCACCATCAACGCCGTCGTCGGCAAGGGTGGCAAGGTCGGCATCTTCCAGTTCGGCAGCTTCTTCCAGAAGAGCCGCAAGGCCCGCACTGGCCGCAACCCGCAGACAGGCGAACCCATCAAGATCGCCGCCAGCAAGAGCGTGGGCTTCAAGCCCTCCAAGGCCGCTGCCAAGGCGAAGCCCGCCGCGAAGAAGGCTGCCAAGCCCGCAAAGAAGAAGTAGTCCAGCTTCGGCTGCATGGAGCGGGGGGCCTGGTGCTTCCCGCTCCTCCTGTTTCTGAACGACCCCATCGGCGAAGGACCCGGCACTAAGGCCGAAGGATTCTGAAAGCCGGAGGTGCTTATGGCTTTCACCAAGACTCAGGGCGGCATGAACCCCCGCGGCCTGGCCGGGGACACCGGCTGCGTGAAGGCGCACCCGAAGGCCAAGGCCACCGACCGCCGCCGGATCCACAAGGCAGTGCGCCGCGAGGCGAAGGCGCTCGTGAAGGAAGATGCGTGATCCCCGCAACCAAGCCGATGACCAAGAAGCCCCGCAAGGTGAAGCGCCCGCCGCAGGGCAGCAGGGCGGAGAGCTTGATCCACGAGGACCCGAAGGCCATCGCAGGCCGAGTGAAGAAGGCGCTTGAGGCCTTCATGGCGAAGATCGGCCCCGACATGAGTGCCCTCATGGCCGGGGACGGTGGCATGGAGGCCGTGATGGAGAAGTTCCGGGCCGACATGGAGAATTTCCAGGAGGACCTGGACGGGACGGTGAGCTACCTCAACGAGCAACTGGGCTGAATGCCTTGTGCCGCCGTCAGGCGGATGAATGCACGGCCCACCATGACCTAATAGGTCAAGTTTTCGGCGAAAGCATGACCAGTTAGGTCAAGTCCATGGGGGAATCTGACCTGGCGTGTCGGCGTGGCCACCTCGACAGGGGCTCCCCGTATGAACACCCTTGCGGCCGAAGCTGGGACGACATCTACGCCCTGGTCGGGTTCGAGCGCAAAGACGGGGACTGAAAAAGCGCAAAAGGGGGTGGTTTCGAACTGGGAGTGTGCGAACATCCCCGGAAACCCCCCTTCGGAGCGTCCCATGAATGGTCGTGCCCTTTGTCTGCTTGTTCCCGCCGCCGCCTTGCTGGTGGTCGTCGGCTGCAACCCCCGCCAGGCTCGTGCCGAGAAGGCTGTGACCACCTACAGGACCTCGCTGGAGGAGGTCATTAGGTTCAACGAGGCCTTCAAGGGCAGGCCGGAGGTCCTGGAACAACCAGGCTTCGTGAATGTCCTGAACCAGAACATCGGCCTTCTCAACAACGAGAAGGCGGCCGTGGATCAGTTCGTGAAGAACCTGAAGGAAGACCAGTTACTTCAGAAGGTCACGACCCAAGCATTCAGCCTGGAGCAGCTTCCCACCGTCATGCGGGCCTCCCTTGGTGTGAGTGGACTCCCGACCTCGCACTACTCCAAGAACGAGAAGCTGGTGATCCTCTGGACGGACGAGATGCACGCGGTCATCCAGCCGCGGGTGAACGAGATCAACAAACTGGCGGAAACGAAGTAGCGCCAGCTCTCGACAAGTCGGGTAGCAAGACCTCGCCGAAGGTTGATTTCTCCTTGCCCTTGTTGAACTGAGGGCGGAGACAGCCATGCACAGCTTCGCCTTTCAGCTTCCCGGTTACTTCTACACCTACGGCCCAATCGCCGCAGGCAGCCTGGAGTCCGCGAAAGCCGAGATCCGCAGGCGGCTTGGGGTGCAGCGTCTCCCCAAGGGGATCCAGATTTGGAATCTGGCGGAACGGCCCCTGCCTCGGTGGAAGGTCGTGGAGCTGCAATGAGCATGGACCTGGATGAATTCATTGAGAGCCTGCTGGGCGGCAGCGGCGATCACTACCCGCTGGCCGGGCCCGTGGGCCGGCGTGCCGTCTGCTTTGCCTCTGGCTCGAATGAGCCTTCGGAGGTGCGGGGCTTCGCCGCTGTTGGCATCCCCCCTGGCATGGCAGCCGACCGCCTGGTTCGAGAGAACGGCGAGCTGGCTCCCAGTGTCCGGGAGGTCTTCCGGTTCGCCGGGACAGGGATGCCAGTCTTCGTGGACTCGGGTGAGGTCGCCGCAAACTCCCTCGGGCATGAGATCACCCACGATGAGTGGATCGAGCGCCTAGCCCTCTACAGGGAAATGGCGGTCGTCCTGGGGCCCCAGCTCTACCTGGTCGCCCCTGATCGAATTGGGCATCAGGATGTGACCCTGGAGCGCCTGGGCCGCTATGTCATGGAGATCCGGGAGGCCGCCGGCTTCGGGGCCCAGATCCTCATGCCTCTCCAGCCTGGTCCAATGGCCCTGGACGAGTTCCAGCAGGCCGCCCAGGAGGTCCTTGGGATCCAGGTGATCCCGGCTTTCCCGATGCGAGATAAGCTCACACCCCTGGAGGATGTGGTCGCATTCGTCCGGGCGGTGGCCCCCGCCAAGATCCACCTCCTGGGGCTGGGTGCAGCCAACCGGCAGACCCAGAAGATCCTGGATGCCCTCTGGGAGGTAAAGCCCGATCTGATGGTCCAGCAGGACGCGATGCTCCTGAATTCTCGCAAGGGCACCAAGGAGAAGCCCCGCCAGTTCCTCCGAAAATCCACGGAGGCCCTGGCCTTCTGCGCTGACGCCAGGAACGACCGGCAGGCCTTCGACAAGAGCTGGGGCTATACCGACGAGATCGGTGACCCCTCGAGCTGGTTGCCCAAGGTCACCCGGAGGCGGATCGCGGAAGCCATCGGTCTCACCGGGGAACTGAAGACGGCCCTCGAGGCTGACCCCAGTGAATTCCTCCAGATGCCGATGGTGAAAGGGGACTCCCTGAAGTGGTGGGAAGACCCCGTTCTGGCGCACCTTCTCGAGGAAGCCTGGGGGGAGGCGGTGAAGAGCCGCACGGCCAACCAGCGCCGAGCCTGGGCTATCCACCAGGCCTTTGCGGATCACCCGGCCGCCCACCAGTTCCACCTGTCCGAAAACCTCTTCTCCGGGGACATCGACCCCGGGGAAGACTTTCGTGACCAGCTCGAGGAAGTCGCGTGCTGATCGTGATTCCCTGCGGGGAGAAGAAGGCCCCTGAGCCCACCCTGGCATGGGACCTCTACCAGGGCTCCATGTTCAAGATGGCCCTGCGTGCAGCCGAGGCCATCCAGAAGCGAAGAGGTGGTCGCATCTTGATTCTGTCGGGCCTTCACGGACTGCTCGAACTGGCCGCCACCCTCGCTCCCTACGAGCAAAGGATGGGCCGTCCGGGCTGCATCACCATGGAGGCCTTGGCTGGACAGGCACGGGCCTACGAGGGCGAGGCCGAGGAGGTCGTCGTGCTGGCGGGCAAGGACTATGCGCTCCCCGCGAAGGCGATCTGGCCGAAAGCGCAAACGCCACTGCTCGGCCTGGGCGGGATCGGTTACCAGAGGCAAGCCCTCGCCCGCATGATCTCGGAGCCATAAAGAATGATGGCAACGGCCAGGGGCTTGCCATCTAGGCGAGATGAAACCAAAGGCAAGAAACGGGTGCAAACACAGGTCTGGCTAGGCCTTATGCGCCTTTGCGTGGTTCGACAATGAAGGGGTCACTTCACCGAGGACCCCTCACATGGAAGCATCACGCCAAGCCTCCCCCTTCGCAGGAATCGACTGGAACATCCGTGGGCAACAGACACCGGCCAAGGCTTCGGTCGTCATGCCTTCGGCCCACGCGGACGCGGGTGGTGTGGCCCTGGCCGCGAAGATCCAGAACCTCGACTATTACTTTCAAGAGACCGAGATTGAGCGGGACGCCCACGAACTGCGGGCGGCGGTCGTGCGGGATACCGGTGGTGCGCTCCCGAACAATGCTGATTCCTCCCTGAACGAGCGAGTCGTGGTGGTCCACCAGGAGCACGCAAAATCCCTCGCGCTCATGGTGTCCGTTTCTCTGAAGGCCATCCCTGGGGCACGGATCGAAGGCAGCTTGTCCAACCTGGAGATGAAGGACCTAGATAGGGGTTGGACGGCCAGTGGTCTCTCCATCACCCTCGCCGATGATCCAAAACGAACCTGGGACATCAGCCTGGCCGGCACCCCGTCTTCGCTGGGTGGCGGCTATTCAGGCTCGCACCCTGCCAAGGAAGGCGCGAACTACAGCCTGACGGCCGAGCAGCGTGGCGGCCACGAACTGAAGAAGGACGACACCTGGGATGCGGGGACCTCCGCCACGACCGTCGGCCTCGAGGCCCGTGAGTGGATCAAGAACATCAACCAGAAGGTCAAAGAGTACGAGGAGGACTGATGGCACCCGAACACAGCCCGGAGCGGGGAACCCCTGCCACCGGCCCACAAGAAGCCAGCTCGCCCGCGGCCGCGAGACCCCAGGCGCACGCCACCGCGGACGCCCCAGTGCGGGCCCGGGTGATCGAGGCCCAGGATCCCTATGACGAGGCCAGGAACCAGGTGATCTACAGCGGGGAGGTGGACATCTTTGAAGCCCGGCAAACCGCCTACTCCTGGCACGGCGGGCAGGACAGCCCGCTCTACAGCTTCGCCAGCACTGGTGCCATCGTCCACGACGAGGACCACCGCGCAGGGCTCGAGGGAGAGATCCAGCACAACATCGACTGGGTAAGCAGCAGGCCAGAGGATGACTCGTTCTTCAAGTCCAAGACCAAGGACGCGGAGTTGGATGCCCTGGACAACCTCATGCGGACCGTCAAGGCGCTGCCCGCCAAGAACCCCTCCACCGAGGAGGAAGGAGCATGACGCTTGAGCGCGGAATCGAACTCCCGGCTCGGCAGACACCGCCCGAGGGCACTGCCCCGGCACCAACCAGCGGCCCACGCAGAGGCCGTGAAGTCCCGCGAGCCAAGTTCGTGAAAGGCTAGGGCGAGGAAGCGAAGCCGCGGGTGATTCTGGAGCGCCCTCGCTGGGCTCCGCCACTTCTCGCGTCACCTTGGCCCGCCGCCGCCCAGGGCTGAGGCTTTCCGGGTCCAGGAAGATCGCCCTAAAGTAGTCTCGGACTTCATGGATCTTCAGGTCATCGAGGCTGTAAGTGGCTGAGAGTTGCGTCGACTCACAGGAGGCCGCTCACCATCGAGGCAAATGGCAGGGTTGTGGCGCTCCCATAGCAAAGGCTATATCATCTGATAGGTCACTTCTAGCTCATCTACTCGAACCTTTTCCCAGAGGCATGTACTTCCGAAGGACGGCCATGGAAAACGCCTCCGAAATTCCTAGGTTGGTTCGCGAAATCAGAGCGATAACCCGACTCACCCAGGAAAAGTTCGCAGCAAAGCTCGGCGTAACCTTCCCAACCATCAATCGGTGGGAGAACGGGAGGGTGAGGCCGTCGCCACTCGCCATGAAGCGCCTGGAAGAGATGCTTCTTGGGATGGGTGAGCGTGGCCAGGCTCTGCTTGATGAGTTCTTCCCAGGGCAATCGTCATGAGCGGAGCCCTGGCAGACTTGGTGCTCCAACTTATCCGGGAAGCCGAAGGAAATTACTATCGATTGGTGGTCATCGCTGCCCCATCGGGCCGGGGCAAGACCTCGGTACTGAATGAGGTGGCATGTCGACTTGGCGTCGAGGTAATCAACCTCAATCAAGTACTGGCAGCATCGATGCTAGAGCTAACCGAACGGCAGCGCATCCTTCAGCTTCCAAAGTTGCTCGAAGAAGTCGTCGAAGCCCAATCAGGAAAGCTCTGCCTGCTGGACAACATAGAGATGCTGTTCAGTCCCGCCCTTCAACATGATCCATTGAAACTGCTTCTTGGCTTAGCTCGGAATAGGACAATAACTGTCACCTGGAATGGGGCAGCCTCGAATGATCACCTCGTCTATGCCGAGCCAGGCCATCCCGAGTACCAACGCTATCCCGTCAAGGATTTCCTCCTTGCCACACCTGAAAGCTGACATTCAATTAATTTCACAAAATGCATCGGGAGACCAGACAATGAAGTACGGTGATTTGATCCATTTCGATCCAATCGAGTCAGTTGTCCAACTGCGAGACGCGGACCAGACATCCGCTGCCCGAAAGTTCGTGAAGACCTATGTGATTTCTGAGGAGATGGGAGAAAGGCTGATAGGAGTTGTGATCCCCCAGTTACAGTTCGATCACCCATCCGACAACAAGGGCCTCATGGTCGTGGGCAATTATGGGACCGGTAAATCTCATCTCATGTCCGTCATTTCTAGTGTCGCCGAGCATCAAGAGTTGGCTGGTGAATTATCCAATGCTCAGGTCGCCAAGGCTGCTGTAGCCATCGGCGGTCGATTCAAAGTTATTCGGACTGAAATTGGGGCTGTGACCATGTCTTTGCGAGACATTCTGGTCGCAGAATTGGAGCAACATCTCCAGGAGATGGGTGTCTCTTACACCTTCCCACCAGCCTCGAAGCTCACCAACCACAAAGGGGCCTTCGAAGACATGATGGAGGCCTTCCATAAGTCGTTTCCAGAGCAAGGTCTGCTGCTGGTGGTGGATGAACTCTTGGATTTCTTGAAGACGAGGAAAGATCATGCCTTGATTTTGGATTTGAATTTTCTTCGCGAGGTTGGCGAGGTCTGTAAGGACCTAAGGTTCCGCTTCATGGCGGGAATCCAGGAGGCCATTTTTGACAGTCCCAGGTTCAGCTTTGTGGCCAGAGAGCTTCAACGTGTAAGTCAACGATTTGAGCAGGTGTTGATTGCCAAGAAGGACGTCAAGTTTGTCGTGTCCGAGCGTCTCCTCAGAAAGACCGGCGACCAGCAGGTAAAGATCCGGGAATACCTTGCTCCCTTCGCCAAGTACTACGACCGTATGAACGAGCGGATGGATGAGTTCGTACGCCTTTTCCCAGTGCATCCCGATTTCATCGATACCTTCGAGCGAGTGGCCGCCGCAGAGAAGCGGGAGGTCTTGAAGACGATCTCTGACACCATGAAGAAGCTCCTGCCCCTTGAGATTCCAATAGATGAGCCTGGCCTTGTGGCCTATGACACCTACTGGTCCACCCTGAGGGAGCATCCATCATTCAGGACCCTACCTGAAATCAAGGCCGTCATTGATTGCAGCCAGGTCCTTGAGGGACGAATCCAGCAAGCCTTCACCCGTCCAGCTTACAAGGCAATGGCTCTGCGCATTATCCACGGGCTCTCGATTCACCGGCTGACGACCGGCGATATTTACAATGCAATGGGCGCAAATCCGGAGGAGTTGCGGGACGGACTTTGCCTTTTTCATCCTGGCATCGATGGTCTCGGGGGTGAGCCAGCCTCGGACCTTCTCTCCCTTGTGGAAACAGTCCTCCGAGAAATCCACAAGACCGTCAGTGGGCAGTTCATTTCCTCAAATCCGGACAACCGGCAGTACTTTCTCGACCTAAAGAAATCGGATGATTTCGACGCCCTGATTGAAAAGCGCTCCGAGAGCATGGATTCCTTGGATCGTTATTACTACGAAGCCCTGAAGCGGGTCATGGAGTGTGCGGATCGGCCGACGCATGCCACTGGCTACCAGATCTGGCAGCATGAATTGGAGTGGTTAGAGCACAAGGCCGCACGCCAGGGATACCTCTTCTTTGGCGCACCGAATACTCGCTCCACCGCCGTCCCCTCTCGGGATTTCTACCTCTACTTTCTTGAGCCTTATGACGTCACGGTCTTTAAGGACGAAAAGAATGCGGACGAAGTTTTCTTCCGCCTTAAGAACGCGGACGGAGAATTCCTTGCCAATCTCAAAAAATACGCGGCTGCCGAGGATCTAGCCTCCACCTCCTCTGGCCAACCCAAGGCCACCTATACGTCCAAGGCAGACGGCTATCTTCGCGAGTTGGTTAAGTGGCTCCTTAAGAACATGGGAACAGCAATGGAGGTCACCTACCAGGGGCGCACCAAGCCCCTTTTTGAGTGGGCCAAGGGTAAGGCCGTCACGACCAATGTCCGGGATATGGTCAATACTGTCGCCGGAATTTGTCTAGGAACCCACTTCCAAGACCAAGCCCCTGAATATCCGACCTTCTCGCTCCTCATCACCAGCGCAAGTCGCCCCAATGCCGCCCTCGACGCCCTGAAGGCCATTGCGGGGCTGTCCCGAACGAAACAGGGCGTAGCCGTTCTCGATGCGTTGGACCTGTTAGATGGAGAGAAATTGGGGACATGGAATTCCAAATATGCCAAACATATCCTGGAAGTCGTGAATTCCAAGGGGCAGGGCCAAGTCGTCAATCGTTCGGAACTGATCCAGGACGTGCTTGGCGTTGAATACCTTGCTGCTCAGACTCTCCGCCTTGAGCCTGAATGGGCTGTGGTGCTACTGGGAGCCCTGGTCTCTTCAGGTGAGATCGTGTTGGCGACTCCAGGGAAGAAGTTTGATGCAAACGCCCTTTCCCAACTCGCTGCGACACCCATCGATGAACTGACGCAGTTCAAGCACATCGAGCAGCCTAAGGATTGGAATCTTCCTGGACTCAAGGCGGTCTTTGAACTGCTTAGGGTGACCGTCGGAAAGGCCCAACTGGTTACGCAGGGTGATGACAAGCCTGTCGGCGAGATGCTTACAAAGTGCGCAGAATTGGTTGGGCGGCTGGTAATGGCTCAGCAGACGTTACAGGTAGGCCTGACGTATGGTGGACATAGTCTCTGGTCTGAGGATGTAGTAAATCAGGCCCGTGCCAGCCTGAGCGCCACCAAGACCTTCTTGGAAAATCTCCAGAACTTTAGCTCCCCAGGGAAACTCAAAAACCTCAGGAGCACACCTGCCGAAATTGAGAGTCACCAAGCCGGTCTCGATAACCTGAGGCAAATTGAAGAATTGCGGGATCTTGTTGCTGCCCTCAATCCCATTGCATCCTACCTTGCTACCGCTGAAGCCCTTCTTCCTTCTGACCATGAATGGGTGGGCAAGGCCAAGTTACTTCGAACGGAAGTTCTAGATCAGATCATTGACCCGACCTCGCGCAACGAGGCGGCATTTCGCCAGGGAGCCATGCGGAAGCTCCTCGACCTGAAAAAGGCCTTCATCCTTCAGTACTTGTCTCTTCACACCAAAACGCGTCTTGGTGTGAACGACGACAAGCGTAAGGTCAAACTCTCGGGAGATGACCGTCTGAAGGTGCTCCAGAAGCTCGTCACCATTGACCTCATGCCACGCCAGCAAATGCTCAATTTCCAGAACCGATTGGCGGCGCTGAAAAGTTGCCCCACGCTCACAGAACAGGATCTTGAAACATCACCGACCTGCCCACACTGCGGCTTGAAGCCCATCGAGGACCTCAAGATCCCTTCGGGGAGCCTAGCGCTGGACAGTTTTGATGCGGAACTAGACACCTTGGTCGAGGGTTGGACCAAGTCCCTCCTCTCTAACCTGGAGGACCCCACAACACAGAACAACCTCACCCTTCTGAAAGAGGAGGAAAGGAAGGCCATTCAATCCTTTGTCAAAAAACGGGTGTTACCCGATGATTTGGACCAGACATTCGTGGCGACACTCAAGGCTGTTCTCGCCGGTCTGATCCGTGTGCCGTTGAAAGGATCAGATCTCCAGTCTTCGCTCCAAGCTGAAGGCGCACCCGCAACCCTGGATGAGACACGTAGGAGATTTGAGGACTACCTCGCGACCATCACCAAAGGGAAAGAACTCAGTAAAGTCCGGATTGTGATCGAGTGAGGCGGAAAACATGAAAAACCATAGCTATGAACAAATTCTTTCGGGGACCGAGAGTCCAAACAGAGTCGAGGCTCCAATCATATGTCTCGGGATAACTTTTGCAAACGAGAAAGTGCGTAGAGACTATTTTCTAGAGAAGTTACGAGAGAAATTAAAAGACCCGGAATTTCGAAAGCGAGAAGGATTTCCTCTTGGAAATGATGATGATATATTAGATCTAAGTGACCCACCTTATTACACTTCTTGTCCAAATCCATGGATAGATGACTTTATCCAAGAATGGGAATCTCATAAGAAAATCAATATCAAAGATCATTCTTACCATAGAGAACCATTTGCTGCCGATGTAAGTGAAGGGAAAAACGATCCAATTTATAATGCACATTCATACCATACAAAAGTTCCACATAAAGCTATTATGCGATACATTCTTCACTATACAGAACCTGGCGATATCGTATTTGATGGATTTTGCGGAACAGGAATGACAGGTGTTGCTGCGCAAATGTGCGGTGATCTTAGAACCATTCAGTCTCTTGATTATGAAGTTGATAAAGATGGTTTAATCTTTCAAAATGAACCTGATGCATCTGGCAAAATTATTCGTAAAAACTTTTCTAAGATTGGGCCTAGACGTGCAATTCTTAATGACCTTTCCCCAGCGGCCACTTATATTGCGAATGGGTACAACAGTCCTGTGGACCCTGATGCTTTCGAATCTACCGCTAAAAAAATATTAAAAGAAGTTGAATTAGAATTAGGCTGGATGTATGAAACTAAACATTCTAATGAAAAAATTGGTAAAATTAATTTCACGCTATGGAGTGATGTCTTTATTTGCTCTGAATGCGCTTCGGAAATAATATTTTGGGATGTTGCCGTTGATAGGGATTTGGGAGAAGTGCTCGATGATTTTAAATGTTCTGGGTGCTCTACCCTTCTCAAAAAAAGAAATCTTGAACGTGCTTGGACAACTGTTTTTGATTCAGAAATAGGACAAACAATTAAACAATCAAAACAAATACCCGTACTTATAAATTATAGTATAGGGACCAAAAGATATGAAAAGGCACCAGACCAGAATGATTTAGATGTCATTGATCGAGCGCGACTCCGAAAACCATCTAACTGGTTCCCATCAGAGAGAATGATTTTTGGGCAGGAGACCCGTAGAAATGATAGTATTGGTGTTACTAACATTCATCATTTTTATTCTCCAAAGAATCTACACGTAATTTCTGCGTTCCGCGAAAAAATATTTAATCATAAAAACGAATCCAAACAATTGGGAATGTGGTTCACATCTTCTCATGTTTGGGGGACACGATTAAATAGACTGCTTGCTTCGAATTATTTCAAAAAAACAGGTGGGGTCATTGGTCAAACCCTCCAAGGCACCTTGTATATAAGTTCTCTTGCTATTGAGACAAACCTAATTGAAAGGTTTGCTTTGCGAATAAGTTCTGTACCTTTCACATCCCCCGGGATTTCGGGGGTTATCCAAACTTGCTCATCAAGCCGTACTAATATCTCTTCTGAATCTGTGGATTATATTTTTGTAGACCCACCATTCGGAAGCAATATTATGTATTCAGAATTGAATACTTTATGGGAAAAATGGCTCAAGGTGGAAACCAATGCAAAGGAAGAGGCCATAGAAAGTTCTTCCCAAGACAAGGACATTGATGATTATCGCCGCTTGATGACTTCATGTTTTAAAGAAGCATATCGAATCCTCAGGCCTGGGCGATGGATGACGGTCGAATTTTCAAATACTAAGGCATCAATTTGGAATAATATTCAAACGGCGCTTTCAGAAGCTGGATTCGTTGTCGCGAATGTCTCGGCTCTCGAAAAAAGTCATAAAGGATATAGGGCCGTGACGACACCAACGGCTGTAAAACAGGATCTTGTTATTTCTGCATATAAACCTAACGGCGGGTTTGAAGAACGGTTTAAGAAAGAGGCAAGTACAGATGCCGGGGTCTGGGATTTTGTCCGAACTCATTTAAAATATTTACCAGTAACTAAATCTCAGGGATCAATCTTGCAATCTATTCCCGAAAGAGATCCAAGAATATTATTTGATCAAATGGTTTCTTATTATATACGAATGGGATTCCAAGTGCCTATGGATAGCCGTGAATTCCAGCATGGACTTTCTATCAATTTCATAGAAAGAGACGGAATGATCTTTTTGCCAGAGCAAGCTTTATATTTCGACAAACAAAAAATCATGTCAGAGCGAGTAATGCCCACCGCACTGTTTGTTTCAGATGAGGCTAGTGCAATTCAATGGATAAGACAAATTCTTAAGGAAAAACCTCAAACATTTCAAGATCTCAATCCAATATTCATGCAACAACTCGGAGGTTGGAGCAAAAATGAGCAGCAATTGGATTTACGAGAATTATTGAACCAAAATTTTCTTATGTATGACGGAACTGAAAATGTTCCAGATCAGATCCATTCTTACCTTTCTAGCAACTGGAAAGAACTGCGAAATTTAGCGAAAAATACTCCTCTTCTCAGAGAGAAGGCCTCCTCACGCTGGTATGTTCCTGATTTGAATAAATCAAGTGATCTTGAAAAAATTAGGGACAAAGCGTTGTTGCGTGAATTTTCTGGATATGTCGAGAGCAAAAAGAAATTAAAAATCTTCCGCCTTGAGGCCGTCCGCGCTGGTTTCAAAAAGGCATGGCAGGAGCGAGACTACCTAACCATCATCAGTGTGGCTCAGAAGATTCCGGAAAGTATTCTCCAAGAGGACCCCAAGCTATTAATGTGGTACGACCAAGCCATCACCCGTTCAGGGGCGTGAGTGATGGCGATGGCCGGTGGTGAAATGGGCGTAAGTGATTGGCGTTTCTGTCCGGATCATGGTCAGGTCGGCCAGGTCATCGAAACCCAAACGATCTGGGGAACCACTGTTTGCCGGGTCTGGCTACCAAGTCAAGATGCTGTGGTTAGGATACCTGAAGAACGCCTGAGGCCTGTCGAAGAGGGTCCTTCGGGATCGCCCGATTTCCTGACCTATGTCGCCGCTGCAGCCAAGGTCGCTGATGCTCTTGCTCAGGATGTCCTGCTTGCACCCATCGAGTCCTCGGTCATTCCACTCCCTCACCAAATTCACGCCCTGTCCCGTGCGATCTCGGGTGATCGAATCCGTTACCTGCTGGCCGATGAAGTTGGCCTTGGAAAGACCATCGAAGCTGGATTAATCCATCGTGAGTTGAAGCTACGTGGCCTAGTTAAACGGACCCTCATCGTGGCACCCAAAGGCTTGGTCACCCAGTGGGTAAGCGAAATGCGCTTTCATTTCGGAGAGAGTTTCCAACTGCTGTTGCCTGAAGATCTCAAGAGCCTACGCAGACTTGTGCCAGAGACAGACCAATGGTCAGAGGGTGGCACCTCTGAGCGACACAACCACCTGCCTGCAAATGCCTGGCAGGTTCACTCCCAGGTTGTGGTGCCAATGGACTCCATCAAGCCTATGGATAAGCGCAAAGGCTGGAGCGCCGCCCAGGTTGGGGAATTCAATCGCGAGCGATTCGAAGATCTCATTTCAGCCGGTTGGGATCTGGTGATCGTTGACGAAGCTCACCGGCTAGGAGGGAGCACCGACCAGGTGGCCCGATTCAAGCTTGGGCAAGGCCTAGCAGAAGCCGCACCCTATCTGCTGTTGCTCTCGGCCACCCCTCACCAAGGAAAGACGGATGCCTTCCATCGAATCCTTTCCTTGGTGGACTCCCAGGCATTCCCCGAGGTAGGGAGTGTTACCAGAGAGCGTGTGCAGCCCTATGTCATTCGAACCGAGAAGCGGAGGGCCATCACCGCCGAAGGGCTTCCACTCTTCAAGCCTCGACGAACGGAGATGATTGCGGTTGGGTGGGCCGAGCGGCACAGCGAACAACGATTGCTCTACGAAGCTGTTACCTCCTATGTTCGTGATGGTTATAACCAAGCTCTCATAGAAAAACGAAGCTACATCGGTTTCTTGATGATCCTGATGCAGCGGTTGGTCGTATCCAGTACCCGTGCCATCCGGACCTCACTTGAGCGACGCTTGGAGGCGCTTGCCAAACCACCGGAGGAATTGCCCCTCTTCCCTGATTTTGTTGAGGATGAGTGGAGGGATTTGGACGGCCAGGAGCAGGTAGACCTGCTCTTGAAATGCAACATTAAGGCTCTCCGAAACGAACGGGCCGAAGTGAAGACCCTGCTCCTGGCCGCTGCCCGTTGCGAGGAGGCTGGCCCAGACGCGAAGGCGGAAGCCTTGCTGGATCGGATATATCAGATCCAATCCGAGGATGGAGATCCCAATCTCAAGATCCTGGTGTTTACGGAATTCGTTCCGACCCAAGAGATGCTGTTTGAATTCCTGACCGAGCGTGGTTTTTCCGTGGTCTGCCTGAACGGCTCCATGACTATGAATGAGCGAAAGCAGGTTCAAGAGGACTTCGCGAAGGATTGCCGTGTTCTCCTCTCCACAGATGCGGGCGGCGAAGGATTGAATCTCCAGTTCTGCCATGTGGTCATCAACTACGACATTCCTTGGAACCCAATGAGGCTGGAACAGCGTATTGGGCGCGTGGATCGTATCGGTCAGATCCATCCGGTGCGGGCCAACAACCTGGTGTTTGAGGAATCGGTCGAATTCCGCGTTCGAGAAGTTTTAGAAGAGAAACTGGCCGTAATATTGGAAGATTTTGGAGTCGATAAGACGGGTGATGTCCTGGACTCCGGGCTAGGTGGTGCGCTATTTGACGAGTTGTATGTGGAGGCAATTCTCCATCCGGACCAATTGGAGGCCTCGGTCGAGCACTTGGCTGACCGCGTCAGGTTACAAGCCCAGGATGCTCGTTCCACGGCTTCACTCCTAGGGGGGGCTGATGTTTTGGATCCGACAGAGGCTCAGCGACTTCTAACCCATCCCATGCCCTATTGGCTGGAGTGCATGACCCTGGGGTACCTGAAAAGCCACGGTGGTGCCGCCCGCAGGAAAGCCACAGGGTGGGACCTTCATTGGCCTGATGGAGAGACAGTCCAACGCGTGGTTTTCAATGCCAAGGAGGCCCAGGATATCCCAGCCGCCAGGCACCTCACATTGGAGGAACCGAGGATTCGAGGACTCGCAATGAGGCTCCCTCGATTCGCGCCAGGGCAGCCAATCCCGGCAATCGAGATCTCCGGCCTGGATAGCCAGATCCATGGGACGGTCTCTCTCTGGAGCATTGCTCTATCTACCTCGGCCTGGAACCGTCGCCGCATTCTCCCCGTGTTCTTGTCCAGTGCTGATCGGGTTTTTCTACCAACAGCCCGGCACCTTTGGGATCAGATATTAAGTAATGCGGTAGTGGTGAAAACCTTTCTACCAGCCCAGGAATCACTTGGAATCTTTGAACGCCTCCATCAGGCCGCAGAAGAACATGGCAAGCCCATTTACGATGCACTGGTCCAAGAGCATCTGGCCTCCATTGAACGAGAGCGCGAAAAAATCTCGTACTCATTCTCTGCGAGGCGACATACCACCGAGCGGATCGGACTGCCTCAAGTTCGCCAGCATCGCCTAAATCTGTTGAGCATGGAGGAACGTCGCGCCATTGACGAACTTAACCATAGGGCACAAACCTATCCGGAGATGACGCCACTGCTCATAGCCAGGGTGGCTGGAGATTCACATGGGTAACTGGCGGAACCAAATCCTCAAAGCTTTCGTTCCTGACGCCTCCAGGCTGACCTTGGTCGCAGACCCGGATGCACTTCTCTTAGAGGAAGGCATCCTGGGACGCCTACGGGAGCGAGGATTCGAGGTGGTTCCGTTCGAAGACCATGTCGCCTTTCGTTACGCTTATGAGGCCAATTTCCGTTCCTCCTGGGATAAAGATGGGGCTCGGAACCTGGTTGTGGCGCTTCATGCTCAACGGGACGGATTGGAAACACTTCCCTATGATCTTCTGGGAGCAGGACGGCGGCTCTCTTTCCATCTCGGTGATATCTTTCCAAATCTAAGTTACCCCGTCATCGCGGATTTGGACCGTAGTGACCTTGACCTTTTGTACGCCGCCCAGGAGCAGCATGACCCAGATCGGATGGGGGATAAAGCCACCAAGGGTTTCGTCCTTGAGCATGTTTTTGGGTTTGCCCCGAGTTCCTTAAACACGCACTCAGATCTATTGCGCGTGCTACTGCATCATCATCGGATGGGCCTCTCCCTGCCTGAACCATTGAAAGACTGGCTGCTTCAGCTTATTCAAGCCAAACCAGCCTTCAAGAACTGGCCACTCAACACAATCCTCGTTGACCGAACGGCATTTATGACGTTTTTACAGGAGCGGTGGATCCCATTTCTCGAACACTGTTCCGCTGAGTCAGAGCCAGTGCAACCTGTACTAGGTGAGTGCAGCGACCTTCAATTCTCAGGCCCTAGGATTCTTCCCTTTGGACACTCCGACATCGTTGGAGAAATCGTCCGCCTTTTCCTTGAAGGCGGCCTTCACCCTGTCAGATATAACTGCTCTTCACAGATCGTTCACCAGTGGACAAGGGTCGGACTTATCTCGGACCCCGATCAAGATCTATCTGAACGCCTACGAGCCCTGGTCCATCAACTCGCCTCCTCGATCCCACTTCCTGATGCCAAGCACCAGGAATGGACAGGTTACGCGAAAGCCTATGCCGAACTGAAATCCGGCCTTTCCCAACCAGAGCGGTCCATTGACATTGATATCCGTGAATCAGCGACATCGCTTCAGACAGAAGTGGATGAGCGTTTCGCAGATTGGCTCACACTGAGATACAAGAATTTGTGGGACCTCCCTGCACCAGGCCATGTCATGGTTCACCACCTCGGGAAGTTCATCAACTTTCAGATTGAGAAAGATCCAAGGCTCAAGGCCGCACTTCTGGTAATTGACGGATTGGCCTTCGATCAGTGGTGTACCTTGCGGGATGTTCTCCTTCCAAAGATGCCCGGCATACGCTGTTCCGAATCCAGCACATTCGCATGGATTCCGACCATCACCTCTGTATCAAGACAGGCCATTTTTGCGGGCAAAGCCCCGAGCGGCTTCCCTATCAGCATTTCGAAAACGGAGAAGGAGCCATATCTATGGGCTCAGTTCTGGTCAAACCTTGGCTATGAACTCGATTCCGTGATCTATATGAAGGGGCTTGGGGAAGGGGATGTTCAAGAGCTTGAGGCGACGCTTTCCCATCATAAAGTTCGGATCGCCGGACTCGTCATCGATAAAATCGATAACATCATGCACGGGATGGAACTCGGGTCAAAAGGCATGCACGGTCAGATTCGGCAATGGGCACAAGAGTCCTATCTCGTAAATCTGCTGACGCTTCTATTTTCGAATGGATTCCAGGTGTTCCTCACATCTGATCACGGCAACGTGGAAGCCGTCGGGATCGGGAAACCACTCGAAGGTTCCGCAGCCAAATCACGCGGAGAACGTGCTCGAATTTTTGAGAATGAGGTGCTTCGAACGACCGTTCATAACCGTTTCGCGCAGGCCATAGCCTGGCCTACTACTGGGCTACCCCCATCCTACTTCCCTCTGCTGGCACCTGCGCGAGGTGCCTTTGTCTCTGAAGGGGTCCGTACTGTTTCCCACGGAGGGGTTTGTATCGAGGAAGTCATCGTGCCATTCGTCCAACTTAGTATGGAGGATGAATGAGCAAAGCGTCCGAGATCGGATTCAGTCAACGGGTCCGCCTAGAGTGGCTTCAGGAGGTGGCTCTCCAGGTCAATTCGGGTACAAACAAGACGGATTTGAAAAATTTCCTATCGGTGAAGCTGAAGGACAAAGTCTCCATTTCTGGTGAACCGGAGCGAGGGAACCGACAAAAGATCATCACGATTCTCCTGCGCACATGGATGCAAGATGGCTCCAATCTCAATCCTCTCCGTCAGGATGGACTCGAATTGCTTCGAGACGCAATTAGACCCTCAATCGTTGGCATTCATTGGGGCATGGTGTGCGCAACATATCCATTCTGGGCTTCCGTCGCGGCTCAAGTTGGCCGCCTTCTCGCCCTTCAAGGCACTGTTTCTGCGCTACAGGTTCAGAGGCGGATGCGTGAACTCCTTGGAGAACGAGAAACTGTCTCCAGGGCAACGCGGCGCGTCCTACGGTCCTATTTAGATTGGGGCGTGCTTTCGGAGACTACGACCAAGGGCACCTATCAAAAGGCCCCGATCATCCCACTTGATGATCCTGCCGCCGTCGCTTGGCTATTAGAAGCAGTCCTGCGAAGCAAGGAATCCTCCAAGTCGCCCTTCATGGACCTGGTCCAGAATCACGCTCTTTTCCCCTTCCAGTTCACCTTCATAAGCGTCGAGCAGTTCCTGAGACATTCACCACGTGTTCAAGGTTTCCGACATGGAATGGATGGGGACCTCGTCTTCGCCAACCATACGAAATGAAAGTGGACGTAGCTGGACCAGGCAAAAAAAGGGGCCGGATCTGGCTCCGGCCCGTGCCTGTGCTTTGGGATCTGGCTTCTTCGCAGCCCAAGACGATGAAGCTAGGTGGGTCACCCACCACGGGGGCCCGCTATCACCCTGCGGTGCCGTTCGGAGTCTCCGAAGGGACACTTCAAGAATACGCCGTTCTTCAACCCCAGGGCCTCGGTGATGGAATTTGGTAGGTCAGGCTTCGGCCTCGGCCGCAGCCATCGTTTCGCCCTGAAGGCCGGCGCGGATCCAGCCGCGCAGGGTCTCCTGCAATGCTTCCGGGTCCTGCTGCCGGGCGGCCAGGAAGTTCCCAATCCGGCGGTCCAGGTGGCCGTAACTCTCTTCGATGAGGAAGGCCCGGTCCTGGAGGAGACCCTGCGGGTCCTTGGAGCTGGTCGGAGGGAGCTTCATGGACCGGAGGACCATTGAGGCGGAGTCGAGGGTGAAGATCCACTCCAGGTCGCCCGAGAGGATCCGCAGCTTCGTCCGGCTGGGCCTCATGCCTCGGGCCAGAGCCTCGTAGGCCTCGCGGCTCTCACTAGGGTTGCCCTTCTGAAGGCTGATCTGCTTCACATCCCCATGCTCGGAGTTCAGCACGATGCTGTCCTCCAGAAAGCAGGAGGAGGTGTCGCCGTCGGTGCCGGACACGCCTCCGTCCACCTGTCCCCGATGCCACAACCAGAGGATGAACTCTTCACCCAGAAATCGAGATGCTTGTAACAGTTCCAGCGGCTTCATCAGGCAATCTCCATCGAGAGGTCAAAGGGGTCCAGGGTCAGGAGGGATTCGCTGTGGATCAACGGGACGATGCGGGCCCCGGCCACGAGGATGGATTCGGGTTGAAGCTCGACTCCGAACGACTTGATGAAGAGCGAGATCAGGGCGCTCTGGCCCTTGCCGCTCGTCGCGTTGGTAATGACCTGGCCCTTCTTCAGGTTCCAGATCACATCGAAGACCTTGGGCCGGGGCTGCTCCTTCTTCAGCAACTCGACCTTGACCTCATCCGTCAGGGAGATGCGTGCCTCCTTGCCGATAAAGGCCAGATCCTTCTCCTTCATCAGGCTGTCCAGCTTGAGTTGGACATGGGCCTTGAGCGTTGCAGGCGGGATGCGGCGGGTGTCGATGCGAAGGCCAAAGGCGGCATAGCGTTCCTGTATGAGCCAGTTCGGATCGGGAGGAACCACCAGCAAATTCCTCCAATCGCACCAGCCCATTCGCTCTTCCTCAAGGCCGTCCTGGAAGGGACGGAACTGATTCGCGGCAAGGGCCGCAAGCAGATCAACCTCCTGCGGGATCGGGCCCAGGGCCGTGAACCGCTGAATCGACATTGAGCCTCTGAGTAGTCCCATGGTTTCTCCTGTGACTCTTCAAGTATCACTTCCACCGTTTGCGCTCCTGACGCGGCTTCGAGCGCAAAGAGGGCATAAGAAAAGCCCCGGTTCCTTGTGGTTCCGGGGCTCATTGTCCATGCGCTTCCAGGGTGTCGAAACGGTGCTACTTGATGTTGAAGGCGGTCGCCAACTTCTGACCGCACTTCTGGGTGGAGCTGCCGAACATGGCGGACACGGCGCAATGACGGCCAGCCAGCATGGGCTTCCCATCTTTCAGGAGGATGAATTCAGCCGTGGTGCTGTTCGTCGCAACGGGACTGAAGTAGCTGCCCGCGCTAATTCCTGAATCCATCAGGTAGAGAATGAGCGAAAATCCGCTCTGATCCTCCGGGTTGGCGGAGACGGGCTTGGTCGCGGCGATCTTCGCCTCCAGCTCCGCGATCCTGGCGGTGATCTTGGCGGTGCGCTCTTCCTTGCGGGCATTGGCGAACTTCACCGCTTCGGAGACGCCAACCTTGCCCTTGTCTTCGTCGAACAGGGCCTTTTCCACTTCCAGGTCCATCCCAGTGAGATCGGCGTCGAGCTTGGTTTTCAGGCTCGCCAGCCTGGCCTGGTCGGCCTTGCTGGGATCGTCGGCCTTCTGGGCGTTGGGCTTCACCGTCTGGATGCCCAGGCTCATGACCGCAGACTCGAAGGCTGTCGCCAGCCCGTTCCCGTAGAAGTTCTGCATGAGTGCGAGATCCAGGTAGGGGTTCCCGGAGCCAGCAGCGGACAGGCCGCCAGCGTAGTAGGTCACACTGCCCACATTGCGGAGGTCAGCCAGATTGAACTCAGGGGCCCGCATAACCCAGTCGCAGTCCGTCCCCTTCGGGGTCTCGAACATGGTTTCGTAGGTCTTGAACTTCAGGTTGAGGTAGCCCTTCATCTCAGAGTCTTTCTTGTAGTCGCTCGTGGAGGCAAAAGCCTTGCTCCCCGCGATGGCGGGGGTGCTGAGGGCCACGGCGGCCAGCAGGGCCAGGGCGGGGACAAAACGACGCATGGAATGACTCCTTGGAAAGGCCTCTCGAGACCTTCCTGATTGTGGCGAATGGTTTTTGCGCTTATGCGCTAACCGGAGTTATGCGCTCATCTTTTGCGCTTGGGGAGGGCAGGCACCTTGGCCTTGCCCACCAGGCGGTAGAGCTTGGGGATGTGGCCGAGGGTGCGGGGCTCCCGTGGGAGGCCCTTCCAGGGCGTGGCCTTGGAGTCCCGGGCGTGGGCGACGGCGATCTTCTTCTTCACCTCGACCACGAGGATCTGGTGGCCTTCATGGCGGGGGTCCCGCATGGCCCAGACCTGGCCCACCTGGACGGTGCGCTCTTCAGCAGGCAGGCCATTCCAGG
>Ga0268298_10002110_pt1 | contig 22227 bp, 22 predicted proteins | sample WWTPWeurt_MetaG_FD_194462 | JGI IMG/M metagenome (GOLD analysis project Ga0268298, IMG submission 194462) | Activated sludge microbial communities from WWTP in Nijmegen, Gelderland, Netherland - WWTP Weurt | ecosystem: Engineered > WWTP > Aerobic digester > Activated sludge | place... | reverse complement strand
TCAGACCGGATGTCATTGGTCTTGGTGTGCAGGATCAAACGCAGCAAGCTGTAAAAGGCCTTCTCACTGAGTCGGACATGCTTCCCCAGGATTACATAGCATGTATCAACAAGTCTATTGTGGAGTTTCGATCCAGCTTTGATCGCGCGAATTTTATGTTCTTTAATCCAGGTCTTCACACCGGGTCTTTGCTTTCACCCGTGCTGGATCAAATTCGTCTCGATTTTCCGGGCTCTGCGTTCACGGCTCTCGTTGATTTTCGCCGCGCTGACGCCGTAGCTGTGGTTCAAAACCTCAAACGCATTGGCTTTCATGCGATCAAATTTCATCCGTATGGCCAGCAGATTGAAACAGAAGAAATGAAACGCATCCTCGCTGTATGCGAAACTGCAGAACAGCTGGGAATGGCCATTCTGGTTTGCACAAGCTTCGGAACGTCAAAGATGCATCAGCACGATGGCCTTGGGCTTGCCTGCAGAATCAGCGAAGTCGTGTCCCGCGTTCCGCTGGTTCTACTTCACAGTGGAGGCATGCGTTGCTTTGAGGCATTTCTTCTGGCCGAGGACAAGCCAAACGTAGTTCTGGAAACGTCCTTTTCCCTCAACTACTGGAAGGGTTCGCGCTTCGCAGATGACTTCATGTTTATTTTCAAGCGTCTTGGCTCTGGTCGGGTAATGTACGGATCCGATTTCCCTTACGTGAGTTTTGCGGAGGCGCGAACGTATCTGGCCGGGCAGCTGAATTCGCATGGCTTTACTCCTGCCGAACAGTCAGACATATTCTACGGGACTGCGGATCGTGTATTTGGAACGAACCTTTGAAGGTTTTGTTTCTAAATGAAAGCGGTGTCGGCATAGGGCTGGGTCATGTAACGCGCACGAATGCGCTGTCTTCCTTCCTTGTGTCCCAAGGTTTTGAGACTGCGATGCGCACATATGAGTGCAGTCGGCAAGGAGAAGAGCCGGGGGACTGGCTTTCTACAACGCAGTGGCAGGATACGAATGCCGATTGCGTGATCATTGATTCGTATCTCGCTTCTGTGGAACATTATCGAGCGATTCGTGCGGTATTTCCACGTGTCGTTGCAATAGATGATTTCAATCGGATCTCTTACCCGGTGGATCTGGTCATCAACCCCAATGTTTTTTTTCTTGAGTTAGACTATTCGAATCAAAAAGCGCGAACGATAGGTGGCATTGATTATATAATTTTGCGCGAGAGCTTTCGGAAATGCAAGGAGCGAGGCGGAAGTGGTTCGGGTGTTCTGCTGACACTGGGCGGTTCTGATTTTCGCGGATTGCTTCCGAGGCTTGCGGGGCTCGCGGACCGGTTGCCTGCGCTCACGATTGTCTGCCCTGAGTCGGGGCTTTTCGAGGACCTGCGATCCAGATTTCCCGGTGTTCGCGTACTGGGTCGCCTGACAGAGGAGCAAATGCTTGAGGAATACCTGGCGGCAGCCGTGGTCATTTCTGGATGCGGGCAATCCTTGCATGAGCTTGCATATCTTGGCGTGAATACAACCGGTATTTGCCTTGCGCCCGATCAGGTATTGAATCGCGCCTACTATCTTTCGAGTGGATTTCTAAATCAGTCCGTGGACTGGGATGACTCAAACCTCGAAGACAAGATTCTTGGTTCCGTTTCGCGCGTCGCTCGTCCCATTGCGGCTGCGTTTGATCCCGAAAGAAATCTAAAGAACTACGTTGAGGCGTTGAGATCGATTTGAAATCGATCTCGCGAAGATCACAGACTTTGACAGAAAGACTTCTCATCACTACTGCAGACGAACGAGCCTGGGATTTTTCTTCACCGGTTTGTTTTCTCAGTGAATCGTGCCGCCTGTACGATCGTCGCCATGTCTGGAGTGCGATGGATGCGACCGTCGCTCGTCCGTACGGAGTGAGCCCACAGGAGAAAGACGACGACTATGCGGTCGCGTGGCAAATTGAAAATGAACTGGTTCCAATCGTCTCTCGAGAGCTGAACCGAATTCACTCGGTGGGGCATAGCGATCGATACTGGATGATTTTGATGCGGCACTGGTTGAAGCGCTTCGTGGATGTTTTATTCAATCGATATCATACACTGCGACAATGCGTGACTGAGGAGAAAATTCGCGAGATTGCAGTTCTAGAGGATTCTTCCTACACTCTGCCGGTCGCCGATTCATTCTCATTCGTCTGGGCTACCAACGATGATATCTGGAACAGCGTATTGTTTGGTCAGGTGCGTCCGTTTGTGGAAGGAGCGCCGCCTGCCCAGAATATTCCCGCTTCGCTCGGCGGAAGTTATCGGCTTCCCGGGCATTTTGGGCCGCCGCCCAAGATGTCGCTGGCTCGAAGGATTCGAAGGTTGCCTGGCCTGATTCGGCAACGAATGGCGAAGCGTACAGATTGTTTCATTCTTAACACTTACATGGAACCGGAAGAGGAAGTTCTCTTTCAAAAGGGCCTGGGACAGACGCCGAGGAGATGGCATTCGCATCATTTTTTTGGCCCGCCTGTCGATCGCGCGTTGCGAACTAGATTGTCTCAACGCTTTGCTATCGATGGTCTCTCTTTGCGCGCTTGCATGCGGGCTCTGTTTTTTGAGCTTATTCCCGTATGTTTCCTCGAAGGATACGAGGACCTGGTGAAGAAATCGGAATCCATGCCCTGGCCAGATCGGCCCAGGCTTATTTTCACGAGTGGCAACTATGACACGGACGAAATCTTCAAATGCTGGACGGCTTCACGCGTAGAACGTGGCTCGCGCTACATGGTTGGTCAACATGGAAACAACTATGGAACGCACCGTTATATAGCATATCGCACTACAGACCAGCTAACGTCGGATCGATTCCTGACATGGGGCTGGAGGGACAGCCTTCCTTCGCATACACCTGCATTCATTTTGCGCACTTCCGGTTTTCCTGAGCTGGATCCAGCAGGAGGTCTCCTTCTGGCCGAGGATGGTCTACCCAATCGCGTCTATACCTGGGACATCTTTCCTGACTACACGAGCCTGATCAACGAACAGTTTGAATTCGTGCGCGCACTGCCCCCCGCGATTAAGGAAAGACTGCTGGTACGCCTGCACGCTCCAGATGAAAACCTCGATCGATTTGGAGATGAACTCAGGTGGAAGGATTTTGATAGGACAGTGAACCTGGAGCGAGGCAAAGTCCTCTTCGCAGACGTTGTGAGAAAGAGTCGCATCGTAGTGTTTGGTTACGATTCCACGGGCATGCTGGAGAGTCTTGCTTCCAATAGTCCCATGATTGCATTCTGGTCAGGCGGCCTTTCGCATTTAAAGGATCACGTAAAGCCTCAGTATGAATGGTTGATCGATGCGGGAATTGTCCATCTGTCCGGTGAGTCTGCTGCGCGAAAGATAAGCGAAATATGGGACAATGTAAACGCCTGGTGGCAAAGCGAATCGGTGCAGAGCGCGAGAGTCCGCTTCTGTGAAATCTACGCGCGAAGATCCCGGACTCCTGCGGCGGACCTTCTAAAAATCATCAAGGACGATCTGTGACCACGGCTTTTTTCCTGGACAATCAGTACCGTGGAGGAGTAGACACATTCCTGATTCAATTGATCAATCACTGGCCCGAGGACGGTCGTCTTCGCCTCTATTGCAACCGGCATCACCCCGGGCTAGAGACAATTCGAGCCATGGTTCATCGTCCGCTGCAAATATCCACGTATGGAGATTCGATTTCGTGGACACTGTTTTCGGGGAAGGCTAGAATTCCTCTGGATCGATTTTATGTAGTTCGCGCGGCCGTTGTGGTTTTTCAGAGAATCATGCCGCCGATTCTCTTTCTTGCCAACCTGATTCGTTTCTCCGTGCGTTTTCGGATGAGCGGTGCGCATTCCCTTCTTGTAGTGAACGGCGGCTATCCCGCAAGCGCGACGGCACGAAGCGCGTCCCTTGCCTGGAGGATCGCAGGAAAGGGCGGCGTTAACATACATAATTTTCACAGCCACGCTTCGCCTTCGAACGGAAAGGCGAAGAGAATGAACGATTTTCTTGACAGATTGATTTTGCGTGCGTCTACGTACTTTGTAACGGTTTCTCGCAGTTGTGAACTTTCGCTGCGAAAGCGAGACGTTTTTCTAAACTCGGATCGGATTCGCGTGATCCCCAATGGAATTGCCGATCCAGGATTTCCTCTTCACAGACCAGAGACTCAGAAATTGAGTTGCTTGATGCTCGGAACCTATCACGAGTACAAAGGCCATTCGTTTCTTCTCGAGGCTTTCGCGCAGATCAGGGAAAGGCACGCCACAACGGAACTCAATATGTATGGAGATGGATCGGAAGCGGATCGCGTCCGCATTGAAGGGTTGATTGATCGTTTTGGACTGCGCGAATGCGCGTTCCTGCATGGCTTTGTAACTGACCCCGATGCTCTCATTCGCAACGCAGATGTACTGGTTCTGCCATCCCAGGCGCACGAATCATTTGGACTGACGATCGTTGAAGCCATGGCTCGTGGTGTTCCTGTTGTGGCTACGCGCGTCGGGGGCATTCCAGAGGTGCTCGAAGATGGCGTTCAGGGTTTTGTTTGTTCGCCGTCTGATGCGTCTGCATTTGCGGCCGCAATTTCGCGTCTGCTTTCCTCGGAGGAATTGCGTCGCGATCTCGGGGCGGCGGGTCGTCGGCGCTATGAACAGCATTTTCGCGCTGAACAGATGAGCAAAGCATATCACAGTCTCTTGTGTTCTTAGCTCTAAATTCAATTTGACTCGGGGCCGCACCGGCTTCCACTTGTAGTTCTCTTCAATATGTATATTGGCATTCACGACGGTCACAATAGCGCTGCCTGTCTTCTCAAAGACGGCAAACTGGTCTTTGCTATTCAGGAAGAGCGCCTAACGGGCATTAAGAACTACTGGGGACATCCGCTCAAGGCAATCGACGCATGCCTGAAGCATGAAGGTATTACCTGGGCTCAGGTGGATCATGTTGCATTTGCCGCTTTTGATGGATCTTCGCCTGGTCGTCCATTTATCTCCAGGGATGAATATCTCGAGTACACAAAACATGTTTTGAAGCCCGCTCCCCGCGCCGGGTTACGAGCGAGGCTTCGCAGTGTCTTGCGTCCCGCGAAAGCTGTGGCTGTGCCGGATCGTCTCAGCTTCTATCCACCGGAAATAGCAGCAAAGGGAAATGCCGTAGAAAAAATTCGCCACCATCTGTGTCACGTGGCTACGGCTGCGTTTGGGTCAAATATTGGGGATGGGCATGATCTACTCATTGTTACAGTAGATGGTCTCGGAGATGGTGAATGCGCCACGGTGAACGTGCTGCGCGCGGACGGACAGATCGAGCCACAGCTCAGCGTTCATCAGGCGCATTCCTTCGCACAAATATACGCCTTTGTCACTGTCTACCTTGGATTTGTTCATCTGGAGCATGAGTACAAGCTCATGGGAATGGCGCCCTACGGGCGCGATCGCGACGCGGAACGGCTTGCAGATAAGCTCGAAGGGCTCTTTACGTATACAGATGCACGCTGGGAATTGAAAACTCCAGTGTGGAATCTCAATTCAGATGAGCGCCTGGTTTACGAGTCTTTGCGTGAGATGTTCGAATTTGAACGCTTTGACAATATCTGCGCTGGTCTGCAGCTTTCTCTGAGAGATTCATTGTCCGGTTCATTCAGGATTGGATTCGCAAAACAGGTGTTAGGCGAGTCGCTGTTTCTGGCGGGTTCTTCATGAACGTTAAGGCAAATCAGAAACTGCGTTCCCTGCCTGAAATTGAACAGCTCTTTGTCTATCCTTCCTGTGGTGATGAGACCAATGCAATGGGCGCCGCTTATTTGAAGTACTTTCAACTCACCGGGAAAAGGCCGGAGCCTCTGAAGAACTTCACGCTGGGTCCTGTAATCGATGATTCGACTCTCCTGGATGTACTAAAATCGTATGGGGAAAAAATTCGTTTTGAATATTGCGAAGATATCGAGGAGCGAGCGGCGGACCTGCTATCGAAAAAGAACATTGTAGCTCGTGTCAAAGGTCCTGAAGAATTTGGCGCTCGCGCTCTTGGCAATCGTTCGATTCTGGCGCATCCCTCTGACACTCTTGCAGTGCGAACCATCAATGACATGATTAAGTCCAGAGATTTCTGGATGCCTTTCGCCTGCAGTATTCTTGAAGAGGAAAAGCTGCGTTACTTGAAAGATTGGACCGCCAACTTTTCCCCCAACTACATGACCATGACGTATGACTCCAAAAATTCAGAGGAGATCCTCGCAGGTATGCATCCTCGAGATCGCACTGTGCGTCCTCAAGTGGTGACTCGCGAACAGAATGCTGATTACCATAGACTTCTGTCCCGTTTTCATGACATGACAGGGATCGGTGGCGTTCTCAATACTTCGTACAATCTCCACGGGTTTCCTCTCGTGCATGACGCGAGCGCCGCCATTGAGGTCTTCTTGAATTCTGGCCTTGAGTACCTCGCGCTGAATCAGTACCTGGTGACCAAACCTGGCTAGATTATGATAAGTCGTTTAAAACAATTCATTGGTGGATTGCTTCACCGGTATAGACTTGGCCAGGAAGCACGACGGCATCGAAAAGAAGTCGAAGGCAAATCAGTGGACGTTGTGTTCACTGAGATATTCAAACGCAACTTCTGGGGTGATCGGGAGAGCGTCTCTGGAAGCGGAAGCAATCAGGAACAAACGCGCGTCATCGTTCGCGAAATTCCGAGGGTGCTCAAACAGGTTGGCGCTCGCACATTGCTCGATCTTCCCTGTGGGGATTTTAACTGGATGCAGAGAGTAGATCTATCCGGTGTTTCCTATACTGGCGGAGAGATTGTTCAGGATCTTGTGGATCTCAATCAGAAGAAGTTTGGACGTGATGGGATTTCATTTAAGAAGATGAACCTGATTGACGGGGATCTTCCGGCGAGTGACGTTCTTCTATGTCGCGATTGTCTTGTGCATCTTTCCAATGAACAGATCCACGCGAGTCTTGCAAATATCAAGAAGCACGGCATCCGTTATCTGCTCACTACATCGTTCACGGAAACCAAAAAGAATAGCAACATTGTCACCGGAGAATGGAGACCGATCAATCTTGAGATCCCACCTTTTTCCCTCAAAGCTGTGGAAGTCATCAACGAAGAGTGCACAGAAGGAAACGGCCAATTCGCAGACAAAAGTCTGATCCTAGTTCGCATGAACTAGCCCGGAGGACGGTATGATTCAATCCAAAAAAAATCCACGCATTCCTACAAAGAATCACGACGGAAAACAGAACGGTTTTTTGATTCCAATCATCAATGTGAACGAAGGTTTTCCTTCGCCGGATGCATGGCCTAAACAAGTGTACTGCACAGTCGCCTATCCCGGACAGGTCAAAGGCCCACATTTACACAAGAAGCGCGCCGGTCTTTTTACGTGCATCAAGGGAAATGTTAAGATCGTCATTCGAATCGATGGGAAATATGTAGAACACTTCAGCGGCGACGATCATGAGTATGCAACCATCCAGGTCCCGGCGGGAATTCCATCCGCGCTCGTGAATATTGGCAAAGAAGACGCTTACATTTTGAATATGCCTTCTCCCGCCTGGAGCAAAGACGAGCCAGACGACTGGGATGTTTCGTTTGAAGGTTACAATTTTAACGCATGAATCGCACGCTTCTGATTACGGGTGGAGCCGGTTTCATCGGTTCGCATTTGATCCTGAGGCTCTTCGAGCGCTACCCTGATTATCGCTTTGTGAATATTGACAAGCTGACGTACGCCTCAGACGAATCTTATCTGGATTCAATTCGTTCGTCCGGTCGCTATACGTTCGCGAAAGTCGATCTGGTGAACAAAGCGGATGTAACTGCGGTTTTCGAAGAGCATAAGCCAGACGGGATCATTCATCTGGCAGCAGAAACGCACGTAGATAATTCCATTTCCGGACCGGAAGTTTTCATTTACTCCAATGTAGTTGGCACAATGAATCTACTGGAACTGGCAAGGCGCACCTGGGCTGCAGGAAGCGCGAATCGATTTCACCATGTGAGCACGGATGAAGTATATGGCTCTGCGGCACCGGGCAGTTCATTTCGCGAAGACACGCCTTATTCCCCGAATTCGCCCTACAGTGCATCCAAGGCTGCCAGTGATCACCTGGTTCGCGCATACCACACTACGTACGGGCTCAATGTTGTAGTAACCAACTGTTCCAATAATTTTGGACCTCATCAGCATGATGAAAAACTGATTCCGACCATTGTTCGAAATGCGCTCCAGGGAAAAGACATTCCGATCTATGGCAAGGGCGAGAATGTGCGCGACTGGCTTTTTGTGAAAGACCATTGTGCCGCGCTCGATCTTGTTTTCCACAAGGGCACTGCGGGTGAGACATACAATGTGGGCGGTGAAAACGAATGGCAGAATCTGGCTCTTGCAAAAAAGATTCTTGGCCTTCTGGACGAAATCCATCCAGGCTCCGCATCCTATCTAAATCAGATTCGATTTGTGCAAGATCGACCCGGTCATGATTTGCGTTACTCAGTCAACTGTGCGAAGATACAGCGCGAACTCGGATGGGAAGGATCAGCTGCACACTTTGATCAGGCCTTGCGCGAAACGTTAAGCTGGTATGTGCGCAAGTACGGAGGCTCCAGGTGAAAGGAATCATCATGGCAGGTGGCAGCGGCACACGGCTGCTCCCACTAACAACGGCTACATCCAAGCAGCTTTTGCCTGTTTACGACAAGCCGATGATCTACTATCCCATTTCTACTCTGATGCTTGCAGGGATTCGCGAGATCCTGATCATCACTACCGGTGAACACCAAAGTCAATTCAAGGAACTCCTGGGCGATGGATCGAGTCTCGGGCTTCGCATTCAGTATGCAGTGCAGGACCAACCTCGCGGCATTAGCGAAGCATTCATTCTGGGCGCGGATTTTATTGGAAAAGATAGCGTCTGTCTGATTCTGGGCGACAATATCTTTTATGGACACGGCTTCGTGGATATGTTGAAGCGATCCAGTCAGATCGAGCAGGGTGCTGTGATCTATGGATACTATGTGAATGATCCTCAGCGATACGGAGTCGTAGAATTCGATGCAAACCTGAAGGTTCATGGAATCGAAGAGAAGCCTGCGGATCCAAAATCAAACTACGCGGTTACAGGACTCTATTTTTACGACAATCGCGCCGTGGAGATGGCGCGAAACCTGAAGCCTTCTTTGCGTGGCGAACTTGAAATCACGGATTTAAATAAACTGTACCTCGCTCGCGGTGAACTGCGACTGGAACTTCTGGGCCGCGGTTTCGCATGGCTAGACACAGGTACTCACAAAAGCCTGATGGAAGCCTCCAAGTTTGTTCAAGTGATTGAAGAAAGGCAGGGTCTCAAGCTTGCGTGCGTAGAAGAGATCGCCTTTAAATTGAATCTGATCAATGCTGATCAACTTCGTAGTCTGGCAGCAAAGCTGGGTAAAAGCGATTACGGGCAGTACCTTCTTGATCTGCTGGATACTCGCAAACGCGATTTTCGACTTTAATTCATGGCAAGAATTCTCGTGCTGGGGGCGTCTGGCTGCTCCGGTTTCTCCATTGTTTCGCGTTTGTCCGGCGCGCACGCTGTGCGTGGAATTTGCAGAAATCCTCCGCCGTCCACTCTGCCCATTGTCCAGGGCGAATCGCTCTCATCTGAAACTCTTCGCAAGCACATCGATGAATTCGCGCCAGACGTAGTGATCAATACAGTTGCCGTGGGCGATGTGGACGCATGCGAAAAAGATCCAGCACTTGCGCATCGAGTCAATGTAGAAGGCGTTCGCGATTTAATCGATGTTCTGGACCGCTCGGGATCCCGGCCCCGTCTGATTCATTTTTCGACGAACGCTGTGTTTGACGGACTTCATCCTCCATACTCCGAATCTTCTCCCGCTCTTCCGGTGAATGAATATGGTCGATCCAAGCTCGAGGCGGATCGCTATGTCGCGGACCACTATGCCAATCATCTCATATTGCGCCCGATTACCATGTTCGGGCTGAAACAAAGCTTTCAGAGACACAATCCTGTTTCATTCATCATTGATCGCCTTGCGAAAGGCAACTCCGTAGAGCTGGTAGATGACGTGTACGGAAATCTTCTATACCTGGAAGATCTTACGTCTTACGTAGAATCTTTCCTGAGCCACGAGTATCGCGGCGTGGTACATGTTTCCGGCGACGAGATAGTCAATCGTTATGAGCTCGGGCTCGCAGTGGCCCGCGCATTCGAGTTTCCTGAATCCCTCGTCGTGCGATGCTCTTCTGATCGTTTTCCAACTCTAGCTCGCCGACCTCCAGATACTTCGTTTGATAACTCCCTGTTAAAGAAGCTCACTGGCAGAAACCCGACGACTCTGAACGCGGCTCTGGCCGAAATGAAATCGCAAATGAGGCAATCTGGTGGCTGAGCCGCTCGTATCGGTGGTGATGCCGTCATTCAACCACGCGCGATACATCCTGGAATCCATACAGAGCGTTCTGGCTCAGGATTTTTCCGATTTTGAACTCATTGTGGTGGATGATGCGTCCACGGACAATACGCGCGAAGTCCTGGAATCTATTGCAGACGATCGCGTTCGCTTTCGAATCAATGAGCATACTGGACTGCCCGCGATCACGCGCAATACAGGCATTGCCATGGCGCGAGGCGAAATGGTCGCGTTTCTGGATTCAGATGATCTGTGGGAAAAGAACAAGCTCTCCTCTCAACTGGAGATGCTTCGCGCCCATCCGGAATGTGGATTCTGTTATCACGACTTTGATACTTTCGATAGCGAAACGCGCAAAGTCCTGTCCAGATTCGGGGAAACCTGCTCACTTTTCGAAGGCGACATCGCGGGAGCGATGCTGCAAGGCAATATGATTGGTTCGCCAACGCCTTTGATCCAGAAAAGTCTGCTCTTGCGCGCCGGATGCTTTCCCGAAGATTGGTCCGTTCGTTTTTTTGAGGACTGGGAGTTGTGGCTTAGGCTTGCGGCACTTTCACCTGCTGCATTTGTTCCAGCCATACTCGCTCACTATAGAATTCACAGTCGTCCCACTTTTTCTGGCGCGGCGCTCAGTCTCAGGTTCAAGACGACGTTGCAAGTGATCAACCGGGCAGTCAAAGATATGCCGGATCGGTTCAAGCCGCATCTTCCGGCGGCCCTCAATGCCGCCTATCGTATCTATGGTCCCACTATGCTTTCGCAGGGAGCGACAGCATCATTTTTGAAGATCTTGTTCGCGCAGTTCATGGTTTCCGGTCCAATCGCACACGCACGAGCGTTTCAATTTGCGCTCAGGGCCCGCCGTGTTGCGCGGCGTAAGCTGGATTCGAAGTTGGAAGTAGGGTCGGGCCAATCATGAGAGCCACAAAGAAGAGGTTGCGCATCCTTTTTATCTGCCCCGCGGACGTTTCCACCGCGCAGAGTTTTGTCGCAACAGTTGCAGATACGGGCAGCTTTGATGTGCTTGTGTTTGATTCCGGTCGTCAGGGGCCTTTTCCGGCTCAAAAGTGGCCTTTCCCAACGATTTCGATCTATCGATCGGAGCATCCAGCAAATGGCTGGCATCGTTGGATCGGTTTGCCTTCCAATCGCTTTGTGCGATTTTTGATTCAAAAACGCCACTGGATCTCCGCGCTTTTCCTGCGAATGGTCATTCGTGTTTATCGGCCAGATGTAGTGCATTGTCTTGGAATCAATCCAGAGTCGCGCATTTTGCTTCGCGCCCTGCGCGGCATTTCAAAGACCAGGCGACCTCCCTGGGCGCTTACGTCGTGGAGTGCGGACGTGTACTGGGATCGATACAAGCCAGAGTGTCTGTCACATCTTCGTGAATCCTTTGAGACAGTGGGCTGGTTTTTGGCCGATTGCAAACGCGATCTTCGCATCGCGGTGGAACTGGGTCTTTCGCCTTCAAAACTTCTGATCCAGGATGCGATTCCCGGTGTGGGTCATGTGAATGCGGAGAACATAAAACGACCGTTACGCGACGGTCCTCTTACCATCCTGGTCCCCAAGGCGTATGACGGTGTTTATCACAAACCGCACATCATGCTGGAAGCTCTTTCGCGACTCCGCCTGCGCGGCCTGACTTTTAGACTGAAGATCATTGGTGCGCAAGAAGACGTTCGCATCTGGTGGCGTCTTCGCGATCCGCAAGGAGAGGCTGCGGCTGAATTTTTTGATTCACTGCCGCGCGAAGAATATCTGGAGATGCTTCGGACCGCCGATATTCTCCTGGCACCCAGTCTTACAGACGGGACACCGAATGCTTTGCTTGAAGCCATGTCCACGGGTGCATTTCCAATCTTCTCGTCGCACGAATCGATTCGTGAATGGATTGAGGACGGCCGCAATGGATTGCTCGTGGATCCAGTGGACTGCGTGGACATAGAACAAAAGTTAATTCGTGTTTTTGAAAATCGCGCTCTCATTCCGGCTGCTGCGGAGTTGAATGGACAGATCGTGAAGCAGCGCCTGAGTAAGGTTCGCATGCAAGAATTGCTTACACAGGGCTATGAAACTCTCGCGAATGCTACGGGTGGTGCAGGATGAAGTTCCTTTTGTTTCCGATAAGATTGCTGCGTTCTATCAAAGAGCTGTTGCGACTTGTTCCTCTTATGAGCGAAGAAATGGAACGTATTCGCCAGGCCATCGGCCGTGTAGAAGCACGTCAGGTGAAGGATGCAAGCCGGATCGCGGACGCAGAGTTTCGCGTGTATTCCCAATGGGGCGAAGATGGAATCATTCAAAATCTGATTGGCCGAATTCCAGGTGTGGATCCGTCCTTCATTGAATTTGGCGTGGAAGACTACAGAGAATCGAACACTCGCTTTCTGCTTGTGAACAACAACTGGCGAGGTCTCATTCTGGACGCTGCCGGTTCGCAGCTCGACACGGTGCGCAGAAGCAAAACATACTGGCAGCATAGCCTGACCGCCGTGACTGCATTCATTACACGCGAAAACATAAACGATCTGATCCAATCTGCCGGGTTCGCAGGTGATATCGGTCTGTTGAGTGTGGATATTGATGGCAACGACTACTGGGTCTGGAAGGCAATCGATTGTGTGCGTCCGGCCATTGTGGTTGCGGAGTACAACGCCATTCTCGGATACGATCATCCGCTTACAATTCCCTACGATCCTGCTTTCGATCGCACGCGCGCGCATTTTTCTCACGTATACTACGGTGCGTCTCTGAGCGCACTTCACGCTCTGGGGGAAGAGAAAGGCTACGCACTCGTTGCATCTAACTCCGCCGGAAATAATGCATTCTTTGTTCGGCGCGATTTGCTCGGCACGTTGAAAGCACTGCGCCCGGCGGACGTGTTCGTAAAACCACGTTTTCGCGAAGCTCGCAATCCGGACGGTTCCCTTGGATTTCTTGATTTGAAAGCAGCCCGTGATCTCATTGCGGACATGCCGCTCGTCAATGTTTCAACCGGTCAGGTGACGAATCTTCGCGCTGCCGGTGTCTGAAATGCCTCGAATTCTATACGATCATCAGGCTTTCTGGATCCAGAAGCATGGCGGTGTCTCCGAATACTTCTATCATGTAATCCGCCGCATCCGTGCGATGAGTTCCTTTTCCGCGGAACTCACTGCCCCAAGAACAAACAATGGTTATGCGAGGGAACTTGCTGGCTCTGAACCTTTTTTCAGGATGAGTGATCGTTTCTTCTTTCGCGGATCCGGGCGAATAGATTCGCTTCTGCGAAAGATTCACGTGTTGCCGGACTACGAAAAAACGAATCGTGAGATGGCGCTCTCTCTTCTTTCGTCGGATTCTTTTGACGTCTTTCATCCAACATACTATGACGACTACTTCCTGGCGAATGTGAAAAAGCCGTTCGTTGTTACAGTTTTTGATATGACTCATGAAATATTTCCGAGCTTCTTCCCCGGCCAGGAGACATTTCTCAGGCAGAAGAAAGCACTGGCAGAACGGGCGGCCGGAATCATAGCGATTTCCTCAACAACACGTGACGACCTGTGCGAAGCCTACGGCCTCGATCCTAAAAAAGTTCAAGTTTCGCATCTGGGTGGCCCGGCACCGACTCCTGTTGCCAGAGGCAGGGGGAGTCATATTCTGTACGTTGGGCAAAGATCCATCTACAAGAACTTCTCTTTCTTTCTAGAGTCAATCGCACCCTTTCTCATCAAGAATGAAGTGCGATTGATTGCAGCTGGAGGAAACCCGTTCACTTCGACGGAAAAGACTTTGATTCATCGTCTGGGTGTGGAGAAATTTGTCTCCCACACTCGCGTGTCGGATGACGCAGCGTTCATCCCTCTCTACAGAGACGCCCTGCTGTTTGTATTTCCGAGTCTATACGAAGGGTTTGGGCTTCCACTTCTGGCCGCTTTTGCATATGGTTGTCCCGTTGCCTGTAGCAATCGTGGCTCGCTGCCGGAAGTTGCGGGAGATGCAGCGGAGCTTTTTGATCCAGAAAATTCAGAAAGCATTCTGGAAACCGTGCGTCGCGTTGCAGAATCCGTTTCTCTTCAGACTGCACTGCGCGAAAAAGGTATGCGGCGCGCAGGCGAGTTTTCCTGGGACAGATGTGCCTCTGAGCATGCGAAAATGTACGCGAGTTTAATATGAATCCTGTCTGTCCCATTTGCTCCGCTCAATCTGTATTGCATCGTTCAGATTTGTACGACGATCGTTATGCGTATCCTGGACGGTTCCATGTGTATCGTTGCCAGTCCTGCGCGCATGCTTTTACAAATTTCATGCCTTCTTCGACAGAAGTGGCAAAGCTTTATTCTGACTACTATCCTCGACGCAACTACGATCCGTCCACGTGGCATCCTCCGCAAGATCCGCGTGGATTCGTTTCGTGGCTCTGGGGGAGAAAGGGCGGTGCGTATGCCTGGGTTCCCGAGCGCGTTCGAGTTCTAGATGTTGGCACTGGAGCCGGTGAATCGCTTGGATATCACAATGTCCGTGGATGTCAGGCAGTTGGAATGGATCCGGATGCAAACGTAGAGCGAATTGCTCGCGAGAAGAATGTTCAGATCAAGATAGGACTTTTTTCCAACACGGATATCCAGGGAGAAAGTTTTGACTATGTGACCATGAACCAGGTGATCGAGCACTTCGTGGATCCGATTGAAGTCATGAAAGAAGCAGCACGCGTACTGGTTCCTGGCGGTAGACTGATCATGGGGACTCCGAATTACCGTGGTCTTCTCGCGCGTTTGTTTGGTGCACGCTGGATCCACTGGCACATTCCATATCACATCCATTTCTTTTCCAGGCAATCGATGCAAAAAGCGGCATCACTGGCGGGCCTCGAGCTCGAAAGTGTGAATATGGTTACTGAGTCTGACTGGATGTTCTTTCAAATTTGCCATGCCTTGACCCGTCCGGCTCCCGTAAGCGCGTCGCGATTCTGGTCTGTCGGGGAGCAGCGGCCTTCGCTTACGAAGCTGGCCATGGGGCTGGCATTGATTCCGCGCTTTTTGCGGCTGACTCATTTGTGGACCAGGATGCTCGATGCGATGGGAGCGGGTGACAATGTCGTTTACATATGCAGAAAGCCTTTGCGTTGACTCTATTGCATCTAACCACTCGCAGTTCAAAGTGATTGCTTGGACACGTCAATTGCGCAAAGGTGGCAAAACTCGGAGAAAGATATGAGCAGTTTCAGTCGCACATTTATGGACGAGGTCATTGACGTCTCAAACAAGATTGATTGCGATCGAATTGAGACGATTGCGCGAGGACTGGCGCAGGTTCGCGAGAATCAAGGCCGCGTCTTCTTTCTGGGAGTTGGCGGAAGTGCAGGCAACTGCGGTCATGCGGTCAATGACTTTCGCAAGATTTGCGGGATAGAATGCTATGCTCCCACAGACAATGTATCGGAGCTGACTGCGCGTACAAACGACGAGGGTTTTGAGCATATCTTCTCTGCCTGGCTCAAGACATCGAGACTCGGACCTAAAGACGCAATTTTCATATTCTCTGTCGGCGGCGGCAATTCAGAAAAAAACATCAGCGTCAATCTCGTGCATGCGATTGAATTTGCAAAAGAGAGAGGCGCGACTATCTTCGGAGTGGTCGGAAAAGACGGCGGACATACAGGCAAGTCTTCCTCAAACGTTGTGATCATCCCGACTGTGAATGCGGACCACATCACTCCTATCACAGAAGCCTATCAGGCAGTGGTGTGGCATTTGCTTGTTACGCATCCAGCTTTGAAGTTCAACGAGACAAAGTGGGAGTCCACAAAATAGAACGTCGCGCGGTCTTCCTGGACCGCGACGGAATCATAAACCGTAGCATCGTGCGAGACGGGTTGCCGTATCCGCCTGCCTCGGCGAGTGAACTTGAATTCACTCCAGGAATAGAAAATACTCTGCGCACACTCAAGGAGGCTGGCTGGTTTCTCGTGATTGTTACCAATCAGCCTGATGTTGCGCGCGGGACCGCCACCAGAGAGAGCGTAGAAGAAATTCACTCCCTGATCCGCCATCAATTGCCGGTGGACGCAGTGTACGCGTGCTATCATGACTCAGGGGAAGGTTGCGAATGTAGAAAACCGCGTCCCGGTATGCTACTGACGGCGGCCCGTGAGATGAATCTGGATCTCTCACGAAGCTTCATGGTGGGCGATCGATGGCGAGATGTAGATGCTGGAAACGCGGCAGGCTGCCATACGATCTTCGTGGACTATGGCTACACTGAAGAACTTAAATCCAGGCCGGACTACGTGATTGACGCACCTCAAAAAATGACGGACATTATTTTACAGCAGAAGGAAGAAAAAGGAGAAAGCAATTCATGAAGAAAGTATCAGATCTTCACATTAAGATTTTCGCGGATGGTGCAGAAAAAGCAGGAATGCTTGAAATGTACAAGCAGCCGTTTATCAGCGGATTCACAACCAATCCTACGCTCATGAACAAAGTGGGCATCAAAGACTATCGCGCGTTTGCGCAGGACATAGTGAAAGCGATTCCGGATCGTCCAATTTCTTTTGAAGTTTTTGCAGATGATTTTGCGGAGATGGAGCGTCAGGCGGGCGAGATTGCTACCTGGGGTGAGTACGTTTACATCAAAGATTCCAGTAACCAATACGAAAGCAGAACCTTCCTACGACTTGATCCGCCGCCTCACTCAGAAGGGAGCACGGTTGAATGTGACTGCGGTCATGACAATCGCGCAAACGGAGAAAATTGTAGAAGCACTCAAAGGAACAAAGGGTGCGGTGGTTTCCATCTTCGCAGGACGCGTAGCAGACACAGGCCGCGACCCGGTTCCACATATGGTGGAAGCATTGAAAATCGTTCAGAAGAATCCAAACACAGAGCTACTCTGGGCTTCCCCTCGTGAACTCTTGAATATCTTTCAGGCGGATGAAATCGGATGTCATATCATCACCGTAACCAATGACATTCTCAAGAAGCTGGAAATTGTAGGCAAAGACCTGGATGAATATTCTCTCGATACAGTGAAGATGTTCTACAAAGACGCTACAAGCGCAGGTTTCTCTCTCTAGTCAGCGGAAGACCGGATGCAAAAGAAGTACAAACTATCGGTCGTCGTTCCAGTTTACAACGAAGAGAAGAACCTTCCTGTATTTCTGGAAAGAACCCTGGCAGTATTAAAAAAGCTGCGCTGCGAATATGAAATCATTTTTGCGATGGATCCCTCCCGGGATCGCACCCGCGAAATGATTCTAGAATACCGCGCGAAGAATCCTTCCATTAAGCTGCTTGAGTTCTCAAGAAGATTTGGTCAGCCCGCGGCCACGTTAGCCGGCATTCACTATTGTACGGGAGACGCCTGCATCATCATTGATGCGGACTTGCAGGATCCGCCGGAACTGATGGAGGCAATGGTTGAGAAATGGCAGGAAGGCTATCACGTTGCTTTCGGGCAGAGGGTTTCGCGCACCGGGGAGACCTGGGTGAAGATTCTCGTGTCGTACGTGGGCTACTGGGTCATCAATCGCATTTCGCAAGTCGCAATTCCCAGAAACACTGGTGACTTTCGCCTGATCAGCCGCGAAGTCATTGAGGAGCTCCGCGGCCTCAAAGAGGGACATGGATTTTTGAGGGGGCTCGTTGGTTTTGTCGGCTTTTCTCAGGTGGCTGTGCCATATTCGCGGGATCCGCGTCTGGCAGGGCAGGGAAACTACAATCGCTTCCTGGGATCACTGACCATCGGTTTCAATGGGATCGTAGGTTTTTCCAGGTATCCGTTGCAGTTCATTTCCCTCGGCGGATTGTTTATTTCTTTTATTAGTTTTCTGACTGCAATCGTCTACATTGCACTGAGTCTTGCGGGCGTCCATATTCCGTGGGGAAATCCTACTCTGGTCATTCTGATTTCTTCGTTGAGCGGCCTTCAACTTCTGAGCATTGGCATTATGGGCGAATACGTGGGCCGCATTTACGATGAAGTGAGAGACAGACCGATGTACATTGTTTCGGGAGCCCACGGGTTTCAGCCGCGTGCGAAGCCTGTCCGCGCTCGCCGAGGTGGTCGCGCATGAAAGCGTTTGTTACCGGCGGTGCCGGATTCATTGGATCGAGCCTTGCCGATGAACTCCTTGAGCGCGGCCATTCTGTTACAGTCTACGATAACTTTTCAACGGGAAATGCGCAGTTCCTGGCGAAGGCGGAAAAGCAGCAGGGCTTTGCCCTTGTAAAAGGCGATCTTCTCGATTTAGCCGCGCTTCGCACTGCGATGGCCGGTCACGACACTGTGTTTCATCTTTCCGCGAATGCGGATGTTCGCATGGGAACAGCGCATCCTTCACGTGATATAGAGCAAAATACTCAGGGCACCTTCCACGTTCTCGAAGCTATGCGCGAAAACGGAATCAAGCGAATCATGTTCTCCTCGACCGGCTCAGTCTACGGTGAGGCGGCTGTGATTCCCACGCCTGAAGACGCGCCCTTTCCAGTTCAGACTTCGCTCTATGGTGCTTCCAAGCTTGCAGGCGAGGGTCTCATTGCTGCCTATTGCGAAGGCTTCGGCTTTCAATCATGGATCTTTCGATTTGTATCTATCCTCGGAGAGCGCTATACTCACGGACATGTGTTTGATTTCTATAAACAATTGAAAGAAAATCCATCTCAGCTCCGCGTTCTGGGCAACGGCAAACAAAGAAAGTCATATCTATACATTGGTGACTGCGTCCAGGCGATTCTCCATGCGGTGGAACACGCGGCAGACCGCGTGAACATTTTCAATCTTGGCACGGCCGAGTACTGCGAAGTGCTCGATTCGGTCCGCTGGATTTGCGATGAGTTGAAGTGTTCACCCGAGATCACTCTGACGGGCGGAGACCGCGGGTGGATTGGAGACAATCCTTTCATTTTTCTTGAAACAGCGAAGATCCGGGGAACCGGCTGGGCGCCAAAACTCACGATCGAACAGGCCGTGCGCCGCACAGTGCAGTTTCTCAAAGAAAACGAATGGGTCTTCGCGGCTCGCTGAAACTCCAGCGGTCCGGCAGGAATTACAGGCATGAATATCAGCGTATTTGGATTGTGGCACCTTGGCTGTGTGACGGCGGCCTGCCTTGCGGCTGACCACAGCGTAACTGGAATAGACGATGACTCTTCTCTCATCGAATCACTGAAACAGGGGCGGGCGCCCGTTTCTGAGAAGGGGCTCGACGAGTTGATTCAATCGCACAATGGGAAGACCCTGCACTTTACTACAGATCTTTCGTCGTGCGCCGGCGCGGATTTGATCTGGATCACATTCGATACTCCAGTCGACGAGAACGACAATGCAGATGTAGAGTTCGTTGTGGAGAAGATGCGCCGCGTGATTGGCTTTGCACGCAGCGGTGCTGTGGTCGCAGTCTCATCCCAGCTTCCGGTTGGAACGGTCAGACGCATGATGAAGGAAGCTTCAGATGCGAAGAAGAATCTGCATTTTGCCTGCATCCCTGAAAATCTGCGTCTGGGAGCTGCAATTGAATGCTTTGTACGCGCGGACCGATACGTGGTCGGTACAGATTCAGATTCCGCGCGCGAAGTGCTGACGCAGGTTCTTTCGCATTACACTGCGAATGTGATTCACGTTTCTCCAGAATCAGCGGAAATGAGTAAGCATGCCCTCAACGGCTTTCTTGCGCTTTCTGTTGTCTACGCCAACGAGATCGCTGCGATTTGTGAACGCACGGGCGCAGATGCATCCGAAGTCGAGCGCTGCCTCAAAGCAGACGTAAGAATCGGCAAGGGCGCCTATCTGTCCCCGGGCCCCGCTTTCTCAGGCGGGACTCTGGCGCGGGATGCTTCCTTCCTCGGGCGCATTTCGAAAGAGAAGAGACTGGGTTTGAAGGTGGTTCCGTCGATTCTTGCTGCTAACGAAGAGCACAAGTTCTGGCCTGTTCGCGCTCTCAAACCGCTGCGTGATTCAGGAGCAGCGAGAGTATGCGTTCTGGGTCTGACATACAAGCCCTGCACGGACACTCTGCGCCGATCTCTGCCTCTGGAGATATGCGCGAGACTGCGCGAAGACGGATGGCGTGTGTGCGCTTATGATCCAGCGGTGAAGCATCTTCCTGATTCGCACGCATTCATAGACCTCAAGCAAAGCGCCGCAGAAGCAATGCGCGATGCGGATGCGTTGATTCTTCTTACTGCCTGGCCTGAGTTCAAAGAAATGACTCTGCAATCCATTCCGCCTGAGAAGTCTCCGGCCATTGTCGATCCTGCGGGTGTATGGAAGGGATGGTTTTCAGGCGGAAATGCACGGTATTTTTCCATCGGTCGATCGAGGGGGGCATTTTGAAACTGGCTCATACTACTGCAATCATCACAGGCGCAAGCCAGGGTCTTGGATACGCGATCGCGGAGGCCTTCGCCGATGCGGGAGCGAACGTTGTCATCACAGCGCGCAGCCTGGATGGAATTGCGAAAGCATCGCAGAGTCTCGCTTCGCGTTCCAGGCCGGGCCGAATCGTCCACCATGCAGCGGATGTGACGGATGAATCTGCCATGAAGAGAGTGGTGGAGTCAGCCATCGCAGAGTTCGGCCGGATCGATACTCTGGTAAACAACGCAGGCGTATACGGACCAATCGGGCCGCTCGAAGAGACGGATCTCGCGGAGTGGAAGTATGCGTTTGATGTAAACTTCTATGGGACTCTCATTCCGTGCCGTCTGCTGCTGGATCATTTCAAGAAGAATCGCGCCGGGCGGATCATCAACCTCTCGGGCGGCGGCGCTACGAAGGGAATGCCATCTTTTAGTTGTTATGCGGCGGCCAAGGCCGCAGTGGTCCGCCTGACGGAGACGCTTGCACTGGAAGCGGGAGAATTCGGGATCACTGTCAACGCAGTTGCGCCAGGTGCGCTCAATACTAGACTGCTAGACGAAGTGCTGCAGGCCGGACCCGAAAAGACCGGCAGACAGTTTTTCGAGGCATCCATCAAACAACGGGACAGCGGCGGTTCTTCGCTTCAGAACGCAGCAGAGCTCTGCGTCTTTCTGGCCGGACAGGAAGCCAGGTCGATCAACGGCCGCTTGATCAGCGCTGTATGGGACGACTGGAAGAATCTTCCAGGGCGCGCGGAGCTGCTTGCGAAATCGGACGTTTACATGCTGCGCCGCATCACGGCAAAAGAGCGCGGATTTGACTGGGACGATTCAAAATGAAGATCGGCATTGTTGGCTGCGGTCTCATTGGACGCAAGCGAGCCGCGTCCGTCGATGCGGATGACCGGATTGTTGCTGCATACGATACGAACGCGACAGTACTCGAAAAGTTTTGCGCAGACTTCAAGTGTGAAGCTTCGCCGAGTGCGGCACAGCTCGCTGCGCGGGCGGACGTTGATGCTGTGATTGTAAGCGCCGTTCACTCGGCCCTGGCCGAGATTTCGCGCGAGGTCATTTCTGCGGGAAAGCATCTCCTTGTGGAAAAACCTGCCGCGCGCAATGCCCAGGAGCTTCGCCCTGTTGTTGCGCTGCTTGAGTCACTTCCTCAAGAGAAAAGAGTACGCGCGAAATGCGGATTCAATCATCGTTTTCATCCTGCGATGCTCAAGGCAAAGGAGCTTCTTGAGTCAAACGATTGCGGCGAATTGATGTTTGTGCGGGGTCGCTATGGTCACGGCGGCCGGCCTGGCTATGATCGGGAATGGCGTGCTGATCCCGAGATTTCAGGCGGCGGCGAGCTGCTCGATCAAGGGATGCATTTGATTGACCTTTCGCGCTGGTTCCTGGGGGATCTTCCGCGGGTGCAAGGGATTGCGCG
>Ga0268298_10002108_pt1 | contig 22255 bp, 19 predicted proteins | sample WWTPWeurt_MetaG_FD_194462 | JGI IMG/M metagenome (GOLD analysis project Ga0268298, IMG submission 194462) | Activated sludge microbial communities from WWTP in Nijmegen, Gelderland, Netherland - WWTP Weurt | ecosystem: Engineered > WWTP > Aerobic digester > Activated sludge | place... | reverse complement strand
GCGCTGGCAGGCGGGCTGCGGCGATCATGAGCCTGATCCAGTCGGCGCGCCTCAACGGGCACGAGCCCTTCGCCTATCTGAAGGATGTCCTCACCCGCCTGCCGACGCAGCCGCAGAGTCGGATCGGAGAGTTGTTGCCGCATCGGTGGAAGCGGGCTGACGCAGCTACGCCTTGATGTTCTCGGTCAAGGTGGGTTGGCCGGGGGCTTACGTAGGGTTCGGTCTAGAGACATCAAGCTCTTCCGACTGGTCGCTCCTCGGCCCCATCAGGTACTTGAGCTGCTCTGCGCTCTCACCAGCTTCGCGGCACTGGGATCGTAGATGTAGCCCGTAATGCTGCCATCCTGAATACGCGTGACAGCCTCGTCGATGACGAACAGCGGAACGAGAAACCACTCCTCGGGCTGAACGGGATGACCGAAGCGGTCATTGATGGTGATGTCCAACCGCGCGGGCGCGAACAGCCTGTGGAACAGGTTCTCCATCCGAGTTCGATTGATCCCTGCAAGTTTGTAGGTCGCAACGACCTCAACTTTTGCCAGCAGGTAGGTCGCTTCGTTTTCGGCGTTAGCGATGCGCGTTTCAACCCTGCCGCCGGTCACACCCACCTTGTGGATGATGTCATGGTGCTGCGCGACGTAGGGATGATCGGACAGGGAACGCAGGACGTAGATCGTGCCACTTTCGACATCATCGGCCTCAAGCTCGCCGCCGAAGGAAAGTTGCCCACTCTCGGGCGAGGCTAGCCGCCGCGCGGCGGGGTCGTTGTAGAACGCGCGCTGTAGTGAGCGCAGCAGCAAATTGCTCTCGGTGCCGTTGGCGAAGATGAGGCGCAGGCGGCGGTCCACTTCCCCTGCGGTGGTTTTCAGCGGTTCGCCGGCCTCGGCGACGTAGAGCGTGATGCCATCGAGAATGAAAAAATCCCCGGCCTCAATCGCGCGGCGGCCCGCCTCTATGGGTTGGGATTGGCGCATGCCGGTCTTAACTTCCGTCGCTACGCGCTCAAACAGTGGCTTGAATGCTTCGAAGTCCGGGCAGGGCTTGCGATCCGCGATCTCATCGGCGGCGCGCTTTTCGGCGCTGGTGCGAACATGGCTCAGGACCGTAATGTCGTCCGGCGTGGTTTCGCCGCCAAGTTCGGCGGCCAGTTGATCCACGTTGTACGTTGCCGGAGGCTCGGCAACTCTCAATGCCTCCCCAAGCAAGCCCTGATGGTCCAGCGGCTCAAGCAGAGCGCGGCAATCCGGAAGCTCGCGCAAGCGGTCGAGTCGCACAGCGTAAAGGCGCTCGAATATGTCGCGGTCTTCACCGTGCTGAGGCGCACGCCCGTGCTTCTCGGTGAACCGTTGGATTTCCTCGAAGCCCGCGATGACGCGCTCCTCGCTGGCCGGGCGTCCGCCCTTCTTCTCGGGCGGTGCGAACTCGGCCAGCTCCGCAGCGAGCTCGTCAAGATAGGCGTCATGCATAGCGACCCTCCGCCTTGAAGCGCATGAAGGCGGCCGCACCCTCGGCCATGCGTCGTTCCCACGCATCCTGGGAATCGAGCGCGGGAACGCGTCCACGCTCCTTTTTAAACTGAACAGCTCGAATGGCCATCTCCTTCGCCTCGTCCGGCGTCAGACTCGTTCGCTTGGCCGAGATGGCCGCCGCAACCTGCTTCAATCTGTCCTCGCTCATGGCCTTGGCGAGGATGGCGTAGGCTTCCCCGAAGGGATTGATGCGGTCGATGAGGTCAATGTCCAGATCGCGCACGTCCATTGCGAAGCGGCGCACGCCGTCGATCAGGGCAGTGTTGGGCACCCCGTCGCCCTCGCCTTCGGTAACAAGCCGTTTGGCCTGTTGCGTGAGGTTGATGGCGGCGATGGCGTGCTGGCGCACGGCCTCCTGATCTTCAGCGTCAAGCTCGGGGTACTTGTCCTTGATGATCTTGCCCATGCGAATCTGGGTCAGTTCTTCGGGCACCAACTCTTCGTCGAACAGGCCGCGCTCTATGGCGGTCTTGTCCTGAATGAAGCTGGCAATCATCTCGTTCAAGTCCTGCTGGCAGATTCGAACGGCCTCTGGGCTCTTCGGTTCAGCCAGGCCCGTGATCTCAATTTGAAACTGGCTCGTCTGGTCGTTGAAACCCACATTGCACTTGCCGGGGTCGTAGCCGCCTTCGCCGTAGTCGAAGCCCCGGGTGGGGGTGTTGTCCGGGTTCTTGGGCCTGAACTCGAAGCGCGGGGCCAACACTTGCTCCATCAACAGGCTTGCCGCAATGGCCTTTAGCGTGTCGTTGACGGCTTCGGCCACGATGTCCTCGGTCGCATCCGGTTCGGCGATCAGGTTGGTAAAGCGTGCGTGGGTCTTGCCCGGCGCATCGCGGGTCGCGCGCCCGATGATCTGGACGATCTCGGTCAGGCTGGCGCGGTAGCCGACGGTCAGAGCGTGTTCGCACCAAATCCAGTCGAAGCCCTCTTTCGCCATGCCGAGGGCAATGATGATGTCCACGTGGTCGCGGTTGTTCTTCTGTGCCGGGTCTTTCAGAGCGGCGGACACCCGGTCGCGCTTCGTGGCATCGTCGTCGACCAGATCGGCGATGCGTAGCACGCGGCCATCGGGGCGCTTGACGAGTTGAAAACCGGTCGCGGCGTCGATGCCCTGCCACTCCCCTAGCGCCTCGATAATGTGCTCCACCTCGCGCATCTTGTCCTTCGTGCTTTCGCGCGAATTGACGTTGGGGATGTGGATGATAGTCTTCTCGGCGGGATCGAGGACATTGAGGATGTCATCGACGTACGGCCCGCTGTAGAAGAAGTAGCCAATGTCGAGTTGTTTGAGGTATTCGTAGCCGTTTAGCTGTTCGTAGTAGGTGTAGGTGACGGAGTCGAACTTCGATTCGTCCGACGGCGCAAGCACGGCCTCGGCGTCGCCTCGGAAGTAGGAGCCGGTCATGGCGACGATGTGCGCCTTGTCCCGTGCGATGAACTGGCCCAGGTACACGCCCAGCTTGTTGTCAGGGTTGGCCGAAACGTGGTGGAACTCATCAACGGCGATCAAGCGGTCGTCGAATGCCTCCACGCCGTAGGCGTCGACCGCGAAGCGGAAGGTCGCGTGGGTGCAGACCAGGACCTTGTCGTCGCTTTCGAGGAACGCACCCAGCGACTTGACCTTGCCGCCGTTGTCGTTGCCGGGCGCGTTGCACAAGTTCCACTTCGGTTCGACGTGCCAGTCGGCCCAAAAGCCGTACTGCGACAGCGGTTCGTCGTTGAAGCTGGCCCCGATGGACTTCTCGGGCACGACAATGATCGCTTGCTTCAAGCCTTGGTTCGTAAGCTTGTCGAGTGCCACGAACATCAGTGCCCGGCTCTTGCCCGACGCGGGCGGCGACTTGATGAGCAGGTACTGCTCCCCGCGCTTCTCATACGCGCGCTCTTGCATCGGGCGCATCCCAAGGGTATTGGCCTTGGTCGATGCACCATTGCGGGTGTAGTTGACGGAGACAGAAGGAATCTTCCTTCGCGAAGATTGAACCTTGTCGATCAAATTTTCGCCGGGGCGCGTGAGGATCGCGCCTGCAAAGAAACTGGCGCCCAATTCGGGAATTTCAGACGTGTCGATGTCTTCGTCCGGAATATCGTCACTATCAATGAAGATTTTTGAGATAGGCATTTAACGCCTCCTTTTCGCTCTTCCGTGCGTGACGGACGCTGATGATCCGCACATTCCCGTTGCGGGGAGTCCAGACTATGACGACAGACCGCCCATCTGCCAGCTTGGTGATCGACAGGTTGCGCTCTTCGCTCAGATCGTCCGACTGCGGCGAACGTCCCGTCAATGAATATTCTGAATTAAGCGCCCTGCCGGCATCGGTAAACCTGACACCATGCTTTCTATGATTTGAGCGCGCCTTGTCCTTATCACATTCAAACCTGTTCATCTGGGTACGTTCCCTTTTGCCACCCTTGCGATCATGCTCCGGCTCCCGCTTTTCGCTTCTTCGCCTTGGCCGGTGCTGCCGAGGCGGTCATCTTGGTATAAAGGTCAAACAGCTTTTCCAGCCGCTCGGTGTCATTTTTGAAGCGCCGACCGATGTAGATGCGCTCCAGCACTTCGTCGTTGCGATCATGGGCGGCGCGCAGGTCAACAGGCATGTTCTCGGGGTCGTACAGATCCGCGATGGTCGCCGGGAAGTGATGCTCCCGCGCCAGCAAAATGTCCTCGGCGCAGCGCGTGAGGTCGGCCTTGTTCTTATCGGTCAACGTCGGAATCGGGAATGTGTTCCATCCCAGAGTGTTGGAGTAACGATAGTCTGTCTTCATTTTTCCGCATACAGCACCAATCCATGCTAAGTGCAAGCGAGAAACAACGAGAGCCATAGTCCAGAGTGGTGCATCGATGAGAGCGAATGCTTGATTGGTCGTAACAGCGACCGCACTCTTCAAGTCAGTCGGCATGTACTCACGCCGCTCCGAGGATACGGTCGGTACGAGAATGAGTTGGTGCTCGGCAACATTGCGATCCCTGTACTGATGCGGGCGTCGTGCTAGAACATTCAAGGAGGTATCGCGGCTTGCGAGGCGAATTGCTCGAACAGCCTCGATTCGGCTAGCAACGAACGGATCGCTCAATGCTAACTCAAGCATGTCGTCGTCAATCCAAAGACAGAAGCGGTATAGCCCCTTAATGAACTCCTGAGCCCCATAGACAGGTCTCACTATCCTGCTCAAGTCAGGTCGTCGGAAGCACAGTTCCCGTGCCTCAACCGGGCTAACAGTTAGTTGGTTACCGTCGCCTGGATAGTTTCCGTAGTTCATTTCTGGCAAGTCTGAAATTGGCCTAGACGACTTTGAGACCCAAGTATTCGGAGCTGCAATTAGGTATGGATTGATGTTCACAACATCCTTGACTATGACATCGCCGCTGCCTGAGGTAGAAAACACTCGACGAGTTTTAGGCGGATGATTGGAGAGCCCAACAACGACGACAGTGACGCCAGCGTTGTGACTTGCTAGGTTTGCCCACTTAAAACTGGTATGCGCAAAAGCGATCTCATGTCCAGTCTCAAAGAGAAGTGGCCACAAAATCGGCACATGTTGTCCCTGACAAATGGAGTTCGTCGCCACGAACGCCGTGTCAGATTTCGTATGCAGTCCATAGTCTGCAGCCTTCATGAACCATGCGGTGACATAATCCAGTAGTTTCCAAGAGGTCGTGCGTCCGCCGAATATGCGCTTCAAGTCATCTTTCTGCTCCGGTAGTTGCTCGCGCGCGCCTTGATACGGTGGATTGCCACAGATATATGTCTCACCACCTTCGTTCTCGAAGTCAATTTCGGCCTGATCAATTGGCGTCTGTAGCAGGTCGTCCGAAACGACCCTAACGCCTGTCCCAGTCGGCGGGAAGATGCTGAGCCAATCGAGCCGCAGTGCATTACCGCAGGTGATCCAGCTCTCATTGCGCAAGGGCAAGAAGTCAGCCAGGGCCAGCTTCTGCCCTCGGTACAGCACGTCGCACTGGTACTCGGCGATGACCAGCGCTAGGCGAGCAATCTCCGCCGGGAAGTCGCGCAACTCGATCCCGCGAAAGTTGGTGAGCGGAATTTCCGACGCTCGATCCGGCTCACCACGTCGCCGGTTGATCTCGGCCTCAATGGCGCGCATTTCCTTGTACGCGATGACCAGGAAATTGCCCGATCCGCAGGCCGGGTCGAAAACTCTGATCTTGGCGATGCGTTTGCGCAGGTTCAGCAAGGTTCGCGGGTTGTCACCCGCCTCTTCCAGTCTCGCACGTAGGTCGTAGAGGAAAAGCGGGTTCAGTACCTTCAGGATGTTGGGGACGCTCGTGTAGTGCATCCCCAGCTCGCCGCGCTCCTCGTCATCGGCGACGGCCTGGATCATCGATCCGAAGATGTCCGGGTTGATCTTGGTCCAGTCCAGTCCGCCGACGTGCAGCAGGTAGGAGCGGGCGATCTTGCTGAATCGCGGCACTTCGTCGCCGCCGGAGAACAACTGCCCATTGACGTAAGGGAAGTCTTCGGCCCACCGGGGAATCTTGGCGGCTGCCCGGTCCTCGCGCCTGGTGTCCATGGCGCGGAACAGCATGGCGAGGACTTCGTGCGTGTTCGACGAGTCCCTGGCGCTCATCTGCGCGACGGTTTCGGTGAATCGGCCCCTGCCGACGAAGATATCGGTGTCCTCGGCGAAGAAGCAGAAGATCAACCGCGCCATGAGCTTGTTCATGTCATGGCGACGCTCCGCCGTACCCCATTCAGGGTTGTCTTTCAGCAGTTCGACGTACAGGCGGTTCAGGCGGCTGGTGGCCCGAATGTCGAAGGCATTTTCGCTGATCTGGCGGACAGTGCTGATGCCCGCCAGCGGCAGGAAGAAGCCGAAATGGTCCGGGAAGTCCTTGAAGGCGCAGGCAACGGTCTCGCCGCTGGTCAAGTCCTCGGCCTCGAAGTCCACGCCGTCGGTGGCGAGGATGAACTTGGCCTTGGCCTTGACCGTCGCCGGGCTGGCTTTGAGGGCGGCCAGCGTCTGGGTCACTCGCCCTGCGTCGCAGGTCCGGATGTGAATGTTGCTGGTCTGGAGAACACCGCCAAGGTCGGACTTGTTCGACGCCCCCGCGCGCAGGCGCTTGATGGTCGTCGCCTTGTTGCCGAAGGCTTCAAGGAAAGCATAGGGGAACTCTGCGGGGTCAAAGGGCTGCTCCGCAAGATCGGTGATGGCCTGTTCGATTTCTACGGCGTTCATGGGCGTGCAGCCCCCCCTCGGGGCGTGGCCACCTGGCTGCTGTCGTTCTGCGGGGTGCTCATGTCTTGTCCTGCGTTTTCTTGGCTATCTGCGCGGCAATCCAGCGATCCAATTCGCTGCGACGAAACCGCCAGGTCCCGCCCAGCTTGAATCCCGGTATCTCCCCCTGCTGGGCCAACCGGTACACGGTCTTCTTCCCTGCCTTGAGGTAGACCGCCACTTCGTCCAGCGTGAGAATTTCGCTATCGGGTTGGTTCATGTCAGGCGGCTCGCTTGGTGTTGCACGGCGAAGTCTTCCAAAGTTTGGCCAAGTTTACCATCTGACCCACCCGAACGAACCCATGAATCTCATGGCGCGAAGTTACAAAGTCGGCTGGCAGCATACCTTCCGGCAGATTCGCGGAAGCCGTTCGACGGCAACACCATGTACTTCGGCCGATGAGCAGCCGCACGGAAAGAGTCCTAACCTCCCAGCCCCGCCAGCGACCTCCCCAACTCCGCCTCCGGAAACTCCGCCTGCAGCCGCGCAAACAGCGCCATGACGTCCTCTGTACGCGGCACGCAGCCCAACACCACCTTCTGCGACTTGGCGCTTCGCGGCTCGGACACCTTGGTCGGATACCCCAGAGCCGTCAGCCAGCGCGCCAGTGCCGGATAACTGTAGGTCTTGGTCAGCCCCAGGTCTTCATGGGCATACGCCCGCAGGAAGGCCCGGCGCAGCAGATCGCTGGCGGGCATGCCCTCGCGGACGTTGAGCGTCGCCTTCCCATCGGCGCGTAACCGAGAGCGCATCAGGTTGAGCTGGATCGCATCGTCAAGCGACTTCCAGTCCTTCAGCGTCTTGAGGCAATGCGTCCGCCGCCACGCGTCGAGGCTGGCGCGGGCCGAGTCGAACTCCTCGACGGTGGCCCACGGTCGCGTGCCCAGGCTGACGTGGGCCCGCTGGCGGCTCACCACGTCGATCATCCGTGGGTTGCACGGCGCCCGCTTCAGGTCCGGCTCCAGGCTCAGGACGAGACGCTTCTCGAACTTGAAGAGGTCGATGGATGGAACATGGGCTCCAACTCTGGCGGCTATACACCCCTACGATGGAAGTTGGACAACGGCCGTCGAGCGGATCGGAGTTGAGTCGTCAGATGAAGCGTACGGCAATCTGCCGTATGACTGACCAAAAGAGGAGCAACAACGCCATGCCCACAACCAACACCACCGCCCGGCTCGAAGCCCGAATCAGCACCGACCTGCACGCGATGCTCAAGCGCGCCGCCGAGCTGCAGGGGCGCACCATGACCGATTTCGTAATCACCGCCGTGCAAGACGCCGCCCAGCGCGCCATCGAGCAGGCAGAAGTTGTCCGGCTTTCGCTGGCAGACCAGGAGTGCTTTGCCCAGGCGCTGCTGTCGCCGCCCCAATCCGCACCGGCCTTGGATCGTGCATTTGAGCGCCGTCGCAAGCTGCTGCAGACCGAGTGAGCGGCGCCCCCTTCCGTGTCGCGCAGCTCGATGCTGCACATGAGCGCAAAGAATTCCGCTGTGGTTCCGCTCCGCTTGACCGCTATCTGCGGGAGCAAGTCACCCAGGACATCCGGCGCCGCGTGGCGGCCTGTTTCGTGGCACTGACCGGTGAGCAGCGCATCGCCGGCTACTACACCCTCGCGTCGGCAAGCCTGCTGCTGGCCGACCTGCCCCCGAGCATCGGCAAGAAGCCGCCCCGCTACCCGACGGTGCCGGCCGTTCGCATGGGGCGACTGGCGGTCGATGAAGCCCTCACTGGGCAGGGCCTGGGCGGTGCGCTGCTCGCCGATGCGCTTGAGCGGGCCATCAGGTCAGAGATTGCGGCCTACGCCCTGATGGTCGAAGCCAAGGATGACACGGCCGCCACCTTCTACCGACACCACGGTTTCATCCCGCTTCCAGACACGCCGCGGACACTGTTTCTTGCCTTGGCAACGGCGCGGGGGTCGCGGAAGACGCAACTGGATGGACCAAGCCCTCCCACTTTCGCCGCCAGGCACCCCTGCGGTGAAAATGGGAGTCCGGATTTCCAGCGCGGGGAAATCGCCCGATCAGACCTTCAATCGCGCGACAGCGTCTTCGTTCCAGCTCACCCCGGTTCCGGGTGTTTCATCGATCCAGGCTGCGCCATCGCGAAATACGAGCGGCCGGGCCAGGATCGGGCCAGCGAGATCCATGCGTTCCAGCCAGTGTGCGGTGGGCGTCACGGCAAGCAGATGGGCACTGATTTCCTGGAAGATGTGACTTGACATCGGTATGCCGCGGATCTCGGCGAGCGCTGCCGCCTTGAGCCATCCGGTGACACCTCCTATCTTCATGACGTCGGGCATCGCCAGATCGCACGCGCCGGCATCGAGAGCACGCTGCATTTCTTCGATACCGCACCAGTTCTCCCCCATCTGAATCGGCAGGATCGCCTGTTCGCGGATGCGGGCGTGTCCTGCATGGTTCTCCTGCAAGGTCGGCTCTTCGACCCACGACACGCCATACGGCTGCAAGGCGCGAACGCGACGCAGGGCTTCGGGCACCGAGAGCGACTGGTTGTAGTCGACCATCAGCTCGACATTGCCTCCGATGCGATTCCTGATGGTCTCGACCATGTGGCAATCGTCGCGCAGATCCTCGTAGCCGATCTTGATCTTGATGGCCCGAAAACCCTCGTCGGCCGCCCTTTCGGCGCGCAAAAGGCCAATCGTTTCACCATCCATGCTGTGACTGTCATAGGTGGGGATGGGCTTGATCGTTCCGCCCAGCAGGGATGCCAGGGGAAGCTCATGAACCTTGGCGAGCGCGTCCCACGCCGCCATGTCCAGTCCGGCGCAGGCCATCATCGCGATGCCGCTGCGGCCGATCAGGCGCAGGCGACGTGCCAGCAGCTGATCAAACTCGAAGGGCGCCAGCTCCTGGCCACACAAGACTGCGCCCAGGGCGCCAACGAGGACACGCGTGCTTTCCAGCGTCAACGGGGTGTAGGTAAAGACATACGAATGGCCGACGATGCCATTGCTCAGGTGCAGATCGATCAGCACGAGTGGCGACGCAGCCACCGTACCGACACTGGTTTTCACCGGGTACTCGAGCGGCACCATCACCGCACGGGCAACGACGCGCTCGACGACGCAGCCGGCTGCTTTTTCCTTGTTCATGGCTTAATTCCTTGGGTGTGTTCTAGTGAAGATGAAGGGCTGCGGTGCGCAGGATTTCCGGGCTCAGGGCCGCAGGCTCGTGCGCCCCGGCCAGCGTCATGGCGCGTTCGAGTTCCGTGGCGATCAAGCCGAGCACGGCCGTCGCGCCCTGCTCCCCATCGGCGGCCAGCCCGTATAAAAGGGGGCGCCCGAGAAACACGCCCTTTGCCCCCAGGGCGAGCGCCTTGGCGACATCCAGTCCGCTTCGAAAACCGCTGTCGGCAAACACCGGAATGCGCCCGTCTACCGCCTGGAGGACTCCATTGAGTGCGCCGATGGACGAAATCGCGCCGTCGAGCTGACGGCCGCCGTGATTGGAAACGATCAGCCCATCGACTCCCTCGGTGCATGCCTTTGCTGCGTCCTCCGGGTGCAGGATGCCCTTGATCAACAAGGGCCTGTCCCACAGGCGCCGCAGCCAGGCAATCGTCTCCCAGCTCAGGCTGCGGTCCATCTCGCGGCTGAGCAGCGCCGCCTGCAACTTCAGGGTGTCAGCGCCTTCCTCTTCGGCCAGATTGACGAAGGCCGGCATGCCGCTGGCCAGAAAGCGCATCAGCCAGGCGGGGTGGAGCGCCAGGTTGAACAGCATGGCCGGCGACGGTCTGAACGGCAGGCGGAAGCCGTTGCGGACATCCCGCTCGCGGTAGCCGCTGACCGGCACATCCACCGTCAGCACAAGGGCGCCATAGTCGGCACGCCGGGCGCGCCGGACGATCTGCTCGGCAATGCTGCGCTCGCGCATCACGTAGAGCTGCATCCAGTTAAGCGGCGAGGGCGACTTTGCCACGGCCTCGAGCCGTGCATTCGACGCCGTCGACAGCACGAACGGGATGCCGCATCGTGCTGCAGCGCTCGCCAGCAACAGGTCGCCCTGCGGGCGCGTCAAGCCGTTGAAGCCCATCGGGGCGACCGCGAAAGGATGACGCCAGGTTTGCCCGAACACCTCGATGGAGGTGTCGAGGCTGGACGTATTCCGGAGCACCCGGGGCAGCACCACGAGTTGATCGAGATCGCTGCGGTTGCGCCGCAAACACTCGCCGCGCTCCGCCCCGCCATCGACATAATCGAAGACAAAGCGCGGCAAGGCCTTTCGCGCAGCACGTCGATAATCGTCGACATTCAGTTTCATGGAAGCCATGGTCTCGCTCCAATAAACGCCGTGCTCATATCGGATAGGCGCTTGCGGCGCCCCGGATGGTCACCCATTGCCACTGGGTGAACTCCTCCCAGTTGGCCGGACCGCCGATGCTGGTGCCGTTACCGGAGGCGCCGCTTCCCCCGAAGGGATTGACCACGTCATCCGCCACCGTTTGATCATTGATGTGCAGCAGGCCGGTCCTGAGCTGGTTGCCTATCCCCAGCGCCCGCCCGACGGAACTGGAAATCACGCCGGCGGAGAGGCCGTATTCGGTCTGGTTGGCCAGCGCCACCGCTTCGTCGTCGCTGCCGAAACGCGTGATGCAGGCAACGGGGCCGAAGATTTCCTCCTCGAACGCCGGCATGCCGGGCACCACGTCGCTCAGCACGGTCGGCCAGAAGAACAGGCCATCATGCCGGCCCCCCGCCTCGAGCCTTGCCCCGGCGGCAATCGAGCGATCGACGATGTCCTGAGCGCTGTCGACCTGCGCAGCGTTGATCATCGGCCCGAGCACGACGGCGTCGGTCGCCGGGTTTCCAACGGTCAATTGCTGCGCCTTGGCCGCCAGCCGGCGGGTGAACTCGCCCGCGATGCTCTGCTGAACCAGAATGCGACCGGTCGCCATGCAGATCTGCCCCTGGTGCAGGTAGGCGCCCCACGCCGCATTCGACACGGCGACATCGAGGTCGGCATCGTCGAGCACGATCAGGGTGTTCTTGCCGCCCAGTTCCAGCGAAACCTTCTTCAGGTTGGCGCCTGCCAGCGCTCCAACCTTGCGCCCGGCGGCGGTCGATCCGGTAAAGGCGATCATCGCCACGTTCGGATCACGGCACAGTGCGGCCCCCACATCGCCACCACCGGGCAGAACATGCAGCACACCGCCGGGCAGGCCGGCATCGGCCAGCAGCCTGGCGATGATCACACCGCCACTGATCGAGGTGCGCGGGTCGGGCTTCAACACCACCGCATTGCCCACGGCAAGGGCCGGTGCGACTGCGCGCATGGCCAGGTAGAGCGGAAAATTGAAGGGCGCGATCACCCCGATCACCCCCAGTGGCGCACGCCGGCACATGCTGATGCGATCGGACGTGCTGGGGAGGAGCAGGCCCTGGGCCAGCGAAGGCATCGCCGCCGCTTCGCGCAGGCTGCGAATGGTGATGGACAGTTCGAACTCGGCCTTCGCCCGCGCCGATCCGCTCTCGCGCACGATCCATCCGGCCAGTTCCGCGAAATGTTGCTCGCCGAGTTCCGCCGCCTTGCGAAGAACCCGGGCGCGCTCCTCGAAGTGCAATTGGGCCCAGGCTTTCTGGGCGCCGCGTGCCGCGACACAGAAGCGCGGGACTTCGTCGCCGGCAACCGTCCCGATCCGCCTGAACACCTCGCCGGTTGCCGGCTCGATGATTTCCGCCTGATGGCCACTGCGCTCCCAGTGGCCCACAAATACGCTTTCGGCCCATTCGGATTCCTGCAGCCAGGCCTCGCCGTTTGTCTTGAATGCCGTGTCGTTCATCATTGTCTCCAATCAGTTATCGTTTATTCATGGCCCGTCTTCGGGCATGCAGCGGCTCAGGCGTGGGTGAGCACTTCGATCAGCACGGGCTCCTGGCCCGCCAGCGCTTCGGTCAAGGCATCCTGGAAACCCCGCGCGGTATTGGCGCGCACGCCTCGCACGCCATAGCCCTGCGCCAGGGCGCAGAAGTCGATGCCGGGCACGTCCAGCCCGGGCACATCCTTCACTTCCAGAACGTCGGCAAACCAGCGCAGCGCGCCGTATGTGCCGTTGTTCAGGATCACGAAGATGGCCGGAATGCGTTCCTGGGCCGCCGTCCATAGCCCGGTGATCGAGAAGTTGGCCGACCCATCGCCGATCACGCCGATCACCCGGCGATCCGGGCAGGCCAGCTGAACCCCGAGCGCAACCGGTATTCCGAAGCCCAGCCCCCCGGCGGCCGGAAAGTAATAGCTGCCGGGCTCGCGCAAGGGCAGTCGCTCCCAGAGAATTCCCGTCGTCGACGTCGACTCGTTCACGTAGATCGCGTCGGATGGCGCCGTGTCGGCGAGGATGTCGAAAACTTCCTGCGGCAGCAGCGCCCCCGGTTTGGGATGATGGTCACGCGCCGGACGCGGGCGGATCCGCGGCGGCGAACGGTCAACGATCGGGGATTCCACCGCGAGCATTTCGAGCGTTCTCCGGATGTCCGCCACGATCGCGTTGCCGACCGGCGCGCGCGCGGCCTCCTGCGGATCGCACGTGATGTTGAACACCGTCGCCCCGTCGGGGATGAAACGTCCGGGCTCAAACTGGTGATAGCGGAACACCGGCGCGCCAATCACCAGAATCAGGTCATGGCCTTCCAGCAATCGGGAAATGGAAGCCATTCCGGCGGGCAGGATGCCCTGGAAGAACGGATGCGTGGTCGGAAACGGGCAGCGGGCCGATGAGGGTGCGATCCACACCGGGAGTCGCTGCTTTTCAGCCAGCGCAATCGCCGCATGCTGGGCGGCGGCCGCATCGACATCGGGCCCGAGCACCAGCACCGGGTTGCGGGCCCCCTCCAGCCGGGCCACCAGATCATCGAGAGTCTGCCGCGTCGGAACGGTTTCGCCGGTGACGCTCCGTTCGGCCAGCAGATGGGTTTGCGGTGCCGCCGGCGCATCCCAATCGTCGTAGGGAATCGACAGGTACACCGGACCGTTGGGCGGCAGCGAGGCCAGATGAATCGCCTGACTCAAGGCGCGCGGCACGTCCTGCGGGCTGGCCGGCTCATAGCTCCACTTCACCAACGGCCGGGGCAGCAGGCTGGCATCGACGTTGGTCAGCATCGGTTCCATACCGATCATGCCGCGCACCTGCTGCCCTGCCGTGATGATCAGGGGCGAGTGGGATGCGATGGCATTCGTCATTGCGCCCATCGCGTTTCCGGTGCCCGCCGCCGCGTGCAGGTTAACAAATGCCGGGCGCCGAGTTGCCTGGGCAAACCCGTCGGCCATGCCCAGCACAACCCCCTCGTGGAGCCCGAGAATGTAGCGAAAATCGGACGGAAAATTCTTCAGGAACGGCAGCTCGTTGGAGCCTGGATTGCCGAAGATCGTTGTCAGCCCATGCCTGCGCAGGAGTGCATAGCTTGCTGAATGAACGCTGGTCATGGCTGCCTGCCCGGGATTCGAGTCGGTGGATGGCGAAGACTTCGCCGCTTCGGTTGATTCGCCGAACGTCGTCATCGCGGCACCTCGACAGAAGGCTTCAGGCGGTTCCGGCGCACACCCGGAATCTGCTGGCTGACCGCCCACAGGCCGAGCAGCACAATCACCATGGCGCCGCCGAGCATTGCAAAGTAGCCGGATGCACCACCCGCGGTGATCACGATTGCGCCGGCGAAGGCGCTCAGGATGGCGCCGATACGACCGACGGCCAGGGTCGCGGCGGTGCCGGTGGCACGCACATTGGTGGGATAGACGTTCGCACACAGCGAATAGATGATGCATTGCACCGCCATGACGAAGAGGCCATGCACACCGACACCGAAGATCAACAGATCGGTGTTCTCCTTCGGATTCAGCCCCATCAGCCAGAAGGCGCTGAGCACACCGCCGCTGCAGAACAAGGCCAGCGGCCAGCGCGAACCAAAGCGCGTGATCGCAGCGGCACAGACCAGCGCGCCAATCGCTCCGCCGATGTTGTAGGCGGTCAGCCCCGAGCCCGCCACATTGGCGGCCAGCCCTTCGTTGGCGAGCATCGTCGGCAGCCAGCTGAAGGCGCTATACACGGCCAGCAGGCAGCCAAAGCAGGCCACCCACAGGGCGAAGGTGTCACGGGCACGCCCGCCCTGGAACAAAGCCCGCACGCCGGCATCTTCAGCCACGTTTTGCTCCCGGCTGTCGAAGAACGCCGTTCCGGCCGAAACCGGGCGCGACATCCGGCCCAGCAGGCCGATCAGCTCCGGCCAGCGCCCCTGATGATGCGCAAGGAAACGCGGTGATTCGGGCAGACGGAAATACAGCACCACCGCCAGCAGAAGCGGAATCAGCCCGCCGATCTTGAACAGCCCGCGCCACCCGAAATCAGGAATGATGAAGTTGGCGAACAGGCCGGCCAGCATTCCACCCACCGGCACGCAGACGATCGTTGCGGTCACGGCAAGCGTGCGCCGCCGGTGCGGTGTGAACTCGGCCGTCATCGTCGTGGACGTGGGCAGCGCACCGCCGATTCCGAGTCCCGCGATGAATCTCAGGACCGCAATCTCCCCCAGGCTCGAGACAAAGCCGATGGCACAGGTCGCGATGCTGAACAGCACGACACTGCCGATGATGGCCCTGCGCCGCCCGTAACGGTCGGCGAACAGACCGGCGCAGGCACTGCCTATCCCCATGCCGAGGAGGCCCCAGGCGACGACTGAAGCGAAGTCACCTCGAGTGACGCCCCATTCCTTGATGATGTGGGGGATCGCAAAGCCGATGAGCTGGCCATCGAAACCATCGGCCACAATGGAAAGCGCGGCCAGAAGGACGACGAACTTCTGCATCGTCGTCCACGGGCCGTCATCGATGATGCGGCCGATATCCAGGGATTGCCCCTGGCTGGATGCGGGGCGGCTCATTGCACACCTCCGGCACCGTTGTCATTTGGCACAGCGCCTTGCCGGCCGGGCCGGTACATCTCGCGCCAGGGCATCGAGGCCCCACTGCAGCGGTATTTCATTGGTTTTGTCTCCACGATTGTCATCCTCCTGTTGTGTTGCCGCGCCCGTTCGGTGAAACGATGCTGGCAAGTCCTGCAGGAGATCAGGCTAAACGCCTTGCTCAATCGATGGAACGCAACTAACCTATCTTACAAATCGATGCCATCTATAACATGAGCCAGATCGACCTAAATCTCGTTCGCGTGTTCGTTGCCATTTATGAAACGCAGAGCGCCACGGCCGCCGCGGAGCAGCTCAACATCACGCAACCCACGGTGAGCTATGGCCTTGCAAAACTGAGGGAGACGCTGTCGGACCATCTGTTTGTGCGTGATCGGCGCAGCCTGAAGCCGACGCCGCGCGCAAGCCAGCTTTACCCGAAATTCCGGGATGCGCTGATCGGTATCGGAAATGCGATCGAGGAGATTCAGAGCTTCGACCCCCGGACCGACTCGCGCATCTTCAGCATCGCCATGACCGACATCGGCAGCCTGTATTTCCTGCCGTCACTCGAGGCGGATTTCCAGCAGAAGGCGCCACGCATCGGCATCGAAATACGCCAGGTGCAAGTGGACGAAATCGTCGATCAGCTCGCCTCGGGCAAGCTCGACGCCGCCGTCGGCAATCTGCCCTCGCTGCGCGGCCAGACGCGCAGCGCGGTGATCTTCCGGGAACACTACGTCTGCCTGATGGGCAAGGAACAGGCGCTCGCCATTGGCAAAATGACGATGGACACCTTTATGGCAAGTCGTCACGTGGCCGTCTCCTCAACCTATTCCGGCCACCGGCTCGCCGAGGACGCGCTGCAGGATCTGGGCATCTCGCGCCGGATCGTCGTGCGCACGCCCTATTACACGGCGCTGCCCTTGCTCATTTCAAACAGCGATCTCGTCGTGCTGCTCCCGTCCCGGATCGCCAGGATCTTTGCGAGCCAGACGGACGTTGTGGCCCTGCCCGCCCCAATGGAACTACCTGAATTCGACGTCAGAATGCACTGGCATCCAAGGCACGAGACGAACCCGGCGCTCAACTGGCTACTCGAACGCATCGCCTCGGTCGGTCGCTCGCTGTGAAGCGAAGTCGGCCCGGGAAGGCCCGCTGGCACACGCGACGGGCAGATCCTCGATCTGCACTCACAAAAGCCACGCTGATAGGGCGCGCGCTTATCGAATTTTTGCGGCCCGAATTTTTGCAGCACTTCTGCGGTCAGAATCAGTCTGCCGACTCACCTTTCACCAGGAGACATCATGTCAGCCACCCCCTTCGTCAAGACCGTTCTGGAAGAGACCCCCTACATCGTTTCCTTCAGCGATGACCTTGGCCACACCTGGACCGCGGATGAGCCCACCGAGGTCGGTGGCGGCAACACGGCCACGTCGCCCGACCGGCTGATCCTGGCGGGTCTCGGCGCCTGCACGGCGATCACCCTGCGCATGGTGGCGGCGCGCCGGCAGATTCCCCTGACCGGTGTCGAGGTGGAGCTGCAGCTGAATCCGGACGGCAAGCCCGAGGGCGGCAACGACATCGTGCGCAAGATCCTGCTCCAGGGCGAATTGAGCGACGCTGAACGCGCACAATTGCTCAAGGCCGCCAACGCCTGCCCCATGCACAAGCTGCTCACCGGCGAGATCCGGGTGCACACCGAGCTGTTTGCCTGAGTGCTGCTTTTGAGGAGAAACCCTATGCCAAGCTTAGTCCGAATTTCCACCCGGCCGGCCGATCTGGGCGGCGGCATGTGGGTACGCCGGGCCTTGCCGACCCGCCAGCAACGGATGCTTGGCGCGTGGTGCTTTCTGGATCACGCCGGCCCCGTCGAATTCGCCGCCGATCAGGGCATGCATGTCGGCGCCCACCCGCATATCGGCTTGCAGACCTTCACCTGGATGATCGAAGGCGAGCTTGTGCACCGCGACAGCTTGGGCAACGAGCAAATCATCCGGCCCGGCCAGATCAATCTGATGACCGCCGGCCACGGCATCACCCACACCGAGGATTCGCTGCACCCGGGCCAGCGCCTCCACGCCGCACAGCTGTGGATCGCCTTGCCGCCGGAACATCAGGATCACGCCCCCGGCTTCGCGCATTACCCTGAACTGCCTCAATGGCAGCACAACGACGCCACGCTCACCCTGCTGGCCGGCCGTTATGGCGATGTCGTGGCGCCAACCGAGCTGTTCTCGCCGCTGTTCGGGCTGGACATTGCCGCCAGTCGGCAAGCAACACTAGACCTCACGCTGAACCCGGATTTCGAATATGCGCTGCTACCGCTGACCGGTTCGGCACGTGTCGATGGAGAAAGCATCCCGGCCGATGAATTCGCCTACCTCGGTCAGGGCCGCGACCGGCTCTCGCTCGAGGTGGCCGCCGAGAGCAAAATCCTGCTGCTCGGGGGCGAAGCCTTTGCCGAACCGGTGCTGATGTGGTGGAACTTCATCGGCTTCGACAAAGCCCGCATCGCCCAGGCGCAACGTCACTGGGAAGCCGGCGACGCACGTTTCGGCCCCGTAGCCGGCCAACTGACCCGCCTCACGGCCCCGCCCTTGCCGTGGAGCGGTGTCTGAGCAGCGGCCGGCCAGAACCCATTCATCGGTTTCGCTGATTTCAGGCAATAAAAAACCCGCCACCTGGGCGGGTTTTTTATTGCCTGATCCGGCCTGGCCGAATGGGCGAAATGTCTGGTACGTCCTGACGGAATCGAACCGCCGACCTCCACGATGTCAACGTGGCGCTCTAACCAGCTGAGCTAAGAACGTATTCACGGGGGGTTTGAATTCCCGGCCTTGCTGCCCGCTGCGCTTCGAGAGCGGCAGCGGAAGGGGGCGGATTATAAGACCCCTGCGCCGTTTTGCAATACCCTGCCCCGCCTTTTTGGACGAAGCAGGGTATCGGCGCCGAAAATCAGCTGCGGATCAGGTGATCAAATGCGCTGAGCGATGCGGTGGCGCCGGCGCCCATGGCAATGATGATCTGCTTGTAGGGCACCGTGGTGCAGTCGCCGGCAGCAAAAACACCCGGAACGGACGTCTGCCCCCTGGCGTCGATGACGACCTCGCCGCGGTCGGACAATTCAACCGTGCCCTTGAGCCAGTCGCTGTTCGGAAGCAGGCCGATCTGCACGAAAATGCCTTCCAGCTCCACGTGCTTGATCTCGTCAGTCTGGCGGTTCTTGTACGAGATGCCGCTCACCTTCTGGCCGTCGCCGATCACTTCGGTGGTCAGCGCCTCGGTAATCACCGTCACGTTGGGCAGGCTGCGGAGCTTGGTCTGGAGCACGGCGTCGGCGCGCAGTTCCGGGGCAAATTCAAGCAGCGTGACGTGGGCGACGATGCCGGCAAGGTCGATCGCAGCTTCGACGCCGGAGTTGCCGCCGCCAATCACCGCCACGCGCTTGCCCTTGAACAGCGGGCCATCGCAGTGGGGGCAGAAGCAAACGCCCTTGGCCTTGTATTCCTGCTCGCCGGGCACCCCCATTTCGCGCCAGCGGGCGCCGGTGGAAAGAATCACCGACTTGCTCTTGAGCGTGGCACCGTTTTCGAGCTGGATCTCGATGAGCTCGCCCGGCACCAGCTTGACGGCACGCTGGAGGTTCATCACATCGACGCTGTATTCCTTGACGTGCTGCTCGAGGGCGGCAACCAGCTTGGGGCCTTCGGTGTACTTCACCGAAACGAAGTTCTCGATGCCCAGGGTGTCCATCACCTGGCCGCCAAAACGCTCGGCAACGATGCCCGTGCGGATGCCCTTGCGCGCGGCGTAGATCGCCGCCGAAGCGCCCGCTGGGCCACCGCCCACCACCAGCACGTCGAAAGCCTCCTTCGCCTTGATCTCGTCGGCGGCCCGGGCAGCGGCGCCGGTGTCCAGCTTGGCGACGATTTCCTCGATCGTCATGCGGCCCTGGCCGAATTCGGCACCGTTCAGGAACACGGTGGGCACGGCCATGATGCGGCGCTCGTTCACCACGTCCTGGAACATCGCACCGTCGATCATGGTACTGGTGACGCCCGGGTTGAGCACGGCCATCAGGTTGAGGGCCTGCACCACGTCCGGGCAGTTATGGCAGGACAGCGAGATGAAGGTCTCGAATGCGAACTTGCCGGGCAGGGCCTTGATCTGCTCAATCACGGCGGCATCCACCTTGGGCGGATGGCCACCGGTTTGCAGCAGGGCGAGCACCAGCGAGGTGAATTCATGCCCCATCGGAATGCCGGCGAAGTGGATGCGCGGCACCTGGCCCGGCTCGGCCACGCCAAACGAGGGGCGCAGCGCGTGCTGGCCGTCATCGCGGAGCGTGACCTTGTTCGAGAGTTCGGCGATGTCGCCGAGCAGGCTGCTGAGCTCCTGGGCCTTGGCGCTGTCATCCAGGGATGCGACCAGTTCGATCGGGCGTTGCAGCTTCTCGAGGTAGGCCTTGAGTTGAGCCTTGATGTTTGCGTCAAGCATGGTGTCGTCCCTTTTATCAATGTTGAGTTGCATCGCCGGAGGCGCTCCCCGGCTCGTCGAGGCTGAAGCTCGAATCCACACCGGTTGGCCGGGGTCTTTCGTGCAAGCCCGGGAGCTTGCCGAGAGGGCATGGGATGAATATTAGAAAATCCTTGAGAATTGATCCAATTGATTGACCCGATAATATCTATTTGCAAAAGCTATTCAATACGAAGGCGATTTTTTGCGCCGAAAAACTCCCGCCAGAAGGCGTTCAGCGAGGCGGGTCACGGCGGCGAACCGGCAACATTGAGGCATAAACGCTCACGGCGACCCTGCCTGGCCGGCTTCAATGGTCACCGTGGCGAGCTTGCTCTGCAATCGCTCTGGCGCTTCGAGACTGGATCTTAGATCGACATTCTGGCAAATCGCCAGAAACTCCACGTCGGCCAGCACCCGGTCGGCCACGCTCATGTGGGGCTGCAGCTCGAGGGATTCAAGACTGTCCCGCCCCATCGCCACGCCCGGACGCCACGCCGCATCATCGACAGCCGGCAACATGGGCGGGATCAGCATCGTATCGCTCTCGAAGCGGGCACGCAGGATTAGACCTCCCAGCCAGGCGGCGTACATCCCGAGCCTGGCAAGCGCTTTTCGATAAGGGTTTTGCGCAAATGACCGGCCACCGGGTTTTCTGGGATCATGCCGCATTCCCCCATCCGGAGCCCCCATGTCCGCCCTCTTCTCCCCGTACGCCATCGGCAATCTCACCCTGCCCAACCGCATCGTCATTGCCCCCATGTGCCAGTACTCGGCAGAGGACGGCAACGCCACCGACTGGCACATGATCCACCTGGGCCAGCTCGCCGAATCCGGCGCCGGCATGCTGGTCATCGAGGCCACGGCGGTCGAAGCGATCGGGCGCATCTCGCCGGCCGACGTCGGCCTGTGGTCGGACGCCAACGAGGCCGCCCTCGGCCGGGTGCTCGAAGGCGTGCGCAAATATTCGGCCATGCCGATCGCCATTCAGCTGGCCCACGCCGGGCGCAAGGCCTCCAGCGCCGTGCCCTGGGCCGGCGGGCAGCTGCTCTCGCCAGACGCTGGTGGCTGGCCAACCGTGGCGCCCTCGGCGCTCAAATACCTGCCCGACGAAGCCGCCCCGCTGGCCCTCGACGCCGCCGGCCTGGTGCGCATCCGCGAGGCCTTCGCCGACGCCGCCCGCCGCGCCGCCCGCATCGGGCTGGACTGTATCGAGCTGCACGGTGCCCACGGCTATCTGCTGCACCAGTTCCTGTCGCCGCTCACCAACCTGCGCGACGACGCCTACGGTGGCGATCTCGAAAACCGCATGCGTTTTCCGCTCGAAGTGTTTGACGCTGTGCGCGCCGCGTTTCCGGCCGGCAAGCCGGTGGGCATCCGGATTTCGGCCACCGACTGGGTGGAGGGCGGCTGGGATCTCGAACAAAGCGTGGCCCTGGCCCAGGCCCTGAAAGTGCGCGGCTGCGATTTCATCCACGTGTCCTCCGGCGGCCTGTCGCCGCTGCAGAAGATTGCGCTGGCGCCGGGCTACCAGCTGCCCTTCGCCGAGCGCATCCGTGCCGAAACCGGCCTGCCGACCATCGGCGTGGGCCTCATCACCGAAGCCGAACACGCCGAGGAAATCGTCGCCAAGGGCCAGGCAGATCTGGTCGGCATCGCCCGCGCCATGCTCTACAACCCCCGCTGGCCGTGGCACGCTGCCGCAAAACTGGGCGCTCAGGTCGAGGCGCCCTGCCAGTACTGGCGCAGTCAGCCCCGCGGGCTCCCCGACCTGTTCAAGGGCGCGCACATCGGAATGCGCTGAAACCCGACGATTCAGAGGCCATGTGGGGGCGACTGAAGTCACCCCCACAAAGGCACAACAGCGGTGACATAGCTTTGAACACCCCAGCGCCCACCCGTGCCATATTTTTGCCGCGACGGTTTGCCGCCGCCTATCGGCCTATAGTGAAGTGCGCCCGGCGTTCGCCGGGTGCCCACCAGGAGCGCCATCATGACCAAGACACACCAGAGCAACAAGGAAACCAAAAAACAGCCCGCCTTGAAC